>Ga0256406_1002367_pt1 | contig 26793 bp, 17 predicted proteins | sample RumenRJG_03DNA_FD_185986 | JGI IMG/M metagenome (GOLD analysis project Ga0256406, IMG submission 185986) | Bovine rumen microbial communities from Lethbridge, Alberta, Canada - RJG_03 | ecosystem: Host-associated > Mammals > Digestive system > Stomach > Rumen | place: Canada: Alberta | collected...
TAGATTATGTCAATGAAAGTAAAAGCAAAAGAACAGTTGCAGAAGGTAGGCACCTACGCCGGTAAGTATCGCTACGTGATGGTGCCTGAGTTGTACACCCCCCTCACACAGGACAAGGTAATTAAGGAGGCTGCCCTTCGCAGTGGTGTGAGCCGAGGCGTGATGCAGGCATGCTGGGATGCAGCCGGCGATGTCATCAAAGCATGGGCAACGGAAGGTCACTCGGTGGCACTGCCTGGACTGGGTACCATGCGCTTCGGTCTGCGTGCCAAGAGCGTAGAAAGCGTGAACGACGTGAAGGCAGATCTGATCACCAGTCGTCGTATCATCTTCACGCCCGACACAGACCTGAAGGAGGAGCTGGCAAAGACTGCCATCCAGATCACCTGCTTCGACCGAGACGGCAAGGAAGTGAAGCGCGTCACCTCAACATCGGGCGAGGTGGAAGACCCCGACAACGGAGGCGGCGAGAACCCTGAGAACGGCGGAGGCGGTTCAAGCTCCAACTCAGGAAACGGCGGCGGACCCGTCAATCCTTAAGGATTAAACATTAAAGATTAAACATTAAAATTCTGAACCATGAAGAACAAGACATTTTGGAAATTTGCAATTCAAACAGCCATTAGTGTGCTGTCGGCCATAGCAACGGCACTGGGAGTGACCTCGTGCATGGCGTAAAGGTAAAAAAGTAAAAAAAGTGAGCTCGGCAATTTTGCCGGGCTCACTTCTTTTATGACGTTTTTCCTAGAACTTATACACCACGGCACCTCGTGGAGGCAGTGCAATGGATACCTGCTGGTCGCGTATCAGGACCAGTGAGACCTGAGTGCCTGTGAGGAGATCCACAGCCTTGTATGCCTTCTCCAGGAGGTTCAGATAGTCGAAGGCGTGATCGGGGATGGTGATGTTCATCGTGACAGGCACGTCGGCAAAGTTGGCCACCACAAAGAGCGTCTCCTTGTCAGCCTTGCGCAGGAAGGCATACTGCTGGCGATACTGCTGATTAACATACATCACATCAAACATCAGTCCTTCAGAGACAGCTTTCTCAGAACAGGCAATATTCAACACCTTATTATATATCTGCGTCAGCGCGTTATAGCGGGGCTGCAAAGACCAGTAGTCGAAGATGGTGGTGCGTCCGTCGCATCCGCTGAAGCCCTCGGCATCCATGCCACGCTCGCCCCACTCCTGTCCGAAATAGAGCATGAAGGGATTCTGCTGCATCAAGGCATTGACCACCAGAGCTGGTACGGCTTTCTCGCCAGAGCCGGCAAAGAAATCGCTGGCCACACGCTGCTCATCGTGATTCTCAAGGAAATAGAGCATATGGTCACGGATATCGTCGGTCTGCTGCCAAGCCCAGGTGATGGCATCCGTATCGCGACGATGACAGATCACATCACGCATGGCATCATACATACCCACCTTGTCGTAGAGATAATCAAAACCAGAGGCGATGTAATGGCGATACTCATTGGGATTATACACCTCGCCAATGAAACGGATATCGGGATACTGCTCGCGCACACGTGTTGTGGCCCATGCCCAGAAATCGGCAGGCACCATCTCTGCCATATCGCAACGGAAGGCGTCAACACCCTTGCCAGCCCAGAAGAGCAAGATATCGAGCATCTTCTGCCACGTATTGGGAATGGGCTCGAAATGTCCCACTCCACCAGCATAATAATCTACGCCATAGTTGAGCTTCACCGTCTCGTACCAGTCGTTTCTGCCCGGCGCATTGTGGAAACAATCGTTACCCGTAGCACGGGCAGGCATCTCCTGATAAGGCTCTTTCTCACCATGATAGAGGTCGAAATAAGGCATGAATGCCTGGCCTGGACAATAATAGAAATTATTACGGGCAGGGTTGAACCCCTCGTTGGGATTATCATCCTCGCCCAGGTCGCGCACGCCAGCAGGCTTGCAGATACTCTTATACTGACGGGCCACGTGGTTGGGCACGAAATCGATAATCATCTTCAGTCCGGCACGATGGGTGCGGGTGACAAGCCGTTCGAACTCCTCCATACGACGCTCCACATCCACAGCCAGGTCGGGGTCGATATCGTAATAGTCGGTGATGGCATAAGGCGAGCCTGCCCTACCCTTCACCACAGCAGGATGCTGGCGAGGGATACCATAGCGAGAGTAGTCGGTCATCGTGGCATGACGGATGACACCAGTGTACCAAATATGAGTCACGCCCAACTCCCTGATTTTCTTCAGGGCGCTGGGCGTGAAATCGTTCAGTTTTCCACATCCGTTCTCTTCTATCGTACCATTAACCACAGGGGTATTGCTACGATGACCGAAAAGACGGGTGAAAACCTGATAGATGATAATCTTATGCAATGCCATGAGCACTTACTTCCTTGTTAATCTTGGCAATCATGCCCTGCAGAGCCTTACCAGGACCGCACTCTGTGAAGTCGTCGGCACCGTCAGCAATCATATTCTGCACACACTGTGTCCAGCGTACAGAAGAGGTGAGCTGAGCGATGAGGTTCTGCTTAATCTCTGCTGGCTCTGTATGGGGCTTACCGTCCACATTCTGATAAACAGGACACTTAGGAGTCTGGAACTCTGTTTTCTCGATAGCAGCCTGGAGCTCGTCCTTAGCGGGCTGCATCAGGGGGCTGTGGAAAGCACCACCCACCTTCAGGGGCAGGGCACGCTTAGCACCGGCAGCCTTCAACTGCTCGCAAGCCTCGTTGATAGCGTCCACATTACCAGAGATAACCAGCTGACCAGGGTTGTTGTAGTTAGCACAAACCACGATGTTGCCCTCGCGGTTGATACCAGCACAAACCTCCTCAACTTTCTCGTCGGGCAAGCCGATGATAGCAGCCATCGTAGAGGGAGCTGCCTCACAAGCCTTCTGCATAGCCATAGCACGAGCGTAAACCAGACGCAAGCCGTCTTCGAAACTCAGGGCACCAGCAGCAACGAGTGCTGAGAACTCACCCAGAGAGTGACCGGCAGTCATAGCGGGCTGGAAGGCGTCGCCCATGCAGATAGCAGAGATAACTGAATGAAGGAATACAGCAGGCTGAGTGACCTTTGTCTGCTTCAGGTCGTCGTCCGTACCCTCGAACATAATATCTGTGATTCTGTAGCCCAGAATCTCGTTAGCCTTTTCAAAAAGTTCCTTTGCTGTTGCGTTGTTGTCGTAGAGGTCCTTACCCATTCCTACGAACTGTGCTCCCTGTCCAGGGAAAACAAATGCTTTCATTTTTTTCTACTTAATTTATTGATGAATAAATGTTTGCGGCTGCAAAATTAATAATAAATTATTGAAAATCATTAAGCGGCAGCAAATTTTTCACTTTTCACTATTCACTTTTCACTTAAATTTCGTAACTTTGCAGCCTGAATAAAACAATTCAGCCATCTATGGATAAACATAATTTCGTCACCATTGCCGATCTCACTCGTGAGAAAATCCTCTACATGATTGAGATGGCACAGGAGTTTGAAAAGCATCCCAACAGAGAATTGCTCAAAGGCAAAGTCGTTGCCACCTTGTTTTTTGAGCCCAGTACCAGAACCCGCCTTTCTTTCGAAACAGCAGCCAACCGACTTGGCGCACGTGTCATAGGCTTTGCTGACCCAAAGGTGACCAGTGGCACCAAGGGCGAGACACTGAAAGACACTATTCTGATGGTCTCCAACTATGCCGATGTCATCGTGATGCGCCACTATATCGAGGGGGCTGCACAATATGCCTCTGAGGTTGCTCCGGTACCCATTGTCAACGCTGGTGACGGTGCCCATCAGCATCCCTCACAGTGCATGCTCGACCTCTACTCTATCTACAAGACGCAGGGCACACTGGAGAACCTTAATATATATATGGTGGGCGACTTGAAATACGGACGTACCGTGCACTCACTGCTCATGGCTATGCGCCACTTCAACCCCACATTCCATTTCGTGGCTCCCAAGGAATTGGCTATGCCCAAGGAGTACAAGCTCTACTGCGACGAGCACGGCATTAAGTACCAGGAGCACACGGCATTCAACGAGAAGGTGATTGCCGATGCCGACATCCTTTATATGACGCGTGTACAGAAGGAGCGTTTCTCGGACCTCATGGAGTATGAGCGCGTGAAGAATGTGTATGTGCTGAACAACGAGTTGCTGAAGAATGCTAAGCCCAACATGAAGATCCTGCATCCGCTGCCACGCGTGAACGAGATTGCCTACGAGGTGGACGACAACCCACATGCTTACTATATCCAGCAGGCTGGTAACGGACTCTTTGCACGTGAGGCTATCTTCTGCGATGTGCTGGGCATCACACTCGATGATGTGAAAAACGATAAGACGATTATCAAGTAATTGAAAATTGACTATTATGAATAAGAAGGAAAGATTAGTGGCTGCCATCCAACATGGTACCGTTATCGACCACATACCCACAGACAAGACTTATCAGGTAGCCTCCATTCTGGGCCTGTTCAGTCTGCAGACCCCTGTTACCATCGGTTTCAACTACCCTTCAAAGAAAGTGGGATGCAAGGGTATCATCAAGGTGTCGGACAAATTCTTTACCGACGACGAGATATCACGCCTGTCGGTGGTGGCCCCAAACGTGATACTGAGCATCATCCGCGACTATGAAGTAGTGGAGAAGAAAGCTGTGGTGACACCAGCTGAAATCAAGGGTATCGTGAAGTGCAACAACCCCAAGTGCATCACCAACAACGAACCCATGCAAACGCATTTCCACGTGCAGGACGGTATCCTGACTTGCCACTACTGCGAGAAGGAACAGGATATCAACAAGGTGGAACTGGTGTAGTTAAGAGTTGAGAATTAAGAATTAAGATTTAAGAGTTAAGAGTTAAGATAAGATGAAAGAAACTCCCGTATTGCTGCTGACAGGTTATCTGGGTAGCGGCAAGACAACATTACTGAATCGTATCCTTTCCAACGAGAAAGGTATTAAGTTTGCCGTTATCGTGAATGATATCGGTGAGGTAAATATCGACGCCACACTGATTCAGCAGGGTGGCGTGGTGAACCAGCAGGACGACTCGCTGGTGGCACTGCAAAACGGATGCATCTGCTGCACACTGAAAATGGACCTCGTGAAGCAGTTGCAGGACATTATCCAGATGCAGCGCTTCGACTATATCGTCATCGAGGCCAGCGGTATCTGCGAACCTGGCCCCATTGCCCAGACCATCTGTTCTATCCCCTCGATGGATCCGGAACTGACAAAGGACGGCTATCCCCGCCTGGATTGTATCGTCACCGTGGTAGATGCCCTGCGTATGCGCGACGAATTCGAGGGTGGTGCGCTGCTCACCCGTCCTGACATCGACGAAGAGGATATCGAAAACCTGGTGATTCAGCAGATTGAGTTCTGTAACATCGTGCTGCTCAACAAGGCCGCTGAGGTGACACCCGAGGAACTGGGACGCATCCGCAGTATCGTGCGTACACTGCAACCCAAGGCCGAAATTATTGAGTGTAACTATGGTGACGTGGACTTTGATAAGATTCTGAATACCAATATGTTCGACTTTGATAAGGTGGCTACGTCTGCAGCCTGGATTCAAGAGGTTGAGCGTCATCATGAGGAGGACGAGGACGACGAGGACGACGATGACGACGATGAGCATCACCACGACCACCACGATGAGCACGAGCACCACCATCATCACCATCATCACGATGAGGGCGAGGCAGAGGAATATGGTATAGGAACCTTCGTATATTATCGTCGCGGTCCCTTCAAACTGGGACTCTTTGATGATTTCGTGGCTCGCAAATGGCCAAAGGGCGTGATACGTGCCAAGGGTATCTGCTATTTCAACGACGAATTGGATATGTGCTATCTCTTTGAACAGGCAGGCAAGCAGGTAAGCATCCGCCAGGCAGGACAGTGGTTTGCCACAATGCCTAAAGACGAACTGGCACAGATGATGGAACGCGATGCGGCCCTGCGTGCCGACTGGGACGAGCAGTATGGCGACCGCATGCAGAAGATTGTCTTCATAGGGCAACATCTGGATAAAGAAGCTATCACCAAGGCACTCGATGAGTGCTTGGCGTAAGGTAAGGTAAAAGTGAAGAGTGAAAGGCTACGGGTAGGCGAGCTCTGCTCGGGAATGAAGTGAAAAAATTGCTACCACACATCATAAAAAAGCAAAAAAACAACAGCGGCAGCAAATTTTTCACTTTTCACTATTCACTTTTCACTTTAATTTCGTAACTTTGCAGCCGCTAAAGTGTACAAAATACGGCAATTTTAAACCAACCCAACAAATAAAACAAAAATGAAAAGAGACAACACCATTTTTGAGTTGATCGAGAAAGAGCATCAGCGCCAGTTGAAAGGCATTGAGCTGATTGCCAGTGAGAACTTTGTAAGCGACCAGGTAATGGAGGCTATGGGCTCGTACCTGACCAACAAGTATGCTGAGGGTTATCCTGGTAAGCGCTACTACGGCGGATGTCAGGTAGTAGACGAGGTAGAGCAGCTGGCTATCGACCGCGTTTGCAAGCTCTTTGGTGCAGAATACGCTAACGTACAGCCCCACTCTGGCGCACAGGCAAATGCTGCCGTTCTGCTGGCAGTACTCAAGCCCGGCGACACCTTTATGGGTCTGAACCTGGCACATGGTGGTCACCTGAGCCACGGCTCACTGGTCAACACAAGTGGTATCCTCTATAAGCCCGTAGGCTACAACCTCAACGAGAAGACGGGTCGCGTAGACTACGACGAGATGGAGGCACTGGCACTGGAGCACAAACCCAAGTTGATTATTGGTGGTGGTTCTGCTTACAGCCGTGAGTGGGACTACAAGCGCATGCGTGAGATTGCCGACAAAGTAGGCGCTCTGCTGATGATTGACATGGCTCACCCTGCTGGTCTGATTGCTGCCGGTTTGCTGGAGAACCCCGTGAAGTACGCTCACATCGTTACCTCTACAACCCACAAAACCCTGCGCGGTCCTCGTGGTGGTATCATCCTGATGGGTAAGGACTTCGACAATCCTTGGGGTCTGAAGACACCTAAGGGCGAGATTAAGAAGATGTCTGCTCTGCTGAACAGCGCCGTTTTCCCCGGACAGCAGGGTGGTCCTCTGGAGCACGTTATCGCTGCCAAGGCAGTAGCCTTCGGCGAGGCTCTACAGCCCGAGTTCAAGGAGTGGGCTAAGCAAGTGCAGAAAAATGCCAAGGTTTTGGCTGAAGAGCTCATCAAGCGCGGCTTCACTATCGTTTCTGGTGGTACAGACAACCACTCTATGCTGGTTGACCTGCGCTCTAAGTATCCTGAGCTGACGGGTAAGGTGGCCGAGAACGCCCTGGTTGCTGCCGATATCACTGTAAACAAGAATATGGTGCCTTTCGATAGCCGTAGCGCCTTCCAGACTTCTGGTATTCGTCTGGGTACTCCCGCTATCACCACACGTGGTGCCAAGGAAGACCTGATGGTTCAGATTGCCGCCTGGATTGAGGAAGTACTCAATGATCCTACCAACGAAGAAGTTATCGCAAGCGTTCGCGCTCGCGTCAATGAGAAGATGAAGGAATATCCTCTCTTCGCATATTAATTTTTCTACCCTATCACTGCGCTCACTTACCCATGAAAAAAGGGAGAGTGGGCGCAGTTTCCTAACTAAAAGCCAACGAACAATAAAATGAACCTAAAGCGAATTTCAATCTTAGCTATTAGTCTGCTGTTTTTCAGTACAAACATTGTTTCTGCCAACAATGACAACTGGACCGACGTCTCTAAACGATTCCTGACAAACACTGATTTCAATCAGGGTAATAGTGACGGATGGACTATAGAGAGTAATGCTGGTCAGAAAGCTGTCAGCGCCAAAGTGATGCGTTTCTGGAATGGCACCTTCGATTTCTATCAGGAGCTGCCCCGTCTGCCAAAAGGCCATTACCGTCTGACGGTACAGGGATTCTATCGCTCGCAGGGCGACTCCTACTCGCTCTACAAGAACGGCACGGAGCAGCTGAAGGCTTTTCTCTATGCCGGTGAGGTCAGCACACCCCTGATGAGTGTCTATTCACAGGCGATGACCAGTACGGCAGGCACTCGCCAGCAACATGACGGAAAATACTATCCCGACAACAGCACCAGTTCTGCTGCTGCCTTTGAAGAGGGACTTTATACAGGCAACAGCGTAGAGTTTGATGCCGAGGGCAGCATCACAATTGGCGTGAGATGTCAGGAGGCAGGTACGAACAATTACTGCGCTTTCGACAATTTCAAGCTGGAATATGCCAGTCCTATAGGCCCTGACGGGAAATCGTGGATTGACATGACGGACATGCTCTTGAAGAACCCGGGATTCACCAATAACGACACAAATGGCTGGGAATGGGAGAGCAATGCCAGTTCGCAGACCGCCAATTACGACTGCATGGAATTCTGGAACGGCACATTCAATATCTCACAGCTCATCAAGAACGGTCCTCAGGGCAAATACCGCCTCAGCGTGCAGGCTTTCTACCGCTGTCAGGACAACCAGACCAACTGGGGAGGCGACTATTCCGACCACAGGAATGGCACACAGAACATCACGGCTTATCTGTATGGTGCCGATGATGCCCAGCAGATGATGAGCATCTACGACCAGCAGATGAGGAACTACGTGGACGGTTGCTGGTATGTGGAGGGAGACAACGGCTATGAATTCTATCCCAACAACATGGCAACGGCACGTGCTGCCTTTGATGATGAGATGTACTGGAACACGCTGGAGTTTGAGGCCGGAGGCGATTTCCGCGTCGGACTGAAGTGTGAGAGCAACATGAGCAGCAACTGGTGCACGTTCGATAACCTCCAACTGGAGTACTATGGTGACGTGGTGAAGGTAAGCAGCATCACCGTGGATGCCGACAAGAACGAGTTGATTATCGGTGAGACGGCTACGGCTACGGCTACGACATCGCCTGCCAACGCCACATTCTCGTGGGTGGAATGGTCATCCGACAACGAGCAGGTGGCCACGATAGACCAGGAAGGCATCATCACAGCCCATGCCGTGGGTACGGCCCATATCATTGCCACGGCCCTCGACGGATCGGGCACGAAGGGCATGATGACCATTACCGTAACCAGGAATCCTGCTACATCCAACTCGCTGTTTATCAACGAGATTATGGCGTCAAACGTGGATGAATATATCAGTCCGGCTTTCAATTTCGATGGCTGGATAGAGGTTTATAACCCCACCGACAGACCCGTGGAACTGGGCGGGCTGAAGATCAGCGACCCCATGAACGGCGAGGGTCCCTGGACGATGCCACAGCTGATGGGTATCATTCCCGCCAATGGCTATCGCCTCATCTGGTTCGACTCGGCCGACCTGCGTGCTGACCAGGTACCTTTCAAACTAGATACCGATGGTGGTACCATCCTGATTACCGACGAGAACGACAACGTGATTGCGTCGCAGGACTATCCCGCCGCCATGGAGCGTATCAGTTATGCCCGCGCCACCGACCAGACCGGTGCCTGGGGTTATACCGGCACGCCAACGCCCGGCTCGTCGAACAACGGTATCACACTGCTGACAAGCCAGTTGGCTGCGCCCGTGGTAGACCAGCCCTCACAGTTGTTTAACGGCAGTCTGACAATCAACGTCACCATTCCTGGCGGATGCACGCTGCGCTATACTACCGACGGTACGCTGCCTACCCTGCAGAACGGACAGACCAGCACGTCGGGACAGTTTACCATCAGCAGCACCAGCAATTATCGCTTCCGTCTCTTCAACAGCGAGCTATTGCCTTCGCGCGTCACCACGCGTTCCTATATCCTGCACGACAAGGACTACTACCTGCCTGTGGTGTCTGTGGTGACCGACCCCGACTTCCTCTACAGCACAGAGATTGGCGTCTTTGAGAAAGGGCCCAACGGACGCCCTGGCAACGGACAGGATGCTAACTGCAACTGGAACATGAACTGGGAGCGTCCTGTGAACTTCTCATACATCGATGCTAATGGTGATATGGTGCTAAACCAGGATGTGAACCTCGAGATGTGTGGCGGATGGAGCCGTGCATGGACACCCCATTCTTTCAAGTTGAAAGGCAGCAAGGAGATGGGCGGCGAGAAGAATCTGCCCTACCCTTTCTTTGAGCAGAAGCCATATATCCGCAACCGCACCCTGCAAATTCGCAATGGTGGTAACGATAACTACGCACGCTTCAAAGATCCAGCCATCCAGGTAATCCTGGAGCGTTCCGGCATCGATATTGACTGTCAGGGATATCAGCCAGTACACGAATTCATTAATGGCAATTATATTGGTGTGCTCAACGTGCGCGAGCCTAACAACAAACACTACGTCTATGCCAACTATGGTTGGGACGAGGACGAGATAGACCAATTTGAGATGTCGCCCGACTCTGGCTACGTACAGAAATGTGGCACGCCTGACGCCTTCAACGAGTTGGTTGACGTGTTATCACCTGATGCTGCTAACGCCCAGACTTACGAGGAGATATGCAGAGTACTGGATATCGACGAGTTCATCAATTATATGGCAGCACAGATGTATCTTGGCGGTACCGACTATCCCCAGAACAACGTGAAAGCCTATCGCTATCGTGACGGAGGACGTTTCCGTTTTGTCATCTTCGACCTCGACTTCGCCTTCAACACATCCGACCAGTTCAATGTATTTTTCAATAAGGAGGACTACTGGTTTGACCAGTTGCGTCCTGCATCATTGGGACGTATCCACGACCGCATCCGACTGGTGACGCTGTTCAAGAACATGCTGCAGAACGATGATTTCCGCCGCCGCTTCATCGACACCTATTGTATTATGGGCGGAAGCGTGTTTGAGACATCACGCTGCGAGAGCATCATCGATGAGCTGCTGGACCGCGTGCAACCTGCTATGCGGCTGAATGGTGGTTCGGCAAGTAGTAAGGCCAGCGAGGTAAAGAGTAATTTCCGTAATCGATTGAACTCTGCTATCAATACGTTGAAAAACTATTACGCCTTCAACCTCTCATCAACAACGGCCAGACAGGTGACGCTGAACAGCGACGTGGAGGGTGCCAAGCTCTATATCAACGGCATCGAAGTGCCTATGAGCACATTCAACGGTAAACTCTTCGCCCCTGCCAAACTGAAAGCGGTGGCACCAGCCGGCTATGAATTCCACTCATGGAGAAAGGATGGCGCACTCTATAGCAATAAGGAGGAGATAGACCTGCCTGAGAGTAATATCAACCTGACGGCTCACTTCACAGCTCTCACGGATGCTAAGAAGAAACAGGCTGGCATCAATCCTGTACGTATTAATGAGGTGAGTGGGTCGAACGACAGTTTTGTGGATGAATACTACAAAAAGGGTGACTGGGTGGAACTCTACAACACAACCGAACAGCCTATCGATGTGGAAGGTATGTACCTCTCTGATAACGCTTCAAAACCCACAAAATATCAGATTACCAAAGGCAGCACAAAGGCTCAGACCATCATCCCCGCCAAGGGCCATCTACTGATATGGTGCGACAAGCGCGAGACGACTGATAACGGCCTGCATGCCTCGTTCAAGATTGATGGCGACGGTGGCCAGCTCATCCTGACAGCAGCAGACAAGAGTTGGACGGATACCTTCATCTATGATGCCCACGATGCCAACACCACCATCGGGCGCTATCCCGACGGTGCCGCTGAGGTGTATGCGATGAATGTGGCCACGATAGCCAAGAGCAACAGACAGTCATCCTACATGACACCTGTGGAGCAGACGATTGTCAACAGCATTGAGACACCGCTGATAGCCTCGGCCAATGGGCTGCGCGTGATCTACGCCAACCAGCAGGTACTGGTGAAGAGCGACGAAGACGGCATCGCCACCGTCAGCATCTTCAATGCCAACGGTATGCTGATGGAGCAGACAACAGTCAGCATCAAGGGTGGACGTGCCCGTCTGGACATGAGCCATCTGACACCAGGCCTCTACATTGCCCGTGCTATCGATGCAGGTGGCACCAGCGTCAGTTGCAAGTTCAGGAAATAAGTCATCTCCCTCATGACCTCAATAAAGAAGAGCAACCTGCGCGGGTTGCTCTTCCTCTTTTTTTGTGTGTTATATTTCCATAATATTAGAGAAATCCCTCCAGCCGGGAGCCGACGCATAGGCGTCGAGCGTGCCCCGTGGTACATAGAGTGTGGCATTGGTATTAAAGAATGCCACATAGCCGCATTGCGGTGGGGTGATACTTTCCACCCGGACCTCCGCCAGGTTCCCGCAATGCAGGAACGCGCCATCGCCAATGGAACGAACACTTTGCGGAATAACGACAGACACCAGGTCGTGACACTCCGAGAATGCCAGGTTACTGATCTGCTGCAGTCCGGCAGAAAGCACCACCGACGTCAGTCCGCTGCACTCATAGAAAGCACCATCGCCCAGCACTTCCACATTGTCGGGAAGCACCAGCTGACCGAGTCCTTCACAGCCACAGAAGGCATAGTCAGCGAGAGCACGGACAGTCTGCGGTATCACGGTTGTCCGGCACCCATAGACCAGCAGGTCCTCGCCGGTGCGGATAATCGCGTTACAGTTGTTGCGTGAGTCAAATACGGGGTTACGTCCATCCACCTGCAACGATGTGAGGTTAGGACAGAAATTGAAGGCACTGACGCCAATAAACGTTACCTCAGAAGGGATAACCACAGACGTGACGCTGGAACCAAAGAAGGCATAATCGCCTATCGCAACAAGGTCGAAGGGCAAATCCACGGCATCCAGGGAATCACACTGGTAATAGCAACGGTCCACTATTTCACGCGCCTCATCATTTGTGAGCGTCATTTCCTCATAGCCATCATCATAAGCGCAGGCCGTGAATAATGCCGTCAGCATCATTAGTGTTGGGTATAGTAGTCTCATTGTTTTCATAAGCGGTATATTTAGATTACAGGTCAGGTTAGGTCAATCATTAGATTCTCATTTGCAAATATATGAAAAACCGAACTGTTTTGCAAATAAATCGAACAAAAAAAACAGCTTTATTGCACATTCAGATTATACTGTGCAATAAAGCCATTGAAAAAGACGGGAAGCGGGCGATAAACCCCTACCGCTTATCTGTATTCTATTTCATCTTCACCACGAGCGGCTGCCTGATGCCACGCATGGTCCAGTCGATGCGCTGCTGCCATTCATCCTGCGTGCGGACATCAAATTTCGACCATGCCGAACCGAAGTAGTAAGTATAGGGCTCGCCAGAGTAGTTGTCCACGATGCCGATGGCATGTCCCTCGTTGCCACCACGCTTATCCTTCATGGGCAGGAACCTCGTCTCGCCTACCCCGTTGGGGAAGAGCGTAGCCACGAAGAGCTGACAGTTGTTGACAGGCACATTATCCGTAGGATCGGCATAATGCAGATAGTCCTTGCCCAGCACGATGCCCCGTTTGGCATCAGAATGGATGACCACACCTGTGGCAAACTCCACAGGCATCGTGATGCCATCATACCAGACGGTCATCTTACAGAAGTTAGAACCCTTGTCGAGGGTGATGATGCGATGCTCTGTCACCGTGTCGCCATTCAGTACCGTAGGCTTATAATTTAATTGTACGCGCATGCGCAGGGGACCCATGTCCAGCATCTGATAGTCGTTGAAGCAGTAAGGATAGACCAGCTCATCATCTACCATCAGGGCCGGCGCACCGCAACCCAGCGTAGCTCCCACCTGATAGACATCCGAACCACGTCCGTGGTCATGATGATAAGAGTTCAGGCGATAGAGCGAGTCGCCACGCTGACGATTAGCCTGACGCAGACGTTCCACCTCGGGCATCATCACCACATCCTCTATCCAGTAACGCTTGTCGAGCACCAGTTCGGGAGTGTTCTTTGTCCACACATCCGTGCCATAGCTCTTCTCGCCAGTTTTCTGGAGGGCAGGTCCATAGACACGGTAGGCACCACGGTCGTTCTCCCATGCGAAGTCATCCTTGCGCTCAGGGAAGATACGTCCGAAACACACCGTCTTATAGACCTTTGGCGTGCCACGGCGAATGGTGAATGTCTGCTTGCCCTTAGGACGTACACCTGCCTCGATGAGCACCTTGCCGTCGGCTGTCAACTGATAAGGCACTTCCAGTCCGGCCACGTCGCAGACAATAAACTGGCGTCCGCCATGGATACGCATTTTCCTGTATACCGAGTCGGCACTCACCTCAATGACCTGCTCACGATACTCGTCAGACGGATTCTCGATGGTCACCGTCAGCGACACACGACTCTTCTTTGCATCCTCGTAACGCAGACGTTCACAGGCAGCCAGAAGGAAGGCACCCACACCGAAGTTGGCCTGCGAACGGGCATTGACCGTCTTCGTGGGATCGGGCTTCTCGCCAATAGGCTGCACATAGCCCACGCTGCCATCAGGCTGCAGAGCCGTGAGCGCCAGGTAATTCCAGGCCTTGCCGATAACCGGCTCATACGTATCCTCATCCAGCAAACCATTGTTCACACCCCACAACAAGCCATAGGTAAAGAATGCCGTGCCCGATGTCTCAGGACCCGGTGCATCCTCTTCGCAGAGCATCGAACGGCTCCAGTAGCCTTCAGGACGCTGCACGCGTGCCACACCCTGAGCCAGTTCGCGGAAACGCTTCAGGAAGAAAGCACGGTTCTTGTAGTCGGCAGGCATATCGCTGAGCACCTTTGCCAGTCCGGCCAGCACCCATCCGTCGCCACGCGCCCAGAAACTCTTGCCGCCTGTTGACGTCTTCACCTTGGGGTAGATATATTTCGCATCACGATAATAGAGCTGCTCCTGCTTGTCGTACATCAGTTCATCAGCCCACTTGAAGTTATCATAGAGCTTGTCCAGGTACTTCACGTCGCCCGTCGCCTTATACAACTTCGTGAACACAGGCATGGCCATATAGAGTGCATCAGCCCACCACCAGAAGTCGGTCTGCGGCTGACGAACCTCATAGTCCATCACCTCCAGCGCACGTGCAATCTTGTAGTCATCGGGCTGCATCTCGTAGATATCCAGGTATGTCTGGAAACAAATCTGCCAGTCACCGAAGAGCACATAGTCCTGTCCCTCACCATAGTTGGCATACTTCCATTTCTTCGGGTCCGTCTCACGTGCACCCTGCCAGAAATTATAACGGGCCCACGCATCACTATAGGCCAGCCAACGGGCATTGCCCAACAGCTTGTATGCCTCCATATTACCCGTGTGATAAGCCGCCTCATCCCAGAAGGAGCGCGTTTTCGGGTTATGGTGCGATTGCCAGTAATCGTTCACCTTCGTGATAATCTCAATCGTTGGCAATGGCCTGACGGGCTTGCGCCTGACCTTTGCATCGGCCGTGAAGCATACGGCCAGACCGATCAATAGTAAGGTTAGTCTTTTCATATCTTCTTTTTTTATTTCAGGTTCTCGTTCATGAAGTTGATGCACTGGCGGAACAAGTGGTTACGCGTGTTGCCGCCATAGATGCTGTGGTTCTTGTTCGTATAGACCAACTGACGGAAATCCTTGTCGGCCTGGACAAGGGCATCCATATAGACTGCCGAGTTCTGATAATGCACGTTGTCGTCGGCCAGTCCGTGAACCAGCAGCAGGGCACCATGCAGTTTCTCTGCACGGGCAATCGGACAAACCTCGTCATAGCCAGATGCATTCTCCTTGGGCGTGCGCATGAAACGCTCCGTATAGACCGTGTCGTAGAAACGCCAGCAGGTAGGCGGTGCGATAGCCACGCCACAACGGAAGACAGGACGGCCCTCCGACATAGACATCAGCGTGTTCCATCCGCCGTACGACCAGCCCCAGATACCGATGCGGTCCTTATCCACATACGACTGTTTTCCCAGCCACAAGGCAGCTTCCACCTGGTCGCGAGCCTCCAGTTCACCAAGTCGCAGATAGGTACATTTCTCAAACTCAGCCCCACGTCCGCCTGTGCCCCGGTTATCCACGCACACGCAGATATAGCCCTGCTGACAGAGGTACTGCTCCAGGATGGCACCCTGTCGGCCCATACCGATGTTCCAGGCATTCAGCACCTGCTGTGAACCAGGACCGCCATACTGATACATCACCACGGGGTACTTCTTATTCGGATCAAAATCCTTTGGCTTCACCATGTAGCCCATGAGCTGGACGCCCTCGCCGGTCTGAAAACTAAAGAGTTCCTTCGTTCCCATATCGTAAGAGGCGTATTTATCAGCCAGTTCCTTGTTGTCCACCAGCGTGGTCTGCGTCTTTCCCTGGTTATTACAGAGCGTATAGACCGTGGGATGATTCATGTCACTCCATACGCTGAGGAAATTCCTGAAGTCAGACGAGAAGATGGCCGAACTGCAACCCTCCCTATTGGTCAGGCAGTCCACCTTGCCGTCCTTATGCGACACGAAGACCTTCTGGTCGGTAGGACCACCGTTATAGCCTGCGAAATACAGGTCGCCCGTCATGTCATTATATCCATATACCTCCGTAACAACGAGGTTTGAGGGTTGTGCGACGCTGCGCATCAGCTGACCGTTCAGGTTGTACAGGTAGATATGATTATAGCCGTCGCGCTCGCTGGTCAGCACCAGGTGCTTGTCGGTCACCACAAGATTGGCAAACACATTCTCGTTGATATATTTGTCCACCTTGTCCTCTACAATCAGCTTGCACGTGGTGCTCAGCGGATTCACGGCATACACACGCAGACAGTCCTGATGACGGTTCAGCGTGAAAGCCAGCACCTTTGCGGGGTCGCTGGTGGTGACGATACGGGGGATATAGCCGTCGGCATCGAGGGGCAACTGCATCTGGCGCGTCTGATGGCTCTTGATATCATAGCTCATCAAACTGACCTTCGAGTTGTCATCGCCAGCCTTCGGATACTTGTAAGTATAGGCGTAGGCACCCTTGTCCTCGGCATCCAGATGGAACATCGGCATAGAGAACTCCTTCACCTGACTCTCATCATAGCGAATCCATACGATTTGCCTGGAGTCGGCCGTGAACACCATCGACGAGTTGAACGAGAACTCCTCCTCGTTGACCCAGTCGGGAATACCGTTGATCACCTCATTGAACTTACCATCCTTGGTCACCTGACTCTCGGCATTATTGTAGAGCAACTTCACCAGATGGATATTGTTGTCACGCACGAAAGCCACCTGTTCGCCGTCAGGACTCCACACGGGCGTCTGCTGCGGACCGCCATCGCTCAGCGGTTCCAGTTTATTATTGGCCACATGATAGATATAGTAAACGGCCGTGAACGAACGGCGATAGATGCTTTTCGTCTCTGTCTGGATCAGCAGTCGCTTACCCGTAGGACTCATCACATAGTCGTCAATCTTCTTGAGCTTGGCTCCACGGGCCTTTTCCACATCAAAGAGTACAGCCACCTGCTTGCCAGTCTTGAAGGAATACTGCACAATCTGCTTACCATCAGCCGATATCTGGGCATACGTCTCACCATCAGACATCGGGGTGACAGCAGCTATCGTTGCTTCACGAAAAGTTCCTTTTGTAATCTCCTTTAAATCCAGTTTTCCTGCAGCCGACATCTGCGCAACAGCAGCTAACATCATTGCACCTATAATTAGTTTTTTCATATCTTTGCTAAATTTTGAAGCAAAAATACGAAAAATCTGCGAAAAACATAAGAATTACGATTAAATAATAGCGACTATTGATGATTTTTAGCACTCAACAACTCATCATAGCCCACCTCTTTATGCTGCAGCATGTATTTCTCCACCTCCCGGATACGCTCGTTGCTGAAGATGCGCTGCTGCATCACCTGGTTCACCACATACTGGATCTTGGCCATGTGCTCATGGCGCAGTTCGGCAGAATCAGCAGCCTCTTCAGGCATCGGATAATGACGCAGGAGATAGAATCCCAGACAGTCTGGTACAATGTATTTTCGCGTCATCATGGCACGCTGCTGCTCCGTATAGCCGTATTTCTGATAGATAGGATAATTGGCACCCAGGTACTTGTCGAGCGAGATGCCCACCATCGAGTCGCCTACGATGACACTCTGGTCCAGCGAACCTATCTGGGTATAGATGCGCGGAATCTCCAATCCCGGAATATTCTTCGTCAGCCGGGTGAAACTCTTCGTCAGATCCTTGTTCAGGTCGTCAATGTCGGCATACTGCTCATTGACACCCTGCATCAGGGCCTGCAGCGTGCTGTCCTGGAAGAAAATCAGGAAACGCGTGTTGATATCGGGGTCATCTACCCTACCCAACTTCAGCACATCCTCAATCAGCGTGCCCGTCTCCGTGGGATAGAGCGTCTTCATCTGCTGCAGGGCGGCGAAATCGCCTGATGTCAGGTAGAGGTATTCCATACGGTCGAAGCGCTCCACGACAATATCGCCAGTCTTCTCTGTATCTTCAGGAGACTGGAATTTCCATTGGCAACCTATGCATGCCATCATGGTCAACAGGAGCAGAAAAAAGAGCTTCTTCAACGTATGGAGATTTTAGATTTTGTTAAATTCGAGTGCAAAATTACTAAAATTTCTTGAATAATCCAAATTTTAACCTAATTTTTTTTAATTAAAATTCACATTCCATGCTTTTCTGTTACTTTTGTACAAAAACTAAGACATCATGAAGTATCTTTTTCTCGCATTTGCGCTCTGTATGCCCATGGCCATGAGCGCCCAACAGACGTTGAACATCAGTGTAAAAAACCCATCATCCACAGACAGAACCGACCAGCCCGTAATCCTCTCGCTTCAGGATTATGGCGAGGTGCGCTCCGCCCTGGTGACCTGTGGCGGTCAGGAGATTCCCTGTCAGTTGGATGATATCAATCTGGACGAGCAGTATGACGAACTCTGTTTCCTCTCCGACCTCAAGGGCAAGGAACAGAAGACCTATACCGTGACCCTTTTCAAGGAGGGCGAGCCACGCACCTACCCTGCCCGCGTATATGCCGAGATGCTGATGCGTAACGACAAGGTGAAGGAGAAAAACAAGCACAACAATTTCGTGTCGAGTCTCACCGTGCGTGGCGACTGTGCCAATTCCTACAACCTGCTGCATCATCACGGTGTGGACTTCGAGAGCGAGCTCAACGGCATCCGCATCTATTTCGACAAGCGCCAGACGCTCGACCTCTACGGCAAGTTCCAGAAACGCCTGGAGCTAGAGGCCACACAGTTCTATACATCGGCCGACCAGAAGAAAGCCGGCTATGGTGATGATGTGCTGTGGGTGGGCAACACCTTCGGACTGGGTGCTTTCCGCGGATGGGACGGTAAGGAGCCCACGATGATTGACCCCGTGAAGAACCGTACCCAGCGCGTCGTTTCCTACGGTCCGCTGCGCACCATCGTGGAAATCATCGACCAAGGCTGGCAATATCCATCAGCCATCAGCCATCAGCCATCAGCCGTCAACATGACCATCCGCTACACGCAGTATGCAGGTCATCGTGATACCGATGTGAATGTGTTCTTCAACCGCGACATGAAAGGTGCAGAGTTTTCTACCGGCATCATCAACGTGAAGGGGTCTGAGGAGTTCTCCGACAAGAAGGGATTACGCGCTTGCTGGGGTACCGACTACCCCTCTACGGATACCGTGAAATGGAGCCGGGAGACCGTAGGACTGGGCATTCTGATTCCTCAGCAGCATATCGTCAGCGAGGAGCCCGCCAATAAAGACAACTATGCCTACGTGGTGAAAACAGACAGCCGTCACCTGGCCTATAAAGTAGTATATTGCTCTGCTAATGAGACCTTCGGTTTTCATTCTGCCAAGGAGTGGTTCCAGTGGCTGAAGACATGGCGAAAAGAAGTAGAGGCAGAAGTTAAGGTAAAAGTGAATAGTGAAAAGTGAAAAATCAGGCCTTCATCAGTTCAGCCATGATCATGTCGCTGACAAAAAGGCCATTGCGGGTCAGGCGCAGATGCTGCTGTTCATGAACCAGCAGGCCGTCAAGGATAAATCGCCGCGCAAGTCGCAGACAGTAGTCGGCATCCGCAGGCGCCAGTTGCGTAAGGTCAAGTCCTACTGATGTGCGCAAGGCCGTCATCACTATCTCATTATAATGATTATCAGGGGTGAGTTCTTCGTGTTCCACACAGGGCTCACCCTTTTCCATGCCCTCCATATACTGACGGATATCGGCCACGTTCCATTGGCGGTTCCGTCCGTCGAAGGAATGTGCGGCTGCCCCCAGTCCTATGTAGGGTGTCTGCTTCCAGTAACTGCTGTTATGACGCGAGTGGCGTCCAGGCTGTCCCCAGTTGCTGATTTCATAATGCTCAAAACCAGCCTCAGCCAGCGCATCCATCAGCCGGAAATACATATGTCGCTCCAGTTCCTCGTCTATCTCGCTCACCTCGCCTCGCTCCAACATCCTGTAGAGAGGTGTTCCTTCCTCATACTGCAGCGCATAGGCCGAGAGATGTTCTACGTCCAGCGCTATGGCCTGCTGGATATCACGCTCCCACTCTGCCATCGTCTCGTTGGGAAACCCGTACATCAGATCCACGCTGATATTCCGGATACCTACCTGACGCAAACGTCCTACAGCCTCCTTCACCTGTTCGGCCGTATGGCGACGACGCAGGAAGCGCAAACGCTCTGGCTGGAAGGTCTGAGCCCCCATTGACACACGGTTTACAGGCAGCGTCTTTAGCATTTCAGCAAATGCCTCTGTCACGTCATCCGGGTTACACTCTATCGTCACCTCAGCATCGGGCGAGATGTCAAATGTCTGATACAGATGGTCGAACAACTGGCGCAGCAGCGTGCCGGTCAGCTGTGAGGGCGTGCCGCCACCCAGATATACCGTCTCAACCATCTCACCTCTTCCATTTTCCATCTTACATCTATCCTCCATTTCCCGACATAATGCATCCACATATCGTTGACCCAATGCCAGCGACGTGGTGGAATAGAAGTCGCAATACACGCAGCGACTCTTACAAAACGGGATATGAATATAGATACCTGCCATTTATGAATATCTCTCGAGTGTATCAACCAACATTTTCTTCATTTTCTCACGCAGTTCCACGGGTTCAAGCACCTCAATGCCAACACTATGACGCATGAGTTCACCCAGGAAATCGGAAGTGGGACGGATATCATACGAGAAATCGGTATAGTCTGGCGTCGACTGCAGTTCGCGCTGCGAGTGATGCAGGGGCAACGTGCGCAAATAGTCGGGCATCCACTTATGGGCACGCAGCACCACATGGGCCAGAGGCGTGTCATTGGTCAGCACGCCAAAATATTCCGAGAAATACTTCTGCGCAGAGAAATCTGCAGGCATTTCAAACGTCTCCTCAGTAAGACAGAGCGATGTGATGCGGTCCAGCGCATAGATACGCATCTGGTCTTCGTCGTTTCGGGCCAGCAGGTACCATCGCTGACGAAACAGTTTCAGGGCATAGGGACATACGGTTTTCTCGTAACCCTCGGCCTGAAATTTCTGATAGCCTATGCGCAGGCGGTGATTACAGCGGATGGCATGAATCATCATATCAAGATAGCGCTCGCCAGCGGGTGCATTCTCTAGCACCAGGCGCTCTTTCACGGAAGCACCCTCAGACAATGCGCCATGCACGGTAAGCGTTGAATAAATCCAACGTTCCAGGCTGTCGTCCTCCAGTGCCTCCTGATTACCTATATAATACTTATAGGTACGGAGGTCGCAGTCAATGATAATGCCAAACATCTCAAGAATGGCATCGCGATGACGATTGAACGACGAGCGTTGCAGGGGTTTACCGCGGCTCACGTCTTCGGCCTTCCATTTCTGATTCAATTCTTCGAACGTAAGTCCACCGCAGCTCCTAAGTGTATTGATAATCCAGATGTACTGGCGAAATATCTGAGAATGTTTCATGACTGCAAAAATAATAAGATTTTCCGAAATCTCCAAAGTAGAACGGGAATAATATTTTAAAAAAAAATCATCATATCGAATCATTGGGCAGAACTGATTGATTCGTCAAGAGGATAAAAGGATTAACTCTAGGACATAATCGACAGGGGGAAGAAGACACTCGTCTGTCCCTGATGTCCCTTTATTTTCAAGATATTAGCAAATTTGCGAATTATTTTAAGATTTCTTGCGAATTTTATTAAAAATCTGGTTCTGCATCTCTTGGCGTTAATTGTTCTAAAGCGAGAAATTAGATATGCGGACAGCATCGGTGCAGAATACCGATAACTGCCCGCTATCAACGAGAGAGTTATGCTTCAAAGACTAACTTCTGGAACAACCTGGCCATCGAGGAGGTTGATGATGCGCTGGGCGTAACCGGCATCTCGCTCAGAGTGGGTGACCATCACGACGGTGGTGCCCTCTTGGTTCAGCTGTGTCAGGAGTTGCATCACTTCGAGACCGTTCTTCGAGTCGAGGTTACCAGTAGGCTCGTCGGCGAGGATGAGCTTGGGATTCATCACCACGGCACGGGCAATGGCAACACGCTGCTGCTGACCACCAGAGAGCTGCTGAGGAAAGTGATGGGCGCGATGCGAGATAGCCATACGGCGTAGCACTTCTTCAACACGTTGCTTACGCTCCTTCTTGGGAACGCCGAGATAGGTTAGCGGCAGTTCCACGTTTTCTTCTACATTCAGTTCATCAATCAGGTTAAAGCTTTGGAATACAAAACCTATTTGTCCTTTGCGAACCTTCGTGCGTTGACTCTCCTTCAACTTACCCACTTCCTCGCCATCGAGGTAATAGGTGCCACTGGTGGGATTGTCGAGCAAGCCTAATATATTCAACAAGGTCGATTTGCCACAGCCCGAAGGCCCCATGATGGCCACAAACTCACCTTTCTTTACTTCGAGCGATACGCCGCCCAATGCTACGGTCTCCACCTCTTCCGTGCGGAACACCTTCTGAATGTTTTCTAACTTAATCATAATTTATTCTGTTTTTAGATAATTAACTGGATTACTGCTGGCCACACGATAGCAACCAAGACATACCACACTGAGGATGACTATAATCACTGCCAAAGCACCGCCCACAAGAATGATGGGCGAAAGTGTGGTCTTTTCACTGAACTGCTCTAACCACAGACGGGCTACATACCAAGCACCAGTAGCACCAATCACTACTGCAGGCAAGGCAACACGCAAAATATCTGTATGGAACAATTTGAGCACATCCGCTATTCTTGCGCCATTCACCTTTCGGATGGCAATCTCTTTCTGACGACGGGCTATCTCACCTGCCAGGTAGCCAATCAGTCCGATGAGGGCAATAATCAGTGCCACCAAACCACCAATCATCACCGTCGTACGGAAGCGGTGGGCATCGGCATAGAGCTCAGTCACCATCTGATTGTATGGCACGATGGAGATATCTGGATTGTCAGTTACCAGTTCCTTCACTAATTTATTGGCAGCCTCTAAGCCATCCATCGACTGGAAGCGGATGAGGATATAGTGCATCTGTTCCGGCTTACGGCTGTAGTAGCAGACGCTGGGGCGGGTATCTGGATTGGTGATGCTGCCGATGCGGGTATCCTCAAAAACACCAACGATGGTATATGGTCCTTGAAACGAGGTACAGATAATCTGTTTGCCCAAAGCCTGATCCCAGCCTGCCAGTTCCTTCATGCGTTCTTCAAACTTCCGGCTCACCATCACCTCGCGCAAGGTATCAGTCTGCTCCGTAAAGGTACGACCAGAAACCAAAGGGATTTCCATCACATCAAAGTAACCGTCACCAACATAGTAAAGATCGGCAATGTTCATATACTCGCGATCATCGCCAGGCAACAGGATATTGTCGCCGCTCTGATGCTGGGTCAGGTTAGCGTATGACATTGTTACACCCTTCACGAATGATAACTTGCGCAGTTCATCCATCGCCAACTGACGCTGTTCAATAGAAACACCATCTACCAACATCGAACCAAGCGTGGAATAGTCATAGCCAAGATCATCGTGTACCATCATCCGATACTGACGGCCTACCACTATTAACAATACAATAAGGAATGTGGCCGAAGCGAACTGCAAACCTAACAGCAGAAGTTTCCATAAGCGGTGACTATGATTATAGTTCTTGAAAGCAGCCGCCAGAGGGATATGGGTGTAAATCCAACTAGGTACCAAACCTGTAATAAGTAGTACTACGAGACAAGTAGAGACAATCAGCCAGATATTACTTCCTGTCAGCAAGAGTACTATCAAAGGAGCACCAACCAATTCCTCGATAGTATCTTTGAAGAGGAACAGCAGTAGTGCTGCGAGTGTCAATGACAGCAATAGATGGATTACGCTCTCCGTCAGCACCTTTTGATAGATATGACGAGCCTCCGCTCCATAGCACTGATGCACAGCCATTTCTTTGGTCCGTTGGCTAATGCCGCCTATGACAAGAAGCAGGTAATTCATCACGGCACAGCCTATCAGCACTGCTGCCAATATAGAAATAATCCAAGTCATACGGCGTGTGCCCTCATCTTTGGTGTGATAATCCACAAGCGGCTGTACGGAGAAGCCCAGGTCCACCCCAGCCTTTTTCAGTTCGTCCAACGGCAGGTTGTCACGTTTCATCTTTTCTATCTGCGGCTTCAAGTCGTCTGGCATGATGCCTTTTGCCAAACGCACGTAACTTTCGTAACGATCATTGCCAACCCAGTTATCGCGTCCGTCAAACATGATTCTAGTAATGGTTGGCATACTGACCATCACCTCCATACCGTGCAGTTTAGAGTTCAAAGGAATGTCCTCATAGATACCGCCAACGGTCAGCGCCCAGCCACCACGTATATTGTAGTAGATTTTTTTCCCCACAAGGTCAAGGGGATTTTCAATCCCCATTAACTTCTCAGCCAATGAACGGGGTATCATACAACAATCAACCTGACTGAGCGTCTTCTTCGGGTTGCCCACCAACACTCGGAAGGGGAAGACATCGAAGAAACAACTGTCAACTACCGCATAGTTGGTGCGGACCCGTTTGTCGTCATCCGTCACGATAGGCATATCCCATGCAAAGGAAGTATAGCGTGTGGCAGCCTCCACCTGAGGACAATAGCACTTTATACCGTGAGCCACAGCACCAGCCGTCTGAGGATAGTGCTTATACTCACCATCCATAATGATATCTTCGCAAACCACATAAATGCGGTCACTTGTTGGGAAGAACTTATCCCACGATTGTTCGAAGCCGGCCTTGCCTATCAATACAATACCAGTTGCCAATCCTACGGCCAGGCACACAATTTTAATCAAATTGTGCTGCCCTCGCTGATTGAGAGATTTAAATACGTTCATATATCAATTTGTTTAATCCGTTGTCCTTACTCGTTCTTGATGCTGTTGACGGGGTTCTCGTTAGCGGTGCGCCAGCTCTGGATGACAACCGTCAGCAGGGTAACGAGAGCGATGACAAGCAGAGTCAGTGGGAAGAGCCACCAGTAGATAGGTGTGCGCTCGGCGAAGGACTGGAGCCACTCACGTCCGATGTACCAAGCCAATGGGGCGGCAACGATGAAGCTGCCCACGAGCAGCCAGACATAGCTACGGCAGAGCATCGTGAGAATCTCGCCTGTCGAGGAGCCGAACACCTTGCGGATGCCAATTTCCTTGCGGCGATACTCCGTCTCGAACATCGTCATACAGAACACGCCAATCAAGGTGATAATCAGGCAGATAAGCGAAAATACAAGCACCTGACGGATAAAGCGGAATTCGTCCTCATAGAGCCGTTCCAGCTGCTGGTCGAGGAATTTAGCCTCTACCTTCTCGCCACTGCCCATGGCCGTGAGCCGCTGGCTTACCTGCTGGCGCACGGCCAGTTTATCGACACCCTTGCCCACACGAATGTTCAACATACCCAACTGGTCGCCCCACTGGCTGTACTTCTCGCCGCAGATGATGAAGGCGACGGGATCCTGCGTGCGGTCCTGACGGGTGGAGGCATAGCGCACGTTCTCACAGACACCGACAACCGTCAGGTCGCCCTGCAGCAGCGGCTTGTCCATTTCCACCCACGGCCACTGCTTGCGGGCGGCCTCGTTGATGATGTAGCAGTCGCCGTCGTGTTCGTTGAAGTCGCGGCCTTCGATGACCTTGATACCCATGGTGCACAGGTAGTGGTAATCCACGGGCAGGCAGGTGAAGGTAATCCTATGGTCATTGTCACCGCGCCCCCATTTCATATATTCGTTTTGCGAACCCAGCACGAAGCGTGAAAAACTGACATCCTCGACACCGCCTATTTGCATCAGTTCCGTACGCAGAGCATTTTTCTTAGGTCTCAACTCGTCGGTGAGCTGTGCATAGAGTACTTCGTCTTTCGCGAAGCCGTAGTCGGAATGGTAGATGAAACGACTCTGCAAGAGAAGGATGCCGATGTAGGTGACCATCGTGAGAGCAATGCCGATTTGCAGACAGACGAGGGACGTGCGTAGCTTTCGTCCTTTCGGTGTAAGGCCGAAGGAGCCTTTGAGGGCGAGGGCAGGCTGGAACGAGGTGGCAAAGAAGGCAGGATAGCTGCCTGCAGCTATGCCTACTGCGATGGCTATCAGAGCGGTGAGAAAGGCAACACCAAGGTTAGCGGAAAGGCTGGGGTCGCCCAGCAGCAGTTCGCTTTGCCAGCGTGATACGGCAATGGAAAGAACAAGAGCCAAGGCACAAGCCAGCAAAGCGGTGACAACGGTCTCGCTCACCATCCCGATGCGTAACCGCCACAGGCTCTCTCCTAAGACGCGGCGCGTGTTGAGACCTTTAATGCGCATGGGACTCTCGGCCAGTACGAAGTTGAGGAAGTTGATGGCGGCGATGACGATGATGA
>Ga0256406_1002369_pt1 | contig 26763 bp, 21 predicted proteins | sample RumenRJG_03DNA_FD_185986 | JGI IMG/M metagenome (GOLD analysis project Ga0256406, IMG submission 185986) | Bovine rumen microbial communities from Lethbridge, Alberta, Canada - RJG_03 | ecosystem: Host-associated > Mammals > Digestive system > Stomach > Rumen | place: Canada: Alberta | collected...
TAATTGAGCTTTACCAACAGCCGGGAAGGGCTCATCACCTTTCGGAAATAACAAAGAAGCAGATGGCTCTGTATGACGCGATGGGAGTCCCATTTCCGAAATAGATATAATTTCACGGGACTTCAGGCTATGAAGGAGGCCGGGAATGGCTGGATACCGTGAGGGAATACATCCGGGAAAATCTGGATTTCACAAGGACCTACCTGTCCGAAAACCTTCCGAAAATGAAACTCATCGAACCGGAAGGCACCTACCTCATCTGGATCGACGCCTCGGCCTATGGCCTTTCCAATGAAGATCTGGAGCACAAAGTCCTCTATGACTGCCACCTGTGGCTGGACATGGGGTACGTCTTCGGAAAAGAAGGGGAAGGCTTCCTCCGCTTCAATCTCGCCTGCCCCCGGAAAACGCTGGAGCAGGGACTTCGCCAGCTGAAAGAAGGATTTGAGAAGTAAAACAGCAGGGCCGCTGCGGCCCTGCTGTTTTAGGGTTCAGAAGGTTCTTAAGGTTCTAAGGTTTGACGGCCCTTCGGGCCGAGGGTGATGGTGGCGGCTTCGCCGCAAGTTTTTTATAAGGCCGCCTTCGGCGGTCACGTCCACATCAAGTATCATAATCAGGATTACCACCGTCCACCCCTTCGCCACTTCGTGGCCCTCTTCCCCTAAAGGGGACGCAAGGAGCGTTACGGGATTGGCTGTCTGTGTCATATGTGACACAATATCCAGTGCCACCTATTGTCTCGTTTCCCCTTGAGGGGAAGTCCCGCAAAGCGGGAAAGGGTGTACGGGGCAGAGCACCGATAGGATGCTCCATCGCGGTCCTGCCCGCCAATCGGCGGCCCCCCTCCACCACTTCGTGGTCCCCCTCCCCCCGACGAGCGGTGGGAGGCAAGTTTGAAGGGCGTGGTACCCCTCCCCCCATAGATGGGAAAGGCAAGTTTGAGGGGCGTGGTACCCCTCCCCCCCATAAAATGGGATAGAGGGTTTGAGGCAACGTTCTTCTCCTCCATGTTACCTGCCCACCCCCTTCCCGGGGGGTGGGTGGCGAGCGCAGCGAGACGGAAGGGGGCGGCTGGATGGGCCGCTCCACGGCCCGGGTTCAGAAGGTGATGGTGGCGGCTTCGCCGCAAGTTTTAAAAAAGGGGCGCGGCTGGCGCCGCAGGTTGTGTAGAAGGGTTGTGGTTCGCTTCGCTCAGGGGGCGACAGCGCCTGCGGCGCTGAGGGAGGTGGTATCGCCCTGCGGGCGATGAGTTTTATTATGCCGCCTTCGGCGGTCACGTCCACATCGAGTGTCATAATCATTCTTACCACCGTCCACCCCTTCGCCACTTCGTGGCCCTCTTCCCCTAAAGGGGACGCAAGGAGCGTTACGGGATTGGCTGTCTGTGTCATATGTGACACAATATCCAGTGCCACATATTTTCTCGTTTCCCCTTGAGGTGGCAAAGGAACTGGATTTGTAAGAGAGCGAAGCGACCTGAAAATCCAGTGACATGCTTCCCACCGGGGCGAATTCCCGCGAAGCGGGAAAGGGTGTACGGGGCAGAGCATCGATAGGATGCTCCATCGCGGTCCTGACCGCCAATCGGCGGTCCCCCTCCCCCCGACGAGCTGTGGGAGGCAAGTTTGAAGGGCGTGGTTCTCCTTCCCCCCACAAAATGGGGTAGAGGGTTTAAGGCAGCGTTCCTCTCCTCTTTTACGCAGCAGGGAGTATAATAAAGACAGTTGCAAAGGAGGTTTTTCTATGATGAATGAACAGGTCAAGAAAATTCTGGAAAACAATCTTTGGGAAGCAGCCACTGTATGCAGCAAGGGATTCCCCAATGTGGTGCCTGTGGGGTTCAAAGCGGTGCTGGACGATGGGAAACTGGCCATTGGCGATGTATTCCTGAAGCAGACTCTGGAAAACATTGAAGCCAACCACCGCATTGCCATTTCCGCCTTTGATCCCAAAACCACGGAGGGCTACCAGATCAAAGGAAGGGCTGACTATGTAACCGACGGACCGGTGGTGGAAAAATTCAAGGCCCTGGCAGAAGAGCTTTTCCACGGCGCCTGCACGGCTAAGGGAGCTGTCATTATCACTCCGGAAAAAATCGTAGTCACCACCCCGGGGCCGGATAATAAAAAAATCCTTCCCCTGGAATAAATAAATGAAGTAACCTGAAAAGGGCTGTGAAAAAATGGTAATCATTTCTTCACAGCCCCTTTTCAATGGCTTCCTTTTCGGTAAATGACAGTCAGCTGCCCGCCGGCATCGTCATCTCAAGCGGGGGAACGCGCCGGTATGGGGCAAAGATTTTGGGCTCTAATGAAACGCAGAGCCGAGAGATCTCCTGCCACCATGGGCTTGCCACATTTCGGAGTGAGATTTCTCCACTCCGCGCCGACCGTCGAAATGACGGGAGTGCGGGGCAGCGTTTGGGGTAATTTGTCCCCGGGGAATGACTGTATGCTGCCCGCCGGCATCGTCATCTCGAGCGGAGGAACGCGCCGGTATGGGGCAAAGATTTTGGGCTCTAATGAAACGCAGAGCCGAGAGATCTCCTGCCACCATGGGCTTGCCACGTTTCAGAGTGAGATTTCTCCACTCCGCGCCGACCGTCGAAATGACGGGAGGTGGAGTGATATCGATGTTATTCATGCATTTCTTCACAGCCTCTTTTTTCATGTTCAGCCCATGACAGCCTATCTTCTCCTGGGGGGAGACTTTCGGGCGGGTATGTTTCATCATGGCTTTCCAGCAGAATTTTCCGTGATTTCTTTTTCTCCATGGGCCAGCCTGTTGGTAAGGAGCTGCAGCATACCGTCAAGGCTTGATGTTTCTCTGCGGCTCACCATGGCATACTGCAGATAGAGGGTCACGGGAAACCCTTCGATTTCCTTGATTTCATGCATCTTGTCTGCGGCCTCCAGAATCCGCTTTTCCATGTCCTTATGTCCTTCTTTTTTAAAAAGGAAAATGAAGGAGGAAAGACTGGTTCTGGAAAGGGATATGTCCGGAAGGCTGAAGGCAGAAAGAATGTCCACCACCTTTGCGAGAAGGGCCTGGTGCACCTTATGGCCGAAGGCATGCTCCACCTCATTCATGGCCGGTATATTCACCTGCATGGCCATATACTCTACCTGTCGCCGCTGGTAACTGTCCTCATAGGTCAAACCGGCGGCTATCATGCCGCGGTAGGAGGCAAGTCCCGTTTCACTATCCACGAAGGAAAGCTTCCTTTCCTCTTCCCCCAGCACCTTTTCTTCGGCCATATCATGGAAATAGCCGGCCAGCCCTGCGATTTTTCCGCCATCATACACAGGAAACTTCGTGGCGGCAATGGTTTTCAGACGGCCTCTGACCAGACAGCTGCCGATGGCATGGCGGGCTGTGATACCATCGGAGAGCACCGTTTCTTCTATATGTTTAAAAGGCTCATTGTCCACATGCCATGCCATTTCTTCATCGGTCTTTCCCAGGACCTGGTCCGGAGAAAGGCCGTAGTAGGAAAGAAAATCCCGGCTCACTGCCGTAAAGCGGCGGTTTCTGTCCTTCACGAACCATTTGATATGGCCCTCTTTCTGGAAGGAAGAAAAGACAGCGGCTTTTTTCCTCCATTCTTCGACGCGGCTGTTTCCGGCCACGGCAAAGGAACGGACGAAGGCATTCAGAAAGGCCTCTCTGTCCCAGGCCCTTTCGATGGCGGCACCCATCATCATAAGAAGAATGTCCTTCCCGCCCCTGTGGTCCAAAAGGTAGGCATCCAGTTCCTTCCATACATAATTCCCGTTTCTCTCCCGGACCCGGAAGAGTTCGCAAGGCACATAGCGGTTCTTCTCGCTGCCCAGGCTGTAAAGCACCGAAGGCTCCACAAAGTGGAGGAACCTTTCCCTGTCCTCGTCATGCACTCGTCTCTCTGCGAAACGATGGAATGTATCTTTTGCCGGCATCTGATCACCCGGATGGAAGAGAGAACTGGTGGTTTCCAGTACCTCCAGGGTTCCCTCTTCCGTATGGTACAGGCTTAATTCATCACAGATGGAAACGGTACGGCGAAGAAGGCTGTCCAGACTTTCTGTTTTCTTCATCCTTTCATCGGACGCCAGATTGTACACCGATGTTTCCCCTGCGTACAGGTTCTCATCTCCTGCCAGGATTTCGCCGGAAAGCTGGAAATAGAAACCATTGTCCGTAAAAGTCATGGTCTGCCTTTCCTGCCGCGCCAGCAGCCGTTTCACGAAGGCCAGGAACTTTTCACGAAGGGGAAAATCCGGATCAGCCAGAGCGCGGTTCACCTCTTCAGCCGTGACCGCCGTGGCACCTTTCAGATTTCCCTCATGGGCTTCGTTCTGGAGAAGAAGCTTGATATGGCTGCCACTTCCCAGATAAAGGGCCACAGGCTCATGGGTCACCACATTCACCAGGCCCACCCGGTTCAGTACTGCTTCTTCCGCAGCACTCTCCATGTCTATCTTTTTTCCCTTCATCCACTGCTCTATATCCTGCCAGGGTCTGGGACGGCTGTAATAGAAGCCCTGAATTTTCTCGCAGCCTATGGACCTTAGAAATTCCACCTGCTCCCGGGTTTCTGCCCCTTCCGCCAGGGTGTGGATGCCCAGGGTCTTGGCCATGACTACAATGGACTTGATAATCTTCCTGCTCCGCTCATTGAAATGACGCAGAAAGGCCATATCGATTTTCAGCTCATCCAGATAGAACGTATGAAGCACATTCAAAGAAGAGTACTGGCTGCCGAAATCATCCAGCCAGCATTCATAACCGGCCTTTCGGAAAGCGGCAATCGCCTTTTTCAGCACTTTTTCACTCTTCACCAGGGCGGACTCTGTGATTTCAATGCGGATCAGACGGCGGGGCAGGCGATAGCGCTTCATCACTTCTTCCACCATATCCAGTGGCTGGGAAACCTCAAAATCCACCCGAGACAGGTTCACCGACACCGGCACCACAGGAAGGCCCTTCCTCCTTCTCTCTGCAAGGAAACGGGCTGCCGCCTCCAGAACGTACCGGTCCAGCTTATCAATGATACGGGCCCCTTCCAGCACAGGGATAAAAATACCAGGCGTAAGCAGTCCCTTATCCGGATCCTCCCAGCGGGCCAGGGCTTCCATGCCGCAGAGCTTTCCTGAAAGCGTGCGGATGACCGGCTGGAAATAAATCCTGATATGCCCCTCTCGGAGAGCCCTGTCAAAGTGACGAAGCACGTAGGCCCGGTTCTCCAGCATACTGCCCATGGAGTCCTCATAGAAGGCCCAGCTTCGGGAACCGTCGGTTTTGATGGAATCACAGGCAATCTTTGCCAGATCGAAGGAATTGCGAAGGGCCGTAATCGGAGGCACTGTCTTTCCAAAATCACAGATGCCCGCCTTCAGCCGGACACTGGAATCATCAATATATCTGTCGATGTCCCGAATCATAGCCTCCAGCGCCTCCGGCACCCGTCTCCGGGACCCCAGAAGAAAGAAGGTATCACGTTCCGGATGAGCGGCTAATTCATCAGGGAAATATGTCCGCAAATCATCAGCGATTTTCTGCAGCAGCCGATTTCCCGCTTCCCTGCCATAGGAAGCATTATAGATTTTGAAATTGGTCAGATTGAAGTAGATGGGATAATAAGAGCCGAAAGTTCCCTTCTCCGCATCCTTCTTCTCCTGAGCCAGCATTTTCTTCATAAACACCGGCAGAGAAAGAAGCCCCGTCAGCACATCCCGGGAAGAAAGAGAGGAAATGATATTCGACGGCACCACGCTCAGTACCCACACCGCCCCGGTCCCCTCACGGACCGACCGGGACAGCACTCCTTCCATGCGGCGGAAATGTCCATCCCTGGTGCGGCAGCTGAAAGAAACATAAAACCGGTCATTTCCCAAAGACTGCGCACCAGTCAGTCCCACCTCCGAAAGAGGCCGGTAATCCGACGGTTCCACCATCCCCCGGAGCACTCCTCCGGTATGCGAAAGGAACTCCTCCATACTGTGACACTTGTACAGGTGTAGAAGAGCCTGATTAGCAAAAAGGATTTTCTCCTTTTCATTATCTTCGATCACACATATCCCTTCGGGAAGGTCGTCGAAGTGAAAATCAAGCGGTGTAGATTCTTTCATAGTAACCTCGAATAAAAGAAACGTTCAGAAGGTTCTTAGGTTTGACCGGCCCCTTGGGCCGGAGGGTTCTTAAGATTGACAGCGGCTTCGCCGCTGAGGGTTGTGGATTGCCGCTATCGCGGCAATGAATATAAAGGCCGCCTTCGGCGGCAAAAGTTTACTCTACGCTCAACTTACTGCTTCTTATGTCACTCTATGCATAGCACCGATAGAAGTTCCCCCTCCGGGGAAAAGGTGGTGCGCCAGCACCAAAAGGGGTGCATTTCCCTCGCCCGTCAGGGCGGTTGTATGGTTCTCGCCGCCGGAAGGCTATACACAGCTGATGACTGAAATGCTCAGCACCCATAGTGCCCCCAGCGAAGCTGGGGGAAAGGTGGTACCGCAGGCACCAAAGGGGGCCGCCGCAGGCGGCATTTATACCGGCGCCGCAGGCGCCCACCACATCCCTCGGGCCGGCAGGCCCGTCAAACTTACGCCCCCTCAGGCCGCCAGGCCTGTCAACCCTCGCACCCGCAGGGTGCGTCAACCTTCGGGCCCGGAGGGCCCGTCTATTTCATCATGAACGATGGTATTTCTTCCTTTTCTTTTCGCTTCAAACATATATCGGTCAGCCCGGTCAATGATTGACTTCATCGTATCTTCCGGTGTCACTGCCGTAATGCCTACGGACATGGTGATATGAAGATTTTCCCGGCCCTCGTCCACCACCACCATGGATACGATCTGCTGGAAGCGCTTGGAAATAGGAATGATATCACTTTTATTTTTGATGGGATAAATGCCGATAAATTCCTCTCCGCCCCAGCGTCCAACGGTGTCGGTTTTCCGGATATGGCTGCTCACGGTTTGGGCAAAGGTTTTCAGGATTTCATCGCCTGCCTGATGGCCGTAGGTTTCGTTAAAGTCATGAAAATGGTCGATGTCCGAAAAAAGCAGGGCAAAAGGCTCCTGCAGGCGGTGGTACTCAGAGAACCGTGTCTTCAGCACCGCTTCCAGAAAGAGCCGGTTCGGCAGCTTGGTGAGGGCGTCATGATAGGCCATGGAATAAAGATTTTCCACGATACGGGTTTCCCGGTTCATCAGCTGTATGGGAGTAAACACTTCTGCCACCAGCTTTAACTTTCCCATTTCATCCTCCAGCGGAATGAAATGGGCCTGCACTGCCACCATGTATCCCTTCTTATGGGTAAATACCAGCTTCTTGGTGGAAGGCCTGTTTTCATCCATGCAGGCCAGCAGAGGGCAGTAGGTCTTGCACAGCGGCGTCCCTTCCTCATCCATGTGGTTCAGCTCCGTGTCCGGGCGTCGCCGGCCCACCATTTCTTCCCTGCTGTAGCCGGTGATGCTCTCCGCCGCCCGGTTCCAGTACACAATGGTTCGATCAGGCTCCACGATATACACACCATAGGGCAGCGCTGCAACCAGCTGGAAGAAATCATTTTCACTTACTGTCAAAAGAGCATCCTCCTCTTCTTTGTGCACCACGAACCTTCCGACAGACAGCTCCGTTCCGTCACCGGGTCCAAAATCTTTGAAACGTGCCGAGCCTTTTCTTTGCCCCTGAAAAGGCTCCTCTAATACATAGTTTATATTTTTCTCATGCCGATTGCAAGACCCAGCCGGTCCGCTTCGCCCGCCTTCATCTCCAACACCGACGATGCCCTGAGGCAGGCGGACAGGCCGACCCAGGGATGGAGACGGCGGACGATTTTCACAATAGTCATGGAAGAGTCAAAATATACGGCATCAATGGCAAATCTCATAAAACACATATGAATACTGTTCGTAGACTTCAGAAACAGTCCCTGGCCGGGAGAAAGAGGCGAGCGCAGCATAAGCCCCTTAAACCGGGCCCACCAGCTCACAGCCAGCTCCACGGAAATGGAAATCTCCGGATGGCCCTCAAAGGACCAGACTTCTTTCTGCAACATCATGCCTCCTATAAAAAAGACCGTGAAGAAATTCACGGGGAATGAGAATCATGTGGCACATTGTCCAGCATCCATAGTCCCACCGCTTTAGCGGGGGGAAGGTGGTGGCGCCAGCCACCAAAGGGGGGGGCTGTCCGAAAACGCTTTCTTCAAGATTGGCCGCTATCGCGGCCACCCCCTATCCCACTTCGTGGGACTTCCCCCTATTCAGGGGGCAGAATAGATTTCTCTACTCTTTCCCTAAGAGTCATGTGGCACAATGGTAAGCGTCCATAGTCCCACCGCTTTAGCGGGGGGGAAGGTGGTGGCGCCAGCCACCAAAGGGGGTGCCGCCCGAAAGCGCTTTTGCCGCGGATTAGCCGCTATCGCGGCTTCCCCCTATCCCACTTCGTGGGACTTCCCCCTGTCCAGGGGGCAGAATAAACCTCTCTACTCTTTCCAGCAGAGTCATGTGGCACAGTGGTAAGCATCCATAGTACCCCGCTTGCGGGGGGAAGGTGGTGGCGCCAGCCACCAAAGGGGGCGAACTCCGTTATCCATAGCAAGATAATAGCTGCTTATCGTTTACTTCCTAATTCCTTTATTCTTGTCTCCGTCGTATGAAGGACCATATCGCAGACCACAGTAAACCTTTTCTCTATGTCTTCATTAGTAAAACGAAGTACCATGTATCCTTTTTCATTCAGTTTTCCACTGCGCCATTCATCATAACTCTTTCCGCAGTCTGAATTATGCTGGGTACCATCGATTTCTATAATCAGCTTAGCTTTTCGGCAGGTAAAATCGGCAATAAACGGAGATTTCACGTCCTGCCTTCTGAAATGAAAGGGAAGCCTTTTCAGACAGAACAGCCAAAATTTCAGTTCCTGCGGAGTCATATTCTGCCGCATACCGCGGGCCCTTTCCCTTAGCACAGCCTTTTCTGGTGTTGTCATGATGAATTCCTCAAACGCAGAATATGAAGAAATTAGAGTCATGCGATATGTTTGGCTAATGCGCTGAATTAGCCGCTAATGCGGCTTCCCCCTATCCGGCTCCGCCGGACTTCCCCCTGTTCAGGGGGCAGAATAGATTTCTCTACGCTTTCCTGCAGAGTCATGTGGCACAGTGGTAAGCATCCATAGTGCCCCCGCTTTAGCGGGGGAAAGGTGGTGGCGCCAGCCACCAAAGGGGGTGCTGTCCGAAAAGCGCTTTTGTCTTGGATTAGCCGCTACCGCGGCTTCCCCCTATCCCACTTCGTGGGACTTCCCCCTATTCAGGGGGCAGAATAAACCTCTCTACTCTTTCCAGCAGAGTCATGTGGCACAGTAGTAAGCATCCATAGTGCCCCCGCTTGCGGGGGAAAGGTGGTGGCGCCAGCCACCAAAGGGGGTGCCGCCCGAAAGCGTTTTCTTCAGGATTAGCCACTCATTTCCCCATGGTCTGCATGAGGGAAATCAGGGACGGCAGGAGTACTACCACGAAGATGGCGGGGAAAATGCAGAATACCAAGGGGAAAACCATTTTCACCGGGGCCTTCATGGCCTGGGTTCTGGCTCTCTGGCGGCGCAGGTCCCGCATGTTGTCGGCCTGGATGACCAGGGTGTCGGACATGGAAGCGCCCAGGCGCTCGGACTGTACCACGGACATGACGAAGAGGTATACGTCCTGCACGTCGCAGCGTTTGGCCATGAGCTGCATGGAGCGGCGGCGGGTCATGCCCATTCTTGTATCCCGGAGCATGCGGCGGAATTCGTCGATTAAGGGGCCTTCCATCCGTTCCACTACTTTACGCATGGCGCCGTCCAAGGAAAGGCCGGCCTGCACGGAAATGGAGAGGAGGTCAAGCACGTCCGGAAGCTGGCGGACGATCAGGTCCTGCCGCTTTCTGATGATATGGTTGAATATGCCGAAAGGAAGGAGAGCACCGAAGAGGAAGCTGCCCCACACCACACAGAGGCCATGGAGGGTGTCCATGGGATTTTTAGCAGTATAATAAAAGCCCAGAAGGCCGAAGAAAACCATGGAGAAGAACCAGAGGCCCACCACGGTCCTCACCTTCCATATGCCCTGTTTCCCTGCCAGCATGATACGCTGTTCCATCATTTTCGGCATGGCGGAGGGGGCAAAGTGGGAGAGAAATTCCATCACATGGGCCAGCATACGTCCGATGGTACGCTGGTAGAGAGGAATCTTTTTCAGGTCATCTTCCCCGGTTTCCTCTTCTTCCTCCGTTTCCTCGCGGAAGCTGTCCAGACGGCGTTTCATCTCCTGGCCGTTAAACTGTTTCACCGCCAGCACCACTAGAGCCAGGAAAAAGAAGAGGGCCAGGGCAATGGATAAGGAAAGAGCCAGCATGGTTAGTCACCGTCCTCCCACTGGCCGACTCCGGCCTGCTGCATGAATTTCGGAAATTCCACATTGTGGGCTTTGAACTTGGACAGGAACTGGGGCTGGAGGCCTGTGGGCATGAACTGGCCCAGGGCTTTGCCATTTTCATCAAATCCGGTCTGTTTATAGCGGAAGAGGTCCTGGAGAACGATGACATCCCCTTCCATTTTCTGTACTTCTGTAATATAGGTAATTTTACGGGAACCGTCCTGGATACGTTCCTGGTGGATAATGAGGTCCAGGGCCGAGGAAATCTGGTCTCTGATGGCCCGCACAGGAAGGTCCAGACCACTCATGAGCACCATGGTTTCCAGACGAGACAGCACATCCCTGGGGCTGTTGGCATGGGCTGTCGTCAGGGAGCCGTCGTGGCCGGTATTCATGGCCTGCAGCATATCCAGGGCTTCGCCGCCTCTGACTTCGCCTACAATAATGCGGTCCGGGCGCATACGGAGGGAGTTCTTTACCAGGTCCCGGATGGTGACTGCCCCTTTCCCTTCGATGTTCGCCGGACGGGCTTCCAATGTCACCACATGGGGCTGCTCCAGACGAAGTTCCGCCGCATCTTCGATGGTGACGATACGTTCATCATGGGGAATAAAGGAAGACAGCACGTTCAGACTGGTGGTTTTACCGGAGCCGGTACCACCGCTGACCATGATATTCAGTTTCGCCTTCACGCAGGCGCGGAGGAAAATAGCCATCTGCTCCGACAGGGTGCCGAAGGAAATGAGATTTTCCACGGAAAATGGCGTTTTGGAAAACTTTCGGATTGTCACGCAGGGTCCGATGAGGGACAGCGGCGGAATGACAATATTGACACGAGAACCGTCAGGCAGGCGGGCATCCACCAGAGGAGATGCTTCATCTACATGACGGCCGATGGGGGTGACGATTTTGTCGATAATGGACATTAAGTGCGCATTATCATGGAACTGGGCCCCCGTCAGATGGAGTTTCCCCATCCGTTCCACGTAAATCTTCTTCGGCCCGTTCACCATGACTTCGGTGACAGAGTCATCTTTCAAGAATGGCTCGATAGGACCGTAGCCCAGGATTTCATCGCATATATCCGACACCAGCCGAGCCCTTTCGCCCCGGGGCACCACAAAGGGATTGTGCTCCAGCACCCGCTGCACGTAGCCGGAAATCACATTCTCAATATCCTGGCGGCTGCGGTTCGTACCGTCCAGGATTTTCTGCTGTTCCGAAGTCATTTCTTCTACAATGGCCCGGTGTACATCCAGCTTCAGGGCCTGATATTCCTCTTCCTTCGCATCCACCGCCCGCCCGGCGAATATATTCTCTTCCTTGACCTCGGTCTTGCCCTTCTCTTCACGGCGTCCCAGACGTTCCAGCAGTGTCACAGTTTACATCCCCTTTGTATTGAAATAATAGTCAGTTTTAAGTAGATTGATTTCTTGGATCATTTTCAGCATACATATAATAGGTAACATTCATGGAGTCAGGAATAATAATCTTCAAATTCTTCACACCCAGTAAAAAGCCTGTGTCATCTGTATTCTTCTTCAGATGCAACTCTACTTTCACTGAGTATGGACGACGATTTTCTTCTGCCTGCGCAGAATCTGATACTTCCTTTTTTTCATTGTCAACTATTGAAAGCTTAATGCTATTGGCATTTAAAAGATATATATGGGTCGTGACACCGCTATAGGCTTTGACATAATCCTCCTTAATCTTATCAAAAGAAGGGTCCCTAACCACTTTTTCACCCTGCTTATCATCGTTCTGCATAGAAGCCGTTGCAACAGCCGCCTCTCTGGCCATGGATCGCGCTAAATTATTATAGGAAACCCAGTCACTAAAATACAAACCAAATAAGGCAATACCCACCAAAAACGCTAAAAAAAGAGGAATCATCAAAGCGAATTCCACAATATCCTGTCCGCCCTGTTTTTTCATGATGGTTCCTCCTTTCATTCCTATTTTCCATCCATTCTTTGGAAAAACGGCCAATCTATGATTGACCGCCTTTCCAAAGAACTCCTGCCTTCGCAGGAGCTCTTTGCACTTGCCTAGAGAACCATTAGTTAGTAGTAGTGCCAGCAGACTGGCTGTTAGCAGCTTCCATAAGGCTGTTAGCATTAGAAAATACATTATTAATGCTATTTGCCAGACCAGCCTGTTTGTAAATAAGCCAGCCGATACCAACGATAATAGCCAGCATCAGTGCATATTCGACCATGTCCTGGCCTTTTTCACCGAGATAAGGTCTGAAATAATAATCATATACCTGTTTTGCTAAGGACATCATAGAAATTCACCCCCTCTCGTTGACTTCTTAGATGCAATAGTATATAAAAAGCCTAATGGCTTTTTACCAAAGTAAAACTAGACTTTAATATCCACAATTTTCCGGATAATGGCAAAGCCTACAATCACCAGAAACAGGGCCCCTATAATAGCAATCCTGCCAATGTTGGTAGTAAGAAGTGGTTCCAGATACTCTGGTGATGAAACGTAGAAGAATAAAGCCAATGCCACAGGAATGCAGGCAAGTACAATGCCCGACATTTTGCCCTGGGCAGTCAATGTATTCACCTCACGGCGGATACGGATACGTTCCGAAATGGTATTCCTGATAGTATCAAGAATGGTAGCCAGATTGCCGCCTACCTGCTGTTGAATGAGAACAGCCGTTATCACCAGGGAAAAATCGGCGCTCCCCACTCTTTCATCCATACTGTGGAGCGCTTCATCCAGAGATTTCCCCAGAGTGGTGTCCCGCATGACCCTTTCAAATTCCGTAGACATGGGCGGTTCCATTTCCCGGGAAATAATTTCCATGGTCTGCAGGAAGGAAAAGCCGGCCCTCAAAGAATTAGCCACCAGGGACAGGCAATCCGCCAGCTGGCGCTGGAAATTGTTAAGCCGTTTCGTAATCCTTCGCTGCACAAACACAAAGTCCGCTGCCAGGAAAAGGAGCAGTGCCAGCAGTCCGGTCACCGGATTCCGGGTCGCCAAAGCAAAGATAACAAATACAAGCAGCGCCCCGCCGGCGGAAATAGCCAGGAATTCAGACCCCAGAAGAGGGAGCCCCGCCCGGACCATCATCAGATCCAGCTTCTTTCGGCCCAGACCGGTGTCCGTCCGCCTGGCCTTCTCTGCAAAAATCTCATGAAGACGGCTTCGGAGGACTTCAAAAACAGAAGCCTTCCGCACCACCGACGGCTGGTATCCGGAAAACATCTGGATACGCTCCGCCATCTCCCTCTTCCGCCGCAGCAGCACCTGCAGCCCAAGAAAGAGAAGAAGAAAGAACAGAAAGGCGAAAAGCAATGAAATTAAAAGTATCATCTGACTCTCTCCTTTCTATCTGCATTATAACATGTACATGAGAATAAATTAAGTGGAAATGCAATGAAATAACTTGCACATGGCAAATATCCATCGTGCTGCTGTGCCCATCCTGCATGGGATGGGCAAGTCGGGCGAAGTAAGGCGCCTGGCCCTCCTATGAAGGCGCTTTCCTTTTGTCTGGCTGACCGATTTCGCGGGACTTCTCCTAAAGGGAAGCATGTCACTGGATTTTCGGGTCACTCCGTTCCCCTACAAATCCAGTTCCTTTGCCACCCCGCAAGCGGGAGCAGAACAACCCGTGCTTACTATGGAGCAACTTATACAGGAAATGCCTTGCGGAGCCTTGTTGTGCCCCCGCCTGCGGGGGAAAGGTGGTGCCGACAGGCACCAAAGGGGGCCGCCGGAAGGCGGCATTCATACTGGCGCGTAGACGCCTTCCGCCCTGCCGCGAAGCGGCTCCCCTTCCACCACTCACGTGGTCCCCCTCCCCCATAGATGGGGGAGGCAAATTTTTAGAATGGGGAAGGCACGTTTTTAGGAAAGGTCTGTCAATCCTTATCGTCCAGGCGCTATCTCGTCTGCCATTTTCTCCACAGCCTGGGAGAAGGGGTTATGGGGGTCCTGGTCTATGAGGAGCCGGCCGTTATCGGCGGCGGATGAGACAGCCAGGTATTCGTTAGGAAGGATATGGGCCACCGGGAAGCCCAGGGCTTTGGAGAAGACTGCCTTTTCCTCTTCCGTGCAGGGCGATACGCGGGTGAATACAGGACGGACTCTTTCTTTGTAGTCATCCCAGCTGCGGAAGATTTCAAGGGCCCGTTTCATATGCTCCACTTCATAGCCGCCGTTCACCATGGCCATGAGCACCGTTTTATCAGAGAGCTCGCAGGCCGTGCAGGATATGTCGGAGAAGCCGGAGGACAGATCAAGAAGGACGTAGCGGAAAATGCTTCGTGCCATATTGATGAGGCTGGTCATGCCTTCCATGGTCACCGTTTCCGCCAGGTCCGGCTTGGCTGCGCCGCAGAGAATGGACAGATGGTCATTCACAGGGACGAAGTAGGATTTAAGGGTCACCGGAGAAAGGAAGGAAATATCCCGCACCGCTTCCACGATGGTACTCTGAGGCGTGAGGTTGAAGAAGACGGACATGTCGCCGAACTGGAGATCCCCGTCTATAATGGCCACCGATTCTCCCGTTTTTTGGGCCAGGGCAGCACCCAGGTTCGAAATGAGGGTGGTTTTTCCGCTTTTTCCTTTAGGACTGAAGAAGGACACCACCTCTGAATGATGGGCAGCAGCAGCGTTTCCCAGATTCTGAATGGTTTCACGGAGCTCTTCCCCGGTAAAAGGCTTAATCATGAAGCCGCCGGCACCGGAGCGCATGAGGCGGGACTGGGCTTCGGAATCCCATTTCCGGCTCATCCCGATAATGGCGGTATGAGGATAGGATTTCTTCAGGTCCGGCAGAAGAGCGCCATTTCTTTCATTATCAATATCCAGAAGGATGAGCTCCGGCTTAAAGGCCTGCATCTGTCCCAGGGCATCGCCGGCATTCCGGTAACGGGCGCTTAAGACAAAGCCCGGCGTATTTTTGATCACGCTGGAAAGTCTTTCCATCATGACCTGATTATCTTCAATAAGGACGGTTCTGTATGCCAAAATCCTTCACCTCCTTCAGGAAAACAGGCGGGAAAGCCAGCCGCCATGGTCGTCTGCTTTTTCTTCTTTCTGTTCCGTGCCAGGCCGGACATAGCCGTCTACAATGGAAACCAGCTCCTTTGCCAACGGCGTATGCCGGGCTTCCAGCACGAAAGGAACACCGGTCCTGATGGAATTCTGGGCGGTTTGGAAATCGTTGGGAAGGACATAGTCGAAATGCTTTCCCAGAATCGATTCCACATCTTCCACATCAATACGGGTTTTCGCATTGCTTCGGTTCAGTAAATACCGGATTTTGCTGTCATCATAGCCCAGCTCCTTCAGCGTATCGCTGCCCCTCTTCATATTTTTAATGGTAGGTATGAAATCCACAATGCCCACAAAATTAATCAGGGTGGACAGGTCCATAATGGACAGGTTCAAGGCGCTGAAGGTAGAGGTCGTATCCACGATGACATAATCATATTCCAGCTGCAGCTGCTGCACCAGAGAGCGGATGATGCCATTGTCCATATTGTAAGCCTCTTCCATGAGCTTTGGATTGGTGAGCACATCAAAGGAAATGCCGCCGGCCTTGTACTTCGTCAGATATTCCACTGCCACCGTATCCTGGGGATTCTCCTTCATGGCCCGCTGGGCATCGGCAATGGTCTTCTTCGGATTGAGCTTCAGGTAATAGCAGATATCCCCAAACTGCAGATCCAGGTCCACCAGGCAGACCCTCATCCCCTGCTTCGCCAGCTCCGCCGCAATATTAACAGCAATCAGCGACTTCCCCACAGCATAAGCCGTACTGAAAACAGTAAATATAGTCCCTTTCCTGCCTTCCATTTTCTCCTCCCATTGCCTCTTGGTATATTAGCGTCATATGTAATGAATAAAATTGCGATATCGGGTTCAGAAGGTTCAAAGGGTTCAAAAGGTTCAGAGGGTTGTGGTGTGGGCGTTTGAATTCATATAACGCCCACCTTTTTGAATTTCAATTACACACAGCTTCTTAACATTTTGAACCCCCAAAAGATAAAACCTACGGTGTCCCTCTTTCTTTATGAAAATTGTTCTGCGTCATAGATATCTATATCTTCCATGAAGTCCTGCCCGGAAGTCTCTTTCCCCTCTAAACTTTTAATCAATCTTCCTATGAGCCAGATAACCCTTCGGTCATGATCAAGAACAGGCCCCACAGCATTCTGATTCAAGAAGCCCAATTCAACACATAGAATCAGCTGAGTCTCCAATTCATGTGCAGACCCTTTGGCTTGAAAAAGAAACCGGATATAGTCCTTGATCGTCCCTCTTCCTGACCCCTCTGCAATATTAGAACTAATAGAAACTACGGCTCGTCTCATTTGTGAAGACAATGCATATAATTCATAAGGCGGAAGCTTCATAGCAAGCAGATAGGTTTCGCGGGCAAGTATACACGATTCCTTCCATGCCCTTAACTCTCTATAACTAGCCATGACTTCACCTCCCTGCCAAACGCGAAGCAGGATACTTCCATACCGGTCTAAAGGCAGGCTGCCACTGCCGCTGAGCAGCTTCTTACTCCGTCGGCGCTTTTTATTTGTGCGCCGACACCTGACCCTCTGAATCTTTTGAACCTATGTCCTCACATGATTCCAGCCCATAGCCTCAATCAAGTAAGCATCCATGATTCCTTACATGCCATCAATTCTCTATAACTGGCCATGTCTATACCGCTCCGTCAAAAGCGAAACAGGATATTTACATACCGGTCTAAAGGCAGGCTGCCACTGCCGCGCAGCAGCTTCTTACTCCGTCGGCGCTTCTTATTTGTGCGCCGACACCTGACCCTCTGAACCCTGTGAACCTTCTGAACCTTTTGAACCCATGTCCTCGCATGACTCCATCCCACAGCTCCAACATGACGAAGAGTTACTTAGAATACCCATCCATCACGGCCCTTACTCTATCACGGATGTCTGTCTTTTCTTTATCCACCGCAGATGTGTCTACGGGGTGTTCTACTTTTTCCCGTTTGACCACCGGCACTTTTTCTGCTCCTTCAGAGACGGAGGGCTTTTCTACTCCTACCACCTGGAGGTTGTTTTTCTCTCTGGCGTAGTCTTCTTCTGTCATGGGGACGTAGACGGTTTCGCCTTTTTCATCGGTGGTGCGGAGGATATGGGAGGGGCCCTGTTTTTTGGGCTTTTCTTCCAGGATCACCGTGTCCCCATTGTCATCGCCAGGCTTGCCGCCGAAGATATCTGTTTCCTGCTTTGCTGTTCCCGGTTTGACCGGCGTATTTACGTTGACTCTTTCTGCATTTCTGAGGTACCGTTCATTGTCCTCGTAGCTTCCCTTCATGCGCTGGCTCATGGCAACCGGCGTGTCGTCGGATACCAGGGTGGGAGTAATGAGGATGAGGAGTTCCCGGTTATCCCTTGTTTTCTGGGTATGGCGGAAGAACTGGCCGATAATGGGAATGTCTCCCAGAAGCGGAATCTTTGTCACTGTTTTGCCGTCCTGGGAGTTCAGGAGACCGCCGATGGCCATGGTCATGCCGGAGCGGACGTTAATGACTGCATCCGCTTCTCTGGAGGCAATGGCAGGGATGGAAAAATCATGTTCTGTCACGCTGTTGCCATAGTCCAGAGTGGATACTTCCGCGTGTACCTTGGAAGTAATCTTGTTTTCTGCATCCACCACCGGTTCGATATTGAGACGGATACCGTATTCCCGCCAGTCGATGGCGATCTGGCCGTCACCGGCAGAGGTAGGAATGGGGATACGGCCGCCGATGAGGATATTTGCCTTCTGGCCGCTCATGGTGGTAATGGAAGGACGGGACAGAATCCTTGCCTTCCCTTCTGTCACCAGGGCCTGAAGGGAGGCATTGATATTGGAAAAATGGCTTCCCAGCCAGCCGAAGCTGCCACGGCTGTTCTTAAAGTTTTCCCCAACATAGAAGAGGCCGGAAGAACCGCGGGTCAAATCATCATTTCCGGAATCAGAGCCGGAACCGGTACTGCTGCCGATGGTGCGAGACCAGTACTGGATACCCAGATTTCTTTCAGCAGACGTATTGATTTCGATAATCTGCGCTTCCAGCCGCACCTGGCTGGGGTTTGTCATATCCAGAAGATCAATGATATTGGAATCGGTAACTGCCCCCTGTCCTTCGCCATTGGCAGAAGCGGAAGAAGCAGCGCCACCGCCGCTTCCCAGATAGAGCTGGGCTACTTTCACTGCCGAATCATGCTCATACTGGTTCTTCACTTTGCCCCGAAGCAGGAGCTTGCCATTCATCATCTGCACTTTGACACCGGGATAGCCGATAGCCTTCTGGATTGCCTTTTCCGTGCCTTCATCGTCGCCGGAAACGTACACATTGTATTCCTGACGGCCGTTATTAGACCAAACCAGAAGGGAGGTGGAGCCTGCCTTCTTCCCTACCACCAGGTAATCATTGTTGGAAAGGAGACGGATATCCGCAATATCCGGATTTCCCACAGCCAGCCGGGTAATGCCGGAATCTTCCATATACCGGGATCCGTTCACTGACACATTGAGGATATCGGCGGCAAAGACGTTTCCTGCCGCACCAATCATGGCCGCCGTTACCAGGAGGCCCAAACGCTTTAACTGTTTATTCATCATCACTGCCCCCTGCTCACATTAGTACCACGAATGACTTCAATGCCGGAAAGGCCGCCCGATGCGCCGCCGGAAGAAATGGAAACTGCCGGAACCGAAGCGGACTGCGGAGGCTGCGGCGCTGCGTAAACAGGCTGCGGAGCCGCCTGAGGTGCCGCCTTGGGTGCTTCCGCCTTAGGAAGCGGAATCACGTAGTAGCCTACATAATGATCTCCATCATCATTAGATGGGCGAAGCAGCATCTGCAGCTGACCGATCTGGGTGGACGCAATGAGCTTGGCCGCATCGTAGGGCGTCAAGGCTACCGTCACCACCGACGGCGTGCCGATGGAAGAGGTATTTGAAGAGCTCTGCCTCGGCGCACTGCCATCGGGCAGGCCCTTGCCATCCTTATCCGTTTTCTGAGGCTGGGGCTGCGGCGTACCGCTGCTCTTGTTCACTGCCAGGATAAGCACATCTTTCAGAAGGATTTTCGACGTAATCCGGTCCATTCCCTCTCTGGAAGTAACCAGAAGGATATCCACCTTGTCTCCCGGTTTGGCAAAGCCGGAAACGCCGGTGACGTCATTCACGGAGAAGGATACCGCTCTCATGCCTTCAGGAATAAGGCCCACAAAGCCCCCTGCCTTCTGGGACAGCTTCCTCGCCGTAATCACATCGCCGGAAAGGATGGTGGTGCCTGCCTTCTTCCCTACCACCGCATTCTTATCGGTGAGGGCACCGGAAGGAACAAGATTGGACGATACATCCACCGCCTTCAGCATATCCTCCGTAATCACCGTCTGGGGTTCGATGTCCCGGGACGCCTCGATTACCGGCACCATGGCCGCAGCCTGAGGCTGTGGTTCCTTTTTATCAGAGAATATAGACGACAGGATGAAATAAATAATCATGAATACAAGAATGGCCGCCAGGCCGCAAAGCAGCAGCAGCTTTCTTGGAGACATACGCTCGATAGCGCCCGATAGCTTATCTGATAGTTTCAACTCCGCTCCCCCTTATACCAAAAAATGGGTGAATCAAAAAACGGCAGAATCTGAAATGTTTTCCTGCCCGATTCATGCTGTACCATTCATCCCCGATTCCCCCATGTATGTGTTGTAAAATACATATATTTCTTGAAATTATTTTAGCATAACACAGAATCTACTGCTACTAATAAGGAAATGAAAAAAAGAGATTATGGTTGTAAAACAGGCAAAAAAGCGATATAAGATTTTTCTATAGGTAGTAATAGTCTTCTCTATTTCTCTTCTCCGTCCTCTCTGTAAATTCCCTTGATTCCATAATATCTGGCAAATGCCACATTCCGCCAGTGGTTGACATCCTTCTCAACAGGCACGGAAAAAGCATGCATACCTGTGAGCAGCCCCCACTTTTTTAATACATCCGGTTTCTCCGATACTTTCAGCACCAGATTTTTCCCCGAAAGGCTTTCCGCCTGATGGATAATTTTACCCATGTACAGGCGCTGGTTATAATACAGCACTGCAGAAGTTGAAAAGGTAAAGCAGAAATATAAAACCCAAAGGAATGACAATATCCTGCAATCCTTTACTCTGACTATATACATTCCGGACAGCCGGGTTACCCGGTGAATCAGCATGACTGCCGTTATTAAAAAAATGAGACTGGGAAAGGCAGCGCGGAAAGGAGACTCCGGCGAAAAGAGCATGATGAGATTAAAGAGAATACTCATAACTGCAAACCAGGAGGCAAGGCGAATATGCCTGCCATACTTCTTCATCTCCAGATACTTTCTTCTCCGATAGGCCATCCAAAGGTACATCCACAGAAAACTCTGCACCAAGAAGCAGAACCCCAGGGAACGCAGGTGGTTCATATCAAGAAACAGGAATTGGAATGTTTCTCCGCTTTCCTTCATACGTATTACGTTGCCCGGTGAAAGCATCAGGAGTCCATACCCTATGGCCAATCCTGCCATTCCGGCCGCCATCCATGATTCCAGTTTCTTCCGTTTCCCGTAATGAACCAGATACAGCAGTCCACTAAGCCCTATCCAGCAGATGGTATTCTCATTGGAATCTCCTGCCAGGACGCCAAGGATAAACATGAGCAGGATAAAATAACCGGGTTTCCTGCTTTCTTCTTCCACAAAATACCTTTGGATATAGGGAAGCAGAAACAAAATCACTGCAAGCAGAGGAAAAAAGTAGTTACAGGCCCCGTCAATCCACACTATCGTACCGGCAAAGTTGATATTAAACGACCAGAAGCATAAAAAGGTCATTAAAACATCAAAAGGCCGAAGAGTTAATGTGATTCTTCCCTCATGGGCAATCCACTGGATGGAAAACAGCAGCAGAAGAATCCCTCCCACCATGGCCAGATTAAACCAGGGCCTTCCTACCCAAAGAAAAAACATGGCCAGCATCTGGGCAATGACTCTCCCGCCCCAGGTCATATAGTAGGAATAGCCGCTGTAAATAATATCGCCGAACCCTTGTATGCGCCTGGCATTTTCAGACAGGGGCACATACATGGAATGACCTTCCCAAACAAAGGAATAGATATAATCATCACCCATAAACCGGAAAGCAAGACTTTCCAGCAGAAACATGAATAAGAATATACACACCGCAGTAATGAATAATTCACGCCCATTTCTATTCATATGTCTAAGAACCATTTCCTCTCCTATCATAATATTCAGCGCTTTCCATGACTTATGACAGCCTTAACTATAAAAAGATAATTTACAGCACGGAATAAATAAGAAGTACGTGATGAGCCATTATGTGTAAAAGGTTTGCAAAGATTACGAGCCCCATGGATTGCCTGCTTTTCCCAAGTCGTATGTCTGATTACAAAATCAAAAGGAATCCTGCTAAAACCATATTCTTACTTTAAATTTTATAAATGATTCATCATTCTAAAAAATAGATATATATATTATAATAGGTTTATAACTACTTTTCCAAAACAAAACAGGAAGGCTATTTCAATGACTAAAACTGCTGTAATTATCGGCGCCGGTCCTGCAGGACTGACGGCGGCTTATGAACTTTTGACGCATACAGACATTCATCCCCTGATTCTGGAAAAGGACAGCATGGTAGGCGGTCTTTCCAGGACTGTCAATTTTTCCGGCAATCGCATGGATATTGGCGGCCATCGTTTCTTCACCAAAAGCCATGAAGTGCAGCATCTCTGGGACACCATCATGCCCAGGGCCTCGGCCCCTGCCATGGATGACCGTATCCTTCAGAGGGAATGTGAGCTGGACCCTGCCGGAGTGGACCCTGAAAAAGAGGATGCTGTCTTTCTGAACCGTCAGCGGGTATCACGCATACTCTATCTTCATAAATTTTTTGACTATCCCGTTTCCCTGAATCCCACCACCATCAGGAACCTGGGACTTTTTCGCATGACCGGCATGGGCTTCTCCTATCTTCATTCCTGCTTCCACAAAAGGAAGGAAGTTACCCTGGAAGATTTCATGATCAACCGGTTCGGAAAAAAGCTGTACCAGACATTCTTTGAAGGCTACACGGAAAAGGTCTGGGGCAAATCACCGAAGAATCTGTCTGCCGACTGGGGCAGCCAGCGTATCAAGGGCATCTCCATCGGCGCCGTGCTGAAAGATTTCTTCCAGCGGGCCTTCCATCTGCAGCCTAAAGAAGTGCAGACTTCCCTCATTGAACGCTTTTCCTATCCCAAGTACGGCCCCGGTGAATTCTATGAATGCCTTCAAGACGAGGTGCTTCGTCTGGGCGGTGAAATCCGTATGAATGCCGAAACCATAGGCTTTAAGGGCACAGCTGATAAAAATCTCACTCATGTACTGTATAAAGACCGGGGAGGAAAAGTCAAAGAAATCAAGGCAGATTACATTCTTTCCAGCATGCCTGTAAAAGATCTGGCATGCGCTTTGCCGAAAGGCTGGATAAGCAGAGAGGCAGGCCGCATTGCCCATGACCTCCCCTACCGGGATTTCATGACCGCCGGCCTTCTGGTAGACCGCCTGGAGCTGGAAAACCGCACGCACCACAAAACGCTGAACCATATCATTCCGGACTGCTGGATTTACATCCAGGAGCCGGAGGTCAAAATCGGCCGTCTCCAGATTTTCAACAACTGGTCTCCCTACCTGGTGAAGGACCCCATGCATACCGTGTGGATCGGCCTTGAATATTTCTGCCAGGAAGGAGACCACCTCTGGTCCATGGAGGATGATGAATTTCTTTCCTTCGCAGAAAAGGAACTGCAGAAAATCCATGTCATCCGTAAAGGTGCCGTGAAAGAAAGCCACGTGGTACGGATGCAGAAAGCCTACCCCGCCTACTATGGCAGCTATAAAGATTTCCCGCTGCTTCAGAAAGAGCTGGACACCATTCATAATCTGTACTGTATCGGGCGCAACGGCCAGCACCGCTACAACAACATGGACCATTCCATGCTCACCGCCATGGAAGCAGTGAAATTAATCAGGGAGAACCAAACTGACAAGACCTCCCTTTGGAAGGTAAATACAGAAAAAGATTACCAGGAAATCAATGCAGAGGGGGAGAAGAACAGTGAAAAGTAAGATTTCATTTGCCCTTTTTATATTTCTTATCGCTTCTATGCTTCTGCTGATTACCTCACGCTTCAATAATGATGGATGGTTCCTTCTGAACTCCGGCCGCTATGTGGAAAACTTCGGGATTCCTCATACTGAACCTTTTACCATTCATGAAGGGTTCCATTTCGTCATGCAGCAGTGGCTCTTTGCACTGGGACTGTGGAAGATTTACGAAATCGGACAGATGCAGGGTGTACTCCTCTTCACCTGGACTATGGGAGCTGTTTTCATTTTTGTTTTCTATAAGCTTCTCCAATTAGTTGACAGCCATGACGCTGCAGTCTCCAGAATACTGACCGTAGGCGCTGCTGCACTTATGTCCGTTTATTTTACACAAAGACCCCAAATCATATCCGGCTTTATTTTTCTCATTGAAATCTATGTCCTGGAATACTTAAAAGATAAAGAACGACCGCCGTGGGCTATTTACGGGTTGTTTTTTATTTTGTCCGCTCTGCTCATTAATCTTCATGCCGCCATGTGGCCCATGTTATCCATCTTCGTTCTTCCTTATCTGGCAGAATCAATCTTCGGGGCCAGAATTCCCTGGTTCCCCCATATTTTCCTTTGGAAATGGAAATACACCGCTCTCCTGTGGGTTCCCATCCTTATTGCCGGATTCTTGAATCCCTACGGCATAGAATCTATGACCTACGCCTTTCACTCCTACGGGTATGAGGAGATTAACGCTCTCATTACAGAAATGCGACCATTATCGCTTGGCTCGAATTCCTATTCCTCTATCATTCTGTCCATTATTCTCATTCTCACTGTAATATATGCCCGTAATCCACTGCCCCTGCATTGGATACTCCTTTTTGCCGGTACAGCTTTCATGGCATTGCTCGCTATCCGTAGTATATTCCTCTTCCTGATTGCCGGATTATTCCCCCTGGCCTTCATTCTTCATCGTTCTTCCTTCAAGAAAGCCGAATCTAAAGCAACGACCTGGAAACGAACATGGCCTATGGTGATTCTTATGTCTCTCGCTGCCACAGTGGGACTCCTCTTTATCCTGGAAAAATACACGATCCCTCCGGATAAGCTGGGATTGCTTATAACTATTATATGTTTTCTTCTTTTATTATCCTTGTTCTATGCTTATATCCTCTGGAAAGAAAGAACTAGGCAGAATGAAATAAGAGCCAACGCCAGAAATTTATTTTTCACCCTTGTTCTGCTTCTTCTAGCTCCTCTATTCTATCTTTACCACGATATCCCTCTGGTCAATCCGGCCCTGAAGAAAAGCATAGAAGTCATTCAGGAAGATGCTGCAGACAGACCGATTTCACTTTGGGCAGGTTACAATGAAGGACCTTATGCTGAATTTCGCGGGATTCCCTGCTATATGGATGCGCGGGCAGAAGTATTTCTACCTGAACTAAACCATAAAAAAGATGTATTTGCAGAATATATAGATCTTTTATACGGCCATGTGGACTACCATGATTTCATGAAGCAGTATCACTTCACCCATCTACTCACCACATCCATGGACCCGCTCTATGCTTACCTGAAAAATGACAAGGATTATATTCTTCTCTGGGACTCTGACACCGATGACTCTCTGACTGAGAAGGAAAAGAAGAGTCTAAAATATAAATACCGAGTCTATACATATCACCCGCAGTCATAAGACGGATGTTCAATCATAATGACAAAAGCCTGCTGCCTTGTACCGGCAGCAGGCTTTCTTTAGTGTGATAAAGAAACTTTTTTGAAAATTTTTTGATGGGGACCTTCACATTGACAAATAGCCCCCCTTCTGTACTAAAAATATAGTCCTCAGTTTGAAAAGGACTCTTTCAACAACCACCTTGAATGCTTTATAATACAAAAAGCCTGTTTAATCAATGTTTCCAAAAGCAGAGAATAAATGTGTAAGAGGGGATATCACAGGCTAAGCACCTGTTGTATCGGGAAATGATGAAGAGTATCCTTTTCTGAAATAATAATATCCGGAACATCCTATGGAAGAAGGGGCCTGTAAATATGAGCCAAGGTAAACGAATTGATTGGATTGATACTGCCAAAGGCATTGGTATCATTGCTGTAATTATTGGCCATTTTCATGTTCCCGATTTGACCATGAGACTGATATATTCCTGGCACATGCCTTTGTTTTTTATCATAAGTGGGATTCTCTACACTGATAAACCATTTTCAGAACTTTTAAAAGCAAAATCCAACAGTCTGATTAGGCCATATCTATATACCTGCTTTGCTGTGATAATCCTGGGATGCATAAAATATAACCTGCAGAACATAGAAATCAATACGGCCTTTGTATACTGGATAACAGCAGGACTTTACGGTTCCGGTCTAAGTCATCTTATTCTTAGTTTACATCTGCCCCAAATTGGTGCTGTATGGTTTCTTTTAGCCCTGTTCTGGGCATTTTTGTCCCTGCACTTCTGCCTGAAATTCAAATATCCTATCATTCCGGCAATCGGACTGCTTATTTTAGGATATTCTACAAGAGAACTATGGCTCCCTCTTAGTATACAGGCTGGTATGGCTGCCACTCTATACTTACAGATTGGGTTTGTTATCAGGGAGAAAAAACTATTATCTAAATTATTAAATCCATCTGCACTGTTATTTTGCTCCATGATTTGGTTATCAGGGATTTCCTTTGGATTCGGCTGGTTAGATTTAGTACGCAATTATTTCAGATATGGAGTATGGGATTTCTTGTTCAGTTTATCTGCCGTTGTAGTCATTCTCAATCTATCCCATATTGTTAATAAAATTCCTTTTATTGCACCTCCTGTTCGGTTTGTAGGGAAGAACTCATTGAAGTTTTTATGTTTTCACACGTTAGAGTTGAATTTATTCCCTTGGGAAGTCTTCATTCATGGCAGCTATGCCAACGAAATCATATTTTTAATGAAAATCACTTACATATCTGCATCAACTCTTATTTTGAATAACTATAATAGGCTAAAATGCTCTATGATAAAATCCCAATCATAGAAATCAGGAACCATGCGGTTTATTATGAATCATCTTTAGCATGATAAAGAAACTTTTCCTAAAAATTTTGGTTCAATCACAAAATCTGTGGGATGAATAATCCCTACGTATAGTTCATGTTGCCAAAAAAGAGGACATCCGCTAAGATGTGGAAATGCATCTCGCAAATGTAAATCCACACAAAGGA
>Ga0256406_1002370_pt1 | contig 26748 bp, 16 predicted proteins | sample RumenRJG_03DNA_FD_185986 | JGI IMG/M metagenome (GOLD analysis project Ga0256406, IMG submission 185986) | Bovine rumen microbial communities from Lethbridge, Alberta, Canada - RJG_03 | ecosystem: Host-associated > Mammals > Digestive system > Stomach > Rumen | place: Canada: Alberta | collected...
CTAATAAATGAGTCTAACGCCACCCTATTCGCCATACAATCGCTCATGAAACGCAACATTCTGACCACCTATCAGAAGGAGGTGGGCAGACTGAACGACGGCAACGGCAAGTCCACAGAGCCTAGTACAAGGCTGAGCGAGGCACAGCAAGATGCCTACAACAACATCCTGATGCAGTTTCTATCTAAAGACGTGGTGCTGCTACACGGGGTTACGTCGAGCGGCAAGACCGAGATATACATTCATCTCATAGAGAAGGCGCTGGCTGAACATAAGCAGGTGCTGTACCTTTTACCCGAAATAGCCCTCACCGTGCAGATAACGGAGCGGCTGAAGCGCGTCTTTGGCAACCGGCTGGGCATATATCACAGCCGGTATAGCGATGCCGAGCGCGTGGAGATATGGCAGAAGCAACTGTCGGGGCATCCTTATGACGTGATATTGGGTGCACGCTCGGCTGTTTTCCTGCCCTTTCAGAACCTGGGACTCGTCATTATAGACGAGGAACATGAGACGAGCTTCAAGCAACAAGAGCCTTCGCCACGCTATCATGCCCGCTCTGTGGCCATCATGATGGCCAGACAGTTTGGCGCAAAGACCCTCTTGGGTACGGCAACGCCGTGCATGGAGAGCTTCTACAACGCACAGAAAGGCAAGTATGGCTATGTGAAGCTCACCCAACGGTATAAGGGACTGGAGCTGCCTCTGATAGAAGTGGCCGACATCAAAGACCTATACAGGCGCAAGATGATGCAAGGTCCGTTCTCGCCGGTGCTGCTTGGCGCCGTGAAAAAGGCGCTGGCAAACGGCGAACAGGCCATATTGTTTCAGAACAGAAGGGGCTTCGCACCCATGGTGGAGTGTCATGACTGCGGCTGGGTGCCCAAATGCCCCAACTGCGACGTGTCGCTCACGCTGCATAAGAACATGAATCAGCTGGTGTGCCACTACTGCGGCTTTGTGTATAGGGTGCCCGACAGATGTCCCAACTGCGGATGCGAGGACATGAGGAGCAGAGGCTTCGGCACGGAAAAGATAGAGGATGAGGTGCAAAGGCTGCTGCCTGAGGCCCGCATCGCGCGCATGGACCTGGACACAACACGCACCAAGAACGCCTATGAGCGCATCATACACAACTTTGCCTCGGGCAAGACAAACCTGCTCATAGGCACACAGATGGTGAGCAAGGGGCTTGACTTCGGCAAGGTCTCGGTGGTAGGAATACTCAACGCCGACAGTATGCTGAACTATCCCGACTTCAGAGCCTACGAACATGCCTATATGATGATGGCACAAGTGAGCGGAAGGGCCGGACGAAGAGGGCACAGAGGCATGGTGGTGCTGCAAACCAAGCACCCTGAGCTGCCCGTGATTAGAGAGGTGGTGAACAACGATTATGAGACGTTCTACCAAGCGTTGCTCACCGAACGGCGCGACTTTCACTATCCGCCGTTCTGCCATCTCATCTACGTATTCCTCAAACACCGCAACGAGCATATCGTGGAGACGGCCTCAACAGAGATGGGCACACGGCTGAGAGCCTACTTTGCCAACCGCGTTCTGGGCCCCGACAAACCCGCCGTGGCCAGAGTGAAGACGCTGAGCATACGCAAGATAGTGCTCAAGCTGGAGATTGGCATCGACATGAAAAGGGTGAGACAGTGTCTGAGAATGGTGCAGCAAGACATGCTGAAAGACCGGCTTTACGGGGCACTGCAGATATACTATGACGTAGATCCACTATAATTATAAACAAATCAAAAAAGAAGAGCATGAAAAAGACAATCATTCTGGCCCTGTTGCTGACCCTGCTGACCACAGCGAAAGCACAACAGAAGTATGCCGACTACTACACCGACCTGCCCAAACCCATGGCGCAGGCGCAGGAACCTAACATTCCGGACTATGCCATATCGCTGAAAGACTATGGCGGAAAGGGCGACGGACTGACACTGAACACGGAGGCCTTCAGGCAGGCCATAGCACATCTGACGGCTAAAGGGGGCGGACATCTGAACGTGCCTGACGGCATCTACCTCACGGCAGCCATCACACTGGGCAGCCACATAGACTTGCACCTGAGCAAGAATGCCATCATCGTGATGACACCCGAAAAGAAAGACATGATAAGAAAGGACGGAAAGCGCAGCGCACCAGGCATTTCGGCCGAGGACTGCACCGACATCAGCGTGACGGGAGAGGGCATCATAGACGGCAACGGCGAATGGTGGAGACCTGTGAAAAGGTCGAAGATGAGCGATGTGGAGTGGAAAACATACCTGAGCAAGGGCGGCACGGTGAGCAAGGACGGCACGATGTGGTATCCGGCTCCGCTGAAGCACTTTGCACAGATAACCGAATCGCCGGAGAAGGAGGCCAATATACGCGAAGACGTGGTGCGCTTCACCGACTGCCAGAGGGTGATGCTGAAGGGCGTAACGGTGCTCAACTCACCCCGGTTTCACGTGCATCCCGTGACATGCACCGACGTTATCATCGACGGCATCAACGTGAAGTGCGACTGGAACGTGCAGAACGGCGACGGCATAGACCTGTCGTCATGCAAGCGATGCCTGGTGGTGAACAACACGCTAAACGTGGGTGACGACGGCATCTGCATGAAGAGCGGCAGCGGAGAGAAAGGTTTGAAAGACGGACCTTGCGAGGATATACTGATACAAGGCAACACCGTGTTTCATGCGCACGGCGGTTTCGTCATCGGTTCTGACGTGTCGGGCGGCATGAAGAACATCGTGGTGCGCGACAACAGATTCTGCATGACCGACATAGGTCTGCGCTTCAAGAGCAACATAGACCGTGGCGGAAAAACAGAAGACATATACATCAGCCATATATATATGACGGATATAGCCAACGCGGCCATCTTCTTTGAGACCACTTACGAAAACAACAAGCTGAAGGATGGCGCTGAGGAGCAGACAAAATTCTCGCCTAACTTTCAGGATATTCATATCTCTGACATCGTGTGCCGGGGCTGTAAGACGGGCATATATGCCAAGGGCGGCGACGGAATGATACACGACATAGACGTGGAACGGGCCAACATCTTCTACACAGACAAGGCTACGGACATAGGAAGCAACTGCGGCATCAGACTGAAAGATGTGGTGCTGAAGACATTTGACATGTAAGCATCTCGCCACGAGCTGGCTTACACCTTATATAATATATAAACCAGGAAACAGAAACGGAGGAACGGACAATGGCAAACTCTATGTTACAGCAGCTCTTCACCGAGATAAAAGACACGGTGATAAGCAAGATACACGGCAACAAGAAGGAAGTGGCTCTTGTGCTCTCATGCGGAGGGGCAAGAGGACTGGTGCACATAGGGGCCATTGAGGCTCTTGAGGATCGCGGATACCACATACACTCTATTGCGGGAACATCCATGGGAGCTCTCGTGGCCGGCATGTATGCTGCCGGAAAGCTGGAAGATTACAGGGAATGGATGAAGACTATAGACAAGAAAAAGATTAGAGAGCTGACCGATTTCTCGCCTAACTTCGACCATCTGGTAAAGGGCAAGCGCATCATAGAGGTCATGAAGAAGATTGTTCCGGACACTGACATCGAACAACTGCGCATTCCCTACGCTGCCGTAGCAACCGACTGGGAGAGCGGACACGAGGTGGTGTTTGAGCATGGCAGCCTCTATAGAGCCATCAGGGCCAGCATATCGCTGCCCGGATTCTTCTCTCCCGTGAAGGCTGGAGGGCGCGTCCTCATTGACGGAGGCACCACCAACCCTCTGCCAGTGAACCGTGTAAAGCGGAAAAAAGGTGACTTGCTCGTGGCCGTAAACGTGGCCGGACATGACTATAAGCAGGAGGCCATGCTGAAAAAGATGGCCGAAAGGAGGCGCGTGAACAGCTCGCTGCCCCTGCAAATCATTGATAAGATTCTGCCCAACAGCCTGCATCCGGAGTTCAACTACTATACCCTGCTCAACCGAACAGCCAGTATCATGATACATCAGAACACAGAACTGAGCATCAGACTGACACCGCCGGACATCTTACTGAATATGCCTCTAAAACGGTATGGCGGCTTCGACTATGACAAATCAGAGCGATTGGTGAGGCTGGGCTACATGGGGATGAGCCGGTTGCTGGACGATTATGAAAGCTAAGAGCCGCTTTCCCGACACAGAAAGTAAGAAGGCAAAAGACGGTATAATAAAAATTCCGTCTTTTAAGCCTTCTGATTGGAAAATAACATACCAGACGAAGCCGCGAAAAACATATTCAGCTGAGGATTAAGACATTATCAAAAATAATAAAAAATAAAAGTTTTTAGCCCTTGCATTTTCACTTTTTTTACTTATCTTTGCAGCAATTAGTTGAAAAATGATGTATTTTGCAGCGCATCATAAAGGAACAACTATCAAGAAATAAGCACAAAAGTGAACCTGAAGTGACATTTCTTACAAACCCGTATTACTAACAAAGCTGCTCAAACCACTTTTTTACACATGACACACATTAATGTATCAACATCCATTAGACAGTTTCTGCAAGGCAGAAACAGCCTAACCATGTACAAAGTTCTGTCAAGAAGGAAGTATGGAGGCTTAAGAAAAGACATGCTTACAGCCCTGTTCATGCTCACATTTTTAGTATGCGCATCGGCTAACACATGGGCCCAAGCCATAAAACCCGACTGGAGCATCAAGCTGAACACAGAAGCCAACTTCAAACTTTTCAAGGTAATAGACAACAACAACGATCAGTCTACATGGACATTCTACACAGACGGCAGCGGCCAGTCGAGTGCTTGCTATGTCTACAACTCACTAAACGATGCCGACGACTAGCTTGTGACACCGGCCATCACGCTTCAAGCGGGCGTGCACTACAGGGTTTCGTTTCACGCGAAGGCCAATAGCGACTATTACAAGGAGAACCTTGAGGTGAAAGCGGCTATGAACGCTTCGGCCAGCAGCCTATCTGAGGGTACAGAAATCATGCCCAACACACAGCTAGGAAGTGAGAACCGACAGATGGTATATACATTTACACCGACTAAGAATGGTGATTACTACATTGGTTTTCATGCCGTATCACCTGCCAATGCCAACCGTCTTTTCCTCTACGACGTGAGTGTTACGGTAGGAGCAGCTGACAATGCACCCTCACCCATCAGCAATCTCACTGTTACGCCCGACGCTACGGGCGAACTGGCAGCAAAGATTCAGTTCACCACACCATCTACCAAAGTGGACGGAACAGCGCTCAACACGCTAGACAGCGTTGTAATCAGCCGCAACGGCACACGCATAGCCACTCTCACGGACGTTGCGCCCAACAGCAAGAGAACGTATGATGACAATGACGTGGCACAGAACGGTGACAACACCTACAGCCTAACAGCCTATGCGGGAGGATTGGGAAGCAATGCCGTAACAGCCACTGAATACATTGGTGTGGTGCCTCCCACGCGCCCGGCATCCTTTACCATAACGGACAACACCACAAGTATCGCAACGAAATGGAACAAAGTGACAACGCCGGCTACGGAAGGCAGGTTCAATCCAGAAAGGCTTAACTATGAGATATACGGCTTCGACAGCAACAACCAGCCTACTCAGGAGATTGTAACCGTGAACGGCGACACTACATATACGATGAATACGCCTACAAACGAAGGCGACCAGCACATACTGCAATATGCCATAAGGGCGGCCAATCAGGCCGGAGCAAGCGACTTCACCTACTCTAACGCCATCATAGCCGGTGCTCCTTACGCCCTGCCCTACCGGGAATCGTTTACCAACAAAGGCATCGCCGGTTTCCAACACTTCTGGTGGATGGACGGAGAAGGCAACGGATATGATTACGGAATATCCACAATAGCCTTTGACCAAAGTTCTTCTGACGGTGACAACGCATCCTTGAAGTTCTCCATCTATGGTTATAACGACAAGTTGAATCTTAAGACCGGAAAGATAAAACTGAAAAACTCAAACAGGCTGAAGATGGCTTTCGACTATCGTACAGACGGCGCCGACAAGTGTGTGATGAACGTTGGCGCCATCATGCAGGATGGTTCGGTGCTCAACTTGCAGAAATTTTCTTTGGCAAATGCCTCTTCTTGGCAGAAGGCTGTGGTCAACCTGCCTTCTTATCTCGGCGTGCTAGACCACGTTATGCTGCAAATACAGATGGAATGCCAAGGATCTCCAGCCGACATTCAGACTCTATATATAGATAATGTAAACATTGCCGATGCAGCAAACAAGGATCTCAGCGTGAGCCTGTCACTTCCTCAGAGCGTACAAAGAGGCAAAGAAGCGCAGCTAAAGGTGCGCGTGAGCAACATGGGCTCAGACGATGCCACTGCCTATCAGCTGAATGTGAATGTTGGAAACAAGACTGTGCTGACTCAAAACGTAACAGAAAAACTCGCAGCTTTTGCTTACAGAGACTTTATTGTTAACTATAAGCCAAGCGCGGTAGAGGGCGCTGACAGCATCACAGTGAATGCTGACGTGACGCTTTCGGGCGATGAGGATACGAACAACAACAATACAAGTGGCAAGTTCGGACTGTATGACTATGACGGAATGACCATTTCGAACCTCGAAGGCAAGGAGAACGACGGTCATGTGAACCTTACCTGGATGGCTCCCGCCACCCACAACGAAAGCGTAACTGAAAGTTTTGAGAGCTACGCGCCTTGGTTGACAACCGGCATAGGCGACTGGATAACCATTGCCAATGACAATGCCATAGCAGGATCGCTGTTTGATGACATCCAAATGCCACACGAACACGAGAACTATGCGTTTATGGTGACAAACTTCGAACCTGACTATCATGCCGGCGCCTACTATCCCGGACACTCCGGCTATAGCTATCTGTCGTCCGTATATGGCATCACCACCGACGGAACAGCACACGCTGCCACCGACCATTGGCTCATCAGTCCCGACTTGTCTGGCAATCCTCAGACCATAAGCTTCTACGCCATGAAGCATGACGCACAGGCAAATACGTATAATGAACGTGTAAACGTGCTCTACTCAACCACCGACACAAACATCGAAAGCTTCACTATCATTGGCGACACTACTATTATCTCAGGGACTGACTGGCAACTGGTGAGTGCCAGCATACCCGAAGGCGCTCGCTATTTTGCCATAGAAAGCAAGAACAAGCCGGGCACTTGCAACTGGCTGACCATAGACGATATAACCTATGAAAGAGGTACTGGCTACGTGAAATGTTACCGCATATACCGCGATGGCGAACTGATAGGCACAAGTAACGATGCCACATCGTTTACCGACACTACGGTACAGCCTGGCACATACACCTATCAAGTAACCGTGCTTTATGTGAACGGAAACGAGTCTGCGCCGCTTTCAGTTACCGTAACGGTGGGCACCACGGGCATAGAATCAATTGCTGCCTATGGCTCAACCTTTAAGGTGTACAGCCTCAACGGCACGCTGATTAAAGATAATGCCACAAACCTTAATGGACTTGCCAAAGGCGTGTATGTCGTAAACGGCAAGAAAGTACTTGTGAAATAGTTCTGTTCAATATCAGACATAGGACTGACAGGTGTCAGTCTCCATGACATAAAGAACAAGCAGAATGCTCCTTTATAGGACATTCTGCTTGTTTTGCGTTACAATAATAAGATAGTCAGGCATCAAAAGCCTTTGCTCAAAAAAAAGGATGCGTCACTTTGTCAGTTAGAAGCCTGGGAGATGACCTTCATAAACTCATCGCCCGTGATGGTTTCTTTCTTCAGAAGAATGTCTGCGGCGGCATTCATCTCATTCTGATGAGCCGTGATAATGCTTACAGCCTTGGCGTGTGCTTGCTTGACAATGGCGCACACCTCATCGTCGATGGCCTTAGCTGTCTCGCCAGAACAGGTCAGAGTGCTGCGTCCATCCAGGTATTTGTTGCGCTGTTCCTCTAGCTGAACCATGCCGAAACGGTCGCTCATGCCGTATGTTGTTATCATGGCACGAGCCAGTTGGGTGGCCTTTTCTATATCATTTGAGGCTCCTGTGGTGCACGTATGGCACATCACCTCCTCGGCGGCACGCCCACCTGTGAGGGTGGCAATGCGGTTGAGCATCTCTTCTTTGCTCATCAGATGACGCTCACCGGCATCCACCTGCATGGTATAACCCAAAGCTCCGCTTGTACGAGGCACGATGGTTATCTTCTGAATGGGAGCTGAATGGCTTTGAATAGCAGCCACCATGGCGTGTCCTATCTCATGATAAGAGATGATACGCTTCTCTTCTTGCGAGATGACAGCACCCTTTTTCTGCTCGCCGGCAATGACGGTCTCAACGCTCTCTTCTATATCCTCGGTCTCCACCTCGGCCTTGCCAAGGCGCACGGCACGCAAAGCAGCCTCGTTAACGATATTGGCTATGTCGGCACCTGATGACCCTGCGGTGGCCCGACCCACCACATCAAGGTCTATATCGCCGTGCTTCACATCCTTGAGATGCACTCTGAAGATGGCTTTACGGCCCTCCAGGTCAGGCAGCTCCATAATAACGCGCCTGTCGAAACGGCCCGGACGAAGCAAAGCCTTGTCCAAACTCTCCGGCCGGTTGGTCGCCGCGAGGATAACAACACCCTTTGTAGCATCAAAACCATCCATCTCTGTGAGCAGCTGATTGAGGGTTTGCTCGCGCTCGTCGTTGCCTATTGCGCGGTCGCGGCTCTGTCCTATGGCATCAATCTCATCGATAAAGATGATGCAAGGTGCCTTTTGCGCCGCCTGACGAAACAGGTCGCGCACCTTGGCCGCACCCATACCCACGAACATCTGCACAAATTCAGAGCCCGAAATAGAGAAGAAGGGCACGTGGGCTTCGCCTGCCACGGCTCGCGCTATAAGGGTTTTGCCGGTTCCGGGAGGGCCTACGAGCAAGGCGCCCTTAGGCAGACGGGCTCCGAGAGCAGTGTATTTTTGAGGGTTATGAAGGAAGTCTACCAACTCTTTAAGCGTTGCTTTGGCCTCGTCCTGACCTGCCACATCGGCAAAGCGAGTCTTGACGTCGCTCTCTGCATATACTTTTGCGCCCGACTTACCCAACTGTAAGAATCCGCCGGCAGAGCCTTTCATCATCTTCTGAGCGCCCGCTCGCCATATCCAATAGAATATCAGACCGGGCAAAATCCACCAAATGAAGAAGTCGACGATAGGAGAATTCTTCTCAGGGAGTTCCTTCGAGATGACTATCCTACCCGACTTTGACGTACTCTTGGCCTTGAGCAGACGACCGACAAGGGCCGGATCGTCTACTTCGGTGGTCTTATACGTTACTTCCTTACCGTCTTTTTGAGGTATGGCATAATAGATATAGCCGTCCTTGAAGTTTACTTTCGACACCTTACCTTGATTGATTTCAGAAACGAAGGTGCCGTAATCACTGTCTTTTACTACGGGTTTGGCAAAGTTAGGATAGAGCAAGCTGTTGATGAGCAGCAGCATGAGCAAACCCAAAAAGATACCGTTGAGATTGAACCACTGGGGATTCTTGGGGGGTTGTTTCTTATTCATAACGCACGATTGTATTTATGCTATGATGTTATATACACCAACCTAACAGCAATTTACGTGCCAGGCAGAGAGCAAGAAACAGAAAAACTCCGCCCGACATCTCACTTGTAGATGCCTGGTGGAGCCTATAATAGGTGGTATGTTATGGCTTAAACTTAGAAGAAATAAGCCAGACCAATCTGCCAAGAACTGTTGCGGCTCTTAGACTTAGACACTTGTTCGGCCACCTTTGTGAGGTTTACATCGGCTGTCTTGCCGCATGCGATGTTATAGTTGGCCGTTACTTGAAGGTGCTTTGCAAGGGTAGCGCCGAGTCCGACGTTCACACTGAAGTTGCTTTTCTTCAGTGAATAGCTGCTGCCTGAAGTCCAGTTGAAGTCTTTATCGCCCACATTGATGCCCCATTGCGGACCTGCAAAGGCAAAGACACTGGCCACGCTGCCCAGCCCGATGCCGTAGCGGAGGTTGACAGGAATGGCAATTTGCTGCTGCTTGATGGTTTCCTCCTCAGAGCCGGTGCCTGCAGTAACCTTCGCAGAACGATAGTCATAGAGCGCCGCACCATCTACGCTGAGCCCCGTGAGAGGCAATGCCACCTTGATAGTAGGACCGATAAACCAACCTGCTTGGTTAGAAGCGTCGAACACATCCTCGCTAAGCTTCATGTCGGTGACATTCAATCCGCCTTTCACACCAAAGCTAACTTGTGCCGAAGCTGGTGTTGCTGCCAATAAACTAACTGCAACTACGAGTAAAGAGAAGAATTTTTTCATAACTGTTTACTATATTAAAAATGATACACAACTGCCTGAAGAGCGTTCCTCAGGCAGTATGAAATAATCTGAATTAGTGACGTTCTCTCCTTACAGAGATACGTGCAGACGACGAGCCACCGCCACTTGACGATGAAGAGCGGCGCGAGGTCTTGACGCGCGAGGTGGTAGTACCACTGCGACGTGAGCGGCGTACCTTCTTCGTTCCCTTGTCATTAGCCTCCTTGGCGGCCTGAATGCTGTCGAGAGAATCGCGCTTGGCCTGATCGCCGAAGATATTCTTCTCAAAGTCGGTGAGCTCTTTCTCTATTCGCTTCTGCTCAGCTGTCATAGCCGAATCAGTGGGACAATATTGCGAAAGTGTGCGACCCAGCATGTTGGTGGTCTTATATATCTTGCCCTTATACATGTTCATGGTGAAGTAATCATCAAGACTCATCGTGGCAGCATTATTCAAATTACTCGTCATAATGGTCTGCTTAGCAAGGAAAGGTGCCAAGTCATCATACTTAACCCAAAAGAGCGGATACTTGGAAGAGCCGTCGCCGAAGTCGTCGTCACGATACATGATGGGACATAAGGCTATAACCTTGCGATGGAAAGTGGAGGTTCCCTGATCATAATAGGCACTCTCCTTGAGATAATAGCCCTTCACTTCCTTAGACGGAATATCACTATTATCCAGCTGAATGCTGTTTCCCTTGCGCTCATAGTAGATATGATAGTTGTTAAGAAAGTCGAGAGGCTTCACCCGGGCAGAGTCTGTGAAGAGCTCATTGCCATCCAAACGGTATTCATAAACACGGATATAACCTCTCATCATGAGCTTAAAGATATACGTAAACAAGTTTACCTGACTGCCAACAGGCTCAACCGGGTAATAAAGACCGGCATTCGCATCATCAGTAAGGTTCAACTCACGGTATATATCACGTCTCCACACAACATCTTCTGGCATCTCCTGCGCAGTGGGAAAGGATATGCGCGACCGTGTGGTGATGTTCTGGGCATTAGACTGCTGGGTGTTTTGCTGCTGTTGCACACGCCTTCGCGCCGGCTGAGCATACACGCCCATGGCTATCGATGCCAATAAAGCTATGATATATAATCTTTTCATTCTATATAAACTTTGTCTTTTCAAACTTGTTATGTATCTCATTACTACCTCACTATCACCTCCATAGCTCCCGGAAGGGTGCGTGTGATGCCGTCAGGACCAACTGCTCTGACGCGGGTGATATAGAAACGGCGATTGCGTGAGAGGTGTCTGAACTGCTCGCGCTGACGTTCTGTGAATGAAGAACCGGACGAAGCGAGGGGCACAGCGTTGCCCATATTGTCGTAAAACACCGTCTCAAAGCTCAGCACCTTGAAAGGAATGTCGAGCAAGCCATCGTCTATAGCGGCGTTGATGCCCGGAGCTCCCATGATGGAAGCCTTAGCCAGTGCACCGCTCTTGAAGCGATCGTTGCCCACAAGTATATAAGGTGTGGGGTCGGGAAGCTTGCGAACATGGAATGTAAACGACCCTACCGGCCTGCCTTTAGCTGAGACATTGAACGTTACATCATGACCTACGGCCGAGGGTATGGCAATGTAATGGCCCGGACCGGACGATCTCAGGACGCCACCCGACATGCTTACGCTCACGCTGCTCTGCGGAGTGTTGCTCACACTGACGCTCAATGGGTTGTTATAACCTGCATAGAGCACGTTCATCAGGTCTGCCGAGAGCGTAGCTCCATTAGGAGCGAGGGGCGGGGCAATGACAGAATACTTCTGAATGAAGTTGCGCCGCAGCACCTCACCACGCGTATTACGCATCAGAATATAGCCGGAGAACTGGTGCTCGCCCACCCCTCCAACGTTGAACGAGTAGGTATCGCCAGATATTTTACGTCCGTTCACATATACTTCCGGCCTCTGTGTGGTGTCAACGGCAGCCATCACCATCTTGGCGGTAAGCTTATCGCCCGGATAAAGGCGTGTTGCGCTAGGCACAACAAAGGCTTGCAACTTGTTGACACGAACATCTTTCAAACCCACGTTGGCCACAAGGGTGTGCAATACCTCACCTTCTGCATAGCGAACGTCATTCTGCAACTTAGAGAGAAGGGTGACGGCGGCAGCCACAGGCATGTTCTCGAACATATATTCCTGCCAATTCTTGCCCATCGTCGCACTGGTCTTAGGCACTGCCGTAGACAGGTTGCTGGCTATGATGCGCCTTTGCAACGGGTCGGCCACCATGGCAAGGATGCGCTCTCTATAAGAGTTGATAGCGTTATACAACTTCTTTCCTTTTCCCGAGATAGGCGCTAGCATAACCTCTCCGGCCGCTTCAAGGTTGTCCTTATTGTCTATATGAAGAGGGTCACCATCAGGACCGTCGGCCTTACGCACGATGGCCACCTTCAGTTCTTGGGCAAAATTGTATAGCGAATCGCTCATATCCTTCACGGCAGTGGCCTTTTCAAACCACTCGCGCACCTTTTCGGGATTGTCCTTCATCTGATCTGACAAGTCACCATAGAGGGCATTGTTGACCGCGGACGAGTTTTTTGTGGTACGGTTCAGGCTTTCCTCCACAATAGAGAAGCCGTTGAGCACCTCTGGAGTGATGTTCAAAGCAAGCATCGCCATCAGAAGAACGTACATCAGATTGATCATCTTCTGACGTGGAGAAACTTTTCTTTTCTTTATTGCCATAGAGAATTCTATAGATTAAAGCTCTGGATTATGAGGCGCAGAAGTTGCCGCGCCTGGTGCGGCAACACGCATATTCACCGTCATGGCCTCTATCATTCGGGCATATATCTTATTGAGCTGTTCTATCTGTTGAGCCATCTTGCGCGTCTGCTCGTTGATTTGGTCTATCGTACCTACCTGCTGGCTGGCGCCCTTGAGCTGCATCTCGTATATCTTAGAGATGCCCGTGAGAGTTCTGTTCAGGTTTTCCATCTCCTCGCTGTCACGTGTCAGACGGGTGCTCTGCTCGTTCACCTTACCCAAAGTCTCTACCAGTTTGTTGAGCTCTTCAACATATTTGCTCTGTGCATCCTGCATTTCGGGAGTCTGCTGTTGCTGCTGGGCTATCCACGCGCCCTGGTTGCGCATAGCCTCGGCCACTTCGGCAGCCGACGGCACACTGGCCGCTCCGCCCTCAGCCGGGCTTGCAGCACTCTCCTCAGCAGCCTGACCAACCGGCGAAGCCGATGGCGCCATGCCGCCACCTATTATAATAGTGTTGCCACTGGCGTGCGATTCACCGGATGTCTGCTGCACAGGTTGCTCTTCAGCCGTGCTTTGCGCGCCGCCCTTACTGTAGGTAACCTTGCCTGTTTCCAGATATTCTTCAGTTACATGTGTGGGAATATCCTTTCCGTCGTCGGTCTTATCAAAAGGCCGGTCGAATGCTGAAAGGAAGAACACCACCACCTCTGTGCCCATACCAACAAACAACATGGTGTTGGCACCGGGCAAGTGTGTGAGCTTGAAAAGCGCACCCAAGATGACGACTGAGGCGCCCCAACTGTAACCATAATTCAGGAATGTCTGTCCTGGCACGCTATCCATCCACTTTTGCAGACGATAGATGATATTGAATTTGCTGTGATATGACATATTTATCTTCGCTTACTTTTTTTCTTATTCATTTTAGCTGCCTCGCTGGATGAGCTGGCCAATGACCTGACACAGCGGAAGCCGATGTATGAGCGTGGCTGGTTTTCATACTCCCATGTGCGCCATGCCGAGCGGATATACGACTCAGGGTCTTTCCACGAGCCGCCTCTCACGCTCTTCTTCTTCAGCCTGTAAGGGTCTTCCTTTGCCGCGTTGTAAGACAATTCAGGGTTCAGATCGTTCATGGCATCAACACCTGCCTCGGTATAAACGGTGCTTGTCCACTCGGCCACGTTGCCGGCCATGTCGTAAAGCCCGTTAGAATTAGCCGAGTAGATGCCCACCTTACTGGTTATAAGGTTGCCGTCTTTGGTATAATTACCTCTATCCGGCTTGAAGTTGGCATAGAAACAGCCGTTGCCATTCTTTACATCTTGGTTGTTCCAAGGGAACTCGTTCTGATCCTTACCACGTGCCGCATACTCCCATTCAGCCTCGGTGGGCAGCCGGTAGCGCTGTATATAGCGTGCCTCACCGCCCATGCCCTTGAGCAAATAGTCGGTGCGCCATGCGCAGAAGGCATTGGCCTGCTCCCACGTTACGCCCACAACGGGATAATCGTTATAGGTGGGATTGCTGAAATAATTGCGCAGATAGACCTCGTTATCCGAATTTCTGAAGTCGTTTACCCAACATGTAGTGTCGGGATATACATTCACTATGTAGGTATTCAAGAAGTCCCAAGGCCCAGACAACGGCCGGTTGATGGTTTCACGATGTATGTTTCCGTCATCGTCAACATAAGCCGTGTCCTTGCTTATCATCACCACTTCGTTGGGATTTACGGGCACATCGGTGTTCAGGTTGCGCTCAGCAGGATTCAACCTGTTGCGTCGCAAAGCCGCTGTAGTATAGTCGTAAATCTCATACTTATAGTTCAGTTGCTTGGCATCCAGCATTTTTTCGCCTGTCACCGGATTGGTTACGTAGAGGCTCTCAAAGGCTCTTTGCTCGTCCTCGTTAGGCTTACGGGGCAGAGGCTTGCGCCAGTTGAGGTGTGGAGTGACGGGGTCACCGTTCTTATCTTCCGTAATCATATAGGTTTCATCGCCGCCATAAGACGGGTCGGCCAAGCGAGTGCGCAGGATAGAGTCGCGCACCCAGTACACAAACTGCTTGTACTCAGAGTTAGTCACTTCCGTCTCGTCCATCCAGAAGCCGTCTACAGAGATGTCCTTCACCGGTGTTTGCTTTCCCCAAAGGCTGTCAGTCTTGTCAATTCCCATTTTCAGGTAGCCACGCTTAACAAGCGTCATGCCGTAAGGAGCGGGTTCTTTGAAGCTGCGTCCGCCGCCCACGCCGGTCACCTCGCCACCGCGTCCCGATGACGTAGCTTTTCCGCCGAAGCAGGCAGTAAGCGATGTAAGTGAGACAAAGCCCACCACGAGTACCAAAACTATTTTCTTTATCGTCATATTCACTATATCACTAAAGATATCTAACACTTTTATGCAAGTTACGTCCTTTCTTTTGGAGGTTGATGTCAGTCTGATAACTGATGACAATCTCATGACTTCCGTTGCCCGGATTGATGGCCTTGGTGTAATATTCGTAGCTATAGCCCACATTGATGCCGTGAAAGCGACCTCCGATAAGGGCAGTAACAGAGTTGGTGGGGCTGTAGGTCACGCCGGCATACATCATCTTCTTGTCGTTGGTATATACCAGTCTGGCCGTTACATCGGCGCGATAGGCATGGCCGTCATAGCGTGCCAGCACCGAAGTGGGCACTTTTAGAAACGGATTTCTTAACTTTATATTGTATCCGCCCGTTAAATAATAGGACGGTTCTACCTTGAGCTGGTTTCTCTCGCCAAGGTCTATGGTAGGCGAAGTGAGGTGTTGGGCAGAAGCGCCGGCATACCATGCGCCGTGTGTATAATACAGTCCGAAGCCCACATCGAGCGAGTTGCCGCTGATTTGAGAGTTGGTGAAAGCCGGATCGCTGGCGTCCTCAAGGTCAAGCTTTGTACCGTCGAAGCTCTCCATGAGCAATCCGAGCTGCACACCCACAGCCATATTGCCGCCAAAGAGCTTATGCCTGTAAGCATATTGGCCCGATATGCGCTGGTGAGTGAAGAGACCAATCTTATCGTTAAGCATATATAGTCCCACACCATGATAGTTCTTCAGAAAATAAACGGGCATGTCGGCTCCGATAAATGCCGTTTGAGGATTATGCTCAAAGCCGGCAAAGTCTATGGCATAAGCACCTGTGACATTCAAGATAGAAGCCTTGCCAACGGCAGCAGGGTTGAAATAAGGCTCCATCATCCAGTAATGACTGAACGACGCGTCGTATTGAGCCCGCGCACTCACCGTGAACAAGCAAGCTAGGACAGCTGTATAAAATAAACGCTTAAACACAGCAGAATAACGCAAAAGATGATAAAATATTGCAATACGAACACAAAAAGACAGTAAAGGGTGCCCTAAAAATCCTCTGTCCGGCTACTCGAGCCATGGCAAGCGCGGAGTATTCGCATCCAAGAAGAGGCCCCCGTGAGAACTAGCATAGCCATCATGCGTAGCAGAATAGGCCTTTTTGCCATTCAATATAGGCACTTTTGCAAGCTGAAATAGGCATTTTTACAACATCAAATAGGCATTATTGCAAAGCTGAACGATTAAGAATGTCTTCCACTTACCTCTTTTTAATCTCCTAACGAGCGGTAAAGCTTGCATTTTTATACCGTTTCTTGCCCCTCGAAAAAATACTTTTTAGTAACTTTGCACATGAATAACAATTATTGAGATTTGCGCAAAACATCTATATATATACTCATCTGCCTGCTGGTATTAACAATATTTTCTAATCATGCAGTTGCAAAAGGGATTGACATAGAGCGCTATAAGCAGCTTCTGGAAATGCCGGCCGAGAAACTGTTTCAGAGGTCTTATGCGTACATACCAGTCAATAGCGACAGTGCCATCATGGGATTCACCGTACTAGTAGACAGATACAAGCAGGGAAAACTTGACAAAAACATGACGCGCAAGGTTGTAGCAGCACTCAACAACCTAGGCGCGCTCTATCAATACCAGCATCTTGACTTTCAGAAAGCCTACGAAAGCCTCTCTATGGCCAAACGTATTGCCGAGAAAAACAATTATCAAGACGCTCTGCCACTGACGCTTGCGTCGCTTGCCTCGCTGTTCACCAGCAGTGACTTCTTTGAAAACGGTTCGTCAATGAACGGTTCTGCCCTTCCTTATTGCCGACAGGCTTTCCATAGTGCCGCTCGCACGAAGCAATGGAACGCCCTGCTTGCCTGTCTGATAAACGAGCTGGAATATGCCCGACAGACAAATAGGACTGCAGAAGTAATGCCAGACGTACGGACATTCAGAAGACTAAAGATACCCAAAGGGACGCCCTTGCTGACTTACGTCACGCTGTTTTGTAAGGGAGTGGAAGCTGAAAACAAAGGCGACTACATCTCTGCACTGAATGCTTTCAGATTAATGAAAGGGCACATAGATATAACCCAGGCCAAGGAACTTTATGTCATGACGAGCCTTACGTGCCAGGCCGATGCCTTGTCACACATGCAAAAATGGGAAGAAGCCAGCCAAGCACTACATAGGGCACTTGACATAGCAAGCGAAAACAACGAAAGCGACGTCATGGCCCAAATATATTATGAGCTGAGTATCTGCTACTCTCATATAGACAAGAACTTATCTGAGCGTTACCGACTTATGTTCTACGAGAGCCGCGACTCCATCATGAAACAGAAAAAGCTTAACAACATACACGATGCACATCTGCACGACGAGCTGAACAGCGTGCGCAGCACAATGAACGAGATAGAGCATAACAGGCGCGCGCTGCTTAACATCGTACTTATATTGATAGGTGTCATTGTCATCGTAGGTGTTGTGGGCGCTGTCTTTATTCGTAACTACCGCAGGCTGCGCCGTGCTCACCGCCAGCTTTACCTCAACAGCGCGGCTAGTCTTGAACAGGAAGACAACCTACGCAAGCAGCGCGACCACTATGAAAAGAAAGCCAACAACACAAAAATGGCAACAGCAGATGAGCAAACCCATCAAACGGATGCCGACGAGCTGGCCGATGTGGCGCAGAAAATAAACAAGGTATTGGAGTCGGAACTTATTTTCAAAGACAGCTTCTCACTCGACCAACTAGCTGAAGCTGTGGGCAAGAAGCGCCCAGTGGTGTCACAGGCCATCAAAGAACATCTGGGCGACAATTTCTACTCCATGCTAAACAGTTATCGCATCAAGGAAGCCTGCCGCCGACTGCGTGATTCTGAGCATTACGGTAAATTTACCGTAGAAGGCATAGGGGTGAGTGTGGGATTTAAGTCACGCTCCAATTTCATCACCTCATTCAAGAAAACAGTGGGCATTCCGCCGTCAGAATATCGCAAACTGGCAGAGGAAGCGTAAGCCAACTTATCATTTTTGTACTTTTAGACTCAAAAGAACACCATATTAACTAAGAACGCACACTATTTGTTAATAATTAACTATCTTTGTAGTCACAGTTATAAAAAAAGAGATGAGCGCTAAAACCACTTGTCTATATCAGAAAGACAACTAACTATTTTAAACATTAACAGATATGAGAAAAATCAACTTGCCGGTCTTAGCCGGAGCTTTCCTGCTTTGGTTTGCAACACTGCCACAAGCAGCAACAGCACAAATCCGCAGCAAGGCACCTTTAGGCGCGAAACCACTAAAAAGCGTGCAGAAAGGCGTGCCTGCCTTTGCTCCCACAACAAAGGAGTTTAAGCCTGCCGGCGTAGCGGCCGGAGTGCCCAACGTTATCGGCTCTGTTATCTTTGCTGACAACTGGTCAGAGTATCATTATGGCGCGGCAACCTTCCCCCTACAGGCCAACACTACGCTGACAATGCGCAAGGAAGATGCTAACCTGAACGCCAACGGCGGAGCTGTTTTGCAAGACAACATCTACAAAGTGGTGAACTACAACAGCGAGTTTGGCTTCGCCATCTATTCCAAATGGGACATCGACAACTGGGAGCGCACCGAGACACCCGGACTTATCAAAACAGAATGCGCTGCAACGGCCGTTTCACAAGACCCTACCGACGGCAAAGTGTATGGCTGTTTTTATGAAATAGACGATTCGGGATATATCGGCAACAAATATGTTTTCGGCACAGTAGACTATACATTAAAGAAGCGCACCAGCATAGGAACCTTGGATTCACTCTTCGTAGGCATAGCCGCTTCACCACAAGGTGAGATATTCGGCATTCGTAGCGATGGCATGCTCTGCAAGATAAACAAGCTGACGGGTGGCGTTTGGCCTATCGGCAGTACTGGCCTTAAACCTATGCGCGCATTACAAAGTGCAGCCTTCGATCCTGCTTCAGGCAAGCTATATTGGGCAGCCAGCCTAAAAGATGGCACAGGAGCACTATACCTGATTGACACAAACACCGGTGCGGCGACACTCTTCTCGCGTTTTCCGCACAACGAAGAAATCGTGGGCATGTGCATTGAGGCTCCGGCAGCCCCGCTCGAGGCACCTGACAGCGCTACAAACGTAAGACTTAATTTTCCGACAGGTGCACTTAACGGTACTATAACCTTCACCGCCCCTACAAAAGCATATAATGGCACTACCACTCTTACGGGTGAGCTAACCTATACCGTGCTCAGTCATGGCAAACAGATAGCCACCGGAAGTGTTGAGCCAGGTGCTTCGGTAACTACACCATCGTTTACCGAGACACAAGGCTATGACACGCTCCGCGTTTATTGCAGCAACTCGGCCGGCAATGGTGTGACAAAGAAAATCGTGAAATGGTTCGGGCTCGACACTTCAAAACCCGTAACAAATGTAAAGTTGGCGGTAGAAGGTCTGAAAGCCACGCTGACTTGGGATGCTCCCAAGGGAGGAATACATGATGGCTACGCCGACCCTGAAGCTCTTACTTACAAAATTGTGCGTCAGCCTGACGGTGCCACGATGGCAACATCCCTGAAAGGCACAACATATAACGAGACTTTCCCGCAGGGCACAGTACGCTCACTGGCCTACTCTGTTACTCCTATCAATGGCTCACTTGCCGGAGAAGAGACAGCTTCCTCACAAGAATTTGTCGGGCAGGCACTCACTCCACCTTACAAAAATGAGTTTACGACAGAAGAAGACTTCAAGAACATGACCGTTGTAGACGCCAACAACGACGGCGAAACATGGATATATTGGGACAGAATGGGAGAGCTTTGCGCCCGTTGCGGACACTATCGAGGCACAAGCGACGACTGGTTGGTTACGCCCCCAATACGCTTGAAGGCCAATACCAAATATAAGGTATATCTGAAGGCCAAAGGATTTGCCTCGTTCTACACCGAAAAGTTCAGTGTGCGCCTGGGTACTGCTAACACGGCTAACGCTATGGCATCTGGCATTTCGGCTATACCAACCACCACTGTGAAGACGGGCGAATGGACAATCTACTCGAATGAGATAACCATAGACAACGATGGCGTTTATTATTTAGGCGTTCACAACGAGGGTGACAACAATTCCAACTTCCTTTATATCGACAGTCTGGGTATAGAGGGCGGCGTTTCGCAAGCTGTTCCGGCAAAACCGGAGAACCTGAAGCTTGTCGCTGACGCTCAAGGAGCAACAAAAGTAACGGTGTCCTTCAACCATCCCAGCAAGACACTTGAGGGCAATGCGCTCACAGCCATCACCTCCACAGAAGTTTATCGCGACGGAGAACTGGTAAAGAAGTTTGATAATCCGCAGCCAGGTAGTGCTGTAAGCTTTGAGGACCCTAATGCCGACACCGGCATGAACCACTACACGGTTTACTCTACCAATGCTATGGGTAAGGGTGCTGTGGCATCAGACTCTGTTTATTGTGGTGAGGATGTTCCCGGAGCACCTACCGATGTAGTGCTGAAAGACAAAGGCGACCATGTTCATCTCTCATGGAAGGCGCCCACCATTGGTGCTAACGGCGGATATATAGACACTAGTTCGCTCTCTTACTTGTTGCAAGACAACAGCTACGCACTGCTCGATGTCATTGAAGATGCCACCTCAACCGATCGAACGCCTGACGTGACAGGAACACAGCGTCTGCTGTACTATGGAGTTTCGGCAGTGTCGTCATCCACACAGTCGATTGGAGCAACGGGCGTATCTAATGCCATTGTCATTGGCGATGCATATAAGCTGCCCTTCAGCGAGACCTTCTCTCAAGGCAACGAAGCAAAATACTGGGCAGGCATTAACAACGGAAAGCTGATAAAGGTTATTGGCGGAACCGACCAGAACGGCGACCAAGGCTATATATCCATGCAGCTCAATGACTCGGTGACAGCTTCAACACTGACTTCAGGCAAGATTTCGCTTGCCGGTAGTGTCAATCCAGTACTTCAGTTCTACTATTATGCTGACCCTGCAAAGAATGCCATGCTCGTGACGAAGGTTACGGACCAGGACGAGACAAGTGATGCCGTAGATGTGGAACAATATTCTGCGCTCAGCGGAAAGGCAGGATGGCGCAAGGTAGAAGTTCCTCTTACAGAATATATCAAAAAGCCTTATATCACGCTCCACTTTGAAGGAACATCTACTGACGGCACGGCAATATCCATCGACAACATCTCTGTAAAGGATGTGTTGGCACATAACCTCGCTGCATCCATAAAAGCTCCGGGCTCAGTACTTGCCGACAAAGACAACAAGGTTACGGTAACGGTTACCAACGAAGGTACGGAAGCAAACGGAAATGCAACCGTTGATCTATACATGAACGGAAAGAAGATTGAATCTAAGGCTGTAACCAGCCTCGCTCCGGAGGCAAGCGCTGACTATAGCTTCAATGTTTCGCCGGGCGTAAATGCGGGTTCAAAGGTAGAACTATATGCTTACGTGGATTATGCAGACGATCAGAAACTTGCCAACAATACCACAGACACCGTAATGTCTAAGGTGCAGATGCCGTCTTATCCTACGGTAACGCTCAACGGATCGCTCAACGCCAATAACCAGAGCGTGCTTACATGGAACGCTCCCAACCTTTCAAATGTTCAGGGACAAGTAACAGATGGCGCCGAAGACTATGATGCTTTCAGCATAGACAGCTATGGCGAATGGACGCTGATAGACGGCGACGGTGCCACGACATCTGGCATAGGTGATGGCTGGGGTAGCATATACAAGTATCCTAATGTGAATAAGCCCATGGCATATATGATATTCAATCCGTCTGAAGCAAAGATACGCGACAGCAAATATTCTGACGAGGAAAGTACAAACTACGCTCCTCACAGCGGAGAGCAAGTATTTGCAGCCTTCAGTGCCAAGGGCGTGAGAAACAACGACTGGCTCATATCACCGCGTCTTAACGGCAAAGCGCAGACAATATCATTCTGGGCTAAAACGGCAAATACGGTATTTGGATATGAGACGTTCGAAATATTGTATTCCACTCAAAGCACTGACACCGCTACTTTCGTTAAAATTGGCGGATCAGACAAGACTCCTGATGAATGGACTAAGTACACTGCACAACTGCCTGAAGGAACTCGTTATTTTGCCATTCGCTGCACATCTGACAATCACCAGGCCTTCTTGGTAGACGATATTACATACACCGCTTACACGGCAGAAGACTTGGTAGTTAGTGGCTACAATATCTACCGCAATGGTGAACGGCTCAATTCTACGCCGATTGCTGCTACCTCTTACACAGACAGCAATGTACCGGCTGATGCAGAATATCAAGTGTCTGTTGTATACACCATCGGTGAGTCGGCTCTGTCAAATAAAGTTTGCCTGCAAGTTCCGGATGGTATTGCTGCTGTAGATGCTCTGCAAAATGATATATTGACCGGACACGGCGCAATAGTACTAAATAATGCTATGGGCGAGCCCGTCATAATCTGCAATATTGCAGGTGCTGTGGTTTATAAGGGATGCGACAACAATGTGAACCTACATGTTCCTGCAGGCATTTATCTCATCAAGCGTGCCGGGAATACCGTAAAAGTAACTGTAAAATAAAACAAAACAATGTCCTTATTCGCCTCACCCCACTACAGGGTGAGGCGACAGGAACACACCAATATGAAATCATGAAAAGAAAAAGCATATTATTTTTTCTGATTATTGCAGGTGCCATGACAACCCATGCACTTCCGCGCTCACGGCAACAAATACTCAATATTGCTGCCAAAGCATTCTCTGACACAAGCATGCCCTTCATTAAGCATACGGAGAGTGAAGAAGCAACTAATCTGAAAGTGCTCTATGAGACTACAGAATTGAGCCTTGTAGGAACGAGCACAAGAGGATTTGTCATCGTAAGCAAAGACGATGAATATGCACCGGTACTGGGATATTCTACAAAATGGTCGGGCAACTATGCAAGTAACGACGGATTGATGTGGTGGCTGGATACCGCTACTCGGAATCTGAGTGCGCATAAGGTGGCACAAAAGTCCTTTGTTTCGACGGCCCAGACACCGGAGCAACTCGGATACAAGGCTTATGTTGACGCGCTGGTAAGCAGTAAATGGGACCAAGGGGCTCCCTATAACAACCAAACTCCACTTTTCTCTACAGCAGAAGGTTCCTTCGTTCACCCTCTTACAGGATGCGTTGCAACAGCTATGTCACAAGTAATGTACACCCACCAATACCCTTCTTCTGTTCATGGACAAATATATTATAAGATGAAGCAGGGGGATAATGGCGAATTCAGAACTTTCAGCAAGGACTTAGACGGAAAGGCTATTGACTATACCAACATGATAGACACTTACGATGAGGGCAGCTACTCTAAGAAACAAGGCAATGCCGTGGCTGCCTTAATGGCTTATGCCGGACTGACTGTGAACATGCAGTATTCAACAACCTTCAGCGGTGCTTACTGCACAGATGCTGCCTTAGCTCTACAAAAGAATTTCGGCTATGATAATACGGATTATTATTTTCGTATGGAGGTAGAAGATAATTGGTGGAAGAATAAGGTTTATGAAACTATCAGCAACGGCAACCCTATTATCTACGGCGCTGTAGACGCAAAAGGACATGGTGGTCACTGCTTCGTTCTTGATGGATACGACGCAAAGGGCTTTGTTCATGTCAACTGGGGATGGTCGGGGTCTGAAGACGGATATTATGACATCGACGTGCTTAATCCGGGAACATTGTCTTCGTATCAGTTTTCTGAACAGCAAGAGATGGTTATTGCCGATTGCAATCATCAGCGGCCTGACACCGTGGTGGTTAATGTGTCTGAGCCGGGAAAACTTTCCGAACTTCTTCCTACTGAGGGTAGATATGACATTCGTGACCTTAAGGTGACTGGAAAGATTAATGGCTCGGATATTCGCACGCTTCGCGAACTGATGGGAAAGACCATAGATGACGTGAAAACCAACGGAATGTTGAAACACTTGGATCTTAGTCAAGCTACTATCGTGGCTGGAGGCGATGCTTATGCTTATTCTTTGAATGGTAAACCACTTTATGTAGATAAGGATAATAAGCTTCCACGATATGCTTTCTATTACCTCCCAAATATTACGTCTATTATACTCCCTGAGAATTTAAAAGAAATAGGAGATTCTGCCATGGCTTTTTCCTATAATATCACTTCGGTCAATATACCTGGTTCAACCACTAAGATTGGCTCGGGAGTATTTTACTACAACCTGGCAATGCGAGACGTTTATTGCAAGGCAATGGCTCCTGTAGAGCTAGCAGACTCAACTTTCAAAGACATAAATCATACTGACAACAAAGTAGTATCGTTGTGCAGGCTTCATGTTCCTCAAGGCACAAAGGAGATATTTCAGGCCAATGACTTATGGAATGACTTTCTTGAGATCATAGACGACCAACCTGTGCCAACGGATATAAGAATAATAAAGGACAAGAAGAGCAACAAAGACATTTATACACTAGGCGGTATAAAGGTTGTTAACTCAAATGGTATACGTGGTATCTATATCTCAGATGGAAAAAAGATGCTGAAATAAAAGGCGTTAATAACACATAACATTTTAGGGAAATTATATCATAAAGAAAGGTTGCTATCACATTGACAGCAACCTTTCTTTATATTACACAAAGTTAATATTCATCCTCATTCCAAAGAAAATCATCCTTCGATGGATAATCTGGCCAAATATCCTCTATGCTTTCATAGACCTCGCCTTCATCCTCTATCTCTTGAAGATTCTCAAGAACCTCCAACGGAGCACCTGAGCGAGTAGCATAGTCTATTAACTCGTCCTTAGTTGCGGGCCAAGGCGCATCTTCGAGTTTTGAAGCTAATTCCAATGTCCAATACATAGTCTCAAATATTTACAAGTTCTGAATTTGAGTGCAAATGTAATACTTTTTATTCTATCCGCCACAATTTATCCATGATTTTTCTGATACATGTGCAAGAAAGTTTAAATTTCTAGCCATAACAAAAAAAAGGTCAGACAATCTGTTCATAAACATCAAAATAGAAGAATCCACGGTATCGTGTTGTGACAAAGAAACAATATTACATTCAGCACGTCTGCAAACAGTTCGGCACACGTGAGCCAAGGCTGCACTTCGCGTTCCACCTGGTAAAATAAAACAATGTAACGCAGGAAGCATATCCTGAACGTGGTCTATGTAATCTTCAAGAAAAGAGACATCTATTGCAACAGGTGATGAATTGGGATTAGCCAGCAAAGCACCTATATTAAATAAGGTGTTCTGAATGTTATTCAAGACCTTAGACTCACAGAGATTATCATCAAGATAAGTAAGCAACAGACCTATATATGAGTTGAGCTCATCAACTGAACCGTAAGCTCTGACACGAAAAGAAGATTTACTAACCCTTTGTCCGCTGCCTAAGCTCGTCTCACCTTTGTCTCCATGCTTTGTATATATTTTAGAAGAAGTCATGCCGTTAAATTTATAGTATAATTCTGTTTTGATTTTGTATGATCAAAGAAAATCAAGCCACACACGAATAAATCAAATGAAACACCAGCCTTTGGATTCGCTATAAGCTCATACCACAACTTTCTATGCTTAGAAGTCTTATGTATGTCAAGCACTATCAGAATACATTCCGATGAACATAGAGAAACGAAACCATCCATCAAGTCTTGGGCAAGGGGCATATCCGGTGAAACTACCAAAATCTGGCAGTTCAAACTAGAAGAAACATTCAGACCATCTTGTAAAGACAAACACGTTGAAGAATGTGAACCCAACCTGACATAATGAGAATAGAGATCATTAAAAAAGGTGGAAAAGTGCCACACCGTAGGACCAATATAAAGGGATAACCTATAAAATAACCTTCCTAAACGCTGGGTATGAATATCTATGTGGCCGAAGTGGGATGAAATTTCCGGGGCATAAGAAAAAGGAGTGTGGCAATTTATCACATCATTAACCATTTTGAAAGCCCAGGGAGATTGAATTCCAAAACCTTTCAAATGGTGTAATCTACAGATAAACGCACGCAAATATCTTAAATAATAAAACATACCACACTTCAAATATTCTTTGCAAAAGTAATAAATAAATAGCTATTATCAATAAGAGTAACTGAAAAACTGAAAACGAAGAGAAAAAGAAAAAGCAACAAGGTGACAAACCTATAGGTTATGACAAAGTAAGGAGCATGAAAAAAGCCCCTGCCATATTACAGACAGGGGCTCTTGCTTTAAAAGGTGGCAGCCTCCTACTCTCCCGCAT
>Ga0256406_1002371_pt1 | contig 26744 bp, 23 predicted proteins | sample RumenRJG_03DNA_FD_185986 | JGI IMG/M metagenome (GOLD analysis project Ga0256406, IMG submission 185986) | Bovine rumen microbial communities from Lethbridge, Alberta, Canada - RJG_03 | ecosystem: Host-associated > Mammals > Digestive system > Stomach > Rumen | place: Canada: Alberta | collected...
GGATTCGGACTGCTGTCCACTCTGTGCTTCATAATTTCTTTTCAGGTAAAATCGAATAAGGGACTGTTCATAATACAGTCAATAGCAAACGTCTTCTACGGCACCCAGTTTTATCTGCTGGGTGCCCGGGGAGGGCTGTTCAATATGGGTATGCAGATAATCAGAAATCTGCTGCTTCTGAAGATAAACGACTGGAAGTGGCTTAGATGGATGGGCTGTGCGCCCATATTTTGCATCCCGAGCCTGATATACATGATAATAACGTGGAACGGACTGCTGGACATCCTGCCCTTCGTTGCCTTTGCCGTAGGCACTCTTGCCTTCTGGACAAACAGCGCTAAACTGCTCCGCATCTCGGAGATAGTCTGCGTAGCTCCGGCCTGGATGACCTATGACATCATCACAGGCGCCTACGGCGGGGTAGTCACGGAACTGGTCATCCTGGGGTCGGTCATATTCTCGATAGTCAGGTTCGGCTGGAAGGGTCTTGATGATCCCGAGTTCTCAAAGTAGAATAAGTGCAGAAAAGGAGGTCGGATATGAGAAAGATACTGATCGTAGTAGATATGCAGAATGACTTTATCGACGGAGCCCTGGGGACTCCTGAGGCCCAGCAGATCGTCGAAAAGGTCAAGGATAAGATAAGATCATATGAGCCTGAAGATATCTTCGTGACAAGAGATACCCACAAGGCCGACTATATGGAGACTCAGGAGGGCAGGAACCTTCCCGTGGAACACTGTATAGAAGGTACTGAGGGCTGGCAGGTGAGAGAGGATATCGACAAGCTTCTCCAGGGAGCCACATACTATGACAAACCCACCTTCGGAAGCGTCAGACTGGCTGAGGACATCAGGAAGATGTCCAGAGAGGATGAGCTTGAGATCGAGCTCATAGGTGTGTGCACCGATATCTGCGTGGTATCCAATGCCATACTTCTCAAGGCCATGCTGCCCGAGACGCTGATCAAGGTAGATGCCGGCTGCTGCGCCGGTGTCAAGCCGGAGACCCACGAGGCTGCGCTCACTACCATGGAGATGTGTCAGATCAAGGTCACCGGCAGATAGGGGCCAGGATAAACACAGTACACAAACGAAACAGGAGGCTGTTGCCTCCTGTTTTCATATGGTCCATTGACCACGGTATCCCTCTCCTGATTAAATCACGCACTTCAGGAGGAGAATACCTGTGCCCAGTAGATGACTCCGTTGTACTCATAAGCTGCGATCCCGACCTTCTTGTACTGCTTCTTCAGCATGTTCTTCTTGTGGCCGGGGGACTTGAACCATGCCTGGGAAACCTGTGCGCATGATGTCTGTCCCATTGCGATGTTCTCACCCTTGTACTTGTTGCCCTTGATGAGGGTCAGGCCGCTCTTTCCGTTGGGTCTGGTGTGGGAGAACTTGCCGCTCTTTGCCATTTCTTCTGCTCTGATCTTTGCGATCTTCTCAAGGTTCTTGTCCTTCTTGAGAGCCTTTTTCTTGGCGCTCTTGCGATATTTGTTCAGCTGGCTGTAGCAGCCGTTTGCGTTTACGAACTTGGCTGAGGTCTTGACTGTTACGTCGACGAGCTCCTTCTCGACTCCGTCATCCTCTGCGATGATGGTGGCCTTGCCGGTGTTTCTGGCGGTGACTCTGATCTGGCTCTTGCTGATCTTGGTCACTGTGGCGACCTTGGTGTTGGATGATTCGAGGTCATCGATGTCTCCATAACCGCTGACGGTGAAGGTCTTGGACTGTCCCTTCATGATGGTGGAGTTGGTCGCTGCGCTGACAGGAGCTGCTGCCATTGCCAGTCCCAGGATCATCGCCATCGTTATTATTGTGATCATCAGTGTCTTTTTCATCGTTTGGACCTCTCGGTTCGTGTGCGTGATTTCTTTTTACAGCCACAGTATAGAGGGGCAATGGACACAGGTCGGTTATGATAAGGGGACAGAAGGGTTACAGATTCGCACTTTTTTTGCCTTTTTTTGATGTTTTTTTTGTGTTTTTTAGGCTATAATGTACCCATGGTTAGAATATTGATAGTAGATGACGAGCAGATCATACGTGAGGGTGCAAGCAGGATCATCGCCGAGTGCGTGCCTGATGCCCAGCTCACAGTATGCAGTACCCCAAACGAAGCCATCGAGGCAGTGGAGAAAAACCCTGTGGAGATCGCCTTTCTTGACATTGAGATGCCCGGGATGACCGGTGTCGAACTCGCCAAGAAGATCAAGAAGATCTCTCCGGAAACCAATATCATTTTCTCTACAGCTTATCAGCAGTATGCTGGAGAGGCCTTTTCTCTTCACGCCAGCGGCTACGTCAATAAGCCCCTGACAGTCGAAAAGGTCAAGGCAGAGCTGGAGAACCTCCGCCATCCCCTTGAAGAGGGAGATGACAAGGGGCTCAGGATCCAGGCCTTCGGTAACTTCGAAGTATTCTATGATGGACAGCCGCTGCGCTTCAAATACTCCAAGACGAAGGAGCTTCTGGCATATCTTATCGACAGGAATGCCGCTGTCGTCAATATCGGGGAGATCAAAGCCACTCTCTGGGATGATGATGAGGACAGATCGTCGTATATCAAACAGCTCCGCAAGGATCTGATGGATACTCTCAAGGAAGTTGGAGCCAACGACGCCATCGTGGTCATGCGTGGAGGCATAGGAGTCATCCCCTCGAAGGTCAAGTGCGATTTCTTCGATTATCTGGCCGGCGAACCAAAGGGCATCAATTCCTACCACGGAGAATACATGCAGCAGTACAGCTGGGCTGAGGTAACTCACGGCAGCCTGGAGACTAGAGAGAATGCCTGATCTAAGCATAGAGACCATAAGAGCGGTCAACCTCGTTATGCTGATTTTCTGCAGCATAGAGGCTGTGATCGTTCTTTTAAATTCACCACCTATATTTCAGAGAACAAGATCCTCCAGGATCTTCTCCTTCGAGATGATACTCATCGTGCTGGCGGTGTTCTGCTATACTCTGGGCCTGATCCTCGAACTTGGACAGGAGGGTATAGTCAGCGTGATAATGCGCGCTGCAGCCTACATCGGTGTTTACGTCATCCTCTATTTCCACGCGCTCTACGTAAGGGAGAACATCAATCTTTCCGATGTGAGGACTCCCGTGTCGGATAAGGTGAACAGGATAGCCCTTGCTCTATGCGTGATCGGTTCTGTTCTCTGGTTACTGACAGTATTCGACCCCAGACACGAACACATTGATGAACCAACCGGGCTGGGCAATGTCAACTTCTGGATAGGCTATATAGCAGGATTCATTCTCATACTGATGATAGGGTACATGCTGCTGATCCATCGCAGGACCCTGGGCATCAGACGCATTACGGTGCTTTCGGCTCTGCCCATCCTGCTCATGATCTCCATTATCCTGGAGGAGACCGTGCTCCACGGGATCATACTCAGATATCCGGCAATATCCATCGGGCTCGTCATCATCTACACATATCACCACATGGAGATAGAGTACAAGTACAAGAAGGAGGAAGCAGAACACCTTCAGAACCGTATGAACATGGCTACTGCAAGGATGAATCCTCACTATATCTACAACGTACTGACCAGCATATACTATCTCTGCGAGACGGACCCGACCAAGGCTCAGCATGCCATCGGCATGTTCTCGGAATACCTTCGCAACACACTTGATACCATCGAGAAGATGGAGCTTGTGGACTTCAACTGGGAACTGGATGTGATAAAGAATTATCTGACCCTGGAAGAACTCAGATTTGGAGACAGGATCCGGGTGGAGTATGATATCGAATTCGATAATTTCAGGATCCCGCCCCTTTCCATTCAGCCTCTGGTCGAAAACGCGGTCAAGCATGGACTGGCGCCCCTGCAAGAGGGAGGAAGCGTCAGGATAGTCACCAGGAAACTCTCCGATGGCGGCGTGCAGATAAGGGTGATAGACGATGGACTCGGTTTCAATGTTGCAGTGCTCAAGACACTGGAGATCACCAACGCAGGTCTGGCCAATGTGAAAGAGAGGCTGAGGATGGAGGTCGGAGGCGATCTTACTATCACAAGCGCACCGGGGAAGGGGACCACGGCAACCGTCACTATCAGACCCGACGGGGCAGAGAACAGCATGTTATGAAGAAAAGGCTGAAGATAAAAGATGACTTTGACATGGACCTGATCGCTGAAAGCGGTCAGTGTTTTCGTTGGGACAAAGTAGATGATGATACCTACAGGGTGATCCATGGCGAGGATTGCCTTTACCTGAGCCGGGAAGGACCGAAGACTTACTGTTTCGAGTGCGGAGAGGATGCTCTCGGATCCTGGGAAGACTACCTGGATCTCGGAGAGGACTACAGCTCCATAAGAGGCCGCATAGATGCCGATCGCGACCCTTTTCTACATGCGGCGGCGGAGGACCAGAAGGGGATCAGGATACTCAGACAGGATCCCTGGGAGATGCTCATCACCTTCATCATCTCTCAGAACAAAAACATTCCCGGGATCAAAAGGTGCGTGGAGAGCCTGTGCAGAGCGGCTGGAGATGAGAGGGTCGATGTGAGAGGCGAGAGGTATTTTGCCTTTCCCGGCCCAAAGGCAACGGCCGACCTGGGCCATGAGATCCTGAGATCCTGCAGTCTGGGCTACAGGTGTGACTACATACTGGCAGCGGCAGAGGCGGTGCTCTCCAAGGATCTGGATCTTGAAGCCCTGAAGGATGCAGAGGAAGCCGAGACCATAGAGAGGCTGACATCCATCCACGGAGTGGGACCCAAGGTTGCAAACTGCATATCTCTTTTCGGGCTCCATCACATCGATGCCTTCCCGGTGGACGTGTGGATAAAGAGGATACTGGATGCCGAGTATCCCGATGGATATCCGGCGGAGGAGTACTCTCCATACAACGGCGTGTATCAGCAGTACATGTTCGCTTACTACAGGAAAAACCATTGATTTTGAAAACAGACCAATTATAATTGAATCAGAAAAGAAGAGATTTTAGGAGATAATAAATGACAGAACTCAAAGCCAACGAAGGCAAGGAAGCTGTAATCCTTGTGGATGGAAAAGAATATACCAGACTCCCCATCAAGACCCATCTGATCACGGCTGACGACGACATAGTCCAGGTAGCCAGACAGTACGGACTGCCGGTCCTGGAGGATGAGGGGGACGTGCTCTTCATATCCGAAAAATGCGTTGCATGTTCTCAGGGAAGGGCCATACCCATAGATGAGGTCGAAGCGGGAGCTTTAGCCAGGTTCCTGAGCAGATTCGTCACCAGGACGCCTGCGGGCATAGGTCTTGGAATGCCTGAGACCATGGAATACGCCATACGGGAGTGCGGTGCGCCAAGGATACTCTTCGCCGCTGCCGTATCCGCCGTGGGCAAGGTCTTTGGCAAGAAGGGCTGGTTCTACGATGTGGCAGGCGATAAGGCAAAATCGATCGATGGGCCTACGGCCAATACTATACCTCCCTATAACGAATGTGTGGTACTGGGCCCGAAGGATCCCGACAGGGTAGCCAGACAGATAGCGGAAGATATAGGATACAGGACCATAATCGTCGATATAAACGACCTGGACGGTTCGATCCTGGGCAGCTCGGATGATTCTCTGGACAGAGATCTCTATGCCGGGATACTGGGGGACAACCCCCTGGGACAGGACAGGGAATCGACGCCAATGGGAATAATCAGAGAGAAGGCGTGAGGTAGGAAAATGGGATTGATGTTCGACAAGGTCAAGCTGATAAACTACGATAAGCTAAACCGAATAGCAAGGGACATCGCAGAGAGGAACGACACGACTACCGGCCGTGTGAAGCGGGACATGGTCAGGAATTTTCTTGTCCACGGCATCGGATACACGGACTATATGAAGGGTGACTATATCAACCTGACCCGCCAGCAGAAGAAGACCTTCCTGACTACGAGGAATTACGACAAACTTCTGAAGTATCTCAATGACAGCACCTATACCGGGGTCTTCGTCGACAAGATCACCTTCAACAAGGTCTTCCGCGAGTACATAGGAAGGGACTTTCTGGATCTGAGGACAGCAGGTCCCGAGGAATTTGCAGCCTTCATGGAGAAGAACAGAGGCAGGAAGATCTTCGCAAAGCCAAATGCAGACTACGGCGGACACGGTATAGAATGCTTCACCGTTGATGATGATCTGGACTTCGAGGAGAGAAGGAAGAAGTGCCTCGAAAACGGTCAGTACCTGGTGGAGGAGGCCATAATCCAGCATGAGGAGATCAACAGGATGTGTCCCTTCGCCGTGAATACCTTCAGGATAGTCAGTCTGGTAAAGGACAATGTTCCATATATACTGGAGAATGCCATGCGCACCAACTCAGACGAGAGCGTGGCACTCAGCTGTGACGACGTATTCATGAGACTGTCCCCCGACGGTAGGGTGGTGAGCAATGTGGTCGATGATCTCATGAACACCTATGATGATCATCCGGTCACAGGCGTTCCCTTCAGCGAAATGAGGATCCCCTATGTCAGGGAAGCCTACGAGATGATAGAGAGAGCAGCCATGGAGGTGCCCGAGGTCAGATACGTAGGATGGGACGTTGCCATAGGACAGGACGGACCTGTGATAATAGAGGGGAATCAGTACCCCAGCTACGGACTTGTTCAGTACTTCATGCTGGAGGATGAACATGAGGGACATCTCAAGAAGATAGCTGCCGTCCTGGGAGACGAGCTCAAGAAAGCAGGCATATAGATCAACGCAGTAAAAAAAAGGCTGTTGCATCAAAAGACGATGCAACAGCCTTTTTGCTTCGCTATCCTGTTTTAGAAGATGGACTCGGGTTCCTCTTCTGCGGGAGCTTCGTCGGTCGGAGCCTCGGCAGGCTCGACTTCTCTCTCTGCCAGTACTTTCTCGTATTCCTGGAGGATGGCATCCTTGATCCTGTTTCTGGTCTCCGAGACCAGAGGATGGGCGATATCCCTGTAGTCGCCTTCGCTCATCTTCCTGGACGGCATGGCTATGAACGTACCGTTCTGCCCGTCGATTATCTTGATATCATGTACGACGAACTCGTCGTCAAAGGTGATCGAAACGATCGCCTTCATCTTACCTTCATCGTTGACTTTGCGAATCTTTACGTCTGTGATCTCCATAAATATTACTGCTCCGCCTTTCGATATCAATTTTTATTACGAGTTATTATACATCATTGATATATTACAGACAAGCGAAATGATAAAAACTTTTTCATCTTTTCCACCGGGCCGGGAATATGGTAGAATAAATCATAATCTTTAAACAGGAGCAAACATTAATGATCAATTTATCGGAATATAAGAAGATCCACTGCATAGGCATTGGTGGGATCGGCCTGTCCGGCATAGCGGAGATACTCCTTTCCCGGGGATACCAGGTCAGCGGTTCCGATATGAGAGAGAGCGATATCACAGAGAAACTGATCGGCGACGGAGCGGTAGTCTATCTTGGACACAGGGCCAGGAACGTGGAGGGCGCCGATCTTGTCGTATATACGGTTGCTGTGGGAGACGATAATCCCGAACTTGCAAGAGCTAAGGAGCTTGGGATCCCGACCATGACCAGGGCTCAGGCCCTCGGAGCACTCATGGGCGAATACGATCGCAGCATAGCCATCTCCGGGACTCACGGGAAGACGACTACGACAGCGATGATATCCCTCATTCTCATGAATGCGAATAAAGAACCGACCATATCCGTAGGAGGCAATCTGGACGAGATCGGCGGCAATTTCTATGTGGGAGAGAGGGATTTCTTCGTTACCGAAGCCTGCGAGTACAGGGACAGTTTCCTGGAACTCAAGCCCAATATCGAGATAATACTCAACATAGATTCCGACCACCTGGACTATTTCAAGGATGTGGAGCACATAGCCAGATCCTTCGATCGTTTCGCCAAACTGGTGCCTGAAAACGGCACGGTGATAGCCTATGACGCCAATCCATTCGTCAGGAGCATAATCGAAGGCATGTCCAATGTCATAACCTTCGGCTTCAGCACGGGAAGCGACTACTATGCCTCCAACATACACTTCGACAACGACGGTATGCCCCGTTTCGACGTTCACCGCAGAGGCGAAAGACTGTGCAGGATCGAACTGATGATCCCGGGAGAGCACAATATACTCAACTCTCTGGCCGCATTCGCCTGCTGCGATCTTATGGGCATCGACGTCGATGTCATCGTGGAGACCCTCCACTCATACAAGGGTATCCACAGGCGTTTCGACATCCTGGGCAGGACCTCAAGCGGCATACGCATCATCGATGATTACGCACATCATCCCACCGAGATCAAGGCGACCCTGGCTGCGGTGAAGAACATGAAGCACAGCCAGTTATGGTGCCTTTTTCAGCCCCATACCTATACCAGGACACTGGCTCTGCTGGATGAATTCTCCGAGTCCTTCTCCGCGGCTGACAAGATAGTTCTGGCCGAGATCTATGCGGCGAGGGAAAAGAACATATATAAGATCAGCTCCAAGACCCTGATGAACAGGATAAAAGAATACGATCGTGAGGCCGACGTATACTATTTCAAGGAGTTCGAGGACATAGCTCAGTTCGTCTACGACAATGCGGAGGAGGGCGATCTGGTGCTGACCATGGGTGCCGGAGACATCTACAGGGTAGGTGAGATGATACTGGAACTTGACAGGAAGAACATGGGCTTCTCCCGGTAGGGGAGTCCCGAAGGAACGATCCGAGCGAGGAAAAGGCAATGAAACTCAAGGAACTGGAAAACATAGAGAAGCAGCGTCTGAAGCGCAATCTGGAATACACCGAGGCGGGAGTGGAGTTCATAGATCCAAGAGCCGCCTATATCGACGAAGGTGTCATCATAGGAAGAGGCACTCTCATCTATCCGGGAGTGATCCTGGAGGGAAGCGTCAGGATCGGCGAGAACTGCGTCATAGGCCAGGGCAGCCGTATCGTTGATTCGACCATAGGAAACGGCACGAGCATCCAGTGCTCCGTCATAATGGAGAGCAGGATAGGCAAGGATACCAAGGTGGGTCCCTTCGCATACCTGAGACCGGGCAGCACCATCGGAGACGGCTGTAAGGTGGGAGACTTCGTGGAAGTCAAGAACTCATCCATGGGAGATGGGGCAAAGGCTTCTCACCTGACATACATCGGCGATTCCGATGTAGGCAAGAACGTCAACCTGGGATGTGGCGTCGTATTCGTCAACTATGACGGAAGCCAGAAGTATCGCTCGGTAGTCGATGACAATGCATTCATCGGATGTAATTCCAATCTAATATCTCCCATCCACATCGGCGAGGGCGCCTATGTGGCGGCGGGAAGCACCATAACCGAGGATGTGCCGGGAGGAGCTCTCTACGTGGCCCGCTCCCGTGGACGCACATTCCGCGACTGGGTGGAGAAGAGAGGAATACTCAAAAAGAGAATGAGTAAGGATAAGTAGTTCTGAAAGCAGTATGATTAACAGTCAAGGAGGAGACAGATCATGAAGAACGGCGTATTTGCAAATTACAAGATCTTCGCTGCAAACTCACATCATGGATTGGCCGATGAGATATCGTCCATAATCGGCAAGCCTCTGGGCGATGCCAAAGTCAGCAAGTTCAGCGACGGTGAGATATCCGTAAGTCTGGGCGAAACGGTCAGAGGATGCGACTGCTTCATAATCCAGTCCACCTGTGACCCGGTCAACGACAATCTCATGGAGCTGCTCATCATGATCGACGCCATGAAGAGAGCCTCCGCAGGAAGAATAAGCGCTGTAATGCCCTATTACGGATACGCCCGTCAGGACAGAAAGGCAAAGGCAAGGGACCCCATCACGGCCAAACTGGTGGCTGAGCTGCTGGAGACTGCAGGAGCGGACAGAGTGGTGACAATGGATCTTCATGCCGCACAGATCCAGGGATACTTCAGCATCCCCGTGGACCATCTGGTCGGACTGCCCCTTATGATCAACTACTTCGCCAAGAACGATATAGAGGACCTTGTTATAGTCTCGCCGGATCACGGAAGCGTGCCCAGAGCCAGAAACATGGCCGAACCTCTGGGATGTCCCATCGCCATCGTGGACAAGCGTCGCCCCGAGCCGAACAAGAGCGAGATAATGAACATAATCGGTGACATTGAAGGCAAGAACTGCATACTGGTAGACGACATGATCGATACGGCAGGCACCATAACCAACGCAGCCAATGCCATCAAGGAAATGGGGGCAGCTTCCGTAAGGGCCTGCGCCACTCATCCGGTCCTTTCGGGACCTGCCATCGAGAGGATAGCGGATTCAGCCATAGAGGAGCTGGTCCTGCTCAATACCATGCCCATACCGGAAGAGAAGCATCTTCCCATAATGAAGATCATCTCAGTAGGGCCCATATTCGCAGAGGCCATCAACAGGATCCATACCAACGGATCCATAAGCAAGCTCTTCGACTGAGGGGCCGTTGCCTTTGCAGAAGGTGGAGACGAATAAATGTATGTGATAGCTGGACTTGGGAATCCGGGAAAAGAGTACGAGAAAACCAGACACAATATGGGTTTTCTCGTTCTTGATATACTCGAAGATGAGTGGGGGATCCCGGTGACCAGGAACAAACACAATGCTCTTGTGGGCAAGGGAGAGGCATGCGGCAAGCAGGTAATGCTGGTCAGGCCTCTTACATACATGAACGACAGCGGAAGATCCCTGGGTGAGATCATGAGATACTACGACGTGGCAGATGATGAGCTGATCGTCATCTACGACGACATGGATCTGGATCCCGGGGAGATCAGGATAAGAAAAAAAGGAAGCGCCGGCAGCCACAACGGCATGAAGTCCATCATCAGCCATCTTGGAGATGGGACCTTCCCCAGAGTAAGAGTGGGGATCGGAAGACCTGATCGTGCAGACTGGAAGGATTTTGTGCTGGGCAGGATATCCCCGGAGGACGAAGAAAAGACCATGGAGGGTGTAAGGAAGGCAGCGGATGCCGTCACTTCCATCCTGTCGGACGGTATCGACCGGGCGATGAACAGATACAACAAGAGGGCCGAGAAGGAGCCCGAGGGTAGGGAGGAATGATCAACATAGCAGGAGCTGCAGAGGGACGCGTTGCCCGTCTTGCGGCTGCAGAGATCGATAAAAGAGGTGGACAGAGCCTGATCCTGGTATCCACATCTGTCAGAGCGAGGCGGCTTGCAACTGACCTTGCTTTTTTTCATGACCGGACTCCCATTTACGTGATGCCCGAAGAGGACGACGGCAGGATAGCCTTCGAGGCGGCAAACACCGATGACGTGATGGAGAGGATGAGTATCCTGAAGTCTCTGGCTGCGGGCCGGGACTGTGTCCTCATCGCTCCCGCAAGTGCTGCCATAAGAAAAAGGCCCTCCGCACAGATCTTCAGAGACAGGATCCTCAGCCTTGCAACAGGCGATGATGTGGATGTTGCCCGTCTTGCGGGAGATCTTGCGGGAATGGGATACGAGCGTGTCGGGATGATCGAGGGCCGGGGCGAATTCAGCCTCAGGGGAAGCATCCTGGACATCTACATGCCGGACGGGGAACTGCCCTTCAGGATAGAGTTTTTCGATACACAGATCGATTCCATCAGGACCTTCGATCCCGAGACCCAGCGTTCTCACAGACAGGAGGATGAGATCACCATAGCGCCCTGCAGGCTGATTCCAAGAGATGAGAAGCTTCTCGCAAAGGCAAGGGACCGCATGATAAGAGCCTATGGAAGACAGATAGGAAAGCTGGAAAAAAAGGCAGGAACTGCTACAGAGCAGACCTACAGGCTGAAACAGAGAAGGGATCAGCTGGCTGAACAGCTGGATCAGGGGATCAACCTGAGCTACTTCGAAAACCTGATATCATACTTCTATGAGGATGCGGAGTACCTGTGGGAGTACATGGAGGATCCTCTTGTGATGATAGACGATCCCGCAAGGATACTCGAAAGCCTGGAGGCGGAAGAAAAGGAATTTGGCGAAGACGTGGAGACCATGCTCCAGGAGGGCAGGGCCATAGGCGAAGACTTTGCCTCGGTTTCCCATAGCGAGGACTATTACAGGATATACGAGAAAAAGGAGGGCATCATTTTCACGCCCTTTGTCTCGACCATAAAAAACGCTCCCTTCCTGAATGAACTCAGGCAGGTGGACTGCAGACAGGTGCCTGTCTATAACGGAAGGCTGGATGTGCTCAAGGCCGATCTGGACAGCTATATCGCCAGAGGATTCCACGTCAGCATAGTGGTGGGAAGTCAGGACAGGGCTGATTCCATAGACGAGTTCCTGCGCCACGAGGACCTTTATGACAGGACTCTTCCCGAGGGTGAGCCGGGCCGGATAACCATCGAAATGGGGACGATCACGGCGGGCATGGAATTCCCTGAGGAGAAACGCTGCTGGATATGGGAAGGGGACATTTTCGGTTCGGGCCGCAGACAGAGAAGATCCAGGACGAAGACCAGAGGTGAGCAGATAAAAAGCTTCGCAGATGTCCAGACCGGAGACTACGTGGTACACGAGAGCCACGGCATAGGAAAGTTCACAGGTGTGGAACAGATGGTGGTCCTGGGGGTGAAGCAGGACTACCTCAAGGTACAGTACGCCGGAACAGACATGCTCTATATACCGGTGGATCAGCTTGGATCACTTCAGAAGTATATCGGCTCCGACGGTGCTGCGCCCCGCCTGAACAGACTTACGGGAAACGAGTGGAAGCTGACGAAGGCCAGGGCGAAGGCCGCTATAGAGGATATGGCCGAAGATCTTCTCCGGGTGTCCGCCGCAAGGATGAGGAGACAGGGACATGCTTTCTCGGAGGACAGCCCGTGGCAGGCCCAGTTCGAAGAGGGATTCCCCTACACGGAGACATCGGATCAGCTCAGGTGTATAGATGAGATAAAAAAGGACATGGAGAGCACCATCCCCATGGACAGGCTCCTCTGCGGTGACGTAGGTTTCGGCAAGACGGAGGTGGCCGCAAGGGCGTTGTTCAAGTGCCTCTGCGAGGGCAAGCAGGCAGCGGTACTGGTGCCTACGACCCTTCTTGCAAACCAGCACTTCTATACTCTGAGGGACAGATTCGAGAAGTTCCCCTTCAGAGTAGAGATGCTATCGAGATTCAGGACCCAGACACAGCAGAAGAAGATAGCAGAAGACATTTCCAGGGGTGAAGTGGATCTGGTGATAGGGACACACAGGCTTCTTTCTCAGGATGTGAAGTTCAGGGATCTGGGCCTTCTGGTAGTTGACGAGGAACAGCGATTCGGAGTCAGGCACAAGGAGAGGATCAAACAGCTCAAGGAAAACGTGGATGTGTTGACTTTGTCCGCCACACCTATACCCAGGACGCTCCACATGTCCCTCTCGGGTATCAGAGACATGAGCACCATAGAAGAACCGCCGGAAGACAGGCATCCGGTAAGGACCTATGTGCTGGAGCAGGACGACTTCGTCATCAGAGAAGCCATAGAGAAGGAACTGGGCAGAGGCGGTCAGGTCTATGTGCTCTACAACAGGGTGGAATCCATATCCAGGATCGCCAACGAGATCAGCAGGCTGGTGCCACAGGCCACCGTCGGGGTGGGTCACGGCAGGATGAAGGAGAGCGAACTGGAAGACGTTATAATGGACTTTGCCGCCGGTGAATTCGACGTTCTGGTGACCACTACCATAGTGGAGTCGGGAATGGATATACCCAATGTGAACACCATGATAATACTGGATGCCGACAGGTTCGGTCTGGCCCAGCTCTATCAGCTGAGAGGCAGAGTGGGAAGGTCGGGAAGACTGGCCTACGCCTACCTGATGTACAGGAAGGAGAAAGTCCTCAGCGAAGTGGCCGAAAAGAGGCTGAGAGCCATTCGTGAGTTCACCGAGTTCGGCTCCGGATTCAGGATAGCCATGAAGGATCTCGAACTGAGAGGCGCAGGGAATCTCCTGGGCACCGAGCAGTCGGGCCACATGATGAACATAGGATATGAACTCTACTGCAAGCTGCTGGAGGAGACGGTGGAGAAGCTCCAGGGAGGCGGCCTGACTCCCAAGGCTCAGGAGACCACCTTCAGCCTGCCGATACCGGCTCTGATACCGGGCTACTATATCGAGGACGAGGTGCTCAGGCTCCAGATGTATAAGAAGATAGCCATGATAAGGGATCAAGACGATGAGTCGGATCTCATAGACGAGATGACCGACAGGTTCGGAGACATACCCGCAGACACCATGAATCTGATACGCATATCCAGGATCAGAGCCATGGCCGGCCGGGCGGGGATAAGGGAGATCACTCAGAACAGCTACAGGATAATGCTGAAACTCTATGAGACAACTACCTTCGCTGAGGGGGTCATACCCGGACTTGCTTCAGAATACGGAGAGAGGATAAAATTCGGAGGGGGAACAGACCCATATATCAGACTGACTGTAATGTCGGACAAGAGCGACAGGAGCGTACTGGATGAACTGGAGAGGTTCCTGGGCCTGATCGACGAGGATAGGAAGGAGAACTGACATGGTGAGGATAGTGGTAACGGCGCCGAGAGGAGCCATGGACAGCCTGATCATACAGGAGGCCTGTAAGATCGATGACATAAAGATCACCGGATGTGTAGGAAATCCCGGAGGGGATTACATCGGCAGTGATGCCGGCCTGGTATCGGGCTGGGGCCGGGAAATAGGCGTGGCTGTAGTCGACGATATAGAGAAAGTCATAGACGGGTGCGATATAGTGGTCGACTTCTCCACTGTGGAGCTGAGCATGAAGATCCTAAAGGTCTGTATCGCCCACGGGAAAGGATTCATCTGCGGGACCACGGGCTTCTCTGAGGAAGAGACAGGAAGACTTCTGGCTGCAGGAGAGAAGATCCCCATGATGAAGGCGGCCAACACCTCCTATGTGGTCAATGTCATGAGGAAGATGCTTGCCTTTGCTGCGGAGAAGCTGGGCGACAGATGCGGAATAGAGGTGATCGACATCCACAGCCAGACCAAGAAGGACGCCCCCAGCGGAACAGCTCTTGAACTTGGAGAGGAGATGGCGGAACATTCTTCACGCAAAGGCAATGAAGACATAGTTTACCATTCGATACGCGCAGGCAATACCCCCAGCGAACACAGGGTCATCTTTGGCTGTATGGGAGAGAGAATGGAGATCTCACATCAGGTTTACGACTGGAGATGCTTTGCCCGTGGCGCATGCGATGCCATACTGTATATGGGGGACAGGATCGCAGCCTCCCCGGAGGGTGGAGTCGGACTCTACACTATGGACGACGTCATAGGATGAAAAAAAGCTCCGAGAATGATCCCAGAGCTTCGTATATCGTAACTGGCGTGAAGGGGGATACGTCAGAAACGATCGCATCAGTTTGGCACAATATATGGTATAATCATATTCGGCCAATTGTTAATCGTAGATTAAATTAATCCACTTTGATTGTATTCTAATATATATTCGTTATAGTAACAATAGGAAAAACACAAAAAAACAAATTTTTTTAAACAGGTGGAGGAACATGAGAATTCTTATTGCAGAAGACGAAAGAGATCTGAATGAGCTGATAAGAAAGAAGCTCAAATCGGAGGGGTATACGGTAGATGCCTGCTATGACGGCGAAGAAGCTTTGGAATATATTACCAATGCCGAATACGACGGTGCACTGCTGGACATCAATATGCCTAAAAAGGACGGGTTCCAGGTAGTCGTGGAGGCCAGAGAGCAGGGTGTACAGACTCCGGTCATATTCCTTACGGCAAGGGATGCTGTAGAAGACAGGGTCAAGGGTCTGGACCTTGGAGCCTCCGACTATATGACGAAGCCTTTTTCCTTCAAGGAACTCCTTGCCAGGCTGAGGGTACTGACGAGAAAGTCCTTCAGGACCGATTCCAACGAACTGGTGGTAGGAGATCTGAAACTGGATACTGTGACTCAGGAGGCCAGCAGAGGCGACAGGCCGATAGAACTGTCCACCAAGGAATACTCACTTCTTAAATATCTGATGCTCAACAAGAATGCCGTCCTGTCGAGGGAACAGATCGTAGAACACGTCTGGAACAATGAATACGAAGGCGGATCCAACGTGATAGATGTGTATATCAGCTATCTTCGCGGCAAGATCGACGGCGATTCCGAGACTAAGCTCATCCAGACCGTCAGAGGCAGAGGTTACGTTCTCAGGGAGCCCAAGTGAAGACGCGATCCATACAGAGAAAAATAATCATCTGGTTCACTCTGGTCCTGATCGTCATACTGGCGACGAATTTTGCCGTGCTCTTTTTTATCGGCGAGAAAGTAGCGAGGGATACTGCCAGGCAGGACGTGAGAGAGATCGTGATCGAGAACTCGGATCAGGTAAGATTCAAAGAAGGAGGCGTGCCTGAGGGAGGGGATCAGTCTGCATCGGACGAGATCATACCCTACGATGGCGGATATATAGAGATCGTCGATTTTCTGGAGCAGATCAGCGGAATTGCATGCGGCGTCTATTCATCTGACGGAAAACTGCTATACGGACATAACTACATCCCTGAAGAGACTAAGGATGTGCGCTTCATGGACAATATGTTGCGTGAAGTCAGATCCGAGAATGATACTTACTACATATTCGACAGGATGCTCCCCTTTGAAGGCGGTCACAACGTCTGGATACGAGGGATGGAAGACAGGGGCAATGATCGTCATCAGATCTATAGGCTCTACCGCCTCTACGGGATGCTGCTTCCTCTGATGATCATCTTCGCCATAGTCATCGTATATCTGGCGACACGAAGAGCTATGTTGCCTTTGAGCAAGATCGTCGATCAGGTGGGAACCATAAACTGGGGATCCGATCTTAAGGCAAGGGTAGATACCGACTCCAGATACTACGAGGTCAGGATAATAGTGGACGCACTCAATAAGATGCTTTCAAGGTTGGAGGAGTCATATGAAGCGGGAAGAAGATTCACCTCAAACGTCTCCCACGATCTTAGAACACCGACGGCTATAATATCGGCACAGAGTGAACTGGCTCTTGAAGATGATGAGCTGGACGAAGATGCGAGGGAAGCCTTCGAGAATATCAAGAAGCAGGAAAAACGGATCAGAGAGATCCTCGACGGTCTGCTGACATACATCCGTCTTGAAGATATGCCTGACGCATACGAAATGGAGGACGTGGATATGTCCGATGAGGTCAGGAATGTCTGCGATTCATTCGCCCTCCTCGATGATAAAGACATTACCATGGAGATGGATATAGAAGACGGTGTCCGGATCAAAGGCAATAAGGTCCTCATCCATACGCTGGTGGACAACCTCCTGTCCAATGCATACAAGTACAGTAATGAACAGGGCAGTGTGAAGGTAAGCCTGCACGAGGACATACATCTGGTCGTGCTGAGCGTCGAAGATAAGGGCATAGGCATATCGGAAGAGGACCAGAAGAATATATTCCAGTGGATGTACAGATCCAGAGAGTCTGATGGAAGAGAAGGCTCAGGTATCGGATTGTATATGGTCAAGACCATTGCGGATCTTCATGACGCGAGGATAAGCATCCACAGCAAACCCGGAGAGGGAAGCACATTCACGGTTGTTTTCTATAAGAACTGACCGGTAGGCAGACCGCGTCCGAGCCCTCCAAGTCCTTGACTTTGGAGGGCTTGTCTTATAATATGAATAAGTTGGATAAACTTAAGATGAGGATATTGAAATGATCAGAAATCTATCGGAAAAACCAATAGCTGAGCTTCAGAACGAGCAGGCTGACAGATGGGAAAAGGAAGGCCTTCTGGAAAAGTGCGTAAGCACCAGAGAAGAGGGCAGCTCCTTCGTGTTTTACGAGGGTCCTCCGACGGCAAACGGCAAGCCGGGGATCCATCACGTCATGGCCCGTACACTGAAGGATTCGGTGAACAGATACAAGACCATGCAGGGATTCAGAGTCAACCGTAAGGCAGGATGGGATACCCACGGCCTTCCCGTTGAGATCGAAGTCGAGAAACAGCTTGGGATAGAAGGAAAGCAGGAGATCGAGGACTACGGCATCGCTGCATTCAATGAAAAGTGCAAGGAATCCGTATTCACATACAAGGGCCTCTGGGAAGAGATGACCAGAAGGATGGGATATATGGTGGATATGGACGATCCGTATATCACTCTCGACAACGACTACATAGAGACGGGATGGTGGATAATCAAGGAATTCTTCAAGGCTGACCTGGTCTACGAAGGATATAAGATCCTGCCATACTGCCCCCGCTGCGAGACCGGGCTGGCATCCCACGAGGTGGCCCAGGGCTACAAGGACGTGAAGGTCAACACCATCACGGCCAAGTTCAAGAGGAAGGACGCCGACGAATACTTCCTGGCCTGGACGACCACGCCGTGGACACTGGCTTCGAACGTATCTCTCACCGTAGGACCCGACATCGACTATGTGAAGGTCAGGATGACCGAGGGAGATGAAGAGGGCAATATCTTCTACGTGGCCAGGGGTCTTGCGGACAGGACCCTGGGCGAAGGCAAATACGAGATCATCGAAGAGATGAAGGGCAGGGACCTGGAATACATCGAGTACGATCAGCTCATGCCCTTTGTCAAAGCAGATAAAAAGGGATTCTTCGTCACATGTATGGACTACGTGTCCACCGAAGACGGAACGGGCATAGTCCACACGGCTCCCGCCTTTGGTGAGGACGACTATCAGTGCGGCAGGAAGTACGATCTGCCGGTGCTGCAGCCTGTAGATGAGCAGGGCTGCTATACGGATACCCCCTGGAAGGGCCGCTTCGTCATGGAGGACGGCCTGGACGTGGAGATAATCAAGTGGCTGGCAGGAGAGGACAGGATCTTCGCTAAAGCCAGGCTGGAGCATAACTATCCTCACTGCTGGAGATGCGGTACACCCCTGGTATACTACGCAAAGCCAAGCTGGTACATCGCCATGAGCCAGCTGAAGGATAAGCTTGTGGCCAACAACGATGAGGTCAACTGGTATCCCGACTTCGTAGGAGAAAAGCGCTTCGGCAACTGGCTCGAGGAGGTCAAGGACTGGGCCATCTCCAGAAACCGTTACTGGGGAACGCCCATACCGATCTGGAGATGCGAATGCGGCCACCTGGAGTGTGTGGGAAGCAGAGCGGAACTTGTCGAAAAGGCAAACGAAGACATCGATGAGACCATCGAGCTCCATCGCCCCTATGTGGATGATGTGACCATAACCTGCCCCAGTTGCGGCAAACCCATGAAGCGGATCCCTGAGGTAATGGACTGCTGGTTCGACTCGGGAGCCATGCCCTTCGCACAGTGGCACTACCCCTTCGAGAATACAGAGAACTTCGACAAGGAACTCTTCCCAGCCGACTTCATCTGCGAGGGCATCGATCAGACCAGAGGATGGTTCTATTCTCTCATGGCCATATCCACCTTCATCAAGGGAACATCGCCCTACAAAAACGTCCTTGTAAACGACCTTATCCTGGACAAGGAAGGCAAGAAGATGTCAAAGCACGTGGGCAACACGGTAGACCCCTTCGAAATGCTGGACAAGTACGGCGCCGATGCCACCAGATGGTATCTGCTCCACACTTCCCCTGCATGGTCTCCGACCAAGTTCGACGAGAAGGGTCTGGTGGAGATCGTAAGCAAGTTCTTCGGGACCATAAGGAATGTCTATAATTTCTTCGTGCTGTATTCAAACGAGGACAGCATTGACTTTGCAAATATCGACGTAGCCTACGACAAGAGGCCCGAACTGGACAGATGGATCATCTCCAAATACAACAGGACGATCCGCGAAGCTACGGCATCCATGGAGGTCTACGATCACATGAAGACCGTCAGAGCCATCCAGGAATTCGTTGGCGAAGATCTGTCCAACTGGTACATCAGAAGAGCCCGCCGCCGCTTCTGGGGCGAAGAACTCGATGATGACAAGAAGTCGGTATATGCCACCACATACGAGATACTCGTAGGAGTCGCCAGGATGATGGCGCCCTTCGCACCCTTCCTCTCCGATGAGATGTATGTGAACCTGACCGGTGAGGAGTCGGTCCACCTGGCATACTGGCCAAGGACAGAGGAGAGCCTGATCGACGAGAAGGTAGAGGAGAGGATGGATCTTGTACGCACCCTGGTCACCCTGGGAAGGGGAACGAGGGAGCAGGAAAAGATCAAGGTACGCCAGCCTCTGCAGGAAGTACTGGTGGACGGAAGATACGAAGAGACCATCGGAGACCTTGTGCCTCTCATCAAGGAGGAACTGAACATCAAGGAAGTGGTATTCGCGCAGGATCTGGACGAATATATGGAATTCAGCCTGAAGCCCGACTTCAAGGTGGCAGGACCTAAACTCGGCAGGAACATCAAAGCTTTCGGGGCAGCAATGGCCAAGGCCGATCCCAAGGAAGTGGTGGCCAGGCTGGATGCTGAAGGAACCATGACGATGGATCTTGATGGAGAGCAGGTCGAGATCACCAGAGATATGGTAGACGTCCGCATCAGCGCCAGAGAAGGCTTCGCCGTGGCAATGGAGGGAAGCGTCTTCACCATCCTGGATACTACAATAACTCCTGAACTTGTGAGAGAGGGCCTCGCAAGAGAGCTGATCTCCAAGATCCAGCAGATGCGTAAGCAGGAAGACTACGAGATGATGGACAACATCAATATCTACGTGGAAGTCGACGAGGATGTGAAGGCGGCCATCGATGAATACAGAGACTACATCATGAAGGAGACTCTGGCTGTGGCCATCGAAGAAAAGAGCGGTCTTGATAAGGTCAAGCTCAACGGGCACGAGACAGGCCTGGGCGTGGAACGCGTATGAAAAAAGATCTCTATGACATGACCATAGAAGAAATGCAGGAATTCGCTGTCTCCCTGGGCGAGAAGTCGTACCGGGGACGACAGCTTTTTCATTGCGTTTATACCAGGGAGGACAGTGGATCGGCCCTGCCGAAGTCCTTCAGGGAGGCTGTTTCTGAAAAGGGGATGGCCGGCGCGGCAGAGATCGTCGATGTTAGGACCGACCCTGAGGATGGGACGAAGAAGTTCCTGGTGGAACTGAGCGACGGTGATGCGGTGGAGTCGGTATTCATGAAGTATCGCTACGGCAATACCATATGTGTCTCCTCTCAGGTAGGCTGTAAGATGGGATGCACCTTCTGCGCATCGGCCCTCGGAGGTTTCGTCAGGGATCTTACGGCAGGCGAGATGGTGGCGCAGGTCATGCTGGCCGAAGAGGAGACGGGAGAAAGGATAGATCACATCGTCGTCATGGGGATGGGAGAGCCGTTCGACAACTATGACAGGGTTGGGCGGTTTTTGAGTATAATGCACGAACCTGAAGGCAGGAAGATGAGCTGGAGGAACATGACCGTGTCTACCAGCGGGATAGTGCCGGGGATCGTTGCCTTTGGAGAAGACTTTCCCCAGGTCAACCTGGCCATTTCTCTGCACCGGGCAGAAGATGAGGCTCGAAGCGCACTCATGCCCGTAAACAGGAAGTATCCCCTTGAGGCGCTGATCGGGGCAGCCCGGGACTACACCGAAAAGACCCACCGCAGGATCACCTTCGAATACGCCCTTATCGCAGGTAAAAACGACAGGCCCGACGATGCCGACAGGCTGGCAGGACTGCTCAAGGGAATGCTCTGTCACGTGAACCTGATCCCCCTGAACGAGGTGGAGGAGATAGGCCTTGCAGGAAGCGGCAGAGAAGGGGCCGAGACCTTCATGAAGCGGCTGGAGGATCGCGGCATCCCGGTCACAATGCGCCGAAAACTGGGCTCATCCATCGACGGAGCCTGCGGTCAGCTCCGCCGGAGAAAAATGTGACACCGGGGACGGTTCTCTTCGGCACATTATTGAGATTTACGGTTGCCCGTGGGCAGGCTATCATGTATACTATTCTCAAATTATAAGAGACTAAGACTTGCGGAGGTACAGATATTATGGTGAAGTTACTCATTGGACACAAGGGAAGCGGCAAAACCAACCAAATGCTGCAGTTGGCCAACGACAATGTGGAGAATGCAGCGGGCAGCATCGTGTTCATCAATAAGAATCACAGGCTCATGTACGAACTCAACTATCGTATCAGAGTCATATGCATGGAGGATTATGAGCACATCACCAACACCGACGAGTATATCGGATTCATCTACGGCATCATCAGCTCGGATCACGATATCGAGACCATCTTTATCGACAGCATACTGAAGCACACTGACGTGTCCATGGGAGACCTTCCCGAGTTCATCAACAGACTCAAGGCCATATCTGAGATCTATGATCTGGACTTCGTGGTCAGCATCAGCGCCGAGAAGGAAGAGATGATCGGAGTCAACTTCGATGGATGTGAGATCCTGAACGAGGGATGATCCCGAAGGACAGGAATCCACATAAATATAACTGTTAAGAGAGATGACGGGGCGGTGGCAACACCGCCCTGTTTTGCACCCGAAATGAAGGACAGATTCGACAGAAACAGAATAGAGGAGATCCTGAGGCATCGGGGCTATGTGGTCGAAAACGATTTTCGCCACTACGCTGTCCTCATGCCCATGATAGAGATGGAGGACGGGACCCATCTTCTCTACGAAGTCAGGGGCAGGCATCTTGACCGCCAGCCGGGAGAGATCTGTTTCCCCGGTGGCGAGGTGGAAGAGGGCGAATCCTTTGCCGAATGCGCCCTCAGGGAGACCTGGGAGGAGATCGGTGTTTTCTCGGGAAGCATCGAGATCCTTGAGGAACTCACGACCATCTATGGAGTGGGGCGCTTCGCCATGCACTGCTTCCCGGCTTTCGTGGATCCAAAGGCAATGGAGACCCTGGATCTTAACGAAGAGGTGGACGAGGTGTTCACCGTGGCTGTGGCAGACCTTATGGAAGCGGACATGGAGATGTATCGGGCCAGGCTGACCCAGGAGGGGCCTGAGGACTTTCCCTACCGCAGGGTCACGGGAGAAGAGTCCTATCAGTGGAGCAGGATCACATCTCCGGTGCCCGTATTCGACATGGGAGATCGCGTCATATGGGGGCTCACAGGCAGGGCTACCAAGGTGCTCATAGAAGCGTTGAGAGAAGCGGAAGATATGCCGGAAGGCACAGGGAGGTAGATATGAGTTTTAAATTGGCATTATGTCAGATCATAGGATCCATAGACAAGGAAGAAGCGAAGAGGAATGCGGAGAAGCACATTCGTGAAGCCGCATCAAACGGTGCGCAGGTCATATCTCTTCCGGAGATGTGGAACTGCCCCTATTCGAACGATTATTTCAGAGACTATGCAGAGCCGGCCGATGGTCCGACAGTAGAGTTCATGTCGGATCTGGCTGCGGATCTTGGCGTCTATCTCATCGGCGGTTCCATATCCGAGATGGACGGAGACAGGGTTTACAACACCAGTTTTTCCTTCGATCCAAAAGGGGATATCATAGGCCGCCACCGCAAGGTCCACCTCTTCGACATCGACGTTGAAGGTGGCATCCGTTTCATGGAGTCGGACACACTGACTCCCGGTGAAGACATGACCATACTCGATACGGAGTTCTGTAAGATAGGCGTGGCTATATGCTACGATGTCAGATTCCCCGAGTGGTTCAGGAAGATGGCCCTTGCCGGGGCGAAGCTCATAGTCCTTCCCGCTGCCTTCAATATGACCACGGGACCGGCCCACTGGGATCTCACCATGAGGGCCAGAGCGCTGGATAATCAGGTGTATTTCGCGGCAAATGCACCTGCAAGAGATGAAGATGGTGTCTACGTGGCCTGGGGAAATTCCTGTATCGCATCTCCATGGGGCGACTTCATAGCCCATGCAGACGAAAAAGAAGAGATCGTCTACGGAGAGATCGATCTCGAAAAAATTGCGGCTATAAGGGAGCAGTTGCCTTTGCTCAAGCACAGAAGGCCGGAGCTTTACTGATCACTTGAAGAAAAGGCTCTTCCGATCTGCTATGGGAACGTACTCCAGGTGAGGCTGTATGGAGTTGTAGGCGGGGCGTATGAGTTTGCCGCCTGCCACCAGCTCCTCGATCCTGTGAGCGCACCAGCCGGAGAGCCGGGCTGTGGCGAACAGAGGCGTTGCGACGTCGACGGGGATGTCCAGAGCATGGTAGACGAAGCCCGAATACAGATCCACATTGGCGGGCATGTTGATCTTCCTGCCGTGGACCTCAGCGTAGAGGTCTGGCACGTTGCGCTCGATATAGTCGCATAGCAGGAAGTCATCGATGAGTTCCTTGTCCTCAGCCAGCTTCTTGGCCATGGACTTGAGGATCTGAGCCCTTGGGTCGGACAGAGTATAGATGGCATGTCCCATGCCGTAAACGAGGCCCGTCCTGTCGTGGGCTTCTTTTTTTATGATCTTGACGAGATAATCGTCCAGCTTACCGCGGTCATTTATGTTGGGTACGTGCTCCTTGATGTCATTCATCATGTTGATGACGGCTATGTTGGCGCCGCCGTGCTTGGGCCCCTTTAGGGATCCGACGGCTGCGGCGATGGCCGAATAGGTGTCCGTACCGGCAGAGGTCACCAGATGGGTGGTGAATGAGGAGTTGTTTCCTCCGCCGTGCTCTGCATGGAGCATCATGCTTATATCCAGAAGCTTGGCCTCAAGTTCCGTGAACTCGCCCATGGGACGGAGCATTCTCAGAATGTTTTCCGATGTGGAAAGCTCCGGTATGGGTGCGTGGAGGTGGAGGCTCCTGTTGTCATAGTATGAGCTCTTTGCCTGATAGGCGTAGGATATGATGGCCGGGAAGTATCCCATCAGATTCAGGGACTGCCTCAGCACATTGGACACGGAGATATCGTCCGGATTATCATCGTAACAGTACAGAGCCAGTACGCTCCTGGCCAGTTTGTTCATTATGTTGTTGGAGGGAGCCGTCAGGATCATATCCCGAGGAAACCCTGTGGGCAGGTTCCTGTGACTGCCCAGTACCTCGTTGAAAGCGGCCAGTTCGTCTCTGCTTGGAAGTTCGCCCATGATGAGGAGATAGGAGATCTCCTCGAAGCCGAAGCGGTTTTCGTCGAGGCAGTGATTCACAAGATCTTCGATGTCATAGCCTCTGTAATACAGCTTGCCTTCTGTGGGGATCTTGTTTCCCTGCTGATCTATATTGTAGCCGCAGACTTCGCCGATATGGGTCAGGCCGACGATGACTCCGGTGCCGTTGTTGTTGCGCAGGCCCCGTTTCACATCGTGTTTCTGGTAGAATTCAGGCGCTATCGCATCGGTTTTTGCAAGTATTTTAGCACCCTGCTCATAGGAAAGTTCAGGAGTGCTCTGGCCTTCCTTCAGACTCCTGTTCCAACGGCGGGGTATCTTTTCTCTGCGTTTTCTCTTGAACATATAAAAACCTCTTCGGTTGCCTTTACATCCGGGTTTCGGTCGCCTTTACATCCGATATGTGCAGCGACGCACACGCATAACTATTATACAATCTATCGCATTAAAGCGCAACATGGACGAATTCCGCCCCGGGCTTGGCGTGGGTGAAACCGGCCCGGCCGCGGGCTTGGCGAAACCGCCCCGGCCGTGGCGAAACCGGCCCGGGCGTGGCGAAACCGGCCCGGGCGCGGGCGAATTGGCTCGACCTTACAGGCGGGGCTGCACCTCGTGGTGGATAGTTCGCATGATCCGGTCCATATCGATCTCATTATCCCGATCGAATATGAAAATCAGATTATCCCACTCAAATATCCCGGCACGATGATACTGATCAAGCTTCCAAAGATACCGTTTCACATAACCCATATCATCCATCATGCCACAGTACTCCATGTAGAATTCCTCGCCCTGACTGTCCCGAAACGTGAAATCCGGCGCGAGCTCGTATTTGCCAATGCGCAGGACCTGCTCGTACCTGAAAGGAATGTCGAGCTCATAACATTTCTCACAGATCAGCAGCTCGGCTCTCGAGCGGACCAGAAGCCCTCGGCTGGTCTTCTTGTTCTTCCTTTCGGGCATATAATCGGACATCTCATATTCCTCGTCGGCCCATTGCCGCAGCTGTGCCCGCCGGGTGCCGGGGTTCTTCATTACGGAGAAACAATCCTCCGGCAGCGTCCTGTAAGGCGATTTCATTGAACACATGATTTGATCAACATCGATGTCGACCAGTTTGGTTTTCAGCGAATAGAGGTGCCGGAGGTTTTCGCGAACGATCATAAGGACACGCCGTGAGTATTCTTTATCGGCCAGCGCGGCAATTATTTCTCTGTTCCTTGTGATTCCCTTTCGTATGTACTTTTTCGGTTTGTCATCTGTTGGGACAGAGTGAAAATACTCGTAATGACCACGTCTGTTATGGTGGATCAGAGTGCCCGGTGGGGCGTTTGCAAAGGCAATGCTGTAGCTCTGCTCCAACTTCTCTAAATATGACAACATTGACTCAATATGAAGCTGTAGAAATCCCATAATATCCCTCCCGTTTGTTAAAAATGATAAAAAACACTTATGTCATCAACATTCTGTTTTAGAATGTTGATGATATTAGCAATGTTTTGAAAACTAACAAAAGTGACTCGATTTTGGGCCTGAGGAGCCGTCCTAAAACCTTCAATGTTGTTAGTAATCCATGGTGTAAAAGAACGATACAACAACTTCCAAAAAATGTCAATAAATAATTGGCAAAAAATTCCATTTGGCGCTTAGAAGTAATGTAAATACACGAAAAGTGGTGCTCGGGGAGCGATACGGGTCGACACTACCGAGGAGATACATGAGGAAAACCACCGATTGACAAACAATAAATGCTATTATATAATCC
>Ga0256406_1002372_pt1 | contig 26738 bp, 34 predicted proteins | sample RumenRJG_03DNA_FD_185986 | JGI IMG/M metagenome (GOLD analysis project Ga0256406, IMG submission 185986) | Bovine rumen microbial communities from Lethbridge, Alberta, Canada - RJG_03 | ecosystem: Host-associated > Mammals > Digestive system > Stomach > Rumen | place: Canada: Alberta | collected...
CGTAATGTAGAGACGAAGGCCGCCATCCAATCGGCGGCCTTTTGAGACGGTGAATTGGACAGGCGAAGAAGCAGGATGTGGACATTCAGAAAGGGCAGTTCCTGGACTTAGAAGCTAATCAGAAACATTGTCCATGAGGTGATGAAATGTTAAGTGAAAAACAGATTGAAAAGAAACTTGTAGAAGCCGTAAAGCAGCGAGGCGGACTCGCGCCCAAGCTGATCTCCCCTGGTATGGATGGTATGCCGGATCGGATGGTTCTGCTGCCTGGCGAATGCATTCTCTTTGTCGAGGTGAAAGCACCCGGAAGGAAACCCAGGCCCCTCCAGGTGCTTCGGCACAGACAGCTTACAGAACTTGGATTTGAAGTCTATGTCCTCGATGATCCGGATCAGATCCCAGAGATACTTTCAGGAGGCTTGAAATGAAATTCATTCCCCACAGATATCAGGAGTACGCGATCTCCTTTATCGAAACCCATAAGGAAGCCATGCTGCTTCTGGATATGGGTCTTGGCAAGACGGTGATTTCACTAACTGCGATTCTCAATCTAATGTTTGATCGCTTTGAGGTGAAGAAAACGTTAGTCATCGCCCCGCTTCGAGTTGCAAAGACCGTCTGGCCAGAGGAGAAAAACCAATGGGACCATACCCATTTTCTTCGGATGTCGGTAATCACCGGATCCGCAAAGCAGCGAAAAGAAGCCTTGCGCACTCCTGCCGATGTTTATGTCATCAACCGTGAAAATGTCAAATGGCTGATCTCCAGCTTCGAAGATGCAAAAATCCCCTGGCCATTTGATATGGTCGTCATCGACGAGCTATCCTCCTTCAAAAACCATAAGAGTCAGAGATGGAAAGCCTTAAAGAAGGTACGTCCAATGATCGGACGCATGGTCGGCCTTACCGGAACACCTGCATCAAACGGCTTGATGGACCTTTGGGCAGAGACTTACCTGATCGACAACGGCAAAAGGCTCGGACGATTCATCGGCAGATACCGCGAAGCTTTCTTTAAGGCGGACGGAATGAATCCATACACTGGTATCGTCTACAACTATTCCCCGCTTCCTGGTGCTGAAGAAGAAATCTATGAACGGATCTCTGACATCTCGGTATCCATGAAGTCAAAGGACTATCTGAACATGCCGGAGCGAATCGAAGCAAATCACTACGTTGAGATGGATCCGAAAGAAAAACGGCTATATGACAAAATGAAAGATCAGCTGCTAGTAACCCTGGATGGTGAAACCATCGATGCCTCCAATGCTGCCGTCCTCTCCGGAAAGCTCATGCAGATGGCAAATGGTGCGATCTATAACAATCAGAAGGAAGTCAAAGTTATCCATGACAAGAAACTTCTGATGCTCGCCGATCTGATCGAACAGGCAAATGGTCAGAATGTCCTGATTGCGTACTGGTACAAGCATGACCTTAGCCGAATCCTGGATTACCTGAAAGAATTGGGATATGCACCACGGGAGATCCGAACAGATACCGACATCACCGATTGGAATGCAGGACGGATTCCGATTGGACTTATCTCTCCCGCCAGCGCCGGCCACGGGCTGAACATCCAGAAAGGCGGCCATATCCTGATCTGGTTTTCCCTGGTCTGGAGCCTGGAGATGTATCAACAGACGAACTCCCGCCTCTGGCGTCAGGGACAAAAAGAGGTGGTTACAATCCATCATATCCTGACCAAGGATACAATCGATGAGCAGATCCAGAAGGCTCTCTCAAGAAAAGAAACCACCCAGTCCTCCCTGATTGATGCTGTAAAAGCACATCTGTAGCATCGGAGGTGATCCATGAAATACAAGAATACAAACATTGACCCATACGAGGCACTGGCAAACGCCATCGTTCTTCAGGCAGTCAAAGACTACCGGAGCACACTTAAGGCCTGCGCCAGAAACCCGTCAAATCGTTCAGCCAAATTCCGAAAAGAACAGCTGGAACGTTTCTTTCTCTCCGAATGGTACAGGTTACTTACCCACATCGATGGAGAGATGCTAATCGAAAAACTAAATCAGGAGGTGAAATCATGACACCAAAACAGTACTTAAACCAGGCGAAGCACCTGGATGCGATGATTAACTGCCGTTTAAGAGAAATCGATTACTGGAAGGATCTCTCCGTGTCCATTACTTCAGGACGGTACGATGGCATGCCGCACAGTCCCAACCGGCCTGCTGATGCAGCCTTTGTCAGCTGCATCGAGCGGATCGATGAGGCACAGCAGGATGTGGCAGAGAAGGTAGCAAGACTGATCACGCTGCGGGAGGAGATCAGCAGTCAGATCAGCCTGCTTTTAAACCGTGATGAACAGCTCGTGCTGCGCTTCCGCTACGTCGATGGATGCACCTGGGAAGACATCGCCGGTATCCTGAACGTGTCGGTTCGCACCGTTCACCGCATCCACGGATCGGCGCTGCAGAATTTTTCCGTGCCGGAATGAAAGTTGGCACACTTTGGCACAGTTTGTCACACTTGCCCTGTGATATAGTTATACTGACGAAAGAGAATAAAGATACAGGCCTCGGAGAAATCCGGGGCTTTTGTTTTGCAAGGAAGTGATAACCATGCCAAGGAAACCAAAGCGGCCCTGCCGTTATCCAGACTGCTCGAACCTCTGCGATGACGGCGAGCAGTACTGCCCTACGCACAAGAGGATGATGGAAAAGCACTACGACAACTTCACCCGCGGTTACAACGGACATAAGCGTTACGGGAGTCAGTGGAGAAAAATAAGGACGCGATATGTAAAGAAGCACCCTCTCTGTGAGGAATGCTTAAAACATGGCAGGTATGTTCTCGTTGAAGAAGTCCATCACATCGTTCCGATCTCCGAAGGAGGAACGAACGACGAAAGGAATCTCGAAAGTTTATGCCGGAGCTGTCACGAAAAGATCCATCGCGGACGAGTTAACAGATAAAAGCCGCCCATTTCAGGCGGCTTCGTTACATGTTTAAGAGATCTGCATGGCTTCCGGTGTCTACCAGAGTCAATGTAAGTATGTCATTCTCAATCAGATAGATAAGAAGCCAATCCGGCTGAATATGGCACTCACGGAAACCTTTGAGTTTTCCCTTCAGTTCGTGGTCATGATACTTTTCTTCCAACGCTTTACCCTGACGTAAAGTGTTGATGACATCATCAAGAAGAGAAAGGTCCAGCCCACGCTTCTTCATCAGCTTATAGCTTTTCTTATAAGCCGAAGTAAATTTGACGTTTAAGATCATTCAGGCTTCAAGAGCTTTCTTAAGATCTTCCATGCTGGTGTATCCCGGCACGTCAGGGTCACGGGAAATGCGCTTTGCCTCATCGGCAGCGCTGAGCAATTCTTTAGAGTACTGTGGAACCTCAACCTTGAAAGGAAGTCCGCCTCTCATAATGCACTGTCTTAAGAAAATATTGACAGCGCCGGACATGTCCAGACCGAGTTCATTAAAGAGTTCGTTCGCCTGCTTTTTAACACCGGAATCAATACGGATCTGCGTTTGAACTGTAGACATATAAATCATCTCCTTTCAGTTCAAATTATAGTTTATATGGTTTACGTTGTCAATCAAAACGACAATATTCTGTTGGGAGGGGCGGTCTGAATCTCTAAAGGCAATCAGCCAAAAGACCGGCGCCCCCTCTCGCGTGCAGAAAAAGCGAAATCAAACGGGGTATAGCCCCCTGCCCTTTTGGAAAGGATTATTTATGGCGAAAGATGGAACCGCCAGAGGCGGCATGCGTTTCGGTCAGGGACGCCCGCCCAAGGCGATCAAGGAAAAAGTGGATGCCGGAAACCGCGGCGGAAGAAAACTTCAGATCATGGACCTGCCGAATCCTCCGGATATAGAAGGACACTCTGCTCCGGATCCCCGTGACTACATGCTCGAAAAACAGCAAAGCGGGATCGAGCTCTGTGCTGCTGACATATTCCAGGAAACCTGGGACTGGCTGGCTTCACTGAAATGCGAAAAACTCGTAGCTCGCCAGCTCATCGATCAGTATGCCATGAGTGTGGCCCGCTGGATTCAGTGTGAACACGCAATCTCCCGCTACTCCATGCTATCCAAGCATCCGACCAGTGGAAAGCCAATTGCCTCCCCTTTTGTCACGATGTCACAGAACTATATGAAACAGACCAATCAGCTCTGGTATCAGATTTACCAGATCGTAAAGGAAAACTGTCTGACGGATTACAATGGCAATGACCTGCAGGATGACGTGATGGAACGGCTTCTTCGCGCCAGGAAAGGAATCTAAATGAACACAAAGAAATTAGAACAGGTGCCAATCGACAAGCTTGTGCCTTATGCCAGAAATGCCAGAACGCACTCCAAAGAGCAGATAGCGCAGCTGCGCTCTTCTTTAAGAGAGTTCGGCTTTGTGTCTCCAGCTGTCATCGACAGCGACTACAACATTCTTGTCGGACATGGAAGAATTGCTGCTGCCCGCGAGGAAGGATATACGACAGTTCCTTGTGTGTTTGCAGAAGATCTGACGGATGCACAAAAGCGTGCCTACATCCTTGCGGATAATCAGCTCGCATTAAATGCCGGCTGGGATGAAGAGATGCTCTCTGTAGAGCTGTCTGATCTGCAGGAAAATGCCTTTGATCTTTCACTCCTGGGGTTTGACGATAAGGAGCTGGAAAAGCTTATGAATAGTGATTCTGACAGCGATGTGGAAGACGACGACTTCGATTTGTCCTCCGCCCTTGAACAGGCATCCTTTGTCGAGCCTGGTGATCTCTGGGTGGTTGGACGCCACCGCCTGATGTGTGGCGACGCAACCTCTTCTGAAGATGTCAATACACTTATGAATGGAAAGCGTGCAAACCTCATTCTCACCGACCCACCATACGGGGTATCGTTCAAGGCCTCCGATGGCCTGACGATCAAGAACGACAGCCTGAAGGGAGAAGAATTCTACAACTTCCTGCTTTCCGCATTTCAGAACATGGCTGATCACTTGGAAAAAGGCGGTGCTGCCTACTGCTTTCATGCCGATACCGAAGGCCTCACCTTTAGGAAAGCATTTGTCGATGCTGGCTTTCATCTGGCCGGCGTGTGTATCTGGGTGAAGAACTCCCTGGTGCTTGGACGCTCTGACTATCAGTGGCAGCATGAGCCTGTGCTTTATGGTTTCCTGCAGAACGGGAAGCATCCGTGGTATGCCGGAAGATCGGAAACAACGATCTGGAATTTCGATAAGCCAAAACGAAACAAAGATCATCCGACCAGCAAGCCTTTAGATCTTCTGGGTTATCCGATTAAAAACTCCACACAGGAAAATGCGATTGTGCTCGATACCTTCGGAGGCTCCGGCTCTACATTGATGGCTTGCGAGCAGCTGAACCGCACCTGCATGACGATGGAGCTGGATCCGAAGTACGCATCAGTCATCCTCCGCCGCTACGTCGAAGACACCGGTGATTCTGAGCACGTGTATGTAAAGCGGGCCGGGAAGAAAATCCCATATTCTGACCTTGTCAAAGAGGTGGAAACGGCCTGAAATATTCTCACATAAAGCTTGATATTTCAACCCTTTAGAGTGATATATGTACGTACCAAAAGAATGCATGACAAGGAGGTACGCAACATGAAATTAAACTACAACGCAGCAGGAGAAGAACGAAAATCCCTGGTTACCGAGATCTGCCGGATCACCGGAGACATTTCTCAGTACCAGTACATGCCAACCTGTGCCTACAAGATCGGTGATGTCACGGTGGACAAAACCGGAACCGTATCCTGCGAAGATGAAGAAAAGCTCAGTCACATCGAAGAAGAACTGAAGAAAGTCGCCTTTGTCCCGGCGGGTAATGCCGAAGAGGAAAAGACAGAGGAAGAAATCTGCGGACTTACCATCGAGGTTCCGCTCGACAAGGTAAGCGTCGGCAACCTTTCCAACATCCTTAAGGCAAAAGGGACGCTGATCCGTCATGCTCTTGGGATCAGTGACCTTGGGTTTGAAATTAAGGAAGACCGGATTGCATTCCCTTGGTTCTCCGAAATGCCGGATGCAGAGGAAGCGAAAGCCTACACGGATTTCATTTCCATGCTCTGCAGGTTTTCAAAGGAACTGAAACACGCAAGCAGCAGGCAGATGCCAGTAACCAACGAAAAGTACACCTTCCGCTGTTTCCTCCTTCGGCTTGGATTCATCGGAACAGACTACAAGAAGGAACGGAAAATCCTGCTAAAGAATCTTTCCGGAAACTCCAGCTGGAAGAACGGCGCACCGGAAACGGAGGTGCAGGCATGAGAATGATCAGCGACAGACAGCTTGAAGCCTTAAGAAAACAGTACCCGGACGGCACCCGCGTGGAGCTTCTTCAGATGGATGATATTCAGGCTCCTCCACCTGGGACGATGGGAACCGTCTATGGTATTGATGACACCGGATCTCTTCTGGTTCGCTGGGACAATGGAAGCGGACTTTCCGTGATCTTTGGTGAGGACCTCGTCAGAAAGGTCGGTGACTGATATGGAGCAGAAAATAAAAGAACAGATCCTTTCCATCCGGGACACTGGCCTTACAAATATGTTTGACATCCAGATGGTTCAGCGGATTGCCTTTGACAGCGGGTACTATGAACTGGTGACGTTCTTGGAAGATTTCTGGGAAGAATATCTACACTTCATTCTTCATGGAGACGGTGAAAACACTTGAGAAATACACATTTTCTGCGATAAACGACTTGCTATTACATCCGTTTAGAGTGATATATACACTAACAAAAGATACACACAAAACGAACTACAAGGCAGCAGCCACGGAGGAAACAAAGGAAACGATCAGAAACCAGGCGGAAGACGCCGAAGATCGGATCATGGAGATGGGAAAAGCTTACCGGAAGATCTACCGCGAATACGAAAAGTCCATGGACAACGAAAACGAGTACCTCGACTTTTCCGATGTGATCTGGGACGATGAAGTTGAGCCGCTGATCAAGACCATGAAGGAAAACGGAATCGAGCACTTCACCTACTCCTGCCGGGCAACGGACGCGGTTGAAACCATCTGGCTTTTTAAGCAGGCAGGATGCACGATCGAAGGCATGATTGAGATCAATGCCAGAAAGAACTTCCTTACCGGCTATGACAAGGCCCACACCTTCCTGATGAGCATTCGTTGAGCCAGGGAGAAAGAACCCCGCGAGGGGCTTTCTCTCGTAGGAGTCTCTTCTCAGATTTTACAGATATTTACCGGATTTCCTGCACATAGTGCTTGCTATTCTTCCTCTTTAGAGTGATATATATACACAACAAAAGAGGAAGGCACAGGCCAAAGGCCAGAAAGGACAAGAATCATGTGGGAAAAAGGAACGCTTTTGATCGAAGAAACAACCGTAAAATACTGCATTAAGCATTACACAGAGCCTTCTGAAGACTACGGAATCGATGGAGGCAGAATCAGCAAGATGCAGCTTAAGGTAAACGGAGAAACGACACTCAATTATGACCGCGGCTGGGACATCGAGCCGGAGGATGAAGCAAGCCAGCTGGCATACGGAATCCTGATTCACGAATACAACTAAGAAACCAAGAGAGAACGGAGCTTAAGGCTCTGTTTCTCGTAGACATAGAACTTACGCAGATCGCTTCGGCGGTCTTTTATTTTTGCCGCAAAGGAAGTGAATGACCATTGGCAATGCGAAAATTAAAACGCTACAAAGTGACACGCTTCATGGAAGAGACATCCCACTATGACAAGTCCCTCGCGGATTACGCGGTGCTCTTTATCGAGCAGCTCTGCCACACCAAAGGAACCTGGGCCGGAAAGCCGTTTGAACTGATCGACTGGCAGGAACAGATCGTCCGGGACCTGTTCGGTGTGGTTAAGGAAAATGGCTACCGTCAGTTTAACACGGCCTATGTCGAAATCCCAAAGAAACAGGGAAAGTCAGAGCTTGCTGCTGCCATTGCGCTGCTTCTTACCTGCGGTGATGGCGAGGAGCGTGCTGAAGTTTATGGATGCGCAGCGGACCGGAACCAGGCGAAGATTGTCTTTGATGTGGCGGTCGATATGGTCCGTTTTTGTCCGGCGCTGTCTAAGCGCGTAAAGATCCTCGGATCGCAGAAGCGGCTCGAGTATCTTCCGACGCACAGCTTTTATCAGGTGCTTTCCGCCGACGTGGCCAACAAACACGGCTTCAATACACACGGCGTCATCTTCGATGAGCTGCACACGCAGCCGAACCGGAAGCTCTTTGATGGCATGACAAAAGGAAGCGGCGACGCAAGGATGCAGCCGTTGTTTTTCCTGATCACGACCGCAGGGACCGACACAAATTCCATCTGCTATGAGCAGCACGAGAAGGCACTCGACATCATGAGCGGAAGAAAGCATGACCCGACCTTCTACCCCGTGATCTTCGGTGCAGACGAATCCGAGGACTGGACGGATCCAAAGGTCTGGAAAAAAGCGAATCCTTCTCTAGGCATCACCGTAGGAATCGATAAGGTTGAGGCGGCCTGTGAGTCTGCCAAGCAGAACCCTGGAGAAGAAAACTCCTTCCGGCAGCTGAGACTGAACCAGTGGGTGAAGCAGTCGGTGCGCTGGATGCCGATGGATAAATGGGATGCCTGCGCATTTCCCATTGATGAAGATGATCTGGAAGGACGCGTCTGCTACGGAGGTCTCGATCTTTCCTCTACCACCGACATCACCGCCTTTGTCCTGGTGTTTCCGCCGAGGGATGAAGATGACAAGTACGTGGTTCTTCCGTATTTTTGGGTGCCAGAAGAGACACTTGACCTTCGTGTCCGGCGCGACCATGTGCCGTACGATCTCTGGGAAAAGCAAGGCGTGCTTCAGACCACCGAGGGAAATGTGATCCACTACGGATACATTGAGAAGTTCATTGAAAGTCTTGGCGAGCGGTTCAATATCCGCGAGATCGCCTTCGACCGCTGGGGAGCTGTTCAGATGGTGCAGAACTTAGAAGGCATGGGCTTTACCGTGGTACCGTTCGGCCAGGGCTTTAAGGACATGAGCCCTCCGACCAAGGAGCTGATGAAGCTCGTGCTGGAAAAACGGATCGCCCACGGCGGCCACCCGGTGCTTCGCTGGATGATGGATAACATCTACATCCGGCGCGATCCTGCAGGAAACATCAAGGCAGATAAAGAGAAATCCACCGAAAAGATCGACGGCGCGATTGCGACGATCATGGCTTTAGACCGGTCGATCCGCATGGGCAACGACAACACCGTCTCTGTCTACGATTCGAGAGGCATCCTATTTTTATAGAGATGCAGTGACTGAACACAGTATCGGGAAGTTCCAATGCATATCTGTTCCTGCAATGTAATGGTTCTTAACAATTGTGGTTAAGATCCATTGGTTGATGCCATACATTTTCATCGGTATACTTGTTTTCAGAAGGAGGAAAAAAATATGGCCATAATGATAAGTTCAAACCTTCGAATGCTTCGCAGTAATAGCAATTATTCCCTTGAGAACGTGGCAGAAATTGTAGGCGTCTCACGCCAGACTATTGCAAAGTGGGAAAGCGGTGAGACATATCCAGATATAGAAAACTGTGTAAAATTATCTGCTCTGTTTAAGGTGTCTCTCGACGCTTTTGTAAAAGAACCGATTCAGCTGATGGATAATGAACCAAATGATAAAGGTCAGTATATGTTCGGAATTGTGAAAGTCGCCGAGAATGGTGCCATTCCACTGCCCGAAAAAGCCAAGCAGCTTATGAATATCATGCCGGGTGACAGGATGCTCCTTCTTGGGGATAAGAGACAAGGGATTGCTGTTGTTAAGTGCGATGGAATCAATGACTACATAGATATGGAGGAACGGCAATGACAACAGAATTTGTAAAACTGGAAATGAAAAACAATCCGGCGACAACCGCAGAGCTTACTGGTTACCGGGATGTAATCTGCGAATATGGTGAGAAAGGATTTTCATATGCAGGATACGTTCCTGTGAAATCCGGACCGAGCGGAAAGCTTCTGGAAATCGAATTAATTTTTCAGAAATAAAAGATAACACGATAACACATAAAGGCTTTTGAAAGGCATCTATCTTTGGATAGGTGCTTTTTTCATGCTATTTTGGGGAGAAATTTATGAGCATATTTTCAAAAATCTTCTGGTCAAGGGATAAGCCCAAGGACAGCACTGCAGGCAGCAGCTACCGCTTCTTTTTCGGCGGGACAACTGCCGGAAAACATGTGACGGAGCGCTCCGCTATGCAGATCACAGCCGTCTATTCCTGCGTGCGGATTCTTTCGGAGGCGATCACAAGTCTTCCGCTTCATCTGTACCGCTACACCGATAACGGAAGCAAGGAGAAAGCAATCGATCATCCGCTATATTCCATTATTCACGATGAACCGAATCCGGAACTCACCTCTTTTGCATTCCGGGAAGCGCTGATGACGCACCTTCTTCTATGGGGAAATGCCTATGCCCAGATCATAAGGAACGGGAAAGGCGAAGTTGTCGCACTTTACCCATTGATGCCAAACCGCATGACGGTAGACCGAGATGAAAACGGAAGACTCTACTACGAGTACCAGACCTCCGATGATGAAGCACATACGATGAAAGGTTCACTCGTCAGGCTTCTTCCAAAAGATGTGCTGCATATTCCTGGCTTAGGGTTTGATGGACTCGTCGGATACACTCCGATTGCGATGGCCAAGAACTCCATCGGCATGACCATGGCCGCGGAAGAATACGGCGCAAAGTTCTTTGCAAACGGCGCGACGCCAGGCGGCATCCTGGAGCATCCCGGAGTCGTCAAAGACCCCGAGCGTATCCGCGAAAGCTGGAACTCTGCTTTCGGAGGCTCCGCCAATTCCAATAAGGTAGCGGTTCTAGAAGAAGGCATGCACTATACCCCAATCTCCATTTCTCCGGAGCAGGCACAGTTCCTAGAGACAAGAAAGTTTCAGATCGATGAGATCGCAAGGATCTTCAGGATTCCACCTCACATGATCGGAGACTTAGATAAAAGCTCGTTTAACAACATCGAGCAGCAGTCCTTAGAGTTCGTCAAGTACACGCTTGATCCCTGGGTCTGCCGCTGGGAACAGTCCATGCGAAAGGCGCTTCTTTCTGATGAGGAAAAGAGGCGTTACTTTTTTAAGTTCAACGTAGATGGGCTCCTTCGGGGCGACTATGAAAGCCGCATGAATGGCTACGCCACGGCAAGACAGAACGGCTGGATGAGCGCAAACGACATCCGGGAGCTTGAGAACCTGAACCGTATCCCAAAGGAAGATGGCGGTGATCTGTACCTGATCAATGGAAATATGACGAAACTCAAAGACGCCGGCATCTTTGCAGGAAATACGCAAGTAGAAGGAACAAAGGAAGCAGAAAAAAAATGAGCAGTCATCTGATTTTGATGACCTGCTCCATGTAAGGAGGAAGAACCCTGTATGAACAGACAGTTCTGGAAATGGGTGAACAATATTGAGCCAGACCCATTCGGATCGGACCGCACACTCTACTTAAGCGGCGAGATCTCCGATGAGACCTGGTACGGCGATGAAGTCACGCCCGAAATCTTCAAGGGTGAATTAAACAGCGGCAAAGGAAACATCACGCTCTGGATCAATTCTCCCGGAGGAGATGTCTTTGCGGCTGCCCAGATCTACAACATGCTGATGGATTACCCCTATGACATTACGGTAAAGATTGATGCCCTGGCAGCATCCGCAGCCTCTGTCATTGCGATGGCAGGAACCAGGGTCTGTATGAGCCCAGTGGCCATGCTCATGATCCATAATCCAATGACCATCGCTATTGGAGATACCGAGGAAATGCAAAAGGCAATCGACATGCTTTCTGAAGTCAAGGAGTCCATCATGAATGCCTACGAGATCAAGTCCGGACTGTCCCGGAACAAAATCTCGAAGCTCATGGACGCGGAGACCTGGATGAATGCGAAGGAAGCAAAGAAGCTGGGATTTTCTGATGAAATACTCTTTTCTGATGACTCCGAATCAGACATTAATAAGGATTCTGAGGATGATGGAATAGAGATGCTTTTCTCGCGTAAAGCCGTCACGGATTCTCTTTTATCCAGGCTGATTCCAAAGAAACCAGAAAAGACAAAGGAACATACGGTGCCTGTCACCGAGCTTAAGAAGCGGCTTTCGCTTCTTTCACACTAAGGAGGATAAACAATATGACACAGATTATGGATCTTATGGAAAGACGCGCGAAGGCATGGGACGCTGCAAAGAAGTTCCTTGATGCGCACTCAGATAATGGAGGCAATGTATCGGAAGAGGATGCAGCCACCTATGACAAAATGGAGAAGGAAGTCACCGATCTCACACACGACATTGAGCGTCTGCAGAGACAGGAGCAGATTGAACAGATGATGAGACAGCCGACCTCGTCTCCACTTACCGGAAAACCAGGAGCTGGCGATGCATCCGACGAAAAGACCGGTACAGCAAGCAACGCCTACAAGGCAGCGTTCTGGGATTCTATCCGCAAGCGCAACTGGTACGATGTGAAAAATGTTCTTGAGATCGGAACGGATGCCAACGGCGGTTACCTTGTCCCGGATGAATACGAGAAGCAGCTGGTGCAGGCGTTAAACGACGAGAACTTCTTCCGCTCACTGGCTCATGTCATTCAGACGCAGTCCGGCACGCACACCATTCCGGTGGTCGCTTCTCACGGAACGGCAGCCTGGATGGATGAAAACGGTCTCTATCCGGAGTCGGACGACACATTCGATCAGATTACGCTCGATGCATACAAGCTCGGAACCGCCATCAAGGTTTCTGAAGAGCTGATGAACGACTCGGTGTTCGATCTGGAAAGCTACATCTCAACCGAGTTCGCCCGTCGCATCGGTGCTGCTGAGGAAGAGGCATTCCTTACCGGAGACGGCAAAAAGAAGCCGGAAGGCGTCTTTACCAAGGTAAAAGCGGACAAGAACGCAACCACGGAGATTGCAAACACAAACATCAGCTTCGATGCCATCATGGATGTGTTCCATTCCTTAAGAAGCGTCTACCGCAACCGCGCGACCTGGATCCTGAACGATTCCACGGTGAAGGCTCTTCGCAAGATCAAGGATAACAACGGAAACTATATCTGGCAGCCTGCTGTAGTTTCTGGTCAGCCGGATATGATCTTAAACCGTCCGTACAAGACTAGCATTTACGCACCAGAGCTTGCTGCAGGAAATGTTCCGCTTCTCTTTGGGGACTTCTCCTACTACTGGATCGCTGAACGTCAGGGCCGTTCCTTCAAAAGACTTTCTGAGCTCTATGCGGCAAATGGCCAGATCGGGTTCCTTGCTTCTGAGCGTGTGGATGGAAGACTGATCCTTCCGGAGGCAGTAAGAGGTCTTTCCATCAAGGCATCTGCATAAGGAATCAGCGGCGGGACTTTGCTCCCGCCATTATTAAGGAGAGGTCTATATGGAAGTCACACTGGATGAAGTCAAAACCTATCTTCGCGTCAGCTCCTTAGATGAAGATGATCTGATTAACAGCCTGATTGCTTCTTCTGAGGAGCTTGTCAAAAGTATCTCCCGTCTTACAGAAGAAGAATGGGAAAAAAGCGATGAAAAGGTGCAGGTTCAGATCCGTATTGCGGTGCTTTATACAGTCGCTTACCTGTATGAACACCGGGAAGAAGCAGACCACGAAGGGCTGAACCAGACCCTTCGCGCGCTTCTTTTCGGCGTCCGAAAGGAGGAGTTCTGATGAGCATTGCGCTTTTAAGCGAGCAGATTCTGATCCAGAAATCGGAGGTCACTTCGGATGCCATCGGAAACCGTATCAGCACCTGGAAGGATTACTTTTCCTGCTATGCAGGCGTCAGCTCAGAATCACCGAAAGAAGCAACGGCTGCCGGAGCCACCTGGGATGAAAGCATGATCGACTTTACGGTCCGCTGGTGCAATGAAACTGAATCCCTCCGCTCCAAAGGATACCGGGTACTTTTCCGGGATGCTGTCTACAGCATCGAAGGAATTGACCACATGAATTTTAAGAAGAAATCGATAAAGCTTCACTGCAGGAGGACTGCTTCATGAGCCAGAAAGTAAACATCGACGGCCTAGCAGATGCGATCAACCGGGAGCTTAAGGAATACGCGCAGTCTACTTCAGAATCCGTAAAGGATGCGGTCAAAAAAACCGGAAAAGCAGTCCGAAAAGATATCTCGTCTTCTGCTCCAAGAAGAACCGGTGCCTACGCGAAAAGCTGGTCGGTAAAGACGATGAAGGAAACAGCAGATTCACTCCAGGTCACCGTCTACTCGAGAAATCGGTACCAGATCGCGCATCTGTTAGAGCATGGCCACGCCAAGCGTGGCGGAGGAAGAGTCGCTGCGCAGCCCCATATTGCTCCAGCTGAAGAGCGGGGAGAAAAACAGCTAGAACGTATGATCAGAAAGGGAATTGAACATGAGTAAGCTCGTTTCGCTATTAGAAAAAACAGGAATCCCCTTTGCCTATGATCACTTTGCCAAGGGAGACTCCCCTAACCCGCCGTTTCTCTGCTGGCTTAATGCACAAAGCGATCACTTCCCAGCAGACGGATGCGCATACCTTAAGGTCAGTGAAGTTCACCTTGAGCTATACACGGACCGGAAAGACCCGGCTGCGGAAAAGAAAGTCGAGGACGCATTAGACAATGCGGGGATCTTTTACAGCAAGTCTGAAGTCTGGATTGAAACCGAGCAGCTTTACGAGGTGCTCTACATTTTTGAAATGGAGGATCAAGCCCTATGGGAAACAAAGTCAAATACAATCTGAAAAACGTCTACGCGGCGAAGCTGACGGAGACCGTGAAGGACGGCGTCACCACCTTCACCTATGATACGCCAAAGCCGATTCCAGGCGCCGTATCGATCAGCCTTGATGCGGAAGGTGAAACAAAAGCCTTCTACGCAGACGGCATCGTCTACTTCCGCTCCGTCACAAACAACGGATACTCCGGTGATCTTGAGATCGCTTTGATTCCGGAGTGGTTCCGGACGGACATTCTGCAAGAAGTGCTGGATGATAAAGGCGTGCTGGTAGAAAAGAGCGGCCTTAGTGACACGGTGAAGTTCGCGCTGCTCTTTGAGTTTGACGGAGACATCCGTTCTATCCGTCACGTGCTCTATTACTGCACGGCATCAAGACCGTCTCTTGAGTCGGAAACCAAGGAAGACACCATCGAGCCTGGCACAGAGAAGCTTTCCATCACCGCAGATCCACGCTCTGATGGACTGGTTAAGGCAAGATCAGGAGACACTACGGATGCGGCTGCATACGACAACTGGTACAAGGCCGTCTACCTGCCGACGGAAACGGCTGCATCCACTGGTACGGCTTCGTCATCGACATCGACAAGTGGAAAGTAAAGGAGGCTGGATATGCTTGAAAAGACAATCGAGATCAGCGGAAAACCGGTCACGTTCCGCTCGTCTGCTGCAATTCCACGTATTTACCGGCTCAAGTTTAAAAGGGACATTTTTAAGGACCTTGCGAAGCTGGAGAAATCCTACCGAAACAGGGCACGGGATTCTGAAGATCTTGAGATTGACGACCTTGAGATTTTTGAAAACGTCGCCTACATCATGGCTTATCATGCGGATCCGACAATTCCAAAGACCATCGATGAATGGCTGGACCAGTTCGAGATGTTCTCGATCTATCAGGTGCTTCCGGAGATCTTAGAGCTTTGGGGAAGCAACCTTGTGACAGATGTGCAGGCAAAAAAAGGCTTCGCAGAAGTGAGCGGGAAATGACCACCCCGCTTTTTCTTCTGCGCTGCACAGAAATCGGAATCTCTGTCCGCGACCTGGATCTGCTTTCTATTGGGCTTGTCTTAGACATCTGGACGGAGAAAGCAAACGACGGTGTGAAATACAAAAGGCTTGCAACACAGGAAGATTTTGACCGGTTTTAGGAGGTGAGGATATGCCAAGCAGAATTAAGGGAATAACCGTAGAGATCGGAGGTGATACCACCGGTCTTGAAAAAGCGCTGAAATCCGTGAACAGCACGATCCGCAGCACGCAGTCCTCCCTCAAGGATGTAAACAAGCTCCTGAAACTTGACCCGAAGAACACCACGCTCCTTACCCAGAAGCAGAAGCTGCTGAAATCATCCATCGATGCGACGAAAGAGAAGCTCGAAGGATTAAAGAATGCCCAGGTCCAGGCCAAGCAGCAGATGGAAAACGGAAGTCTCGGTAAAGACAAGTATGACGCCCTCCAGCGTGAGATTGCCGAGACAGAGTCTAAACTTAAGAGCCTGGAAAAAGAGTCCAAGAGCTTCGGGTCCGTCTCTTCACAGAGGATTGCCGCCGCTGGTGAAAAGGTAAAGTCTGTCGGTGAGAAGATGTCTGATGCCGGTGAAAAGATGACGGTTGGCTTTACCGCCCCTGTTGTTGCCGGCGCTACTGCTGCAGTCAACTCCTACGGCAATGTCGACAAGCAGTTTAACCTGGTCAAGCAGACAATGGGAAGTACAGCAAACTCTGCAGAAGATTTTAAGGGACTGTGGAACCAGATCGGCGAGTCCGCCAAGGCTTCCGTCTTTGGGATGCAGGACGCTGCAGACGCCACGCTGAACTTTGCCCGCCAGGGATTTACCGCTAAGCAGGCAACGGACATGCTGACTCCTGCGATGGATCTTGCGGCAGGCACGGGAACCGATCTTTCTGAAGTGACCTCCGGCCTTGGCAATGCGATGAAGATGTTCGGTGCGGATTCTTCCGAGGCTGCATCCTACTCTGATGTCTTAGCGAAGGCACAGGCCCAGGCAAACACAAATACCTCGGAGCTGTTCGAGTCTATTTCTGTTGCAGGGCCGATCTGCAAAACCGTCGGATGGGACATCCGCGACTTAGCAACCCTTACAGATGTGTTTGGAAATGCCGGTATCTCTGGTTCTGAAGGTGCGAACGCCTTAAAGACTGGTCTTGCCCGGCTAGCCTCCCCTGCCAAGTCTGGAGCAGCCGCCATGGACCAGCTGAAATTATCCACCGGCCAAACTTACTCCATCTTTAACGACAACGGAACGCTCAAATCCATGCCGGATGTCTTAAAGAACCTGAACAAAGCCTTTTCCGGCCTTTCCGACCAGGAGAAACTGGAAGCCGCTTCTAATATCTTCGGAAAAGAGCAGATGTCCAAGTGGCTGACCCTGATCCAAACCTCTCCGAAAGACGTCAGCTCCCTGCGAAACGCTTTAGACGATGCAGGAGGGTCCGCTGGAAAAATGTCCAAGGCCCTGATGTCAGGAACAGGAGGAACCATCGAGCAGCTGAAGTCTACCTTTGACGTGCTGGTCGTTACTATAGGTCAGATGCTTGCACCGGTGCTTCAGAAATTCTTTACTCAGCTGATTTCTATCATGAATGCAATCATGAACATGAACCCGGCAGCGCAGAGAATCGTCCTCACCCTGATCGGAATCGTCGCCGCTATCGGTCCGGTACTGATCATCATCGGAAAAATAGCTGCAGGCGTAGGAACGCTCATGACCCTCGCCCCGAAGATCGTCGCTGCGGTCAAACTGGTCCGAACAGGCATGGCCGCGTTAAATGCTGTCATGCTTGCCAATCCTGTAGGCCTTGTGATTGCAGCAGTAGCGCTTCTTTCCGCGACGTTTGTTTATCTTTGGAAGACGAATGCGAAGTTCCGTAATGGCATCATCGCTATCTGGAGCAGCATCCGTGCATTCACCGCAAAGGTCTGGGGAGGAATCAGGAAGCTCGCAATTACCACCTGGGGAGCAATCAAGGCAGCAGTTCTTTCACCTGTCCGGGCGATCCGGTCTGCAGTTACTTCCGCCTGGACAGCGATCCGGTCCACCACAGCTCGTGTCTGGAGCGGCATCAAGTCTGCGATGCTGACCCCGATCAATGCTGCAAGGGACAGGATTCGAGGCATCTTAAATGCAATCCGCAGTTTCTTTCCGCTTCGCATCGGAAACATCTTTAGTAACCTTCGGCTTCCTCACATCCATGTGCAGGGAGGAAAGGCACCGTTTGGCATCGGAGGAAAAGGATCCCTTCCGAAGTTTTCTGTGGACTGGTACGCAAAGGCCATGAAGAACGGAATGATCCTTAACGGTCCAACCATCTTCGGTGCGTCGTCGGAGAGCCTTCTTGCAGGAGGCGAAGCAGGGTCGGAAACGGTCGTCGGAACAGAGTCTCTGATGAATATGATCCGCTCTGCTGTATCCAGCGTTGGAAACGACGTGGCGAATGCGGTTCTTACCGCTAACCGGATTGCCTTAAGCGGCGACACAGGTTCTGATATTCACCTGGACGTTTATCTGTTTAAGAACGGCCCGAAGATGGGTGAAGAGATCGTGCATGCCTACGACACGTATAAAAGGAGGCTCGGATGATTTACAGCATGATAAAGATTAATGGTACAGACATCCTGCGGCCAGAAGATTTTTCTCCTCAAAGAGAAGACCTGTATGCAGCGGAGATCACAACCTGCACCGGAGATACCATTGCAGACCGAATCGGATGGCGGTATTCGGATATGAGTTTAGAGTGGGACACACTACCTCAGGCTCAGCTTGAAATTCTTCTTTCCATGAGTGGAGAGTCAACCATCACCTTTATGGGTGCAGACGGAACTTCTCATACGGAAAGCATCGTGAGGACCTCCGCCATCAGCACAGCTTCCCGCGCGACAAGTTCAGATGGAAATCCGGTCTGGTCCGATGTGAAAGTTGAGGTGAGATTCTTAAATGCTCACAATTGATGAGGAAAATAGAAAATCTATCCGGACGCCTTTCGAAGTCCACTGCGGATTTTCCGGTAGAAACGAGAAAGTTGATCTCACTTTTTCCGGGATCACCGGAGCCATCACAGACTCCAACGCTTCTGAAGCTTTGGATAATGAACACTGGGATATGCGGAATCTGACGGACCTTTCCGGAGGTGGCTTTCCACTGGATGGAAACTGCAGCCTGTATGACCCTTCTTTAACGGGAAGCCTGGAAAATGGAAAGCTGGGGTTGCGCTCTGAACTTGGAAAAACAGTTACGGTCACTGTGAGCGCGAAGACTGATATCGCAGCCCTAACCATCGCTGTCACCTCCGATGCAGCAGGCACAATCACAGCAAACGGCATTGACTACGCAGCAGGGCGGATTGTAGTGATCCCAGTCAACGGAAAATCCATTACGCTAACTGCGAAAAGCAGTGATGAGACAAGCCGGATTGAAATTGCTTCTATCACGCCTGGAATTACCTTGGAGTTTAACAATGAGAACCTGGTTTCCTGCACGCTTGCCTTGCGGTCAGATCTATCCATTATCAGTCCTTCCTGGCAGGTTTCAGAAATCGAGATTCAAGCTTACTGGCCAGATGACATTTCCGAAGCCATCAGCAATGTCGGAGATGATGTTCCGGTCTGGTACTACAGCGGATACGAAGGAGATTATTCCAAAGTCCGCTCTTTCTACTTATCAGAAAAGGCGTCTATGGAAAACAACGTCATCACGATCAAGGGAGAAGACATGAGCGCAAAGCTTGAAGAGAAAAACAACATCTCCCAGGTTCTAAACTCTACTGGTGGTAACGGAAGAAAAACGTTATATAACCGTTTTGTAAAGTTCATCACGGACTCCGGAGTAAAGCTTATCTCTCGGGAAACTGCTCCAGGAACAAACAGCAATACTTCTCCTTATACACTGATCTTTGACGAGCAGTCTTCCCGTGAGATCATCGCAGATATCATGAACCTGTCTCATAACGGATCTTTCTGGCCTGCTTTCGTAGATGCCGGGATTCCTTCTGTCACCTGGAGCAAACCAGTGAAGAAATGGGACATCTACGAAGAGGACTGCGGTGACGTCGTGCGGAGCGTGGAGAGAAACATCGCAAAGATACAGACGGATTCTGACTATGGCCTTCTGTCAAAGGCGGTCCGATCGCAAAAGCTCGTCACGCTTGAAACCAAAAGCGTAAAGACGAATGAAGGCTATTCCCATAATCCGGACGGCTACTGGTGGTACCTTACCGTAAGCAATGCGAAGTCTGTTCTCGCCACCGCAAACCGGATCGTCTGGACCGCAAAGAAATCTACGGTTTCCAAGAAGGTAAAAGAGAAGACAAAGAAACGCTACAAGACCGGGAAAAAGAAGGGACAACCGATTTATCGGACGGTTACAAAGAAACTGAATCAGTGCGTTGTAAAAGGAAAAGAAGTCACGCTGACAAAAGAACAGTCTGCCATCATCCATTCTGGAAAACGCCCAGGAAGCGCAGTGTCCGTTGATCCGATAGCGCACGGGAAAATCTACGGCGGAACGACGCTGCTTTACCCAGACTATGCGTATCTCTTCAGCCGGTCAAACATCACCGGCTCCTTCACATTTAAAGGTGATCCCAGGATGCAGCCTAGAGACATCTTTTCCTTTCATCGCTTGGATGGAAACGTTGAAACCTGCACGATTGAAACGATCACACTGACTCACGCGGGTGGCGGAACGAAAGCGGAGGTTACATACCGGAAGGGGGTGTGTTAATGATTACATAAATCATTGACAGAAAAATATATTACAAAAACAGTTTTACACTAATTAAATCAATGGAGGTTTATTATGGCAGTAATCACAAGGCACAGTAAGTTAATTGATATTCCAACAAAAACAATTTCGGGAATTGAGATGACAGCTACAGATGCAATGACCATCGTCAATAATGATATTTACTGCATTTGCAGTAAACATGATAAAAAGAGTGTAGTGAATAAAATGAAATATCCGGTCGTCATGCACAAATTCTATAATTATCTTCCGGAAGGAAGTTCTGGAAAAACAGATTACTCTGTGGTGACTACATCCGCCGGAAGTAAGATCATCGCAAGACATTCTAACAGTATCACGTATCATAACCATCTGTTTTATATGGTAACAAGAAATGGTACAGGATCAGAAAACCAGATTATGGCCTTTGGATCTGATGGGGTTATCACAAATAAATATACCTACGCAGGTGGAGAAATCGCTACAATTAATTTTTACAAGGAAGTAGATGGTGTTCTCTATTTTCTCATCTCAACGGGTGGTGGCGATAAGGTGCCATACAAGATAGTGAAGATTTCTGCTTCGAAGCTTGTTAGTACCGGAGTATCCTTTCACGTGATCGCTCCTGACAATGATTACTCTGAAGGCAACGACAGCTATTACGATCTTGCCACAAAACAACTGTATGTCACGAAATTTAAAAGAATCGATGATACGATTGTTAAGAACAACAGAATTTATCAGTATGACTTTGATCGTACGCTCAGTGGGTCTTCATTATCTTTCAATGCCAAGCGCGTTCTTCAGATTGACAGCAACGATGACGAAACAAAATTTGAAATTGAAGGTCTGGCAATATATGACAACAAAAAGTACGTTTGTGCAAATGTTGTCATCGGAAATGCTACAGATGGCAGTGATGGGATTTTTAAATTATACGTATAAATCTGTTTATACAATCACTTCGGTCTAAAAAATAAGCCGCATAACTGATAGCCGCAGCATGTATTATTACAATCGCAGTGGACATATATGCTGTGGCTCTTAATCTTGTTTTTTCATCCCCATCGGATACAATTTATCTGATATAATTTAGATAAAGAATTGTTCTATCGATGAAAAACAAGGGAGTGATCAGAATGAAATATTCAAATACAAAAAAGAAAATACGACTCACCTCTCTCCTTATTTCAATACTTATGATAGGAAGTATGATAATAGGACTGGATGCAGTACCCTCCTATGCTTCTACCGTCAGATACAAAGGAATTGATGCCAGCGTCAAAACAGTTGATCTCAATTCTGTTCAACTTTCCTGGAAACCGCGAAAAGGCGTTGTAAAATGGAAGGTGCAAATCAAGCGTCCGATATATTCAAATGGAAGAGATCTGACAATGAGGAAGCCATTTCATACCATTGCCAGTTTAAAGAAGAAAACCACAAAGTATACGGTCAGAAATCTGACCACGAATAGTTACTATAATTTTCGCATCCTAGGATATACAAAACGTAAAGGGAAATTGGTTTTGACCTATAGGACTTCTGATACTCAACTGTACGCGTTGACCGGTATTAGTCAACCAGCCTTTACTTATGGTGATTGGTATGATTACTACTACACTCCAACGGAAATAGAGCTGATGGTGGATGGTCACGACGTTGGAATAGATCCCGATTACCTTCAGATATATCGGAAAAATTTAGATATATCTGGCAGTGCATATCAAAAAATTGCAACGATCAAAGCTTCTCAAAACATGTACATGGACACTTCTGTAGAACCCGGTAAAACGTATCGGTACAAGGTCCGCGGCTATAAGGTGGTCAACGGAAAAAGAGTATACTCAGAATTTAGTCGTACCGAAACAATTTCAGCAGTCAATCAAACCGGCACATTCAGTCTGAAAAAGATTTCCTCCTCGGACAAGAAACATACATTAGAGGTGAAATTGACCAGCGATGATAAGTATAATGATGATTTAAGACTTATGTCTAACTATTACAACTTTAAGTTATCTATTGAAAATGATCCGCATAGCGACCATCCACTGCAGCTCCTTAGTTACAGCACTGATGGCATGTCATGGACCGATGTGAATCCTTCAAAGACAGATATTACCCTGAAGGGTGGCGATAGCATATATTTAAAGTTAAAAAATATAGATAGCAACAAATTGAAGATATCTGACGCTGCCGGGCTCTATATGTTAATAGTATATGGAGGTAATTACTCTTATCTTACAATTCCTTTTGACGGGAGTGCTAAAAGTGAATACACTGACCTATGTTAAAAATTTCGTTATCAATAAGCAATCGTCTGAAACTAAAAACAAGCATTATGAGCTGATTTGGCATCTCTTCGGAGATGCTTTTTTATTAGGAGAAAAAAATGACATGGATGGAACCCAAAACCGACTGGTCCGGAACTGACCGAGTCAAGTGCACTGACATGAACCGCATCTGCTCTAATCTGAATCTCCTCTATCCGGACGGGAAGCTGAAGGAGGATTACACCGATAATGACTTCGTGACGCTGTCACAGTGGCACCAGATCTTGTCTTCTCTTCAGACAATGCTTGCCGTCACCGGACTAACGGAGTCAGTTCCAGGAGATGAAATGACGAGCGAAACATTCAGCCAGGTGGAAAGTCTGACGCTTCAAATCAGAAACCGGATCCTTTATCTTCTGGATCAGACGAAGGCAGCTTCCTACAGCGGAGATCAGGTTTATGCCGCAGATACTTATGCAACAGGATATTAAGGAGGATACAGCATGGCTTTTATTGACAGAGTGGTTGAACACCCGGGGAGGTTCACCTTAACCAACGCGGATACTGGAGAGGTGCTCGGGACTTTTGATCTTACCCGGGCAGAAGGAACCGTTACGACGGAAGGTACGCAGCTGAATGCTGCGAATCTGAATCAGGAAATCTCAGGAGCGATCACACAAGTGACAGAAAGCATCGGAGATTCCATTGATTCCAGGCTCTCGGCTTTTAGCATTGATGCGAATCAGAATGTGAGTGTGCGTAACATCCAGAGAGGACGTGTATTGGTTAGCGCAAAGAAAAACAAGGTCGCGACAAAACATGTGAACTTTCCAAAAGCCTTCACGACTATCCCCTCCGTCACCATCGCCCCGATCTCGTCAGTTCCAAACAAGATCTCTTGCAGCGTGAACAAAGTGACGACAAAGGGTTTTGATTTATGCATGTACCGAACCAGCGATACAGACACCGCTTTCGGATGGATTGCCGCGCTGTAAAGGAGAATGCCATGGTTGTAAAAACGGAGTTTAACAGACAAGTCTACTACTTACACTGCGCCTTTTCTGATGATGAAGATGGAACAAACTTTTCCCTGACCGAATATGACGATGCACTGATGACAGGCACATACCGCGATCAGTCAGAAACAGAATCAACAGATCCGGCAAGGTACAGCTGGAGCTATCTTGCTACAGACGAACCCATCGAAGAGGATGACGACGACATAAGTGAGCAGCTTCTTGAGCTTGAAGAGATTGCAGACCAGCTTTCTGCAGATTCTTCAACTTCAGACATGGATCTCTCCTCTTCGCAGCACAATACCGATACCGAAATCGGAAACGTGAATCTTCTGATTGGAACAAACAGAGGATTAAACGGATGGAGCGCCTCTCCTACCCTCTCGCTGTTTGAAACAAATACAGTAATCTATACCGACCTGGATACAACTGATTTCCTGACCGTCACCTGCAATGTTTCTAGCAAATCCTGGATTGCTTTTACAGCTGACCAGCTTCGGAAAATCCTCGCGCAGGAAACAGAAGGAAGCAGCTATACCTTAAGCCTTGATATTCGTCAGTCCGACATCTTTACGATCCCAGTAAGTGTCAGGGACGAGGATGGAAGCAACATCCAGATCACCTTCGATGTGATCGACAATTCTTCCGATGAACCGGACAGAGATAATACCGATGCCTGGATTCATTTTGCATCCACTGCTTTATCTACTGGTGCAGGAGAATCTTCACAGATGCTTTTTATGGATCTTTCCTCTATGCCGGAGGGTGCGACAATTGATATTGCGAACCTGAAGGTTGAGGAAGGCGCTCTTTCGACTCCCTGGAGGGAATCTCTAGAGGAGATCAACGCCAAAGCAGACGCTGCCAAGGATGCAGCGGATGATGCAAAACAGACCGCAGACGAACTGGATGGCTCCGTTTCCACTCTTCAGGAAGACGTCTACGGAGACGGCGGAATCACAGAGACCATTACCGGGCTTGTCGGAGAGACAAAAACGGTGACGGATGAAAATGGAGAAGCCGTCTATGATGAGATCACCTATACCGATCCGGACGGAACGGTGCACACTGAGAAGGTCGCAAGGACGGAGCGCATCCCCGGAAGACTGGATGCGATAGATCAGCAGGTGCAGGAAGCAGGAAGCAAAGCGCAGCAGGCCCTTGACGGCCAGGCAGAGCTTCCTTCCATTAAGACATCCGCAGAAGAAGCCAAACAAATCTTAAAAGAATGGGCTTTCGATGACGGCACCGGCAGTATCGACGGTTCCAAGATTGCCAAAGGCACGATCACCTCGGAAAAGATTGCAGCAGGAGCCTTACTCATTTCCAACTTTTCAAAAGAAGCCTTGGCTCTTATCCATGAACCGCTGAAGTACATCCGCTCAGCTGCCGTAGATGGGGAGCTTGTGATTGAGATTGGTGAAGAAGGATCTCCTTACAAGGTTACGATTTCCAAAAAAGGAATGAACTTGTATGCAGGCGGCACTGTTGCTGCCTTTTTTACAACCGATACGATGAAGATCACGAAAGCAAGAATCCTTCAGTCCATCCGCTTCGGAGCGGAAAACGACGGAAGAGATGATTTCGCTTTTGTTCCACAGCCAAACGGAAATCTGTCCTTCAAATTATTAGAAGATACGGAGGAATAAGAAATGCCAGTAAGCATTACAGCATCGATTACAGAAAACAGCATCTCGGTCGATAACAACTCATCTAGCGTTACCGTTAAAGTAAAGGCAGCTTGGATCAGTGGGTTCTTTGACCATAACCCACCAAAGCTTACGGTCGCCATCGACGGTGTAAAATACACGAAAAGCGTCAGTCTAAACCCAAACAACACGACCAGCGGAAGCAATACCATCTACAGCAAAACACTGGATATCGAGCATAACTCTGACGGGTCAAAGAAACTGACCGTCTCTGCATCATACGCAACCAGCACGAGCTCAGGAACCGTAAAAGATTCTTTAACGAAAACACTCACAACGATCGCAAGGAAATCTGCTCCTAGCTGTCCTTCATCAGCTCTGCTTGGAGATACCATCACGATTGCAACTAATCGAAAATCCTCATCGTTTACGCATACATTGACTGCTTCCTGGAACGGAAAAGAGACTACTATTGCAACAAAAACCACGCAAAGTTCCGTCAGTTGGACGATTCCTTTTTCCTGGTGCACCGCAGGAGCTTCCGGGAAGTGCACGATCACCTGCACCACATATAACGGAAGTACCTCTCTTGGGAGTAACACATGCAACTTAGCTCTTCAGAGACCAGGAACAAGCGTTCTTTATCTTCCTGCTTCTTCCTGCATGGTTGATGGAGCAAGCGCTGTAGACATCAATACCCAAGGGAACTCGATCGGATACACGCACCGTTTGTCGTACGCTGTAAATGATGTAACAGGGACAGATGGCATCGCGGATCCCACGGTAGCAGAAAGCACAACATTTATGCCGCCCATAAGCCTTCTTGATCATATCACAGAAGCTGAGTCCGCATCCTGCACGATTCGGCTGGATACTTGTTATGAAGATACCGTGCTTGCCACAGACCGTACATCGCTTTCGCTGATCGTCCCGGCTTCAGTTATCCCGAAGGCAGAAATCACAGCAGTTTCCGATACGGTGACCTGCAGCAAAGACAGCACACAGACGCTTCTAGAGCACTACGGTGCATTTGTCTCCGGGAAGTCCATCCCGGAGATGACAGTCACCGGAACAGCGAGCTACAGCTCACCGATAAAGACTTACATCGGAAGCTTTTCCAGCGGATCAGAAGTCACTTCTTCTGATTCTGTGATTACTTCCGATCAGGCAATCAAGGAGGGCGACACCAGTTTTACGGCTTCTGTAACAGACGCAAGAGGAAGAACCTCGGAAACATCTGAGCAACCCGTTACTGTCCTTTCCTATACAGATCCTAAAATCAGTACTTTTACTGCAACAAGAATGTC
>Ga0256406_1002373_pt1 | contig 26725 bp, 19 predicted proteins | sample RumenRJG_03DNA_FD_185986 | JGI IMG/M metagenome (GOLD analysis project Ga0256406, IMG submission 185986) | Bovine rumen microbial communities from Lethbridge, Alberta, Canada - RJG_03 | ecosystem: Host-associated > Mammals > Digestive system > Stomach > Rumen | place: Canada: Alberta | collected...
AGATAGTCAAGAAGTCTATCGTCCTCAAGAAGTCTACACTTCCCGAGGAGGCTTATTTCAAGAAGCAGGTCGTCGGCACCGTGACCGATGAGAACGACGAGCCCCTTGTCGGTGTCACAGTTCTGCAAAAAGGTACGGGCAATGGAGCCACGACCGATGTCGACGGCAACTTTTCTCTCATAGTCGAGGGCACACATGCTGAGCTGGAGTTCAGCTATGTAGGTTATAAGAATCGGATGGTGAAGATAGATCGTCGCACACCTTTCCTCGTTCTGCGTTTAGCTCCCGATGAGACCCTCCTCGACGAGGTCCTCGTCACCGGCTACCAGAATATCAAGCGTGAGAATGCCGTAGGTGCCTATCAGACTATCAGCGCCAAGGAGTTGGACAGCCGCTATACCGGCAATGTCGTCTCGCGCTTGGAAGGTCAGATTCCTGGCTTGGTGGCTTACAACAACGGCAATGGCAACACCGGGGAGGCTGCCCTCACCATCCGAGGTGCTGGTTCGTTCAATGCCCGCACCAATCCGCTCGTCGTTGTTGATGGACTCCCTATCGAGGGTAGCATAGAGACGGTCAATCCCTATGACATCGAGACCATCAACGTCTTGAAAGACGCCTCCGCCGCTTCTATCTATGGTGCCCGCGCCTCCAATGGCGTCATCGTCATCACCACCAAGCGCGCCCACTCCGAGAAGCTGAGCATTGATGTCAATGCAGACCTCTCCATCTATGAGAAGCAGGGCTATTCCAACTATGGCTGGGCCGATGCCGCACAGCTGTTGCAGTTGGAGGAGAACAACTTCAACTGGGTCGCTGCCCACGATGATGTCTACAGCAGTCTCTTAAGCACCTATCAGACTAACCCCGGCTCTCTCACCCAGGCCACGCGTCTGATGTTGCGTCATAAGCTTGGTGAGGTCGGCGATGCCGACTACAACGCGCAGATGGCGCAGTGGCGGTCCAATGACTATCGCAGAGAGTGGAAGGATGCCACACTCAGAACGCGTGTCCTGCAACAATACAATGTGGCCATGCGCACACAGGGCAAGAAGCTCAACTCTAATATCGTGCTCAACTACAAGGGCGACAACAATGGTGTCTACCGAGAGAACGACCGCACCTACACCGCCAGCTACCAGGGCGATATGAACGTATGCAAGTGGTTGGATATGAGCTTCGGCCTCAATGTCATCAGTGAGCGCTCCCGCATCCACTCTGATGTCAATGGTACGATGGCCATCGGTTCTTTTGCACCTTATCTCAGTATGTACAATGCCGATGGTACGCCGGCAGCCATGGATGCTGGGATATGGCTCGGCGAGGCCAGTCTGAAAGACCCTTCGCTCGGACTCAAGGACGAGAGCTATTACTACCTCGATGAGCTTAACCGCAATTTCACCAATGGGCGCCGTAACAACATCCGGTCCTATGTTCATGCCAACTTCAAGATTCTGCCAGAGCTCTCCGTCTCTACCCGTTTCCAGTATGAGGATATCAGCTACAAAGGTGAGACCTATTATGAGCCAGACAGCTATTACATGCGCACGCTCTACAACTTTGCCACCTCCAAAGGCGAGCATTACATCCCAGAGGGTGGTATGCTGAAAACAAAATATCAGTCGGGCGACTACTATACTTTCCGCGCACAGGCCAACTATGCCAAGGTCTTTGCCGAGAAGCATGATGTTGAGGCCATAGCCGGTTTTGAATACCGACAGAGTCACGATCGTTACAACAACGACCTCAAGCTTGGCTACGACGACCAGACGCAGACCAATCTCTCACAGCTCATCAACTTCGAAGCCCTGCAGAATCTGTCTTCCTCGGACCTCGGTCCCAACTATAGTCTGAAGGGCAGCGCACCTTCGGAGAACGACTTTTCAACAAGCGATATCCTGCACCGGTTCTACTCTTATTACTTCAATGCCAACTACACCTACGACAGCCGATATGCTGCTCAGGTAAGCTACCGCGTCGATAAGGCAGACCTCTTTGGTGCCGATCCTAAATACCGCGGACGCCCACTCTGGTCGGTAGGTGCCAGCTGGAATATGCAGAATGAGCGTTGGATGAAACCTTTGAAGTGGATAGACGTGCTCAAACTCCGTGCCAGCTATGGCATAACAGGAAATATCGACTCCAATGTGTCTTCCTATCTGACTGCTGCCATCGCCGTGAGCGAGATAACAGGTAATAAATATGCTACCCTCAATACGCCACCCAATGACCAACTGCGTTGGGAGAAAACAGCCAGTTGGAACTTAGGTGCCGACTTCTCGCTTTTCGGCAATAGAGTCAGCGGTAGCCTCGACTATTATATCAAGAATTCTTCTGACCTGCTGACCCTCACCGATGTCGACCCGACAACAGGATGGAGCAGCGTGAACATCAACAATGGCAAGGCACGCAACACAGGTGTAGAGTTGCAGCTTAACGGAGATATTCTCCGACCTGCCACATCCGACGGACTTGGGGTCAACGCCTCGTTCAATCTTGCCTACAACAATAATAAGGTGACCCGTATCGACCATGAGCCGTCATCAGGCTTTGAAGCCCTCTATACGCTTCATGAGGGTCATCCCATCAACTCGCTTTACAGCTATCGCTATGCCGGTATGGTGACCGATGACGGAGGCAACCAAAGCTACGGATGGTATGACAAGGATGGCAACATACACGCTTCTGATGTCTCTACAGGAGAGTTCTCTCGGGCCGATGTTGTCTTCTCCGGTGGTCTTGATCCCAAGGTGGTGGCCTCATTCACCCCTGAGATAACCTGGAAAGGTTTCTCCCTCTCGGCGCTCTTCTCTTTCTATGGCGGTCATTATATGCGGGCTGGGATAGAGAAGTGGACACATGGCGGCTCGGAATCGGGCTACAGGTCCGATATCTCCAGTATCCCCGCTTCTTATCTTGACTTCTGGACAGGCGCCGACAGCCCCTACGCCGAAATTGCCAATGGCTATCAAGGCCGTAACACCATCGGTAACTATCAGTATATTGATCAGACCGTGCTGCATGCCGACTATCTCAAGGTGCGCAACATCGTTCTCGGCTACACCTTCCCCAAACAGTGGACATCGCGTCTTGGCATCCAATCCTTGCGTCTGCGCGTGCAGATGAATAATGTGGCCACATGGGTGCGCAACAGTCAGGGCATTGACCCCGAGGCCGTCAATCCGTACAGTGGTGATACGCTCGACAAACCGTGCCGAAGCTACACCATGAGTTTGAGTGTGAGCTTTTAATGCTTCGATAATGAACAAAAGAATAAAGAAGAGATTATGAAAACGAAGAAGCTATATATCGAGGTTCTTTCTCTTTTACCTTTATACCTCTTTACTTTTTTACTTTTAACTGGCTGCGATGACAAGCTCGACATCGTTCCAAAAGGGCAGTCCACTTTGGAGACCGTCGACGACTTGGAGCTGCTCCTCAACAAGGACATCGAATTAGGGTTGCCTTATAGCGATCTCAGCATCATCTGCAATGAGTGTTTTGGGCAGATGACGAGTGTGCCTACTGTCCTTTCACAGACCAACACGCTCGAATATGCCTATCTCTCTTACGATGAGAATGTGAACCGTGCCAATCTCTCACAGACTGACGACCGTTATACCAATGCCTACAAGGCCATCAACGCCATGAATACCATCATCGACAAGGCTCCTGGGGCTTCCGGCTCGGAGAGCAAGCGGAAGCAGATTATCGCAGAGGCACATATCATGCGCGCTTACCTGCATTGGTTATTGGTGAATATTTATGCCAGGCAATATGATGCCACTACGGCAGCCACTGATGGTGGTATCGCCTATGTGACGAGTGAGTCGGTCTTTGCCGACAACCCCAAGCTCACTGTCCAGGAAGTCTACGACAACATCCTTGCCGACTGTTCTGATGATTATATCAACGCGCTGCCTGAGCGCAACGATGATGTTCTCCGTGGCGACCAGGCCTGGGGCAATGCCGTACGTGCCAAGGTGCTTATGCAGATGAAGCGCTATGCTGACGCACTGCCCTATGCGCTTAAGAGCATTGATCTCAACGGAACCATCGAAGACCGTTCTGCCATCGTCGACGCTGGTGACTGGATTTTGGACCGGCAGGCTCCTGACAATCTTGTCTATATAGGAGGAATGATAGGACCTTTCATGGAATGCCTCTCTAAGGAGACTGCAGATAAATTTGAGGCTGGTGACTATGTCCTCTATCATGCCTACATGTTTGGGCGGAAACCTGGATCCGAAGAAGACAATGGCGACGATGAGGACGGTGACGATGAGGACGGCGACGACGAGGAGTGGGATGCCAAGCCACGTGCTGCTATGAGTAGTGGTGAGGCCAGAAGCAAGAAAGCTTTTGCTGACGATGGATTCGATGCTTCCGGCATGGCCTGGAACAGTCTCTATGGTGAGATAACGACGGGTGTCAGTGGTTCCTTGATGTATTATGCCATGGGCAGCTGGGTCAACTTCTATGGCATTACCTCTGACCGTATGTATTACACGGCTGCCGAGTGCTATATCCGTACCGGAGAGATACAGAAGGGTATGGACCTTGTCAACAAGGTGCGCGAGAAACGCATAGATCCGGAACATTACGAGCCGTTGGTAGCAACGGATGAGGCTGACGCTATGGCTGCCATGCAGGAGGCCAAGTGGATAGAATGCATAGATACCTATGAGAACTTCTTCGACTGCAAGCGGTGGAATACGGAAAAAGCTTATAAACGTACTATCACCCGCGACCTCGGAGATTATGGTACTTTCTCTATAGCTCCTGACAGCAAACTATGGATATTGCCCTTCCCGCTCCAGGCTACACGTAAGAATGCAACGTTGACCAATAATTATTAATTCTTCCACAAAATGAAAAAGACTCTTCTCTCTTTCTTGGCATTGGCCCTGCCTGTCTTCGCCTCTGCCCAGACCTTGGAGATAACGGCCAAGGACACTACTGGCCTTTCACAAGTGTTCATTGCCAACCGTGGTGACTTCGTCCCCTTGCGGTTCACAAAAGGACGTATGACCTATGACAGACCGAAAATAAAACCCTATACGGCTGTCTATATCATGGGTAGCGGCATCAGTGCTCCCGCTGTCTTGGAGCCTGGGCAGACACTGCAAATCGCTCTCAGCAAAAAGAAGGAACAATGGGAAATTTCCTACAGGGGTAAGAATGCATCGGCTTCCAGGTTCCTCAAACAGTTGGAAAAACTCTCGGCACAAGGCTGGGAGACAGTGACGGTAGACGAGTACGACGATGAGGTTGCGACGGTAAATAAAGACTTTGACTTCGATGCCGAGATGAAACGCCTTGCCGTCGAGCACGGCAACTCTCTCCAGGCTGCCGGCAAGGTTGCCAATGACAGTCTGAGGCGCGCCTACCTGCATTTGACAGATGTCAGTTATCTGGCCTCGCGCATTGCCTGCCTCTCCGCAAGGGATAGAATCAAAGGTGTCGCCAACGACGGACAGTTGCAGAAACTCATTGCGAGCATAGACCCTAACGACGACACCATGCAGGAGATGGGACTTGTCGACGACTTTATCGCTACCAAGGTCACCGGCTCCCGCAACGATGACAACATCACGCCTTATGCTGTGAGCTACATCAAGGCTGTCGATACCCATGTGCAGAATCCCCGCACGCGTCATGAGTTGTTGGATAACGTCGCCTCAATGGTCTTCAATGCCGACGGCAAGACGTATGTCCTTGATGACTTCTGGAATGCTTTCAAGCAGGCCGCCGACCCAGCGCTTGTCAGCTATTATCAGACGGTTGTAGACAGCAAGTTGGCTACCAAGAGTGGCGCCGCATGTCCTGACGAGACTTTCCAAGACGTTCAGGGACAGACGCATCGACTTTCGGAGTGGTTTAATAAAGGCAAATACCTCTATATCGACCTGTGGGCCACCTGGTGCATACCTTGTGTCAAGGAGATACCCTTTGTCGAGAAGCATGTTGCCCACTATAAGGACAACCCGAAGATTCAGTTCCTCAGCATCAGCCTTGACAGTCACCACGATGCCTGGAAGCGGAAGTTGGACAAGGATAAACCACAGTGGCCGCAGTACATCTCCGCCACCAAGGAGGAGATGGACAAGCTGATGAAAGACTGGGGTATCACCGGCATACCGCGCTTCATCATCGTTAACCCCGACGGCACCATCCATGACAGCAATGCCTTCCGGCCCAGTGATGCTGACTTCTACAAACTCATGGACGCCATCTTGAAATAATCCTTAACTTTGGCTTGCTGATTGAGAAATAGTTGCTATCTTTGTGGCGCAAGCCGCCGCTTGCGCCTAACACGATTCAGCTATGCAGAAAAGCAAGTACCTTGTCGCCAGCCCTCGCGACCTGTTATGGGGGCTTACCGTCAGCACCGTGGGGTATGAGGAGATTGTCCCGGGAGACAGCTATCCTACCCATGGACATGCTGACGGCTATTATTTCAATGTCGACCGCGGCAGGATACTCAACGAATATCAATTGCTGTATATCGTTGAGGGCCGCGGCTTTTTTCGTTCTGCCCACCAGAAAGAGACGGAGGTTCATGGGGGTGACATGTTTCTGCTCTTCCCCGGCGAATGGCACACTTATCATCCTGCTAAGGAGGAGGGGTGGAAAAGCTTCTGGATAGGATTCAAAGGAAAGAACATGGACGACCGCGTGCGGGCAGGCTTCCTGTCTGTTGACAAGCCCATCTACAGCATCGGCTTCAGCGAGGAGGTCATCCGACTCTATCGTGAGGCCTACCGCGTGGCGGTGGAAGAGTTGGCCAACTCGCAGCAGATATTGGCCGGCACCGTGAACTTTATGATAGGTCTGATGTATGCCTTTGAGCGCAACCGGCTGTTCACCCACGATAATATTCATGTCGACATCATCAACAGCGCCCGTCTCCGTATTCGCGAGACCTTGGAGTCGCCGGTATCCATCCAGCAGATAGCGGCCGAGAGTGGCATCAGCTACAGCAACTTCCGCAAGCTTTTCAAAGAATATACGGGTGTCTCCCCTGCGCTCTATCAGCAGGAGCTGCGCATACAGCGCGCCAAGGAGCTTCTCGCCATCTCTGACCTGAGTGTTAAGGAGATAGCCTATCGCCTCAATTTCGACTCCTCTGACTATTTCTCTTCCCGCTTCCGTGCCAAGGTTGGCATGCCACCCCTTGAATACCGAAAGAAGACGAGATAGGGATGTGTCCACCATAAAGACTTCGGCGCATCATTAGATAGCTCTTATGGCCTTCCTTTCCCTTTAAGGCGAGATGCCCATAGAATGGGAAGGTAAGTATATGCGTATTATTACCAAGATACTGTGATAATGTGATTTGTGATACAGACAACGGCTGCCGGGTAGTGGAAAAGAGAGAAAAATCTAATAAAAAACGAATAAATACTTGTAGGAATGCCAAAAAGTTAGTAACTTTGCAGTGTTCAGTGGAATGAGGGACTCCAGAGAGTTCCTCATTTTTTTATAACTACTTTTTAGATAAAGAATGATAGACAAGAACGTCGTAAAAGGATTAGTAGACGAATGGCTCAAGGACAAGGAATATTTCCTTGTAGACCTAAACATCAGCGCGGATGACAAGATTACAGTAGAAATCGACCATGCCGACGGTGTATGGATAGAAGACTGTGCTCAGCTGAGCCAGTATATCGAAGACCATCTCAGCCGCGATGAGGAAGACTATGAGCTTGAGGTCGGCTCGGCCGGTCTGGGCCAGCCTTTCAAAGTGCCGCAGCAGTATGAGATCTTCATCGGTGAGCTTGTGGAGGTCTTGGATGCCGAGGGCAAGAAGTTCAAAGGCGTCCTGAAGAGCGTTGACGGCCGCAACTTCACTGTCAGCGTCAATGAGAAGGTGAAGGTAGAGGGAAAGAAACGCCCCGTGAAGATGGATGTCGACCACCAGTTCAATATGGACGAGGTGAAGTACACCAAATATCTGATTTCGTTCAAATAAGAAAAATATAAAGACAGATAAACAGCTATGCCAGCAATAAAGAAAGATGACGAACAGGTGAGCATGATAGGCTCATTCCGTGAGTTCCAGGACACTAAGCATATCGACCGCACTACATTGGTCAGCGTCCTTGAGGAAAGCTTCCGCAACGTCCTTGCCAAGATTTACGGCTCGGACGAGAATTTTGATGTCATTGTCAACCCCGACAAGGGTGACTTTGAGATTTACCGCAACCGCGTTGTCGTGGCCAATGGCGACGTGGCTGACAAGAACAAGGAGATAAGCCTTGCCGACGCACAGAAGATAGAGCCCGACTACGAGGTCGGCGAGGAGGTCTCAGAGCCTGTCAACTTCGCCAAGTTCGGCCGTCGCGCTATCCTCACCCTGCGCCAGACCCTTGCCAGCAAGATTCTTGAGCTTGAGCACGACGCCCTCTTCAATAAGTATAAGGACCGTGTTGGCCAGCTCATCTCCGCAGAGGTCTACCAGACCTGGAAGCGCGAGGTGCTGCTCATCGACGACGACAACAATGAGCTCATCCTGCCTAAGAGCGAGCAGATTCCCGCTGATGTCTACCGCAAGGGTGAGACGGTGTTGGCCGTCATCGAGCGTGTTGACAACGAGAACAACAACCCCAAGATTATCCTCTCCCGCACAAGTCCCACCTTCCTGCAGCGTCTGCTGGAGCGTGAGGTCCCTGAGATTCAGGACGGCCTTATCGCCATCAAGAAGATAGCCCGTATGCCCGGTGAGCGTGCTAAGGTGGCTGTCGAGAGCTTCGACGACCGCATCGACCCCGTCGGCGCCTGCGTGGGTGTTCATGGTAGCCGTGTCCACGGCATCGTGCATGAGCTCTGCAATGAGAATATCGACGTCATCAGCTGGACAGCCAATACCAAGCTCTTCATCCAGCGTGCACTGAGCCCTGCCACCATCACGGATATCAAACTCGATGATGAGAACAAGAAGGCCGACGTCTATCTCCAGCCCGACCAGGTCAGTCTGGCTATCGGCCGCAATGGTCTGAACATCAAACTGGCCTGCATGCTCACAGAATATACCATCGACGTCTATCGTGTCGTCGAGGGCAATGGCGAGAATGGCGACGAGGATGATGTCTACCTCGATCAGTTCAACGACGAAATCGACCAGTGGGTCATCGACGCTATCAAGAAGATAGGTCTGGAGACTGCCAAGCAGGTGCTCAATGCTCCGCGCGAGATGCTCGTCGAGAAAGCTGACCTCGAAGAGGAGACCGTCGACCACGTCCTGGAAGTCCTGAAGAAGGAGTTCGAATGATAACAGGTGATAGGTGATGGATGATAGGCATTAACGTTCAGTCTTAACAGGTGTGGCTGATGCTTTAATGCCTATGTTCGGAACTCCAGACTACTTATCAATAGCATAGACAATTCATTTAACACCTAACACCAAACAGCATAATTATTAATGACCATTAGATTAAATAAAGCATTACGAGAGTTGAACATCGGACTCCAGACGGCAGTTGGATTCCTTCAGAAGCGTCCTGAGCTGGGCGAGGTGAAGTCAGACCCCAGCTTCAAGATCAACGAAAAGCAGTACTCTGCTCTCGTAGAGGCCTTCAAAAGGGATGCTGCTGTCAAGGAACGGGCAGACCAGCTCTTCAAGAAGCCCGAGAAGAAAGGTCCCAAGCAGGGTTCTAACCAGCAAACTCGCGTAGAGAGTGGCCTGGAACTTGCAGGCCATCAGAAATATACGCCTTTAGGGAAGATAGACCTCAGCACTGTTGGCAAGCCCAAGGTGGTGAGTCCGTCTGATGCGTCTTCCAGGCCCGCTACTCCTCAACCTCAGGCTGCTGCCGTCAGCCATGAGGAGCCCAAAGTGGAGAAGGCCTCTCAGCCAGCACCTCTGCCTGCCAGCCAGCAGGCAGCGCCACAGCCCCAGACAGCGCCCGCTCAGCCCAAGGCAGCGCCCGCACAGGTCAAGGCTGAGGTTGCTCAGCCCAAGACAGAGCCGGTGCAGCCCAAGCAGGAACCTGCTCAGGCCCAGGCAGCCGCTCAGCCCAAGCAGGAGCCCGCCCAGCCTAAGGCTGACGTGAAGTCACAGCCTAAGTCCGAGGCTCAGCAGCCTAAGGCAGAGTCAAAGCCACAGCCTGAGGTGAAGACTCAGCAGCCTGCCAAGGAGGTGAAGGCTCAGCAGCCCGAGAAGCATGAGAATTCACCACGCCCTACGATACAGAAACCGGCTGCCGTGAAGGTCGCTGAGGCTGCACAGCCCTCTGAGGATAAGAAGGAAGAGTCGAAAATCTTCCGCACCAAGACAGAGACGCGCATCGACAACACACCGAAGGTCACCGTGCTCGGCAAGATAGACCTGAGCTCTATCAACTCCAGCACGCGCCCGAAGAAGAAGTCGCGCTCGGAACGCCAGCGCGAGCGCAATGCACGCCAGCAGCAGAATGGCGGCAATGGCAATAACGGTAACAACAACCGCGGAAAGCGCGAGCGCATCAATAATAATAAGGTGGACATCAACGCCGCTGCCAATCAGCAGAGCAAGAATGGCAACGGCGGTGGAAAGAAGAAGAAAAACCGCAACCGCTCGCAGAAACCCCTTGAGGTCAACGACGAGGATGTGGCACGCCAGGTCAAGGAGACGCTGGCTCGCCTCACCAGCAAGAGCCAGAACAAGAAGGGTGCTAAATACCGTAAGGAGAAGCGTGAGGCTGTGCAGGAGCGTCTCGATGCTGAGGCCCGCCAGGAGAAGAAAGACAGCAAGGTGTTGAAGCTCACCGAGTTTGTGACCGTCTCCGAGCTGGCCACCATGATGCATGTGGAGGTGACACAGGTCATCTCTACGCTGATGAGCATCGGTATCATGGCTTCTATCAACCAGCGCCTCGACGCTGAGACCATCAACATGGTGGCTGAGGAGTTTGGCTTCAAGACAGAGTATGTCTCGGCCGATGTCCAGGAGGCTGTCAGCGAGGAGGCCGACGATGAGAGCGATCTCGTGCCGCGTCCGCCTATCGTCACTGTCATGGGTCATGTCGACCATGGTAAGACTTCGCTCCTCGACCATATCCGCAATACCAATGTCATCGCCGGTGAGGCTGGTGGCATCACACAGCATATCGGTGCCTACAGCGTCACGCTGAAGAATGGCCGCAAGGTGACATTCCTCGATACGCCGGGTCATGAGGCTTTCACGGCCATGCGTGCACGTGGTGCTCAGGTGACGGATATCGCCATCATCATCATTGCTGCCGACGACAGCGTGATGCCTACCACCAAGGAGGCCATCGCCCACTGTCAGGCTGCCGGTGTGCCTATGGTCTTCGCCATCAACAAGATTGATAAGCCGGGTGCCAATCCCGACCGCATCCGTGAGGATTTGGCCAACATGAACCTCCTCGTCGAGGAGTGGGGCGGTAAGTATCAGTGCCAGGAGATTAGTGCCAAGAAGGGTCTTGGGGTCGACGACCTCATGGACAAGGTGCTCCTCGAAGCCGATATGCTCGACCTCAAGGCCAACCCCAACCGTAAGGCTACGGGTACCGTCATTGAGTCCAGTCTCGACAAGGGTCGTGGATATATCTCCACTGTCTTGGTGAGCAACGGTACACTCCATGTTGGCGATATCGTATTGGCCGGTACCTCGTGGGGCCGTGTGAAGGCGCTCTTCAACGAGCGTAACCAGCGCATTGACAATGTCAAGCCCGCAGAGCCTGCCATCGTCTTGGGTCTCAACGGCGCTCCTACCGCCGGTGACCAGTTCCACGTCATCGACACGGAGCAGGAGGCCCGCGACATCGCCAACAAGCGTGAGCAGTTGCAGCGTGAGCAGGGTCTGCGTACGCAGAAGCGTCTGACCCTCGGCGACATCTCACACCGTATCGCACGCGGTGAGTTCCATGAGCTCAACATCATCGTCAAGGGTGATACCGATGGTTCTATCGAGGCGCTCTCTGACTCCTTCCTCAAGCTCTCTACCGAGAAGGTGCAGGTCAACGTCATCAGCAAGGCTGTCGGTCAGATTTCAGAGAACGACGTCATGCTGGCCAGCGCCTCCGATGCCATCATCGTCGGCTTCCAGGTACGTCCTTCCGCTGACGCCCGCAAGCTTGCCGACCGTGAGGGTGTGGAGATCAATACCTACTCCATCATCTATGACGCCATCGACGACATCAAGGCCGCTATGGTCGGTATGCTTGACAAGGTCAAGAAGGAGGTTGTCACCGCCGAGATTGAGGTCAAGCAGGTTTACAAGATCTCCAAGGTTGGTACTGTGGCCGGCGGTCTCGTCACCGAGGGCAAGGTACACTCCAAGGATAAGGCACATGTCGTACGTGACGGAATTGTCATACACACTGCCAATATAGCAGCCCTGAAACGTTATAAAGATGACGTCAAGGAGGTGGCTACAGGTTTGGAGTGCGGTATCTCTCTCGTCAACTTCAACGATATACAGGCCGGCGATGTGTTGGAGACCTTCACCGAGATAGAGGTGGAGCAGAAGCTGTAGTTTGAAAACTTAACCAGATAGGATTCAGGTGGCACGGATTTTGTTCGTGTCACCTTGAATTGTTTTTATTATGGAAATAAAATTTAAAGATAAAGAGAGTAATCAGTTTGTGCGTGATGTCGCCAACCAGAAATATGAGTACGGCTTCACCACCAACGTTCACACCGATGTCATCCCCAAGGGACTCAATGAGGATGTGGTGCGCCTTATCTCTCAGAAGAAGGGTGAGCCGGAATGGCTTCTCGACTTCCGTCTGAAGGCCTACCGCCATTGGTTGACGTTGCCGGTGCCCACATGGGGCCACGTCCATGTACCGCCTATCGACTTCCAGGGCATCTCCTACTATGCCGACCCGCTGGCGAAGAAGCCTAAGAACAAGGAGATAGACCCTGAGCTGGAGAAGACCTTCGACAAGCTCGGCATTCCTCTTGAGGAGCGTTTAGCACTGAGTGGCACGGCTGTCGATGCCGTCATGGACTCTGTGTCCGTCAAGACTACCTTCAAGAAGCAGCTTGCCGAGAAAGGCATCATCTTCTCGTCCATTGGTGAGGCGGTGAAAAATCATCCTGACCTTGTCAGGCAGTATCTTGGCAGTGTGGTGCCTTACACCGACAACTTCACGGCAGCCCTCAACTCCGCTGTGTTCTCCGATGGCAGTTTTGTCTACATCCCGAAGGGTGTGCGCTGTCCGATGGAGCTGAGCAGCTACTTCCGTATCAATGCCCGCAACACCGGTCAGTTTGAGCGCACGCTCATCATCGCCGACGATGATGCCTATGTCTCCTACTTGGAGGGCTGCACGGCGCCGATGCGCGATGAGAACCAGCTCCATGCCGCCGTTGTGGAGATTGTGGTGATGAACAATGCTGAGGTGAAATATTCCACGGTCCAGAACTGGTATCCTGGCGATGAGCAGGGTAAGGGTGGTGTCCTCAACCTCGTGACGAAGCGTGGCGACTGCCGCGGTGTCAACTCCAAACTTTCGTGGACGCAGGTCGAGACGGGCTCTGCCATCACGTGGAAGTATCCTTCCTGTATCCTCAAGGGTGACAACTCGCAGGCTGAGTTCTATAGCGTCGCGGTCACCAACCACTATCAGGAGGCCGATACGGGTACGAAGATGATACATATCGGTAAGAACACGAAGTCGACCATCATCTCCAAAGGTATCTCCGCCGGTCACAGCCAGAACTCTTACCGTGGCCTCGTTAAGGCCACTGCTTCTGCTGAGAATGCCCGCAACTACTCCTCTTGCGACTCTCTGCTCTTAGGCTCCGACTGCGGTGCCCACACCTTCCCTTATATGGACATCCACAACGACACCGCTGTGGTGGAGCATGAGGCCACGACATCGAAGATTTCAGAGGATCAGCTCTTCTATTGCAACCAGCGTGGTATACCCACGGAGGATGCCGTAGGACTTATCGTCAACGGTTACGCCAAAGAAGTCCTTAACAAGCTCCCGATGGAGTTTGCCGTGGAAGCACAGAAACTCCTCAGTGTATCGCTCGAAGGCACTGTAGGATAATTAAGAGTTAAGAGTTAGGAGTTAGAAGTTAGAAGTTTGATGTTGGAAGTTATAAGTTATAAGTTATAAGTAGGGAAGTTAGAGCCTGAACGTAAATTGAGCATAAGAATATGGAGAACTTCAGACAATTCATCTATGGCAAATGCTTGGACTTTGCTGTAAGAATGATTCGACTAACTCGCTATCTCCAAGATGAGAAACATGAATATGTAGCATCCAAACAAATATGTAGGAGTGGTACAAGTATAGGAGCAAATCTTGCAGAGGCACAATATGGTACAAGCAGAAAAGACTTCCTGGCAAAATGTTATATAAGTTTGCGTGAAAGCAACGAGACGCTGTACTGGTTAGAAGTGCTATATCGATCTGAATTACTTTCTGATTTAGAGTATCAGTCTTTATATGATGATTGTTTAGAGCTCAAAAAGCTCTTTATCTCTATAACAAAAAAAACAAGAGAAAACGATAATAATAAATGAAAAGGGAGCGGAAGATGGTGAGCAGGAACAACTCCTAACTCCTATCTCCTAACTAAAAGAAATAAACAAAGGAGCGGAAGATGGTGAGCAGGAACAACTCCTAACTCCTATCTCCTAACTCCTAACTAATAAAAGGATATGTTACAAGTAAAGAATTTGCATGCCACGATTGCTGGCAAAGAAATATTAAAGGGTATCAACCTTACCATCAATGATGGAGAGATTCATGCCATCATGGGTCCTAACGGCTCTGGTAAGTCTACACTCTCCGCTGTGCTCACCGGCAACCCCCTCTATACGGTCACCGAGGGTGAGGCCATCTTCAATGGCAAGGACCTGTTGGCCATGAAGCCGGAGGACCGCGCCCGCGAGGGACTCTTCCTCTCCTTTCAGTATCCTGTTGAGATTCCTGGTGTGTCGATGGTCAACTTCATGAAGGCTGCCGTCAACGCTAAGCGCGAATATCAGGGTCTGGAGCCGCTGAAGGCGCCCGAGTTCATGAAACTGATGAAAGAGAAGCGCGAACTCGTGGAGCTCGACCCGAAGCTCTCACGCCGTAGTGTCAACGAGGGCTTCTCAGGTGGTGAGAAGAAGCGCAATGAGATCTTCCAGATGGCCATGCTCGACCCGAAGCTCAGTATCCTCGACGAGACCGACTCCGGACTCGATGTCGATGCCATGCGCATCGTGGCTGAGGGCGTGAACAAACTCTTCACACCCGAGAAGTCCATCATCGTCATCACCCACTATGAGCGCCTTCTCGACATGATCAAGCCGCAGGTCGTACATGTGCTCTACAATGGACGTATCGTCCGCACCGAGGGTCCGGAACTCGCCAAGGAGATAGAGAAGCGAGGCTACGACTGGATAAAGGAGGAAGCCGACAAGGAGTTCGGAAAGTAATCTCTATGCACTTTGACCTGCTAAGCAGGCGAAGTTCACAAAAAGCAATTCAACATGTCAAGTGAGAAACAATATATAGACCTCTTCGAGACGCAGCGTCAGGCCATAGACAGCCATTCTGCCCAGGTGCTCAACGCTGTCCGCGACGAGGCTTTCGAAGACTTTAAGCGACAGGGATTCCCGTCGCGGAAAGTGGAGCGGTATAAGTATACCGACATGGACAAGCTCTTTGCTCCAGACTACGGTTTGAACATCAACCGCATAGAGATTCCGGTTAATCCCTACAACGTCTTCAGCTGTGATGTCCCTAACCTCTCCACTTCGTTATATTTCGTTGTCAACGACACCTTCTATAAGAAGGCGCTGCCCAAGGCCGGACTGCCTGAGGGCGTGGAGGTAATGAGCTTGAAAGAGGCTGCTGAGCAGCAGCCGGAAGTGATAGCCAAATATTATGGGAAGATAGCCAAGAGTGGTGAGGATGCCGTCACGGCGCTCAACACCATGCTGGCCCAGGATGGTCTCTTCATCCATGTGCCGAAGAATGTTAGGGTGGAGCGTGCCATCCAGGTTGTCAACATCCTGCGTTCTGATGTCGACCTGATGGTCAACCGTCGGGTACTCATCGTCATGGACGAGGGCGCCGAGGCCAAGCTGCTTTTCTGCGACGACTCTGCCGACGATCGCAACTTCCTCGGCACACAGGTCATCGAGGCTTATGTTGGTGAGAATGCCAGCCTTGACCTCTACTGCTTGGAGGAGACGCACGACAAGAATACGCGTGTCAGCAATGTCTATATCTCCCAGGAAGCTAACAGCCGTGTCAACCACAATGTGCTGACTTTGCAGAATGGTATCACGCGCAATAAGCTTGACCTTGTCTTCAAGGGTGAGGGGGCTGAGTGCTGGTGCAATGGCTGCGTCATCGCAGACAAGAGCCAGCATGTCGACAACAACACGCTCATCGACCATCAGGTGCCACATTGCAACTCTCATGAGCTTTACAAATATGTGTTGGACGACAAGGCCACCGGTGCCTTCGCCGGTCGTGTCCTCGTGCGTCATGGTGCACAGAAAACGGAGTCGGACGAGCGCAACCAGAACCTCGTCATGACAAAGCAGGCGCGGATGTACACCCAGCCGATGCTGGAAATCTATGCCGACGATGTGAAGTGCTCGCATGGCTCTACTGTGGGCCAGCTCAACGATGCTGCACTCTTCTACATGCAGCAGCGTGGTATTGATGAGCATGAGGCCAAGCTCCTGTTGGAGTTTGCTTTCATCGATGAGGTCGTCGACCAGATAAAGTTGGAGCCGTTGCGCGACCGCCTGCATCAGCTCGTGGAGAAGCGCTTCCGGGGAGAGCTCGGACGCTGCAGCAACTGCCGTATCTGTAAATAGGGTAGGGGGGCGGCCGACAACAGGCCGCTCGCCTTTTTCGCATTCCCACATTCCCTCATTAAAATCCATTATTATGTACGATATCAATAAGGTAAGAGCGGATTTCCCGATACTGAGCCGTCAGGTTCATGGCAAGCCGTTGGTGTATCTCGACAATGCGGCCACGACCCAGAAGCCGCTGTGCGTCCTTGACGCTATGCGCGAGGAGTATCTCAACGCCAATGCCAACGTGCACCGTGGTGTCCACTACCTCAGTGTGCAGGCTACGGAGCTCCATGAGCAGGCGCGGGAGACGGTGCGCAAGTTTATCAACGCCAAGCGTACGACAGAGATCGTCTTCACACGCGGCACCACGGAAGGGTTGAACCTCGTGGCAGCTACTTTCAGCCAGGCTTTCATGCAGGCGGGCGATGAGGTCATCGTCTCCGTCATGGAGCACCACTCTAACATTGTGCCCTGGCAGTTGGCGGCCATGCAGCGAGGCATCAAACTGCGCGTCATTCCCATGAGCGACGATGGAGTCCTTGACATAGAGGCTTACAAGAAGTTGTTCAATGAGAAGACCAAGATGGTCAGCGTGGCCCATGTGAGCAATGTCCTCGGCACCGTCAACCCGGTAGCGGAAATTATCAAGATAGCCCATGCCCACGATGTTCCTGTTATGGTCGACGGTGCACAGAGTGCTCCGCATTTCGCTATCGACGTGCAGAAATTGGACTGTGACTTCCTGGTTTTCAGCGGCCATAAGATGTACGGCCCCACAGGTATTGGCGTCCTCTATGGCAAGGAAGAGTGGCTGGAGAAGTTGCCGCCTTATCAGGGTGGTGGCGAGATGATAGAGCATGTCAGCTTCGAGAAGACAACCTTCGAGCAACCACCTTTGAAGTTTGAGGCTGGTACGCCAGACTATATAGCTTCTCACGGACTTGCTACAGCCATCAACTACATGGAGTCCCTCGGCTTGGAGAATATCGAAGCCCACGAGCAGGAGCTTACAAAGTATGCCATTGAGCGGCTCGGCAAGATAGAAGGCATGAAAATCTATGGTCCGACGGCATCCCTATCGTCATCGGCTTCTCAGAAAGCTCCTCTCCCCGCTGCCAACTCCCATGATGCAGTGGTGAGTTTTAATGTCGGACAAATCCATCATATGGACATGGGCACTCTGCTCGACCAGCTCGGCATTGCTGTGCGCACCGGCCACCATTGCGCTCAGCCACTGATGGATCGGTTAGGTGTCCTCGGCACCGTCCGTGCCTCTTTCGCACTATATAATACCAAAGAGGAGATAGACATCCTCGCCGATGGCATTGAGCGTGTCAGAAAGATGTTTTGATGACGGTATCTCAATACTTATTTAGAATAAAAACACAAGCAGCCGAAACCTTTAGTGGTTTCGGCTGCTTGTGTCTTGTACGAGTTCTTTACATCACTCCCACCCAGCGTAGGATGTCGTTGAGGTTGGCAACTATCATCAGGAGGATGAGGATGGTGATGCCGACATACTCCGCGCGAATCATAAAGGTCTCTGAGGGCTTGCGGCGTGTCACAATCTCATAGAGTAGGAAGAGGACGTGGCCGCCGTCGAGAGCGGGGATGGGCAGGATGTTCATGAACGCCAGGATGATGCTCAGGAAGGCCGTCATCATCCAGAACGTATGCCAGTCCCACTGGTCGGGGAAGAGGGATCCTATGGAGCCGAAGCCACCTAAGCTCTTCGCGCCGTCGGCTGTGAAGACATACTTCATATCGCTGACATAGCCAGAGAGCACGTCCCACCCATATTTGACGCCGGCGGGGAAACTCTCTAAGAAGCTGTAGCTGACGTGGGTCACCTTGTTGGCATAGAACTGTCCGATGCTGCCTACGGCGAAGCCAAACTTGCAGTCGGGGGTCACTGTTGTGGTGATAGTGTCTAAAGCTGCTTGGCTGTTCTGAGCCGTCCAGCCCTTGCTCTTAGAGGTAGCAGCCTTAGCTACGACGATGCTGATTCTGCGCAGGGCGAGGCTGTCGCGATGAGACTTCGTTGCGGCAAGCTGGTCGCTGATGACACCTATCTCTTCAGAGAATTCATTATAGGAGTCTATCTTCTTTCCGTTGACAGCGACGATTCTGTCACCCTTGGCCAGTCCGCTGTTCCAAACGGGTGAGACCACCGAGTCCTTGCTGTCCTCGCTGACGGGGATGCGCTGGTAGACGGTGTCGATGACAGCGGGAATGAGCGGGCGCACAAACTGCGGTGTCAGCTTCAGCATGTTCAGGAGGTTGATGTTGCCGGGGAGGTTGACGCGAACCTTCTCACCCCCACGTATGACATCGCAGTATTTAGCCTCAGAGAGGTCGCGGTAGACATCGACATTGAAGTCCTTGAACGGCCGTATGTCAGTGCCTACGAGAATATCGCCGTCGTGGAAACCGTAGGACTTAGCTTCCTGGTTGAACTTCATACCGAGCGACATGTCAGCCACGCGCACATAGTCCTCTCCCCAGTGGAACATAATCATGGAGTAGATAAAGAGGGCCAGCACAAAGTTCACGGTGACACCAGCCACCATGATGATAAGTCGCTGCCACGCCGGTTTGGTGCGGAACTCCCACGGCTGCGGGTCACGTTTCATCTGCTCGGTGTCCATGCTCTCGTCTATCATGCCGGCAATCTTGCAGTAGCCACCCAAGGGCAGCCAGCCCATGCCGTATTCGGTCTCAGAGTGCTTGGGCTTGAAGCTGAAGAGCTTGCCCTTCCACTTGCCGATGCTGACGTCGAAGAAGATGAAGAACTTCTCCACCCTCACGCCAAAGAGCTTGGAAGCTAACATGTGGCCACCCTCATGCAACAGCACAAGGAGAGAGATGGAGAGAATGAACTGTAAGAGTTTTATAAGGAATACTTCCATTTATTTTAGAGGTTTGCAAGAGAATATAAGCAAGAGAAAAGTTTATATCAGTCTGTTTGCAATGTTTCTGGCTTCGCTGTCGGTGGCGAACAACGCCTGCATGCTTGGTGCCTTGTCGTATGTGGCCTGCTGCATGGTCTTCTCGATGACATCGGCCATACCGTAGAACGACAGCTTGCCCTGACGGAAGGCAGCGTTGGCCACCTCGTTGGCGGCGTTGAGGATGCACGGCATGTTTCCACCCTTGTGGATGGCCTCGTAAGCCAATCGCAGGCAGGGGAACCGGTCCATATCGGGCTCGAAGAACTCTAACTTCTTCGTCTCGAAGAGGTTCAGCCTGTCGCCGTCGAGCGTCAGACGCTGTGGGAAGGAGAAAGCATACTGTATGGGCAGGCGCATGTCGGGGACACCGAGCTGAGCCTTGACGGCACCGTCCATAAACTGCACGGCGCTGTGGACGATGCTCTGTGGGTGGATGAGGACCTGGATACGGTCGGCAGGAACGCCAAAGAGCCATTTGGCCTCCATGACTTCGAAGCCCTTGTTCATGAGCGTGGCAGAGTCGATGGTGATCTTCGCACCCATTTTCCATGTGGGGTGCTTGAGTGCATCGGCGGCGGTGACTGTCTCCAGTTTCTCCTTAGGGAGCTTGCGGAAGGGCCCGCCCGAGCAGGTGAGGAGGATCTTGTCCACCTCGTTCATGTCCTCGCCGACGAGGCACTGGAAGATGGCGCTATGCTCAGAGTCGACGGGAATCAGAGAGGCATGGTATTGTGCTACGAGGTTCAGGATGATTTCTCCGGCCACGACAAGTGTCTCCTTATTGGCCAGGCACACCTTCTTGTGCGCCCTGATGGCATGGATGGTGGGAGCCAGTCCGGCGAAGCCCACGAGGGCGGCGAGGACGACGTCGACCTGTGGAAACTCTACAATCTCGTCGAGAGAGTCTTTGCCGGCGAAGACCTTCACGTCGGTGTCGGCAAGCAAGTCTTTCAACTTCTGATAGTAGGCGTCGTTGGCGATGACGACGGAGTTGGGGTGGAACTGGCGGGCTTGCTCAGCAAGTTTCTCGTAGTTGGTGTTGGCCGTCAGCGCATAGACCTCATAGAGGTCTGGGTGCTGTCTGATGACGTCGAGGGCTTGCGTACCGATGGAGCCGGTAGAGCCTAAGATGCATATCCGTTGTTTTTTCATTGCTGTGATTCGACTATATATATAATGTGGGCTGCTACATTGTCAGCAGTCCGTCAGGGATGGCGATGGTGATGGTTCGCGCCTTGCGGTCCACATCCCTTATCAGTTCCGGGCTGGCGGGGATAAGAACCTGCGCGTTGTCTCTCTCCACTTGGAAAAGCGGGTTGGCAGTGGTGTCGTCAACGGCCGAGATGGTGCCCACGGTGCTGCCGGTGGCGCTGTCGATGACTTGGAAACCGATGATTTCGGCTTTGGAGACGCTGTCGGCATCGTCGTCGGCGAGGCTTCGTGGAAAGTACACGTCGCAGCCTGTCAGCTCTTCGGCTTTCTCCTCCGTGTCAACGCCTTCGAAGACCATCAGGGCGACGTCGTCGGAGCGGAAACGGTATTCTTCTATGAAGAACGGCACGAGGAGGCCGTCGATTTCTATGAAGAGGCTGTCGGCATCAGAGCGGTCGAAGATGTCGTCGTCGAACTGGAAGGTCACCTCACCTTTCACGCCGTGCGCCTTGCCGATGCGGCCTATCTTGAAAACGTCTTCCTTCTTTATCATGGTGTTAATCGTTAACGCGGCGTATGCAGGCACCGAGCTTGTTGAGGCGGTTCTCGATGTCCTCGTAGCCACGGTCTATCTGTCCGATATTCTCTATTCGGCTGGTTCCGTTGGCACTCATGGCAGCGATGAGCAGCGCGATACCGGCTCTGATATCCGGGCTCGACATGCGGCCGGGCCGTAGCTGAATGCGATGGTCGAGGCCCACGACGACAGCGCGGTGGGGGTCGCAGAGGATAATCTGTGCCCCCATGTCGATGAGTTTGTCGACGAAGAAGAGCCGGCTCTCAAACATCTTCTGGTGGATGAGAACAGTGCCGCGAGCCTGCGTGGCCACGACGAGGAGGACGCTGAGAAGGTCGGGGGTGAGTCCTGGCCAGGGAGCGTCGGCGAGCGTCATAATGGTGCCGTCGATAAACGAGTCTACGATGAGGTGCGACTGGTGGGGGATGACGAGGTCGTCACCATCCACCTTCACCTTTACGCCGATACGTCGGAAGGCGTCGGGAATGGGCCCTAAGTTGCGTACCGAGCAGTCTTTGATGCGCAGGCCGTTGCCGACCATGGCAGCCATGCCGATGAACGACCCCACCTCAATCATATCAGGGAGTATGCGGTGAGTGGCGCCATGGAGGTGATCCACGCCGACAATGGTGAGCAGGTTGCTGCCGATGCCCGAAATATTGGCACCCATCTGGTTGAGGAGGTGGCAGAGCTGCTGGATGTAAGGCTCGCAAGCCGCATGGTAGATGGTCGTCGTACCTTTGGCCAAGACAGCGGCCATGACGATATTTGCCGTTCCCGTGACAGAAGCCTCGTCGAGGAGCATGTAAGAGCCTTTGAGCCTGTAGCCGTGAATCTGGTAGACGTTGCGCACCTCATCATATTCGAACTTTGCACCGAGGTTCTTGAAGCCAAGGAAGTGGGTGTCGAGGCGTCGGCGCCCTATCTTGTCACCACCCGGCTTGGCCACAGTAGCCTTGCCGTAGCGTCCAAGCAGGGGACCGTACATCAGGACAGAGCCGCGGAGCTTGGAGCATTTCTTCACGAAGTCTACGCTGTCAAGAAACTTCAGGTCCAGGTCCTTGGCCTGAAAGGTGTAGTCGTGGGGTGCGTTCAGCGTGACCTCCACGCCTACATCTTCCAGAAGCTTGATGAGGTTGTTGACATCAAGGATGTCAGGGACATTGGTGATGCGCACGGCCTCGTCGGTGAGCAGCGTCGCGCAGATGACTTCCAAAGCCTCGTTCTTGGCACCCTGCGGTGTGATGGTGCCTTCGAGCTGGTGTCCGCCTTCAATGATGAATGACTCCATAGCTTATCTTCTTTTACGTTTCTTGCCAGAGTTGGTGTTGGTATTCACAAAGTCGCGCTGGTCCATGCGCTCGAAGCGGAAGTGGTTGAGGTCGAGCTGAATCTTGCCGTCCGTGAATCTTGCAAGGTCGTCGGCCACCTTCTCGTTGTCGCAGAGCCCGTGCCCCCATGTCATGAGGTCGCGCTTCATCTGGTTGGCGGTGAGCTCTACGAGCTCGTCGCGCTCCTTGCCTGGCGCCATGGTCTTAAGCTTGTCGAAGAGTTCGAAGAGCATCTTGCCATAGTGTCTGACGGGGGCGTGGGTGCTGGGGCGTTTCATGGGCTGCGGCTTGGTCTTCACGGCATTGGCCTGCGAGATGTCGACAGGCCAGTCGATGTCGAGTTTGAAGTCGCTCATCAGAGCGAGCTGGTCCCACAGCTTCTGCTTGTAGTCAGCATTCATCATCATGGGCGGGTTCATGCGCTCCATGGTGGCAATGATGGTCTGTGCGCAGCGCTGGCGCTCTTGTCGGTCGGGGAGGGTGATGCAGTAGTCGACCATGCGCTGTATCTCGCGCCCGTATTCAGGGAGCACGAGCTTCTCCCGCTGGGTGTTATAGTCTAATCCTTTGATGTTCATATATAATCAGTCAAATTATGGGCTGAGGGCTTAGAGCAGTTTGCGTGGTACCTTTGCCACGAAGTTCTTCAGATAGAAGGGTACGAAGTAGGCTACATCCTCGAACTTCTCCTGAGCCATGCGTCTCTCTGCCAAGGGCAGCATATCCTTTGCCAGCGCCTCTATGCCGTCGATGAAGTGAGCGTTGGGATGCTTGATGACCTCTTTGCACTTCCCAGCGCCATTGCCGAAGAAATAGACGGGGTGGCTGTCAAGAAATTCCTTATAGGTGTCGGCCTCTACGACATCGGCGTGGATGGCCCTGACCTCATGGAGTGATCTGTCGAAGAACTGTGCGTAGACCTCCATACGGCGGGCGTCGAGCATGGGGCAGAGGAGGGCGTCCTCTTCTTTGACCATCTCCTGAAGGAGGACAGGGACGCAGAGTATCTCCAGTGTCGGTATGCCTAAGAGCTTGATGCCACGACCGTAGCAGATGCCTTTGGCCATGCTGACACCGATGCGCAGACCGGTGTAGGAGCCCGGACCGCAGCTTACGGCTACGGCATCGAGGGGAATGGCATGATTATCAGTGAAAGACAAGGCCTCGTCGACGTAAGAGCCAAGGCGCTCGGCGTGGTTGGGACCACTGTGGTCCTCTTTGTTGAAAATGATGGCGCCGTCCTGGCTTACAGCAACAGAGCATACGTCGGTACTCGTCTCAATGTGCAATATGCAAGACATAATGATGATATTATTCTTAATAAAGTGCAAATTTACTCCTTTTTCCAACGAATTTTGTACTTTTGCAGAAATTTAACTTGAAATTATAGTATGATATTGTCAATGACGGGCTACGGCAAGGCTGTCGTGGCTTACAAAGAGAAGAAAATCAACGTCGAGGTGAAATCGCTGAACAGTAAAGCCCTCGATCTGTCTACTCGTATAGCTCCTATCTATCGTGAGAAGGAGATGGAGATAAGGAAGATGATTTCAAAGGCTGTTGTACGTGGTAAGGTTGACTTTGCCATCTGGGTAGAGCGCGACACCAACGTCGATGCCACACCTATCAATGCTACCCTTGTAGAGAACTACTACCATCAGCTGAAAGATATATCTGCCAAGACGGGCATTCCTGAGCCTCAGGACTGGTATGCCACCCTTCTTCGCCTTCCCGATGTCACTACGAAGACCGACACTGAGGAGCTCAGCGATGAGGAATGGGCTGAGGCGCAGAAGGCTATTACACAGGCACTGGACGCTCTCATCGCATTCCGCCGTCAGGAGGGTGCTGCCTTGGAGAAGAAGTTCAAGGAGAAGGTTGACAACATCGAGGCCTTGCTGCACAGCATAGAGCCGTATGAGAAGAGTCGCGTGCCGAAGATTAAAGATACCATCATCAAGGGCTTGGAGCAGATTCCTGAGGTGGAATACGACAAGAACCGCCTGGAGCAGGAGCTCATCTATTACATTGAGAAGCTTGACATCAGTGAGGAGAAGCAGCGCTTGGCCAACCATCTGAAATACTTCCGCGAGACTATGGCCGAGGACCAGCCCAACGGCAAGAAACTCGGCTTCATCGCGCAGGAGATGGGCCGCGAAATCAATACCACCGGTTCGAAGAGCAACCAGGCAGAGATGCAGAATATCGTCGTCAAGATGAAGGACGAGCTGGAACAGATTAAGGAGCAGGTGCTCAATGCACTTTAAATCATATCATTATGAGCGGTAAAGGAAAACTGATTATTTTCAGCGCCCCCAGTGGCAGCGGGAAGAGCACGATTGTCTCCTACCTGATGAAGGAGCATCCAGAGCTCAACCTCGCCTTCTCTGTCAGCGCTACGACACGTGCGCCGAGAGGCACCGAGAAGAATGGTGTGGAGTATATATTCCTCTCTGAGGAAGAGTTTAAGGCGAAGATAGCCGCCGGCGAGTTCCTGGAACATGAGGAGGTCTACCCTGGTCGCTTCTATGGCACGCTGAAAGAGCAGGTGGAGCGCCAGACGGAGAAAGGCGAGAATGTCGTCTTTGACGTCGATGTCAAGGGCGGCTGCAACATCAAGAAATTCTATGGCTCCCGTGCGCTGAGCATCTTCATCCAGCCACCTTCGGTAGAGGAGCTGCGCCGTCGTCTCGAAGGACGTGCCACGGACGCTCCCGAGGTCATTGAGCAACGGCTCAGCAAGGCAGCCTATGAGCTCACCTTCGCCGATAAGTTCGACCATGTTGTCGTCAACGACGACTTAGCCGAGGCTGAGGCCGAGACCCTGAAGTTAGTCAGCGACTTCCTCTCATGCGAATAGGTATCTTTGGCGGCAGTTTCAATCCCATCCATGTAGGACATATCGGTCTGGCCCGCCAGCTGATTGACAAGGCTGCCCTCGACGAGGTGTGGTTCCTTGTCTCGCCCCTCAATCCTTTCAAGAAAGCGGCTGCCGACCTCCTCGACGACGCCCGGCGCCTGGCCATAGCGGAACGGGCCTTGGACGGTGAGCCACGAATGAAGGCTTCCGACTATGAGTTCCATTTGCCGAAACCGTCCTATACCTGGAACACGCTCGCCCATCTTCGCTCGGACTATCCTGCCGATAGTTTCGTGCTGATGATAGGTGCTGACAACTGGTTGGCTTTCGACCGATGGGCGCGTCCCGACTATATCCTTGCCAACTGTGAGATCGCTGTCTATGCGCGTGCCGACAGTCCCATTGATGCCTCCACACTGCCCGCCAATGTTCATCTCTATGATGCCGGACTCTTCAATGTCAGTAGTACGGAGATAAGGCAGCGCGTCAGAGAGGGCAAAACGATAAAAGGACTTGTGCCCGACAGCGTGGAGCAGATGGTGGAAGAGAGCTATGGGGTGTTAGGTGAGAGGTGATGGGTGTTAGGTGTTAGGTGTTAGGTGATAGGTGATAGGTGTTAGGTGATAGGTGTTAGGTGATAGGTGTTAGGTGTTAGGTGTTAGGTGATAGGTGTTAGGTGATAGGTGTTAGGTGTTAATGATTTGCCCCTATGATATTTACCTTTTACCTTCTTTTGCCCTTTTACCTTCTTTTGCCCTTTTACCTTCTTTTGCCCTTTTACCTTCTTTTGCCCTTTTACCTTCTCTTGCCCTTTTACCTTCTTTTGCCCTTTTACCTTCTTTTGCCCTTTTACCTTCTTTTGCCCTTTTACCTTCTTTTGCCCTTTTACCTTCTTTTGCCCTTTTACCTTCTCCTGCCCCTTTTTTACTTTTTTACTTTTTTACTTTTTTACTTTTTTACTTTTTTACTTTTTTACTTTTTTACTTTTATGGAGAATCCTTATGTCGTTCAGTTCCCTGATTTGATGCAGGGCAAGAAGATAATGTATAATCATGGTTTTGGCTCCTCGGCGTCTTCCGG
>Ga0256406_1002374_pt1 | contig 26718 bp, 21 predicted proteins | sample RumenRJG_03DNA_FD_185986 | JGI IMG/M metagenome (GOLD analysis project Ga0256406, IMG submission 185986) | Bovine rumen microbial communities from Lethbridge, Alberta, Canada - RJG_03 | ecosystem: Host-associated > Mammals > Digestive system > Stomach > Rumen | place: Canada: Alberta | collected...
CCTTCTTGGCTTTCTCGAGACTTGGCTTGCCGTTCTCCTCGTACGCGCTTTTCAGCGTGTCCTCATGCCCGAGTAAGCCATCCGGAATATAGGAGTACATGGGCGTATACGTGCCCTTGTAAATCTTGCTCGCCAGTTCTTCGCGGTCGATGAGGTTCGCGACGGCGACACGTACCGCCTTGGCCTTATCGGCATTGGCATCACTCTGCGAGGTACCGAACGGCTGGAGCTTGTAGTTGAACACAAGGAAACGCTCTTCGCCGCCCGGACCCTTGACGACCTTGACCTTGCTGTCCTTTGACAAATCACTGATATCCGTTGGCGTCAGCGAACGGTATGCTACATCCACCTGGCCTTGCTGCACCGCCATCTTCAGATTGGAGGAATCCGCGAAATACTTGACCTGAACACCATCATTCTTCGCGGGAGTCAATCCCTTGTACTTGGGGTTCTTCGCGTATGCGGCGGACTCATTCAGCTTGAAAGCCGTCAAGCGGTACGGGCCGGCGAAGGCGTTCGCCTTCACGATGGCGTCGGCGTCAGTCAGCTTGGTGGGCGAGAAGACCTCGTCATCGACGATCGGGCCCGCAGGGCTCGACAGAACCATCTTCAGCGTGACATCGTTGGGAACAGAATCCTTGAACACCACGGTATGGTCGTCAGGGGTCGAAATGGACTCGATATTTGCCAAGAGGCTCGATGGGCCATTCGGGTCATTGATTTTCTTGACACGATCATAAGAGAACTTCACGTCCTTGGCGTCCAAGGCGTGCCCGTTCGCGAACGTAAGCCCCTTCTTGATTTTCACTGTGAACTCGGATCCGTCCTTGCTCCACGTGCCGTCATCTGCAGCGATTTCCGGGCTCAACTCGGACGTATTGTATTTCTGCGCATACAGGAACGGGAACACTTGGATCTGAACGGCATAGGAACCGTTGTCGTAGGAACCTGCCGGGTCGAGACTGGTGATTTTATCCGTGGTTCCTATGGTGATCGTACTTCCCGAAGTTCCCGCCGATTGCTTGACACCCCCGCATCCGGCGAGGGATGCGACCGCAGTTACGGCGGCCAGCGCCGCCATCATCGTTCTGTGCTTCACGACAAATCCTCTCTCGTGTGCGAAAATCCGATCCGTTGGTGTCGGACTACCTCCGTTGTCTATGTGCGTATTGTTATGAGCAAGTAATCCAAAGTGTTCTGTTCGATTACCTGAACATGACAGACATGTAACAAGGCATCTGCACACGTTGTGAAATAAGGCAGACGGGCATCTGTACATTTCTTCGAATCCTATGCAGGCGATCAGGGGTTGCGTGGACCGTCTTCCGTGCCGCCGCCCTGCCGCGTTCGGCGATTTCGCCGTACCAGTCAGTTCCCTCGAAGCGGCTTGTAGGCCATCAAAGCGTGAGTATGTGAGAATCCACTCGCACGATGGCGGCCGACATGCGAAGCGAGGCGAGAGGCAAGCGGTTCGGGAACCAGCACACGACACGCCGACGACCCTGCTTGCCGGTTTGTGTTAACCGAGTTAAACTTTTAATCAAGTTCAGATTCAAAGACGAACCGTCCGCCCATCAGCGGAGCAGGGAGAACAGACGCAAGGAGGTGCCATGCACACAGAGTCCGCCGCCCCAGCAACCCGGTCCACCGTATCGGAGACCAACCGTTCGCGCGTGCTGCACTACCTGTACACCCACGGCATCAGCTCCCGCGCCAGCATCGCCCAGGCGCTCGGCCTGTCCGCGGCGGCGATCACGAAAATCACCGCCCGCCTGATCGACGCCGGCATCATCCACGAAGTCGGCGGCATCGAAGGTCGCAAGAATCGCCGGTCCATCGGGCTGGAGCTTGACCCGCGCCAATTCCATTTCATTGGCGTCAAGTTCGCCCGCAGCCTCGTCGAGATCGGCGTATTCGACCTCAAGGGCGCGACATCAAGCCTCACAGACCTGCCGACCGTCAAGAACGACACGATTCCCGAGACGATCCGCGGCATCCACAAGACCATCAACACCCTGCTTGACGACGACCCTTCCATCGTCGCTATCGGCATGGCGGTCCCCGGTCCTTACCTGCGAAACGAAGGCAGAACCGCTGTCGTTTCCTCGATGCAGGGTTGGCGCACGTTCAATTTCCTTGACGAATTCTCAGACGCATTCCGCGTCCCCGTGTTCGTCGAGCAGGACGCCCGCGCCGGCGTGCTCGCGCAATATCTGTTCGATCCGGCAAGCAACAACTGCGACAATCTCGCCTACTATCTGCTGGGCGAAGGCGTCGGCCTCGGCGTGATCGATGATGGCCGGCTTGTCAACGGAGCCCAAGGTGGCGCCGCGGAAATCGGGCACGTCAGCATCGACGTCAATGGCCTGCCCTGCGATTGCGGCAACCGCGGATGCCTCGAGCGCTACTGCTCGGCCGTAGCCGTCCACCGCCGGCTCAGCGAAACCGGCATCGTCGCCGGCAGCGATACCATGACGCACAAGCAAGCCTGCCACGCGCTGTTCGAGCAGGCCGCCCAAGGCGATCGCGCGGCACAGCATCTCGTCCATGAGATCGGCCGGTACGTCGGCTACGGCTGCGTGACTATTTTCAACACGTTCAACCCCGAGCGCATCGTCTTGGGCGACATCGTCGCGGAAGGCGGCCAACCGCTGTTGGACGCAGTGCACGAGGTCGTGGACGAGCGCGTCATCCCTGAACTCAACAAGGCGACCACCATCTGCCTGTCCAGACTCCCCGCGGATGCCGCCGTCATCGGCGCCGCCGCGGTCGCAGTGACCCAGTTCCTTGAACATCCGTCAAGGTTCTTCGCCATCACCTAGACACCCGCCTAGGGACCCGATAACTGTCCAGATTTCCCAATCGGAAAAAAGAACAAACCAACCACAACAACCAACATATCGAAAGGAACCATCATGGCACAGCCAATCGTTCTCTCACTCGGCGAACTTCTGTGGGATATGCTCCCCGGAGGCAAGCGCGCAGGCGGTGCCCCGGTCAACTTCATCTACCACGCCATGCACAACGGCGCGGACGGCTACGCGATCAGCGCGGTCGGTGAAGACGATCTCGGCGACGAACTGATCAAGGTCACCAAGGACGCCGGCATCAACGCAATCATCCAGCGCAACGCCTGGCCGACCGGCACCGTGGATGTCGCCCTGAAGAACGGCATCCCTGAGTACACGATCGTCCGCGGCGTGGCTTGGGACCACATCCTGTACACCCGCGAACTGATCGAGCAGGTGGAGAAAGCCGACTGCGTGTGCTTCGGCACGCTTGGCCTGCGCTCCCCCGAATCGCATGACACCATCGTCGAACTGCTCAAGCATACGAAGCCTGGTGCCATGAAGTTCTTCGACATCAACATCCGCGGCGACCACTATTCCAAGGAACTGATCGAGGAGCTGCTCGGCTATGCGACCGTCTTCAAGCTCAACGATGCTGAGCTCCTGCTGCTGCGCGACATGTTCGGCATTCGCGGCACTTCCGATGACGAGGCCTGCCGCTGGTTCCTCACCCAGTACGGTCTGGACTACATCATCCTGACCGGTGGTGCGACCTTCAGCACAATCATCGCGAAAACCGGTGACAGCTCCACACTGTCCACCCCGCACGTCCAGGTCGCGGACACCGTCGGCGCTGGCGACTCCTTCTCCGGCACGTTCGCGGCGAAGATCCTCACCGGCGCGAGCCTCGAGGAAGCCCACCGTGCGGCCGTGAACACCGCAGCCTTCGTATGCACCAACGATGGCGCTTGGCCTGAGTATCCGGCGCAGATTCCGGATTATCTCGCCGAAGCCGGCATGTGACCCGCCAGACCTCTGACGACATGCTTCTCTTCACGACCGCATAACAGCCACGCGTAGCAACTATGCATGACAACCATGCGGCCCCGCACCCCAGCCCATATCCGTTCATCACTGGTATCGACTGGGGTGCATGCATTCCATATCTTCCATCACTCCAAACCGCATAACCGTTACCGGTCGCGTTGCATCAAAAGGGGAAATCATGAGCAACACAACAGCAACGGCGAAGAGCACCAATGTCAGGGCACTTATCCCTGTGATGGCCGCATTCTTCGTCATGGGCTTCGTCGACCTTGTCGGCACCGCCACGAATTATGTCAAGCCGGAATTCAACCTGTCTGACTCCCAAGCGAACCTGTTCACCTCCATGGTGTTCTTCTGGTTCCTGATCTTCTCCGTCCCCACCGGCGTGCTGATGAACAAAATCGGCCGCCGCAAGACGGTGCTCATTTCACTGGTCGTCACCGCCGTGGCCATGCTGCTGCCGGTTGTCGCCTACACGGGCGCCGCCGGCACGCCACGACTGGTGCTCATGATCATCTCGTTCTCACTGCTGGGCATCGGCAACACCCTCATGCAGGTGTCGCTCAACCCGCTGCTCACCGTGTTCGTCAACGGCGACAAACTCGCCTCCACCCTCACCACCGGCCAGTTCGTCAAAGCGTTCGCCTCGTTCTTCGCTCCGCTCATCGCCGGCTGGGGCGCATCCAAACTCGGCGCATGGTGGGCGCTGTACGTCATCTACCTGGTCATCGGCGTGATCGTCGGCATCGCCCTGGCGCTTGACAAGATCGACGAACCCGCACCCGACGCGGGGCAAACCAGTGTCGCCAGCTGCTTCAAACTGCTCGGCAACCCGATTGTGTTGCTGTGCTTCCTCGGAATCATCGCGCACGTGGGTATTGATGTCGGCATCAACGCACAGGCGCCGCGCATCCTGATGGAACACACCGCCGTACCGCTCGCCACCGCGGCGGGAGCGACCTCCGTATACTTCGCGTTCCGTACCATCGGCACGGGATTGGGCGGCATCGTGCTGCAGAAGATGGATAACAAGACCGCGTTGCGCATCTGCGGTGCAATCATGGTGCTGGCTGTCGTATGCTTCGCCGTGTTCACCACGATTTCATCGAACCCGCCGCAGTGGCTGTTCTATCTGGCGGTCGCGCTGATTGGTTTCGGCAACGCGAACGTGTTCTCGCTGTGCCTGTCTCACGCGCTCAACACCCTGCCGTCCCGCCAGAACGAGGTGTCCGGCCTGATGATGATGGGCCTGATCGGCGGCGCGATCTTCCCGCCGATCATGGGTGCCGCCGCTGACGCAATCGGACAGGTCGGCTCGATTATCGTCGTGGCGGTTGGCGCCGTGTATGTGCTTGCGATTGCGCTGGCGTATGACAAGGCGCTGGAACCGGCGAAGTAGCGGTTGCGGTCACTGCTGTGGCAGCGGCCGTGTGAACGGACGGACCGCACGGCAAGGCGGAATGATTCGTTCCGATAGCTCCCGACCGGTTGTCCAATCCGAGGGGCCTGTTGCGTGAGGATTGACTCATGCAACAGGCCCCTCGGCATTAGAGCGGGGTGGTCAGGCTTGGAGCTTGGGACGACGGGCGTGAGCGTGGCGACGTGACGGCATGACGACGTGACGGTGCGACGGCGTTGTGTGAGCGAATCCTCACACAATGGCACCCGGACACACCGAAACCAGCGTCCCGAGCAGACTCAACCCCCGTTGTGTGAGCCAATCCTCACACGATGACCGTCGGACAGGACGACACGCCAATTCCAGACTGTCACGACCGCCAGTTTGTGAACCAATCCTCACAAATCCTGTCGCCGGGAGACGCTGCGGTTTGCATGAAACCGGCGCACGCGACGACATACGCACCCCGGCATGCCACCGCATATGCAACGAGACATGACGCGATAACGTATCAGGAACAATGAGCAATACAGGCAAGCCGGGCGACCATCGATCTGCCACCAGAACGGTCAACATGTCCATCCTGAACCACCGCTTGCCGAACGGCAGACAACGCCACTGAGCAAGCGAGAAAACTCAAGCGCATCCTCGGCACGTCGAAAGATGAAACAAAGTGGTTTCCCATAGCGTAGCGTGTCGGTGCACAACCAATGCCATGCACGATGAAAAACCAGAACACACTGCAAGCGCAACCCCCGACACACGGCGTACACGCCGGTAATCCCCAAGGATCAGGCGCGGAAACCGCCAGCGAACTGAACACCGCCAAACCACAGCATGATGGAAACCACGTCAAGGCGCGACAGACACGGCACGCAATGAAACGTCGCATTGCGATATTGGGATGTTGCACGCTGATTTGCGAGCATCGGCGATATCCGTAGTACCTGCCGGAGCCTATCTCGTTTTATCAGGGTTCGCCGACCGGCGATACCGCGAGTATGACCGTTGATATTCTGCGAGCCATACTCACGGGATAGGGCATACATGAACACAGATAGTGGAGATGCGTTTCGCGAGGTACTACAGATAGGCGAGATACCGTCATCACCCGGCACGGACAGACCAGAATGACGGCCAACGACCTTGGCCTCTACGCCGGCGCAACCAGCATGGGGGAACATCATCCGATCAGATGCTGCCGGCATTGTGGAGCCGATCATATTCAGCTGCGATATCGGCTCCGTTGAAATCCTCGCCGGCTTTATACCGGCGAATTTTCTCGTCACTCACCCATTTCTGCTTTGCGTCACTCCATGGGACATACCTGGTACGACGATTCACCTCCGCTTCCTTCTCGGGTGACAGCCGGACCAAATCCCCAGGCATGAAACAGAATTTATCTGAAGGATTCATATCCATGATGCTAGTAACAATTCGAGATGTTTCGCGGGATTGGCACGTTTTTGCCGGGTCTTACGCCATTGTGGATTCTTGCCCTTCCCGTCATATTCATGTCACCGACTGACATACCAGCATGCGGTGGTGCGGCTGTAAGAACGCACGACCGGCATCGTGCTACTATCTGCTAAGAGTCCGCAAGAAGAAAGAAGGGCCTGCGGCATGGATGGCGCAATACGGCTTCTGCAATCAGCGGAACCCTGCTTCGTATCCGCGGAAGATATTGCGAATCAATTCCATGGCTCGGTTCCGGACACCATCCATTTCGTCTGCCCATACTGCTCAAGGCCCGTAGATGCTTTTGCCATGCGCAACATCGTCGCCCGCCGTTCATACCAACGTGACATCCGCAACATGAAGCCTCATTTCCGTCATCATAAGAATGACGAGCGCGCCCGTCACTGCCCGTTCTACGATGGCGTTGACGCAATTACAGACTTTCATGCCGACCGGATTTCCCCGCTTCCGCTGTTCCTACGGAAATCCGCGAGCAGTTTCGTCATTGAGATCGGTATCAGATATGACCCGTCCCGTTTTGCGAGAACCTCGAACGAGCATATCGAAATCGAGGGTAAGCCTTACCCGCTCAGTGATTTTTCCCGACACAGATCGTTCAAGGTCCGTCTCGAGAATCCTTCGCTCTCATTCACGACACTGGTCAGTCTCTCAAACGATGATGTTGCCAGTGTCGGCAATATCGACGATGCGAAGCTCCTAATATTCGACGATTCGTTCGGAACGGACGGCGGCCATCGGCTCGCCCCAGGCAGCAGTCTGCATCCCGAACGCGCGTATTTCGTAGTCACACCGACGACCTACCCGCTGAATCCTCCGACAGGAGTGGACACCGGTTACGCCGGGACCATTCCCTCATCACATGGCGCACTCACCGTGTACCGCATCGCTTTCACCGCCCACGGACGCGAATGGGCGACCGTCTCGGATTGGCTGGACTCCTTCGGCTATGAGCTTGCAGCATACGAACGCAAAGCGCAATGCCTTTGGCCGCCGATTCTGCAATCGTCCGGGGCGGATGAGCCGCTCTTCCGGTATTCAATCCCCATGTATTCGTCTCCCTATCAAGTCTCGGCAACCCCTGATGCCAGCCATGCCAACGTGTTACGCATCGGTCAGGATTTCCGCGATATCACGCTGATCGGATTCGGCTCCCAAGCTGACAATACCGTATCGTTCGAGCATGAGACGGTCGGTCATTGTGTGTTCTTCCGTCCCGGCCCTTTGCACCACTGGTGCTCCGTCATTGACGATTTCGCCCCCGCATTAGGCCTCCGGCTCGCACAATCCCCCTATACGTCAGAGGATATCGAGCATGACCAGACTCAGGAACCTTCAACGGGCATAAACGACGAAATCCCGCCGACATCAAAGAATTCCCGAGGCAAGATCATCGCCATCTGCCGAGTCGCCAACAATCGACACGAACTGATAGCACAACAGTACACAAGCGTCGCGGCATACCTGAGAGGAGCACAGCATCGATGAGCAGACACTATGAAACCGGAGGAGATATTCATGGCTCCATCTGTATGGTTTCCCGGAAACATGCTGAAGCTCCAGAGCAGGTTACACGGCTTTTCGACTACCACAATGACCACGGCAACCGCTCTCTGCAATGGGTATATCGGCCTTCCGACCGTCACTCATCACACCGGGCAGCCGATGATCCTGACACGTTGTACAGTCCAAAGCTGTTCAAATATCTGGACGAACATCATGACATCGATTTCATATATCTGACGTGGCGTGAGAATCTCGACGAACCCAACCGACCGCGTATCGACGACACCTTCGCCACCCCAGGTGGCGATGCCCCACAGATCATCGAGATCATCGACTATGTTCACGACAATGGTCCGGAACAGCTCCGCAACGACTTGTCGCACCGAGGAATACCACATGTGGGAAATCTCGCTCCAAGAACGCTCATCGCATTCCGTCATCGTGATGCTGATTCGGTGGACGCGGCGTTGTTCCTCAAATCGCAGCTACAGCAGGTCGGTTCGACGCTTCGCATATGCGACAACACTCCGCTCACGGCACCGATATGTACCATCGACAATCGCGATATCCAAGCGATACCAAATGATGACGAGTATTCAATACGAGGCAGACGCTATCTGGTCGGACTGGCATCACTGCCGAAATCACACGAAAAAGTGGCGGTCCGCCCACTAGAGGATTACGCGTCGGCATACGTCTCGTGGTATTTCGAACGTGAGCAATCGCGCGGAACCGGGCTGCTCAACGATGCGGAGTCATTGGTGTCCGCAGCTTTCCACGCGCCGGAGCCGTTGGCAGAGTTCCTCGGCACCGAACCAGATGCCGCAGAGCTTAATACGTTCAAGCAGCAACTCGCGCGAATCATCGATGCAGACGATGTTCCACAGCACCTCATCGGGGAAATTCTTAAGAACGATCCCTTGTTTGCAAGCGCTTGCCGGAAATACGTTTACACGGAGCTCGACGAGAGGTACGCCAAATACGAGCAAGACAAGAAAGACCACATCGCTTTGACGCTCGCAGGGGCAAGAACAGCGGCTGCATGATGTGAAATCAGCAATCGCAAACAAGGAAGCGGCGCTCGCATCCCTCGAACAACGGCAAGCACAATACCGTCAGCAATTGGATCATGCGAAGGAACAGCTCAAGTCCATCGAACAGGAAACACAGCAGCTGAAGGAACAATCCGAGCAGACACTGGAACGTCTGTCGCAGGATGCGGCGCTGCGGCTTGGATTGAAAACGGTGGTCAGCGCCGTCGCGCAACCCCAGTCGCAGCCAGCGAATCTTCAGTCGATCCCCGCGATGCAAGCTATTGAAACGACTGATGTCCAGCGTCCTCTCCCCGATGTGCTCGCTTACAATCTGGAGATGCTCGGCGTGAGATCCATGCAGAAGGAGGTCTCGTTGCAACCATTCGCAACATTGCTCGCACGCTGCCGCGCTGTTACCTCGTTGTTCGCCGTGGATTCAAATATCGCCATGCAAGTCGCAAATGCTTGGTCGTTCGCAATCAGCGGCATGCCTTCATACCGGATTGATGCGAGTCAGGAGCATGTCGATTCGACTTCAGTACTTGCTGCGATCAAGCAGTGTCCTTCCTCGATTATTGTGCTTGATGGGGTCTTGGATACCGTCGGTGAAGCGCTACTGTTTTCGCTGGCAAGACAAGATATCAAGAAGACCCTTATCTTCCCGGTAGGCGCATACGCGAATCTCTCGTTAATCGCCCCGGAAGTGTGGGAGAGCATGTTGCTTGTTCCTTCAGAACATCTGGTTGTGCTGCCTGCGGAGTCTCATCCATTGCAACGTTGTGCAGAAGTCTCCCCTGTCAAGCCGCCGAATTCCGCGCAAGTCGTCAGTGAACTGGACAATCTTGTCGACATGCTTGCTGATGCCGTTCCTTTGAAATCGCTCGCGCATCTCGCTTCATTGCGTGCCGCGACCAAAGGGCTTGGCGGCGCACACGATTGGCTGCAGTATCAATTGGCCGTTCGGACGAATGCGGCACAGGATGCTCAGCACGCACAGGCGCTTTGCGGAAGGCTCGGATCTGTCGATACGGTTCGAGCTTTGCTTGCGGCGTTGGACGGGCATCATCATGTCCGTTGATCTGCTTCGGGCGATGGCCGATGACCTGGGGATTGTGCCACTCCCCCACGAGGATGAGCAATCGCGTTGGACGAGAACGCTGCGTTCCTGTCTCCGGTTCCAAATCCAAGCGGCGTGCATCGATGATGGATACGGCGGAACGTATGGGGTGACACCGGGCCATGCCCGAGAGCGCACCGAACATTGGCTGGCAGGTGTCGAGCGGTATATGCATGGAACGACAACAATCATGCATAGCACCTCTGTCACGGATGCCATGAACGTATTGCTGTGGTCTGGAGACCTTGTAGAAGAGAACGGACTGTACCGTTGCACACGTGCCGGATGGCGCGTCTTCAATCCGCGACTGCGTGCGGTCACGGGTTTCGTTGACGTCACAGATCTGCCAGCCGGCATGGTGGTCAGCGGCATGGGGATTCTTCCGGCTCATGCCGCCGGCTCTGGTTCTGCTGGTACTGAATCCGCTGATGGGCTTAATCGGGCTGACAGCAGCATAGAACCGCCTTGGGAGAATGCACAGCCGCTCGGCGATGGACAGCATATGTTGGTGCCCAGCGATGCGGTTGCGGGGTTATCTCAGCGGGAGCAGATTATCCTGGACTACTGCGGTTGGAGGGTTGAAGCGGGGTGTGTGGTGCGGTGGAAGTGAGTCTGCCCGTGTGCTGAGTTATCGAGGATATCGGAGCCAGACAATAACGGTGTCATGCACAAGCAACAAGCCGGAAATAAGAAGAAACACGATTCTATTGGCCACCTGCCCGCCGTCTTTTCATCATGCTTTTTGCTTTGCGATATTTACTGGCATTGCTCCAGCCATGAGGCATACTCGCATGTTCACTCGTCTGATGTCCATCACCTTCGTTTTTCTGAGATGCATCTCTCATGCCTGTCGAATCTACGGTTTCCGTATTGCTACGAGCTGGCCTAACCATCAGTTCGAGTCCCTCGCAGTCTTTGGGAATCCACTCTGCATTATGCACTCGGAACGCTAGATGCTGCTCGTTTCTTGCCGAATACACCATGATTGCTTTTCCCGTGCGCATCTGCCCTTCAATCCGCGCCCAAAGCTTTTCTCGTACCCTCGCCGAAACATGCCCGACAAACACGTCAGGAGCGATTTCCAACAGCCATCGTGTCAAATCACCACGCAGTCCGACCGGACAGGCAGTAAGCACAACCACTATCATCACGATCTCCCGTTGTCTTCATATCGGTGCGACTAGCAGAAACTTAAATATTTGGTGCACCGAACTCATCGTCGATTTCATCTGCATCATCGACTTCTTTACCATACGAAAAGCCAGCTCGCACTTCACCGAGTTTGTCATCCCAAAGTCCGACATGATCTTGCGTTTCAGCATCAGCATCTGAGGAGTCTGTTAGCCTATCTCCCAGTAGATATTTGATGTCATGAACAATTCGTGGCAATAATGAACCATCGTATAATGCGTCTCGCATATTCCGCCGAGTATCCGCGCCGATATCCTCACTACCTTCTGCAACAGTGCGGAATGCGACCGGTATCGATATTTCAGCTTTATACAAGTCAGCAATATCGTAAACGAATGATCGTTCATGACCGACATGGACAAATCCAAGACCAGGCGAACAACCCAAAGCAACAATGACCGCATGCGCGACACCGTACAGACAAGTATTGGCTGCCGACAATGCTTTATTTATGTCATTGCCTGCATCAAAATCGTTATGGTCGTATGTTCGTTGATCCCACTTGACTCCTGTCTCGTGAGACAACGTACGATAGACTTTTCTGATTCTGGCGCCCTCACGGCCTCGCAGTTGTTGCATGGTAAGTGCAGAAACATCTTCCCCTGGGAATCGCATCTGGTACATCATTCGTGCGACCCTGAGTCTGCTCCTCGTATTCGAGACGAGCGCCGCTTGTTTCTGCAGTAGCACAGACGAATGTGTCAGTGGACGTCCGCATGCATACATGCGGATTCCGCGTTCCCCGACCCAGAGCACAGTCACACCGTTGGCGCTCAGCACCGTCATCGCCTGGTGAGTGACACGTGAACCCGGTCCGAGCATCAAGACACTGACAGTCGCAGCTGGAATATGGATGACACCGGTCTCATCTGTCACCGTCACAGCATTGTCTTTGCGCCCTACTGTGCAATGCTCGAAATATGCGAACGACAGACGATCTTCAGCTCGCGCCAGTTCGTCGACATCTGGAGGTGGGCTACCGGGAATACCATTCTTCCTGCTTTTTCGTTGTGTCGGTGACGAAGCGCCAAGAGGAGGAACAGCGGAACTTGTCGTGGAAGAACTCAAGGATGTCATCCGATAAGTCTCAGCATTCCCCGATGCTTGCTTTTCCACGTGTTCCGGCTCATCTGATGCCGGCTTCTCCTCAACCATTGCAACTCCTTCGATAAATACGGTGCCGAGCTGCACGAACGTAGCTCGGCACCATCACACGCAATCAGCCATCATTCCGATGTGTCCTTCGCAGCTGACCCGGCGTGAATCGGGGCGACCGTTAACAGGCCGCACCCGAACCCCTTGGCTCTGCCTATTCCGTGAGTGAGTGCTTTGCGGAACAACTCCGCATCCGTGACAGTCAAGTTACCGTCGAACTGCGCTGTGTTCAGAGTCACGATGCCAGTACCGTGATGGAAGCGTTCCTTTCGATGGTTCTTGACCTGACACTGCAGATCATCACCGGCTCGATCGATGGAGAAGCCGTACTGCATCGCTCGGTCTGACAGCCATTTCAGCTGTTGTTCAGCAGTTACCTCCCCCATGATTTTCCCAATCACAGCAGGATTCTCTCTTCTGCCGCGGTCCTTCTTCACCTTGCGCGCGGGATTCGCACGAAGCCTGAACGCCCAATGCTGTCCTAAGGCAATTCGGCCCAACAAAGGCTCATAATCGCGCGTCTCCCATTCCGGGTGGAGCGGCCAGCCAGCCTGCTCGACCACATGAGAGAAATCAGGCTTGTCGGGGCTGACCACGTACAGCCAGACCTGATGGGACTCCTTCAGCATATCAACGCGCCATAGAATCCTTCCGTCGGAATCGTTCCTCGGTGAACCGGGAGGGAACGCATGCTCAACGGCCGAGTGCATGCAAGCCGGGGAAGCAAGGAGCTTCTTGGCCTCCAAACGCGCGGGATTGAGCGCAATCCTCGAAATATACATACCAATACTCCTAAAAACCCATGGGGTCGTACCCATCCGGCGAAGCGAACAATGGTGCCGAATCATCATTGCTTGATATCGGCGTCGTCTCGTCGTATGGCACAGTGATCAGGCTGTGTACGACCCCTCGCGCCGAATAGCGGCGGTGCACAGGATTGAAGGTGACCGGAACATCCTGTTGGAAGTACTGTGCTTCCTCGCTATCGGCATCCCTGACCATTTCAAGCTGGACACCTTTGGACTTCTCGAGATGGTTGCGCCGGCACATACGGTCCTTGTACCAAGGCTGGGCATGCCAGGGCTCACGGGTTAGGGCATCCTTCACATTGTCATAGTCATCTCGAACACCTATGACAACACGTCCGGCCGGAGGACAGGAACGCCGTCCGAGGAACAGCGGCCATACAGGATTGTCGAGCGCATGCTCAAGGGTCTCGAGCACTCCCCGGTCTTGTGCCGACAGAGCCACGACGAACAACGCGTCAGAGATGTAGTAACGGTAGGTGATGGGCATCTCGGGAAGATCACCCTCACTTCGGGTTCGCTTGGCGCGTTCCCGCTGGAATAGGCTCGCGTGCTCTGTCTGATAATCCCGGACAAGGTTTCCGCGCTGATCCGCGCGTACGCCGAATTCGAGCTTAAGAAGGTCGGTGATGTCATCGTCCCTCTGCCGTCCCTGCGCACAAGCGAGCATCCCGATGACGCCGCTTTTCGTAGGCTCCTGCCTGGTGTACCTGGAGTTGAATCGAGACGATTCCCCCCAAGCCTGAAGAGGCCCGGCCAATTGCAACAACAGAACGCTCATAGCTCACTCCTGGCCCAGTGCCTGCGGAATATCCGTCTTGAGAGCGTTCTGGAGTCCCTGCAGAGTCACTGTCTGCACATCGTCAGTGCCATTCAGACCATCTTCGATAGTCATGAGATACGTGTGGAGAGGCTTGTCACCATAGACGCTATTGAACTTACCGTTCTCGTCAAGGAGCTTCTGTGCAGCGATGTGAGCGACGGATTCTGTCCCATCGCTTCTCACGGGGAGCTGGAAGGCCGTGACAAGGTTTACCGGTCGGGTGTTACGGACGGTGACGAGCACAGTGCTGGGCAACGTCTGGTTCGCGTAGGAATTGATCTTGCCACTCGGCATCGATTCGAGGAAAGCCTCGGCGAAAGCGGCAATCGCGGACGCCGTCGATTGCGCAGCATCAGTGCCTTCGAGCGCCAACTGCTGCTCGAGTGCCGTCGCATTCACCGTCGCGAAGCGATAGAAGGTTCCGGAGTTAAAGGCGTTCGTTTCAATCATGGCGGCGCCTGCATTGTCCTCCGCCGCTTTGTCATCGACCGCGGTGAAATAATCGTATTCCGGGGTCAGCTCATCCACTGAAATTGCATGCGCAACTTGGCAAGACGCATCGGTATTCAAATCGGGAGCGTCCGCGAGCATCCTTCCGAACAGGGCAACATCAATCGCCTGTTTCCCAAGGAAAGCCTTCTGCGCTTCTTTCTTGGCGCTTTTCTTCATGTCCGCAGCGCTCTGTCCGTTATTCAGGGCCGCAATCGCCAAATCCGCAAGACGATCAATCTCAGCGTTGCCAATGAACAGCAGGTACTGCGTCACATCCTCCCCGTTCTCAGACTCGGTGCCTTTTCTCTTCGAGGATTCGGTCTTCACTCCCGAAGCCTCGAGAACATTCTTCGCGTACTCCTGGGCTTGGTCTTCAAACTCCGGGGCACGCTCGGCGATGATGTTCGCAATCAGTTGCACTGCGCGCTTGGTGCGCACACCCAAGTCGAGCGCAGGAAGTTCACGGGTGAACTCATTGCGAATGGCATGCTTCCATGCCTGGCTCGAGACCCTGGCACGCTGCACGCCGCCGAAATTGGCAGTTTTCGGGTTACCGGTATCGTCACGGTTGATGCAGCTCGGCGGAACGGGCTGGAGGGCATGGAAATCGATATAAACAGACATGATGTACTCCTTTATGAGATTGATGTATGAAATTGATGAGGCGTTCTGTCGGTTCAACCGACCGGACCAAGCGGACTAGACTTGATTCTTTTTGGTCTTTGTCCGGTTACGGGCAACTTCATCGCTGCGCTTGGCGTGGTAGTAATCTCCGGCCCACCGTTGCATCACTCTGGGCTTGGACCCCGGGAACTGCATCAGATAGAGATCGGATGCCAGCGAACCGTAATCCAGCACGATGGTTCGATCCGCACCGCGCATCATAGTGATAAGCGACCTGATTCCGCGGACCATTCCGGGAAAATCGGAGACGGAATCCACAACAGCCATGCGACGCGTCACGGCATCGTCGGTATCGGTCGTGCGAGTGCGCTTGTTGAACTCCGCCAACTCATAGCAGGCGGCGCCAAAACGATTGCCTTTCCCATCGGTATCATCGGTTCCGCGCCAAGGTGCGTGAGCTCCCTCGCCTTTGGAACGCTGATGGATGGCATATAACTGCAATGCTGTCTGGAAGGCGGTGGCCGCCTGCTGTGGCTCTCTGTCCAACGCACCGAGTTGGGTCTCATCCCACCCATCGAACAGTGTGGCAAGGAACATGTTCCCCACCTGCATCCAGGGAGACAGCACCTCGCCTTTCCGTAGTGTTGCCAGAGCTGCGAGAGCGTCATGGTATGTGGCTCCTGCTCGGCTCAGGTACAGGCTCTGCAATTCCCCGACCTTCGCATCCGTGTAGCGGGCGACGGCACGGGCAACAGCATCGGAGCCATAGGTTCCAGTGGTATGAGCCATATCAGTCCTCCTTTGTCGCGTCTGTTGACTGGGAATCCGTCAGTTTTCCAAGCCCCGAATCCTCGTTGGCGAAATACCTGAGAAGCTTGACATATTGCTCGCCGACAGCAATCTCGTAGCCTCCCACCTCGCGCTTGGCGATCCAAGAGCCTCCCATGTCTTGGAAGTACTGCTCCGCCAGCCTGATAAGCAGCCGATGGGCCTCGTCGCACCATTGAGTTTTCAATACCTCGGCATTGTCATTCTCGATGGTGCGAAGATACTTCCGGCACAGGGCATCGAGCGCGTAGTAGGCTTCCGCACGAATGCTCGCCGTGGAAGTCAAATAGCGATTACGCATAGTCTCGTTGGGAACAAGTCCACGTACCCGGGTGACGCTTTTGGCCAATTCACCAACGCAGTTCTCGATGCGATCCAAGACGTCCAACGCCACGGACAGTGCGGATACATCGTCCCTACGCACCAACGCCTTGTTGAGGTCGAGCTGTTCGTCAACGCTGTCCGTATACACACTGTTTTGGGTGCCGTAGGTCATGCCTTGGGCATGGATTGCGACGATTTGAGGAAGGAAGGAATCCGAGAAATCGTTGTCTTCCTCATCGTCATCATCCGTCATGAGTTCGTTCACCCACGTCAGAACACCTGCCGGGACTTGGCTCGATGCATCGAGATTCGCAAATGGAACGACGGATGCCAGTCCTCGCCACAGCGCTTTCTCCGGTTCATGTGTCTTCGGAACACGCGTTCCTTCAGGAACTCCCAAAGACTCGCCTTGTTTCTTGCTTGCGAGCCTCCACAAAGTCATGGTCTCGAACCTTGCCATGTCATTGGGATCCGGCTGCGCCCCGTATCCGATGACGACACCGGTCACACCGTTCCCGTCATCGGAAGGAATCAGACGCACACGCCGCGATGAGAAAGTGAATAAATCCGCCGGCCCCGTCAGTCGCCTTCTGCCCATAGAAGAGATTGCTTCCCTCTCCCAAACCGGCGCATCGCCGACAAGAGCAAGGAACGGTACCTCACCACTCTCAACATACATGACCCAATTCATCATGAGTGTCTCGAAGAGATTGGCTCGTTCCAGATATACGCCTCCGCAGAATCCCAGCGCCCCCGTCGAAATCTGGCCCTTGGGGGCATATTCCCTGCCGCTCCTCGCTGTTGTGCTTCCAGCAAGCGGAGTTTTGATACCCGCACAGTCGTATGCCTGAAGAGCGAGCAGCCATACCGCCGCCTCGGAGCAAGAGAGAGATTTCACGGAGCCCTTGGAACGGAGAGAAAAAAGAAACTTGTTGTCTTTATCAGGCAAATCAATGACCATCCTACCGACGTTATCGGCGTCATTACTGTTTTTACCTTGGTAAGAAAGACCCGCCTCCTGCATGAATGGTCTGTCACCACCAATCAAGTAGAAACGGTCATGAACACGTTGCAGATAAGAACCAATGACAGATACATCGAAGTGACCTGTCTCCCAAATCTTCCCCCAGACATGTTTCGTTTCCCCGTGCTTGATACCTTCACGCTGATAGCAGCGGTACAACACCGCAAGCATGAATCTCAGAATTAAGATAATACCTTGCGAAAACTCGGGGACGATTCGTTGGATATCCGACGCATCTTCAAAAGCCTTCTTTAGGGAAACCTTTCTCTGGGTGCCATCGGAATATTCCGCGTTAATCCAATCTTCGTCGATGAGATTGAATTGTGGTTGAGGAACCATCTATACCTCCTTTCGACGATAATAACAATACCATATTATCAATGCGACACACAATAAATAATTCAAATTAACTTATCATGTTCTCTTTTTTCATCATTTTCGACACTCAGCCCAGTTTCTCGGGAATACCGCACATGCTTACTTGTCAACGCGCAGCCGAATGATTCATTGCCCTCCTGATCCATTACCAACAACAATCTTCCTCCGAGCCACGCAGAGTCTTGCCAGTTTCTCACATACTCCTCGCAGCGATCCTCAAGCTCGCCGATGAGCGCATCCACATCGGAACAGACGGAAAACGGAAGCCGAATAGCACATTGAATGAGCTTAACGGATACATCGTCAGGAGGTACCTCCCCTATCGGAAGTTCCCGTCCTTCCATAACCCACGGCAGCAAGGCAAGATGATCACCACACCGGCGAACAAGCAGGACCTCCACAGTATCCCGAGTGTCACGCACCGTCATCTGCCCCTTCTCCTCCTCGTTATTCGCAGCGTCGCCTTTCTGGACAGCGCCCCCATCTTCCCACGGCTCACCGCTGGAATTCTGTATCACAGGGTCTTGCAGAAGATATCCCTGCGCCTTAGCCTCTTTGCTCCCAATCGTCCTACGCCGTTCGTCACAATCCTTCAGATACTCCTCGCGCCATGATTGAGGAACATGTAATTCCTCGATGCGAGTCGTATCATCATCTTCGTAGGCACTCCTTACCAACGGAGCAATGTCATCTGGCAGATGCACCGTCGAATGCGCAGAAACCCCGTAATACCCCAATGTTTCCAGCGCTTCCTTGAGACTTGCCTGCTCATACACCATCGTGAGCGCCTTAGGAAAAACAGGACCCGTCTCACCCCATCGATCGATTCCACGGATATAGCATCGGGCGATGCGCAATCGCTCCGGCCTGTCACATTCCCCATCCCCACGATGATGGCGATGAACCCTACCCAGACGCTGCATCACCAAATCGATAGGAGCGATGTCGGTGACAAGAACGTCGAAATCAATGTCAAGCGATTGCTCAAGCACCTGGGTTCCGACGACGATATACTTCCCCGGGCGCTCACCGTTTGCCCTCGTTGCCTTCGGCCCAAGCTTCTGCCTCAAACCGGCCTCATTATTCATCCTGTCACAATCGACAAAGCGAGAGTGCGACAGCGTCACGCATTCCTTGCCAAACACCCCTTTTAGAGCTTCATACATGTTCTGTGCCCTGCCGACAGTATCACAGATGACTCCGGCGCAGCCGCCATCCGCCAAACGTTCCCGCAAAGTCCGAACAGTTGCGGAAACATCATCATCGATGACAGCGCATTCAACCGCCGTCTTCCTGCCCGATGGGTCGGCTGTACACGATTGCACCGTCAACCCATCCGTATACGTAATAACGGGGTATGCGTTCTTGTCCAATACCGGCAGATTATCCGTCTGGCTGTCGGAATACGCTGCTCCCCGGAGATATGCCGACGCTAAAGTATTTCTCAACTTGTCGGACAGCGTAGCAGACAACAAGATGACCGGCGCATGACAACCGCCCAGCCATTCCAACGCACGCTGGAGATACTGCTGCATGTAAGCATCATAGGCATGGCATTCGTCAATAATCACAACCTTGTTCGTCAGTCCCAATTGCCTCAACATGACATGTTTCATGCGCAAAGCCGCCATGAGCACCTGATCGACAGTACAGACGAGGAAGTTCGCAAGTACGCCCCTCTTCCTCCCCGAAAACCAATCGTTGACAACCGCCTGCTGCGTAGCGTTTATCGCTGCGCCTCCTGTACCGACCGCATTATTATCCAAGTCCATACCGATGTCTTGGAAACGATTGGCTCGCATCATTTCTGCGTAGGTTTTGTTCAGCCAGGCCTTTCCGTGGGCCAGGAACATGGTGCGCTCGTTCGCTGACGATTCCGTGTCTTGTCCGAGTCTGTTGACCCAAGCATTGACTCGTTCGAACATAGCGTCAGTGGTCGCCATAGTCGGCAGTGCCACGCAGACGCCTCCGCGCTTCGCCTTATGAGCAAAAATCTCGGCAGCCGCGAGCGCCGCTTCTGTTTTCCCCTCACCCATGGGAGCCTCGATGATCATAATTCCAGGCTCCTTCACATTGCGCGCTATGTCTGTTGCAATTCTTTGGACAGGTCGCGGCTGGGCATGCGCCGGGAAACTGAAACGCTCCGCGAACAGTTCCTCGTCGGTCTGTGGCATCGCGTTCTCTTTCCACGATGGCGGCAAGTCGAGTTTCTTCCACGCCTTGTCCGCACGCTTCCGCAATCCTTCTGAAGTTTCAATGAGCGAACATTCGTACAACAGTGCGGCTCCCCTGTCCGAATCTTCGTCGCAGTCATATGGCCGCGCGGGAATGAGCGGGAAATACAATGTGTTGCTCGCAATCCAATCCGACATAATCACGATGCCGGTAATCAGGGACTGGCTCTCCGTGCTGAGAAGTGTAGTCGGCTCGTCATGGATATGAAGGTCACGCAAGTAATTCAGGTCATCATCGTCAAGATGTGCTAGGGTCCGCACGTAATCAATCAGCTCGAATTGGACAGACTGCCACGCCTTATTCTTGGCGTTGTCTTTGTTGAACTTTCCGGCTTTACCGGGATTACTGTTGTAGAAGCCACAACGGATATCCCATCTCTTGACTTGCTTGAGCGATCCATCAGTCTGCACCCTCGGCGTATGGGGAATCGGGATCTTCCCATGATGGGCTGCAAGGATTCCTCCTAAGAAACGTGCCTTTTTTAGCTTCCAACCGTATTTCGACAGGTAATCGACCAGCAATCTATCTCCGATGACAGGATGCCCCAGCCACTGCTCGCCCTTGGATTGAACCCGTGAATCACCAATGAAGGGAAGTCCCGCATCCCGCAACTTCCACATCAGGTTCTCCTCTTCGCCACTTCCCCATGTCTGGGACTGGAACTCCGGTGACGCTTTACCGAGGTCATGGATTCCTGCGAGGAACGTCACCAGACTTCGAGCAAGGCGTGCATCGCCATTGCAGTCCGCGATGATGATATCTTTCGTTCCCTGGGGCACCCACCCATCCCAAAGATGTTCGCAGGTATACAGAGAATCTGTCATATGCACATACAGCGGGAGCCACAGAGGCCCGGCGATTCCGTCGGATTGTCCTCGATCGCTTTTTGCCCACAACGATGCAGCTACAGCACTCACACCTTGCATATTCACACCCCCCAATCAACCGTGATCGGTAATTTTCAAGCTTCTGCGCTACATCAAAGAATGATAGCCATGCACATAGACTGTCGGAAACGACCAGTGACACGCGACACCATCAACACTCTCGGCACCAATTGATTTCCTGGCACACCCTTCATCGACCACATTTCGAGGTATGGCGACAAGACCATGACGAATGAGGCCATATAATAGATGGGTCACTGTTCCCGATATTCATCGGGATGATCCCATGATCAGTTACTATGAGCAATGTTCCCCGCACTTGGCGGGGTGTATTTTTGCCTCGCCAACAATAAGATTTCCACAGACAGCCCCAATATTTCGGACGCATTCAAATCGGAATATCGCTAAGACGTTCTTCAAACGTCGAAGATGGCACTCGCATCGATTCATTAACCGAAGGCTAACACACTATGCCCATGATGTCTTAACTTCGCAAACTATGACATACATGAAAACACGCAACAACGTCAACCATTCCACGTATTTCACCGGTCTCCCAGCCAAGATCTTGTCGTGATGCATCTGCCGCGGCAGGCCCTCTCCATAAGTTCTGCCCCTTCCCACAGGAAAAGGAAACTTACCGGAATCTTCAGCACCATCCGGCGCGACGGTGGTGGCTGATGGATTCGAATCAGCAAGGCATCATGTATCCGGCTTAAAACCGAACGTCCTCAACCACTCGGACAAACTTATCGAAGCGGGCACGGGAGTCGGCCCGCTTGCACGCGTTGCAGACCATTGCCTGACCAATCGGCCAACTTGCTGGAAATGGCGATACCATCACCAGTAGCCCGCCGATGAAGTACGCCACTCCCCGTTTGAAAGCCGACAATCTGCGGAGATACCCTATTAATTCATCATCCGGCATGCCAGTGTTGGAGGAATTATCGAATACGACGCGAACCGCATCCCGTTTCTTCAACGTGTTCTTTATGTAGCCGTCCGCCGTGTCCTTGCTTGAACGCTCTTGAAGCGATTTCAGCTCGATATCATTCCCCAGATTCTTAAGGCCTTTGCCAACCAGTCAGACCATTGTCGTCCTTCTCTTCCACATGACCAATCCGGAAATGCAACGTCGGAAGTAAAAAAGTTCCCGTCGCACCTACCGGCGGGAACTTCCCTCAATCCTAACCAATTTTGGACATCATCAGCAAGATGAAAACATGCATCTTAACTCGCGAACACCGTGTCCGCCGATGCCAGCACCAGCATGCCCGTCGGACTGACGCCGACGCCCATCACGTAATCATTCCCGCATACATGGAGAATACGGTTTCCGGGCACCCACTCGCATTGTTATTGAAATCATCCCCGCATGCGCGGGGAACACAATGGCATGCACTGTATATTCCAGATTGATCATGAGCGTGTGAAAGACAATGGTGGCAGGCTTATCGAGAAAGGCCTGGCCGATCTGGCTGACGGCACCGAGCTGAAATCACTGCATGAATGCTCAAGCAAGAACACAGTTATAGCTACATGAAGAACACCGCGAAGAAGCGTGACGCTGTTCGCGTCGCTTTCGATAACTCCCAGAACAACGGTATGTCGGATGACGAATTAATCGGATATCTGCGTAGGTCGCAAGCTTTCAAAAATGGTTCAGTGTACATCATCGACTCCGATAGCGCACTAGTGAAAATCAGATTGCCCGTCTCGGTACCACCTACAGGTGGTATCGAGACGGGCTATTGAATCCAGTGTATCACACATTTTTGTCGGGCTGGCCGAGCGGCCAGGCAACGGTCTGCAAAACCGTGCAGACGGGTTCGACTCCCGTGCCCGCTTCGGTGGTTTGCCCGAGTGGTCGAAGGGGCCCGGCTGTAAATCGGGTGCATGATGCCGCGCTGGTTCGAATCCAGCAGCCACCACTGTCGCGCCGCACGGCGTGGACGTTTCAAACCCGTCCGGGAGATTCCGGGCGGGGGATCATCCCCGCATGCGCGGGGAACACTTGCGAGTGATTTTCGTGTGCGTAATCTCAGGGGGATCATCCCCGCATGCGCGGGGAACACACAACAACGGAAACGAACAGGTCACATGGTCTGGGATCATCCCCGCATGCGCGGGGAACACGCCATCGTCACGACCATCACCGCCGTCGGCACGGGATCATCCCCGCATGCGCGGGGAACACCGTCGCTGGCGAGACGGATGTCTAATTCGTCCGGGATCATCCCCGCATGCGCGGGGAACACATAGGTTGGCGCTCGACTCTACTGACCACCACACGATCATCCCCGCATGCGCGGGGAACACCAGGAGGCGTTCATCAGCTCTTCGAACCGTTCGGGATCATCCCCCGCATGCGCGGGGAACACATCCCGATTCATTCGACCTTGAATCGTTCCGTGGTTGGGATCATCCCCGCATGCGCGGGGAACACCCCGGAAACCGTCCACGACACGCCGGAATACCGGGATCATCCCCGCATGCGCGGGGAACACACACGCAAGCCGCCGTAATGCGCGCCTACTGGGATTATCCCCGCATGCGCGGGGAACACCTACACCGGGCGGGAGCGTGCACGCTTTTTCGGGGATCATCCCCGCATGCGCGGGGAACACACTTTGGCCTATAAGCCGGGCGATACGACACTGGGATCATCCCCGCATGCGCGGGGAACACATAATGCTCTGCTTGCCGCCATCATCAAGGCTGGGATCATCCCCGCATGCGCGGGGAACACTTGGCAGTCAGAGCAGAGTCGGTTGGTTGCCGGGGATCATCCCCGCATGCGCGGGGAACACATTGATGTGTGGCTTGATGACTTCATGAGAGAGGGATCATCCCCGCATGCGCGGGGAACACGGCGACAGTGGCGTGGTCACGGCCAATCAGCTGGGATCATCCCCGCATGCGCGGGGAACACAAACCATGGCCGAGGCTTTCTTCGGTGTCGCCGGGATCATCCCCGCATGCGCGGGGAACACCAGCCGCGGCAACGGCATCGTCGGGGAGATTGGGGATCATCCCCGCATGCGCGGGGAACACTGGATGGCGGAAGTCGCAAGATTCGCCAGCACGGGATCATCCCCGCATGCGCGGGGAACACGTGTGCCATCTTAAGCGCCCCGCCATCGCCAAAGGATCATCCCCGCATGCGCGGGGAACACGGACAAACGGGTGCTTCTTGATCGTGCCGTCACGGATCATCCCCGCATGCGCGGGGAACACAGAGACGAAGGCAGGTGATTTGATATGGGTTTGGGATCATCCCCGCATGCGCGGGGAACGCCTTTTTTTGTTTTGGCTCTTGAGGGGGTTTGTTGGGATCATCCCCGCATGCGCGGGGAACACCGTGTCGAATTGCCGCACGGGTACGCGGGACTGGGATCATCCCCGCATGCACGGGGAACACGTCGTCGGTGGAGATTAGCCAGGCACGGCCAGAGGATCATCCCCGCATGCGCGGGGAACACTTTCCGTGATGCGGTTCCAGTGGGCGACCGATGGGATCATCCCCGCATGCGCGGGGAACACTGTGATGGTATTTTGGTCTTAGAATCTATACAAGGATTATCCCCGCATGCGCGGGGAACACAAGTTTTACGCACGTGGATATCGCCCCGAATTGGGATCATCCCCGCATGCGCGGGGAACACGGGTTGGTGCTCGTCCCGGCGCTCGCCACGTTGGGATCATCCCCGCATGCGCGGGGAACACCTGTGCTGGCTGCTCTCAGGCATCCGTCGTGCGGGATCATCCCCGCATGCGCGGGGAACACCTCACTGTGCGCGGCCTTCCACTTGCGTTTCCGGGATCATCCCCGCATGCGCGGGGAACACGATTTTGATGAGGAATTTTTTGAGTTCGGGCTGGGATCATCCCCGCATGCGCGGGGAACACTTTACGTCCCTGTTCAGCGGTTTCGCTGACCAGGGATCATCCCCGCATGCGCGGGGAACACTGTCTTTGATGTCACAATTGGAACCCAATCAGGGGATCATCCCCGCATGCGCGGGGAACACCGGGCTGGCCGACGCACTCATTTGTACAGCAGCGGATCATCCCCGCATGCGCGGGGAACACCCTATGAGCGTGTGCAAGGGTTCCGGATTGGAGGGATCATCCCCGCATGCGCGGGGAACACTTGAAGTGGGTCGGGCTTATCGTCATTCCGGCGGGATCATCCCCGCATGCGCGGGGAACACGCCGCCATGACATTGGACGTGTATGCCGACCTGGGATCATCCCCGCATGCGCGGGGAACACGGCATTTCCCGCAAGTCGAATCAGCCGTATGGGGGATCATCCCCGCATGCGCGGGGAACACTCGACTTACCATCGGGTACACGCGTTAGAGGCGGGATCATCCCCGCATGCGCGGGGAACACACGTCCGACGAGATTGACGAGTGGTCCCGCAAGGGATCATCCCCGCATGCGCGGGGAACACTACGTTCGTGGCTCAAAGATATTTTCGGCCACGGGATCATCCCCGCATGCGCGGGGAACACGCACCCGCACCGCACCGTAATGTCCCGGGGATCATCCCCGCATACGCGGGGAACACCGAAGTGGAAAGGATTGACAATGCAGAAGGGCGGGATCATCCCCGCATGCGCGGGGAACACAAAAGACCTCACAGGCGCACCGTTTTTGGGCCGGGATCATCCCCGCATGCGCGGGGAACACTATTCCTCCTGAATTGTCTCCATGACATTCAAGGGATCATCCCCGCATGCGCGGGGAACACTCGGTCTTGCGCTCCTCGCTGACCTTGTAATGGGATCATCCCCGCATGCGCGGGGAACACGAGTGATGTAGATGGCTGGGTTCGGCGGGGCGGGGATCATCCCCGCATGCGCGGGGAACACTTCAGCGCGCGGTAGCGCGCTACGGTCTCGACGGGATCATCCCCGCATGCGCGGGGAACACTGACAAAACACAATCGCTATCACGTCGGCTCTGGGATCATCCCCGCATGCGCGGGGAACACTGCAGACCGGCCATGACATGGTCTTTGCGGGCGGGATCATCCCCGCATGCGCGGGGAACACGTACTGTAAGATTCGCGAGATCTTGGCAGCCGGGGATCATCCCCGCATGCGCGGGGAACACTTGGTGCTTGCGGGCGTTGCTTGCGTTGGGCTGGGATCATCCCCGCATGCGCGGGGAACACTAGACGTATTTGCCGTCACTGTTTTTCTCGTAGGGATCATCCCCGCATGCGCGGGGAACACTAATGAACAGAATCGCGGATGTGATTGTCATTGGGATCATCCCCGCATGCGCGGGGAACACCACTGCTTATCTCCGGTCGCTGGGCATGTCTGAGGATCATCCCCGCATGCGCGGGGAACACCCGGTCGTGCCCGACCCGCACAGGCGGACCAGGGGATCATCCCCGCATGCGCGGGGAACACGCAGCTAGCTTAGGTGAGCACGGCATAGGGGGGTGTCCCTATGTAATTTGTCAAGTGCGTTTGATGCGGGGGTGTGTCGTGTCTTGTCGTGGTCTGGGGGCGTGTGCGGGGGTTGTTTCGGTTCGTGGTGGTGTCGTTGTGGTGGTGTGGGTTCC
>Ga0256406_1002375_pt1 | contig 26713 bp, 25 predicted proteins | sample RumenRJG_03DNA_FD_185986 | JGI IMG/M metagenome (GOLD analysis project Ga0256406, IMG submission 185986) | Bovine rumen microbial communities from Lethbridge, Alberta, Canada - RJG_03 | ecosystem: Host-associated > Mammals > Digestive system > Stomach > Rumen | place: Canada: Alberta | collected...
ATGCCTGGAAGAAATATCATCGGCTTTTACAGAAACAATATTGGAAAGAGCATACTTTGTGGTCAGACGGATATTTTGCGGCGTCTATCGGGCAGGTATCTGCAGAAACGATAAAACACTATATTGAGAATCAGGGCTGAGATAGTAAAACCGACCCTGAAGGGTCGTGGCTTCCACCGACTAAAAGATTTTTGTGAATGGCAGAAAGAAAAGACAGCTGCTGCTGTCACATCTCATTAAGGTATTCTTCCAGACACAGATTCTTTTCCGTCATTACTTCAGCCGCTTTCTTTCCGACATAGCGGTAATGCCACGGTTCATTCAAAACGCCTGTAATATCGGTTTTATCTGACGCATAGCGCTGGATAAAACCGTATTTCCAGGCGTTTTCATTCAGCCACTGTGCAGTATCCCCGCTGATATTATCATCCGCTGTATTAATATCAACAGCCAGTCCTGTTTCATGTTCACTGGTGCCGGGGGCAGCCGTATAGGCAAGGGTCTGCTGTTCTGCCTCTTCTTCATTGTACCCCTGATCAAGATACGCCTGCACCTGACTGTCATACAGTGCCTTCTGCTCATCATAAGAGCGATAGCCGCTTCTGACATACAGTTCAATACCCTCACTTCTGGCATCATCAAACATTTCCTGCAGATAAGGATTCATTCTTTCATCCACCTTCTCGCCATTATCCAGCGCCACTAAGGCAGGTTCATAATCCAAGGCAATGGGATGCGTGCTGTTAACCAGCATCAGCTCCCATGCCTTTTTCTTCGTTTCTGCCTGGTAATCATGCCATAAGAACAGACACAGAAACAATACTGCTGACAGAGACAGCAGCCAGATCCGTCTTCTTCTCTTCTTCCTTCTGCTCATGCCGTAATTATAGCATTGCCTCCGCTCACCCGCTCTTAAGGTATACAGAAGACGCAGTTCCTTCCGATCCCGCATCCATGCAGAAAAAGACATGCCCGTATATCAGACATGTCCTTACAGTGAAAAGCTGTTATTTTACACCGGTAATCGTTACTCCATCAATCGATGTCACAGCTGGAATCAGAGCGGAGTCATACTGCTTCAGCTCTTCCGACATATGGAAGCCTCCTAACAGCTCCTTCACATTGCCGGAAACAGAACCGCCGGATACCGGTATGGTCCTTCCATCATGATGGTAGTAGGCCAGACGTATTTCACCAAACATATTTCCGGCCATATCCACCTGGAAATCAGAGAACTCAATCGGTTCCAGATAATCCCCTTCTCTTAACGTCCTGGCCGGCACTTTACCTCCATTGACTTCAAAGCAGCCCGGGGTAAAGGAATGATCCAGCTTGAGATACTGGCTGTATTGACGGGATCCGACAATACGTACCGGAACATTCTCCTTCATGAGTACTGCATCCTCAATCAGACAGCCGTCATGATCAAAGCTCATGTTCATGGAAGATTCAGGCAGATGACGGTGGGTCAGGATATTGATCCGATCGCCTGTCTCTTTGTCTGTGATCAGCTCATTCAGTCTGAAAGGTGAAACGTTCTGATACACATAGCCTGCGGAAAGACCATTCAGGAAGAAATGATAGATCTGCAGGGCATCTGCAGTGGTAAAGAGAACTCTGCCTTTGCCAAGCTTCGGGGTTCCTTCGGTGTGCAGCCTGTCTTCGCCAGCCTGCAGGGCCATGTTGAGCTCTGTCTTAAGATACTCACTGTCGCATCCTCCGCTTGTATAGCTGCGATAGAGCTCAATCTCATGTTTCTCATCTCTTGCGTCCAGAACTGTTTCCAGAAAGCAGTACGGTACAGTCTGGGCCAGATCCACGCCATTAGAATTGATATAGCGGCTCTTTCTTTCCTGTACAAAGATCTCATAGGAATTGACATCATGGGTCTTAGTTTCATCGAGCTCACATAATGTCTTCATGAACGCACTGGAAACAGAAGGAATATCTATCTTTGTTTCCCTGGCTTTGAAGTCTTTGACTTCCTCCGGCCTGACAAGTTCATACGGAGCACTTAAAGAATACTTTGCTTCTTCCAGCAGCTTCTCCAGCTGTTTCTTCCATGTCTCTTCATTACCAGTCGGGGCAAATTCCGCCTGGGCACTGCCAAGGCCTTCTGCTTCCCGTCTGTATACGGTCACATGGGTATGGGACACTTTCTTGGCTCTGTTCTGATCGAGCTTATGCTTAATGAAGTAGAACTCCCATCCTTCGGTATTCTCCTGCCGGATCTCCCAGGCATCTGCACTGCTTTCTTCCAGCAGCTTCTTCAAAGTATCGATCATTATCCGAGCCTCGCTTTCGTCTTGAGATATGGTCCCCCGTCCGTTACTTTGACAAACTCCTTATAACCCTTGCCGCAGTAGCCGGAACCGAATACCTCTCTGTCTCTGGATGCCATGGAAATACTGCCCAATAGATCCGGTACATAGCCGGTCATGATAATCGGTGCCACAACCTTTCCGGTCAGTTTTCCATCCTTGATCTCTCTGCCTAACTGCAGAATGCACTGAATGCCCCAGTGCTTGGGATCTTCCATACCGGAGCGGAGCCCTTCCAGAAGATACCCGTGCTTGATTGAGGCAATCATCTCTTCCCTGGTGTCTGTACCGGAATCAAACAAAGTATTGGTCATACGGGTATAGACCTTATGCTCAAAGTTCTGCCGCTTGCCATTGCCCGTCGGCTCAATACCGAGTCTTGCGGCGCTCAGTGCATCCGCAATGCCGTTTTCAAGCATGCCGTTTCGTATCTCTGTTACATCACCTGCCCGTGTGCCTTCATCATCAAAGGCATAGGATGTGACACCCTTGGCACAGAGCGCACCTTCATGCATGGTGACCAGATCACTGCCGATTCTGGTTCCCATCTTCTCTTTGGCCAATGCTCTGTTTTTGACAAACATGTCCATCTCCATGCCGTGTCCGAACGCTTCATGGGCAATGACACCGGTCACTTCAGGACTGGTTACAATCTCATATTCACCCGGTATAATGTGGCCGGCATGGACAAGGGCATCCAGCTGCTGCAAGGCATTATTGATCTGTTCATCCATATGTTTCAGAATCTCAAGGCCGCATAAACCGCTGTCAGCGCCCATGCCCTGTTCCACATGATCCCCGGCCATACCGAACATCATGGCATACATCTGGGAAATGACATAGCTCTGCTTCAGATGCTTGTGCGCACTCAGAAACATCTTGCTGATATGGGTCGCAGATACATTCAGAAACACATTCAGAAGTTCCGGATGTGCCTTGACGGTTTCATCATACTTTTCCTTCAGAACAGCCATGATCCCTTCCGCATCCGCTTCTTCCGGCAGTTCTTCTGCCTCTGCCTCATAGAAGATCTCATCCGGTTCATCCTTTAACACAGGTGTGTCATAGATCTTTGTACCGGTTTCCTGCAGGACTTTTTCCTGCATGGCCATGGTCTCTTCAATCTCTTTTTCCGTTTCCTCCACATGGTCCGGATCAAATTCATTCAGGGCATATTCCATGTAGTGTCCGTTTTTACATAAACGGAAGACAATGCCTCTTTCACTGGTCAGTGCATCCGAACTGATATTCATGGAGCCTTTGGTCACCTGGGCACTGAATGCCGGCGAATCCGTGGCCAGTGCACTGACATATTCATAGTTTTTACCCAGTCTTTGAATCAGTTCCTGCAGAGCCGGTTCAATCTGGTTCAGATAAGCTGAAAATGGTGCTTTCATAAAAAATTCCTTTCAGTTATATCTTAACACAAAAAGAAGCAGATGCCTGTGCACCTGCCTCAGTCAAGCTTATTGTACTGTTCATCACTGACCGGCTCACACCATACCCGTGGAATGGAACTATACCATTCCCTGCGGCATTCTCTATCCGCATCACGCCGGCAGCGATATAGAAGCTTTCATCAGAGAAATCAGAGAACCATCTTCAGTCTGATCTGCTGTTCCAGCTCTCTTGCGCTCATTCTTGCCGCACCGGACGCCAGAACCGAATTCTGGATGAGCGCATCCCCGGTCACCACCGTCAGATCATACTTTCCCTTACAGTCATATGCCTCTTTTTCAATCCAGGCATCCGCGGTAATATCCGTAGGGGTAAACACAATTTCCATGTCGCCCCGCTTCTCCACAGAACCGGCATTATCCCTGCGTTTATACCCGTCAAACACAACCGTCATCGGGCATTTGAGATACGCCTGGTAGTTAAACAGAATATCAATCAGATGATCCCGGGCTGCCCCGAGCTCTTCATTGCGGAACCCTTCCATGGACTTCCATCCATACAGGCAGTTATAACCGTCAATGATGCAGCGCTTCGGCAGCTTTTTCTGTTCCCTGATCTCCACATGCGTTCTTTTATCTTCTTCTTTCTTAGCCGGCTTCACCTTTTTCTTTTCATTGCGGTTATTACTGCCGGCACTGGCAAGGATTCTCTTGAGATCTTCCTTTGCAACCTTCATTGTCTCATGGCGGTAGGAAGAGCCCTCACTTCCCTCCTTCAGATCAATATGCATGTGCTCTTCCACTTCATTCCATTCCACATAATACCCGGCTCCAGCAGCACAGAAGATGGAACCGACCGGATTGCGGATATCCATTAAAGGATCATAATCCTTTTCGGCAATGATCTTTTCCTGATCCTCCACTTCTCTTGCCCCATCCATCATGGCCGTGTATCTGCCTGCCCCATGGGCATAGGCATTCAGATCACTCATGTAGTTATGCATGGTTCTCAAGGGACCGCTGCCTTCAATGACCGCTGTCTCATCCGAAGATTTGATTTCAAACTGACACTTCTTTGTATCAAGATCATACAGTGCCCTTGAAAGAACGGAAGAAGGCACTTCCAGATGAAAATGCACAAAAGGCTCCAGCAGCACACAGTCCGCTTTCATCAAACCCTGTCTTACCGCCCGGCGGGCTGCCTGGCGGAAGTCACCGCCGTTAGTGTGTTTCAGCGATCCTTTGCCGCCAATCAGAGTAATCTTCACATCCGTCAGATAAGCCCCGGTCAGTACACCTTTCATCGGCCGGTTCAAAGCAGAAAGAATGGAACGCTCAAACATGCCCGACAGCATGCCGTTTGGCACTTCGGACACCACTTCCATGCCTGTTCCTCTGGGTAATGGATCGAGTCTGACCACCACTTCTGCATAATGTCTTAACGGTTCAAAATGCCCTACTCCGATCACACTGTCACGGATCGTCTCCTGATACACAATGCCCTGAGAGGCAAAACCGACCTGAATGCCGGAGCGCTCATAGATCTTCTTCTGCAGAACCTCTCTCTGCATGTCCCCCATGATCCGTACATGAATGGCATGATGCACTTCATCCATATCTATGCTTAACTGCGGATCCTCTGCTGCCAGCTCATTGCACACTTCATTCAGCGCCAGAATATCCGTTCCTTCTTCAGTCAGAAGCACATAGTCAAGACACCCGGATAACATCGGTGCCCCGCTGTCCTCTTCAAAGCCAAGCCCCTGTCCGGCATATGTACTTTTCAAGCCCTTGACTGCTACAATCGTACCGGCTTCCGCCTGCTGCACCATCTGATAGCTTTCCCCGGTATACATGCGCAGCTGATCCGCCTTTTCTTCTTCATTGATCCTGGCTCTGGCCTGCAGCACACCGCCGGTTACTTTGAGATGCGTCAGTCTGTTTCCTTCTTTATCTTCTGTAATCTGATATACCTTTGCCCCGAATTCCTCCGGATACTGTTTTTCCATACTGAAGGCATCAATCGCATCCAGCAGACAGTCGATATTGTTGCCCTTTAAAGCACTGCCGAACACAACCGGAAAGAAGGAGCGGGACGCAAAAGCTTCCTGCAGTAAGGACTGCGGGATATCCCCTGTTTCAAAGTAGGCATTCATGATAGCTTCATTGATGGTGGCTTCTTCTTCCTGCACGTCTTCATCCTGCAGGGCAATCATATTACTGCTGCAGCGCTTTTTAAGATCTGCCAGCAGTTCTTCTTCTGTAAAGCGGGCAATATCCATCTTGTTCACAAAGACAAGCACCGGAATATGGTAATGGGCCAGGCACTTCCAGATTGTCTCCGTATGGCTCTGCACCCCATCAAGACCGGAAATCACAAGTACTGCAAGGTCCAGCACCTGCAGTGTGCGTTCCATCTCCGCACTGAAATCCACATGACCCGGAGTATCAATGACAAAGATCCGGTCCCCTTTCCAGTCCAGCAGGGCATCCTTGTCATAGATCGTAATGCCGTGGCTGCGTTCCTGCTCATCATAGTCCAGCACCGTATCCCCATGGTCTACCCGGCCTCTTCTGCGGATCTTTCCGGTTTCATATAACATGGCCTCAATGCACGTTGTCTTGCCTGCATCAACGTGGGCCAGAATACCTGTTACGATATTTTTCATACGTGTATCTTACAACAAAAGAAAAATGCGTGTCATCACACGCATCCTTTCCTTACGCTTCGGTCAGATCCGCACCGAAGTATTTCTCAGATAATGACTTGAGCGTACCATCATCCCGCATATCCTGCAGGGCATCATTGATCGCCTTGCGCAGCGTATCAGAACCCTTCTTCATCGGAATGGCATACTCGGTCACATCATCAGACTGATCTACAACCTTCAGGTTTGTTTCTCCGGTTGTATTGAGATAATCCTGTACGGATGTGTCCGCATTGATGGTTGCCTGTACGGTACCGTTAAGAACCAGCGTCATTGTTTCCGCCAGTGTCGGCACATTGGATACCTTTGCCCCGTAATCCTCACCCATCTGGGCATAGGTGGAGCCGGTAGAGTTGGCAGTAGTAGAGCCCTTGAGATCTTCAAATGTCTTGATCGTATCATTGTCCTTGCGCACCACAAGATCAATATGGTCATAAGCATACGGATCAGAGAAATCAAATGTCTTTTCTCTTTCCCCGGTCACATCAACCCCGTTGACAACAACATCATAGACACCTGTGGACAGACCCGTCAGAAGACCATCCCAGGCCCCTTCCGTAATGTCTGCCTTTACGCCCAGGCGCCTGGCAACATTCTGGGCTACTTCCACATCATAACCGACAAGATTGTCGTTCTCATCATGGTAGGAGAACGGCTGCCAGTCTCCTTCAAGCCCGATTCTCAGCTCGCCTGCATCCTTTACCTTCTGCAGGGAGTCATCTGCGGCGGCTGCGGTTGAAGCGGAAGAAGCCGCGCTGGAACCGCATGCGGAAAGACTCAGTGCCATCAGCGCGGCAACACTTACAGATACCAGTTTTTTCATTCATTTCCTCCTGAGTCATGTTCGATGACTCTTCTTAAGAAAGCTTTTGTTCTTTCATTCTGCGGATGATCAAAGAAAGCCTTTGATTCACCCTGTTCCACGATCTTTCCATCTTCCATGAAGATGGTCCTGTTGCTGACATTGCGGGCAAAGTTCATTTCATGTGTCACAATCAGCATTGTCCGCCCTTCTTTTGCAAGATCCTGTATGACCGCCAGCACTTCACCGATCAGTTCCGGATCCAGCGCACTTGTCGGCTCATCAAAGTAGATGATTTCCGGATCCGGAGCCAGAGCCCTGGCGATAGCGACACGCTGCTGCTGGCCGCCGGAAAGCTGGCTGGGATAATAATCAGCCCGTGCTTCCATACCTACTTTCTTCAGCATTTCCATGCCGATGGCTTCCGCCTGATCCTTCTTCATCTTACGGGCTACGGTCAGTCCCTGAGTCACATTTTCAAGCGCTGTCTTATTGGCAAACAGATTGTAGTTCTGAAAGACAAAGCCCGTTCTTTTACGGATGGCTGCGATTTCCTTCTTTCTGATCGTACCAAAGCCATATGCCTTTCCATCAAATACAAGCTGTCCTTCATCCGCTGTTTCCAGAAAGTTGGCACAGCGTAAAAGCGTAGTCTTGCCGGAACCGGAAGGCCCAAGTAAAGCAACCACTTCACCCTTTTCAATGGAGAGCGACACACCATCCAGCACCAGAAGATCACCGAAACGCTTATGTATGTCTCTGATTTCCAGTACTGCCATATCACTCGCCATCCTTTCTGTCATATCTGCCAAGATACTTCTCCACTCTGTGCTGGATAAATGAAATCACCGTACAGAACAGAAGGTAAACCAGGGCAACTTCAATATAAAGGGCAAAGAACTGATAAGTACGGCCGGCAATCCGCTGGGTTGTCATGAACATTTCCACCACCGTGATATTGGCGGCAAGAGACGTATCCTTGACAAGAGAAATCAGAGAATTGCTTAAGGAAGGAAAAGCCGTACGGAAGGCCTGGGGCAGCACAATATGCCACATGATCTGCCCGAAGCTCATACCGACACACAGACCGGCTTCCTTCTGTCCTTCCGGCACCCCTTCAAGGCATCCTCTTAAAGCCTCGGCCATATATGCCCCTTCACAGAAGGAGAAACCGGCCCAGGCCGCCCAGAACGGATCCGCATGGATGCCGACCATCGGCAGACCATAGAAAATAATCATCAGCTGTACTAATAGCGGCGTGCCTCTGATCAGCCAGACATAAAACTGCATGATCTGTTTCAGCACCGGCACTTTGGCGTACTGAATCAAAGCCGCAATCACGGCAATAACAAGTGCTGTAACAAACGACAGAAGCGTCAGAGGAATGGTCATCTGAATCCCCGCTTTGAGAATCTGCGGCAGTGCGTTCAGCAGAATCTGCCATAATTCCTCACTCATATCACCCCTCCCTTCTGAATGTAATCCATATTATAAGCACAGTAAGAGCCATTGAACAATTCAAATGATCTCACAGCCAAAAAGAAACGCATCACTGCGTTTCCTTATTTTCATCTGACTTCGCACCTGCACTGGGCGCAGCGGAAGCACCCGGTGAAGCGGTCGGCTCCGGCTCCTTCTGATACTTCAGTGTACGGCTCAGGATCTTATGGGTACTGGAATTGGACTGTACGCCGACCTGGATTTCACTCCAGTCTTTGATATCCGTATTCTGTACCAGAAGAATATTCTGCGAGATCCAGGTCGTATCAGCCTGATCGCCATCAATGAACACCTTGCACGATTTCGTGAAATTGTTGCCATAGATGTAATACATCTGATCCGACAGCTCCTTGAAGCCGGTCACATCAATCGTCCTGACACCCATCTTATAGAACGGAGAAGGTGTATACGGCGTATCGCCGTCATCGTTATAGCAGTACCGTTTGCCATAGAGAATGTCATACTGCAGGGCCTGCATATTGGCCAGGAAGTTATCATGCCGGCCGCCCATATTGGCCTGCTGGAAACGGAACATCGTGCCCTCATGAATGCCGAGGCGATTCATGATCTCAGCAACAGACTGATAGGCATAGAGATCTTCTGTCTGTTTCTTCATGCTGAAGTTGTCCCAGATCAGATAGTTGGTCTGATAGGTATTGCCGCCGGTCAGATCGCCATCCGTCAGGCCCATGGTCGGCAGATGATCACCATACAGCAGCAGTACAGTCTTTTCATTTCTCTTTTCCAGAGAACTGATCAGATCCGCAATGAACTGATCTTCTTCATGAAGCTCATTGGCATAATATTCCCAGGCATAGTCCTGTTCCTGGGTCGGAGCACCGGTGACCGTAATTTCCGGATCATCCAGCACCTGTTCAGTCGGATAGGCGCCATGGGGCTGTACGGATACCGTAAACACATAATCCGCCCCCAGCGTACTGTCCAGACAGTCATTGATCGGGGAAATCAGATTGCGGTCGCGCATCCAGCCGTTGTAGTTGGTATCATCCTGTCCCTGCATGTATTCAGCTGAGGTAAAGGATTCAAAGCCCAGGTTCTTGTATACCGTACGACGGGCATAGAAGTTGGCTTCATTGTCATGCAGGGCAAAGGCATTGTAACCGATGTTACGCAGATCATAGGCACTGCTTTCACAGCTTTCCTTCTTGAGTACGCCTTTATAAGGATATTCACCTGCACCGAAGAAATGCATACTCATGCCGGTCAGGGTTTCAAACTCCGTATTGGCCGTGCCGGCACCTACCGTCGGCACCGTATAGTAGCCATTGGAATACTGTTCACACAGCTTATGCCAGTTGGGAATCGGATCCTCATTGAACTTCAGCCAGCTGACTCTGGTCGGATCAAAGAAAGATTCCAGCTGGATGACGATAATATTCGGTTTGTCACCCTGATCCAGTGATGTTTCCTCAGTATTGGAATCATTGGTCATGATGTTGTCAATCAGCTCCTGGGAGTAGTTATCCGGCTCATTGATGCCGGTATCGAAGATCGTTACCGTAAAGCAGTACGGAAATCCATAATCTTCATACGCAAAAGCGATATTGCCGAAGTATGTAGCCAGAATACCCTGGTTGATACAGAAGCGTGTCAATCCATAGAAGCCTAAAAACGCCGCCACCACACAGGCAAATACCGGTCCTCTGTGCATTTTGCCCGGGTATTTCGGGGTTCTGACATAGTGAACGATCAGATAGATGATGCCTGCCGCAATTCCAAGAAACATCAGAAAGATCTCAAAGCCATTCAGATACTTGGTAATAACCGCACCGCCTTCAGAAATATTCTTGAGATCCGGTCCGGTAAACGGCGTGACACGGTTGGCCAGGATGATGCCATTGGTCAGTCCGAGCACCCCCCAGATGCCGAAGATCAGAATCTGCCAGAAACTTCTCTTGCGGAACAATAATGCCGGGGTAGATGTCACAAAAATATACAGGGCGTTATAGACGAATACCTTTGTCGAGTTATGCATGAAAGCAAAGGTTTCCGTAATACTGCGCCGTGAAAACAGTTCAATCAGGAAATACAGTATGAACGAGAAAATGAACTGAGCTATGGCAGCCTGCCATATATTCATCATACGTTTGGGCTCGCGCTCATGGAATATGACTTTCAGTTTACTGCCGATGCCGGCAAATCTGTTCTTCATCTTTTCAGAAACAGCCATTGATCCGCCCTCCCTTTTTAACGTCTAGCATGATACGCTAATTTTCACAGTTTTTACACAATTTGTATGTGAACTTTGTGTGAATTCGCTTAAGATCTGCTTTTTTCAACGATCTCTTTCTGATAGGCACGCGACAAAGACAGTTCCGTGTCAAAGAACTTTTCAAAATACGGACGGATCGCATCATCTTTAATATATGCCGCATTCTTTTTTTTGATCGCTTCTTCCCGGGAACCGTCAAAGATGGCCTTGCCATGGGCCATTTTCCAGGCAATCACATCCTCCACGGCATGAAAGCGCTTTTCAAACAGTTCCGCCATCTGTACATCTATTTCATCAATCTCCCGCCGTGCTTCCTCCAGTGCCTTCTCCTGCATGTTTTTCTCCTTTTCTCCAGCATTCATCCTCTTTTTCGGATCATGAAATTCTTTTCATCTGGTCATCTTGTTGTATAATCTAGCATATTACAAAGGAGGGACAGTGTGCTATGAGCAATTTTGTGTTTATATCACCGAATTTTCCCAAGACATACTATCAGTTTCCGAAGGCCTGGAAACAGATCGGCGGTACTTCTCTGTGTATCGGGGAAGATCCCTATGACAGCCTGAGTGATGAAATGAAGGCGGCCATGGACGAATACTATCAGGTCGGGTCCATGATGAATTATGACGAAATGTACCGGGCCGTAGCCTGGTTTGCCCATAAACATGGAAAGATAGACTGGCTTGAAAGCAATAACGAATTCTGGCTGGAACAGGATGCCAGACTCCGTACGGATTTCAACATCACCACCGGTGACAAGAGCGGTGATGTCATGCGCTACAAGCTTAAATCCAACATGAAAAAGTACTACGCAGAGGCCGGGGTACCTTCCGCAAGATGGCATCTGACTTCTACATATGAAGAAGGAAAGAAATTCGTAGATCAGGTCGGTTTTCCGGTCATTGTCAAACCGGATGACGGCGTCGGTGCCAATGCGACCTGGCGTATTAATAATGATAAGGAGCTGCAGGACTTCTATAGACAGAACCTGCCTGTCCAGTACATCATGGAAGAGTATGTCCCGGGTTACATCGTCTCCTTTGACGGCATCACCGATCAGGACAACAACATCATCTTCAAGACATCCCACACCTTCCCGGAGCCCATCATGGATGTGGTAAACAAGGCAGATGAATGCGTGTACTGGAGTGAGCGTGAAATCCCCGAGGACATTGAAGACTGCGGCACAAAAGTCATCCATGCCTTCAAGATCAGAGGCCGTTTCTTCCATACGGAATACTTCCGTCTGACCGAAGACAAGCCGGGCCTTGGCAAAAAAGGAGGTCTTGTCGGCCTTGAAGTCAACATGCGTCCGCCGGGAGGCTATACCACCGACATGATGAACTTTGCCAACGACATCAACGTATACAGCGTCTATGCCAACATGGCCATGTACAACCTTGCCATGTATGAAACCGACCGTCCGTATTACTGTGTCTATTGCGGCAGACGTGATAAATACGAATACACCAATGGTGAAGCAGCGGTATTTGCCCGCTATGGCTCAGCCATCTGTATGCATGAGCGCATGCCTGGCATCCTCGGCTCAGCCATGGGTGAAGACATGTACATTGCCCGCTTCAAGCGCAGGGAAGATGTCAAGGCATTCATCCGCTTTGTCATGGACAAATCCAGGGAAACTGAAAAGAAGGAAACAGAGAAGAAATGAAAGTACAGTACTTTAAAGAATATTCCAGCTGCCTCGGCCGTGATATGGAATACAAAGTCTATGGCCATGCCGGCAAGCCGGTGCTTGCCTTCCCGAGCCAGGACGGCCGCTTCTTCGACTTTGAAAATAACGGCATGATCGGCTGTATCGAAGCCTATATCAACGACGGCAGAATTCAGGTCTTCACCTGCGATTCCAATGATGTCAATTCCTGGTCTTCCAAGTCATGGGACAACCGCAAGCGCATTGAGGCACAGGAAGCCTACTTCCACTATGTCACCGATGAGCTCTGCCCCCGCATCATTGCCATCAATGAAGAAGCCAACGGCGCCAGGGCAGACGGCATCCTGACAACCGGATGTTCCATGGGCGGCACCCATGCCCTGAACTTCCTGTTAAGACGTCCGGACATCTTCTCCGGCTGTATTGCCCTGTCCGGTGCCTATAACGCCAGACTGTTCTTCCCGGACTACAGTGATGATCTTGTCTATGCCAATTCCCCCGTGGATTACATCAACGGCATGCCCTACGATCACCCTTATGTGGAGATGTACCGCCACAGAGACATTATCCTGTGCTGTGGAAGAGGTGCCTGGGAACATCCGATGCAGGAAGACAGCGCCCGCATGAAAGAACTGTTTGAATACAAGAACATCCCGGCCTGGGTCGACTTCTGGGGCACAGACGTCTCCCATGACTGGCCATGGTGGCGCAAGCAGCTTCCCTACTATATGAACTTTGTCTGCTGAAACGATGTCCTTTGACATCGTTTTTTCATATGTTAGAATGGAATCTGTCAATGCGGCTATGGTGGAATTGGCAGACACGTCAGATTTAGGATCTGATGGTTTATCCGTACAGGTTCAAGTCCTGCTAGCCGCACGAAATTCACCCCATGCGAAAAAAGCCGGAAACATTGAGTTTATCGGCTTTTTTCGTATCTTTCATTCTGTCCCGTCAGGGTATTATACGGGTTACATACAGATACCTCACCGGCAGTCTGTTTACTTCTTCTCTTTTTCCGTATCCACTTCCTCCAGCATGACATCAATCACACGCTGATCCAGAAAATATCCTTCTTCTTGATCGGATGAAACTCATACACAGAACCGCAGATATCACCAAACACTGCACCTGACAGAATGAAACCCTCCTTTTTCTGACAGCATCATGATAGAAAAAAGCATAACATAAACGGTCAACTGCCGGGCTGCTTCTGCATTTCCTTCTTTTTACGAACCCGAACTCTTGATCCTCATCTCTGTCTGACGCTATAATCCTTTTGCTTTATTTCCATAGAGAGGCATTATGACAAAAAGAAATCCCTTTATGAAATACTTCTGTGAAATGCTTGTACTGCTGGCTGTATTTGATCTGTTTATTGATGTTCTGCAGCTTTTCGGTCTGCATTCCGCTCTGATCCATACTTCACTTGATGACTACGGTACAGATATCAAAGGCATTCTTACCGTATTAGTAACAGACGGCATCTGTATCGGCTTTGCCTTACCCGGCTGGATCGGCAGATCAGTGAAATCATGCCGCATCCTTTCCATTCTTGGTACAGCCCTGTTTCTTTTCTCTTATGTATCCTGCCGCATGAATGAAATCAGCAGTCTCAAAACAAGAACCATCCTCATCACCCTGATCTGCTTTATCGGCTATGCCTTCGCTGCCTTCACTTCAAAACAATAGTCAGCGTACAAACCTTTCAAACGGACAGATATACGGATCTTTCCTCAGAATGCCATCCTGTACTGCCCTTTCATGACATCTCAGCAGAAGGACAAGCTCTCCTCTTCTGCTTTTTATTTTCTCTGCTTTTCCAAATTCATCCGGTACATACATACACATATGACTCTCCATCATGTACTGCCCCGCTTCAAAGAAAGCACTTTCCGTCCTTCTTCCCTCAATCACACAGCTGAACAGCTTATGATCCAGTACATCCGAAGCACTGTGAAACAGCCTTTTCACAAACCGCATCACATCTTCCTCACACCTGCCATAGTAACTTTCAAACCCGAGAATCAATCCATCACTGTCCTGCATCGCATCAGCACAGAGATTCACTTCATCCTCAATGACACATCTTCTCTTCTTCCAGCATTTACCGCATCCCGTACAGCCTTTTACTTCCCCGATCTTCACAAAGACACACTGCACCCCTGCCTCTTCCAGCACCTGTTTCATCTCTTTCATCTTCAGATCACAGATACTGTTATTTCTGCCAAAATCAAGAAGAACTGTTTTCATGCCTCAAGTATACCGCTTTTCTGTGCTACTATAACTGCATTGAAAAGAAGGCAGAAGCTTATGGAATGGAAAAAAGAACTTCTCTCAGCAGTACTGGTCTTAGCCGCCGCATTTGTACTGGGTGTCATATTTGATCTGATCTTCTATCATGATCCGCTGGCCAATGTCGAAAACAATCTCATATGGGGTGTCATCCTGGACATTGTCCTGTTCATCTTTGATGTACTGAGATACCTCATCATGCGTCATCATGAAAAGAAAATGAGCCGTCGAAGATAAAATTAATGTTTGCTTTTGTGTCATGTTATGTTATCATAACAAAGCACATGAGTGATTAGCTCAGTTGGGAGAGCACTTCCTTGACGTGGAAGGGGTCATGGGTTCGAGTCCCTTATCGCTCACTCGCAAACCGCATAACAATGCGGTTTTTTTGATGTTTTAATCGATTAGTGGACAAACTAGTGGACAAATGCTTACTTCTCTTCGAAAAATTTGCGATGGAAGTTGGCATTAATGCGCTCATTTTTATTAGAACTCGCATAGAAATTAGCACTCACGTTTTCGTTTGCATGACCCATCAATGTTTTAATTACGACTGGAGAAACGTGTGCAGAGTACATATCATCTGCGTATGCCTTACGCATCAATCCACAATAGATATCGAGATTTTTCCCCGTTGATTTGTTGTAGGCAATTCTTACACGTCTTACGTAATCAGCAATTTCCGAGCTTGAAAACAGCGTTCCATCAAATTTAGAAAAAACTGGATCATGTTTTGATGCCTCAAAAATCTCTTTGAAGAGCATGGCTCCGTTATGGTCCAACGGAATCAGTCTATGTGCATTGCGCGTCTTAGTCTCTCTCAATGTCAACTCATCCTGAGCGGTTGACCCAGCAGACTGACGGATTTTTAAGTATGCCCCTTTTTCTACGCATTCACGACCAGTATTCTCATCGGTATAATGAATATCTGAGAATTCGACTGCATCTCGCTTTATTGCTCTTACTTCCTGACTTCTAATACCAGTAATTCTCATTACTTTCAACATAAATGCAATCATCAGCCGATCATAACACCACTGCTCACTATAAATGCCGTAGCTATTCAGCAGGAATTCAATGAAATTATCAAATTCTTCCTGACTGATATTTTTTTCATCTTTAAGCGCGCGTTCCGTTACATGTTCTGAACGTGGCACATCAATCGACTGGGAAAGATCAATAACAGCGATTCCAAGCTGCTGAGCAACCTGATAGATCCTATGCCAAATTGACCTGACATTAGAGACACACTGCTGCACACAACTTTCAGCGCAAATCTTCAAACTGTTGATAATATCAAGAGCTGTGATATCACGGATATCCGAATTACCGTAAACAGGCTTAATATACTTTGCAAACTCTTTATCCAGTTTAATGTAGGTGTTTTTTCTCCGTTGAAAATACTTAGGCACTAAAGCATATAAATCTTCAACTGTGTAACTTACTTTCGCAAAATTTTCATTGCTATCTAAACGCTTCTTAAATTCGTGAAATTCAGCCTCTGATTCTTTATCATTCCTCTTATACGTGCGGTTCATAGCTAAGATCCGATCACGATGTTCAATAGCAGCATTAAACGCCTCACGTTTATTCTTATAATCAGCAAGCTTGAACCACTTAGAATGTTTAGTACCGTCTTTCAACCGCAAATTAACACAATATGCAATCACCTCCTTTTCATTTCCCTTTTTATGGGAATACCGTTCTTCGATATATTTCTCTTTTTTCATGGTGTCACCTTTCATTTTCTTCCATTCAAAAACCGCTCCAGTGACGTAGCCATGTATATCAACAAATACATGTTATCGCATGTGCCTACCGGAACGGTATAATACATTATTTTTTTGATTGTAATTTGTCATTGCACGTGAATTATTACATTTTTGCCTCTCGAGAATGTGAATGATCAAGTTGCTTTGAATGTAAGGCTTTTGCTGCCGATTTATAGTTTTGCCTATATGCAATCGCATCATCTCTGGTAGCAAAACCGGATTTTACAGTTTTATAGTGTCCGTTTTCATCTCTTGCAGCGAGTCTATACTTTCCTTTACGATCTGAATCAGGAATTGCAGCTAAAGATTTTGGATCTATTTCATCAATCTCAGATTTCATTTTATATATTGCCGATGATATATCGGCTTTTGGATAATCAGAGAGATGAGTCTTGGAAATATCAAACCCAAACGCAGTCATAAGTCGTTTTCCAGCTTTCTCCGCGATTGAAATGACAGTCTGTTTCCATTGTTCTGCTGTTTCTTTCCATTGCTGTACCGCCGCTTTCAGCTTTGCATTTTCCTCTTGAAGATGATTGATCAGCTTGTCTTTCAAGGTGATATCTGACCGCAGTTGCATGTTTTCCTGTACCACATCAGCATACTTTTTAAGGCTTGGTGATTCAGTCACTTTTATCAGTTGACTTGTGGCAGCCACATAAGCATCTCGCTGCTTTTTAGTCTTTTCTTTTTCAGATTCCAGATTATTTTTCTGAGTCTGCAGTTCTTCTTTGATGGCTTGAGAATCCATCAAATTTTTTTCGACAGTGTCCTGATCAGCACTGATTTGATCTAATTTTTGGTTGGCGTCGGCCAGTTTTTCGGATATTGATTGCTGTTCAGACTTTAACTTTTCAATCTGTTTTGTCAGCTCTTCTTTCTTTTTTGTTTTGTATTCCAGCGAGTCTAATCCATGTTCTTTCTTCTGTTCGATCCGCTCTTTCTTCTCTTCTGCTGACATGTTGCGGTCATACATTTTGCAATCGTCCACGTCATAACCATACTCACGCATACGATGCGGATATTCCGTATTTACCAAATTGTAGAAATCGATTCTACCCTCTTTCTTTACATTGAATATTGGTAATGTTATCTGTTTGCACTCAGCTATATTGATATTTTTGCCTTTGGCATCAACAAGTTTTCCGTTGTTATCTACCCATCTAGTTTCCGTTGTCGTCGGAATAATCAGAGTATGATTATGCGGTGATTTCTCGTCGAAATGCTGAACAGATTCTATGATTTTCCAACCGGGACGATATTCTTTTAGGATATCTTCGATCACTTTATGGCTGGTATTCAGAAGCTCTATCTGCTGTTCTTTTGATAAAGAACGCATCTGTTCGTAAGGAACTTTTTCAATCAATTCGATGCAAGAAACAGTATCTTTTCGCAAGGAACGAGCACCATTTTCTCGCCGTATGCTGTTGATTCGATTGATTTCATCCTGAATAATTTTTTCTACATTATCATTCGTGCTGCCTACCATCCAGACATTCATCTGCGTTTTTGAATGATCAATATCAGCATCTCTTCCTTCTCGTTCATCATTCATTTCATTCCATGCTTTGGCAACTAGACATGTTTTTGCAGCACGATCCTTGGCTTTATAGCGAGTACTTGACGGATGAAGTGAGCAGCGCATAATTGGCAGTCCCACATTGTATCCCATATAGATGCCTCCTTTCTATTAATTCTTATATAGCTATGTATCTGATCAGCGCGGCGCTAGCCACGCCCATCCCTTAGGAGCGTAGTGAGTAAGGTTGGTGTCCTCCAACCTTACATCGCATCGCTTTGGTAAGGTTTCCGGACCTTCCTTCGTTGAAGGAAGCGAAGAGTGCCTCCGGCGGCTCCTATCCGGAGTGGACCTCCCGATCCGGGGAGGCGCGGATATAACCTCCGGTGGCTCTTGCCAGAGAGGCAATCCTTCTTAATAAGAAGGATTCGAAGAAAATTATTCGTTGGTTTTTGGCGGCTCGAATCCCATCCGAATATGAATGCCATAGTCATCATATGAAATGACCACCATGCCATATCCGGATTTCGAAATGAATGATGCTGGTCTGATTGGCAGCCCGTACTGATTGTCGCTGAACATATCACCACAATAGTAGTCGCAGCATTCGCTTACCTCTGTAACAAAATCACTATCATATGCAGAAATGAATGCGACGGCCGGCGAAATGATAACGCCACTACCGTACCAATCATCCGAGGCACTTACTGTCCAATTCCGATCAGCAACATAATCTGCCATTGCTGCTGTCAATGCTTCGTTTTTATTCTTCATCTGCTCATTCCTCCTGATGATTTCATTTCAATATGATTGTTCTTTGCTTCTTCTCTTTTTGTGTGCTTTGTCAGTTGCTCGATCAATTGATCAGCTGTCTTAGCATTCATAGTATCTTTGCAATTTGTCAGCCGTGATTTAATATCAGCTGTGTTACCATTACGGATCGCAGTATAAATGTCGTTATAGTTACTGCCAGCATAGATCTCTTTTTCTTTGTATCCTTCTGGATCAGTTGTCATCAGGAAATGATTGACCTGATCGGCAAGCTTCTTTTCATCTATCTGTGACTGCTGCTGTTCAATTGATTTGTCCATTCGTTCGATGATCGTGTCACTGCAGGCTGCAATTGCGTTTAGATTTTTCAAAACCTCATCAGCATTCATATGTGCCCACTCTGTTACATATCCGATGGAATAGTCTGATGTATTAATTCCGTATCTAGCACATACGGTATACGCCGTTCCTTCAGCCTGAATTTCACGAGATTCATGAATATTAATTCCATCTGACGGAAAATACTGTTCCAAATCGAATAGTGCTTTTTGTACAGGTAGACTGTACCGGTAATGGTCAGTCTGATTGAAATTGTCATAGCAGATATGCCCTTCTTTAACCGCAGTTCCACCGGTAAATTTGGATCCGTCATTCAAACGAATACCAATGGAACGGCCAGTTTCTGCTTCGTATTCCTTGGCAGCACTTTTTGCGGTCAGATTGTTTGCGATAATGTGCCCTTTCTGATCAGTTACGTAGTAGGCCACATTAGCATCTGATTCCATGTTATGCAGCAGAGAATGCGCTGTTTCATGTATAGAAGTTTTGATAGTCTGCTCTTCAGACATATCATCTTTTACAGCAATTCTTTTATTTATAAAATCGTAGTAGCCATTTGCTTCCCCCATTGATTCAGGGACTTCAAATGTGATCGGTACAGGACTGGCGGAATCTTTGACTGCCTGAAACAGGATCGGATATTTATCTCCAATCTCTCCTGTCAGCGGCGACGCGGCAGATAACGGGATTACTTCTCTGCCCGGAATCTGTTCTGTCTGACTGATGTCAAATACGTATCCAATTTTGAATGTCAGTGCATCCACCTTTCTTTCTTCTTTAACAGGATCACCATTGCGATCAAGTTTGACAAGATTTGTCTTAGGATCAATGACATCCACCTTATCCGTATACTGGTATTTCATTGGCACCAAAATTGCCAAACCATGTTCACCACGTTTTACCTGTCTATTGAATTTGTCACGCCATAAGCGATATCCAGCCACTATTGATGCGTCAGGCTTCTGGCCTAAAATCATCATGGTATTACGCCAGCTGTAGCTATGAAATTTGCTCATACCATCTAATATCTGCTGGATTTTTCCGCTATGAATCAGATCCACCACCTGTTTCTGCATTTCTGCAGTCTTATCATCTATTTCCTTGCGCCTTTCTTCAGGCGTTTTTCTTGTGTATTCACTGTTATATGGCATTATTTTTTCTCCTTCTGGCTGTTTTCATCATCCGCATCATCATTAATAATAGGAATTGGGGATGTGCCGCATTTGTAGTTCCGCATAGCTCTATCATTTTGTTCAGTGATATCATCCACAAGATGTTTGTATGTTGGAATCAAGAAAAAGGGAGTCTTGTCAATATAGAAAAACGAACCGTCAATGAAGGCGATCAGCTTTTTTTCAGCACGTAATTTTGATATATCAGAAGGGTCGTAAATATTACGGTATTCATACGACATTTGCTGTGATGTTTTATTATTTATGCCAGTCAATCCGTTACGGCTAGTTGTGATTTTAGTTTCACGATACTGTCCTGCTAAATTGCTGAAGTACTTGCTCGTCACATCATCTCTGGAAGACAACAATAAGGTTGCTTCACAATTGGTTAAGATTGATCGTCTGCCAGTTGTTTGATATGTAGCGTCCAGTTGTGACAAGCCTTGTACGCACAACCATATGGACACCCTACGTGACCTCAGCCTTGCCAATGGTTCCTCAATGGCCATGTGTCCGATTGAACCAAATTCGTCAATCAACATGATGATTGGCCGTTCATTATCCCTTATCCATTCAGGCACGGACGAGAGATAATTAATTGTTAATTCTGTAATCATCCTAAAGATGGCACGATATTGTGCCAGCAGATTGTCTGGCAAGGCAAGAAATATTGATATTCCATGCCGCAGGTCTTCTGGTGCAGCTTTTCGTGGATTATCACGAAGGCAATATTGGACAGATTTATTTCCAAATATACGCAATTCGGCTCGCATTGTAGACTCAGAATCCATGATTAACTTGTCGCCTTGCTCTGTTTTGCCAACATAGGATTGCAGAATTAACCGTAGTTTTGGATGTCTTGAAAGCATTTCCTTATCAGCCATTATCTCTGCCAGCAGATCTGTTAGCGGGACCATCATTAGCTGCAACATACTATCGATGAACGACTTGTCCTGAAAGTATCCATACATCAGAAATCCGATCAGCAGGTTCTGTGCTGTCTGGTAGAACACAGTGTTATCACTGCCAACGCCATCTGATACGATCAATGTTCTGGCAATGATATCCATCCGCTTTTCGACTTCATCATCTGTACTTGAGGAATTAAGCCCTCTATAAACGTCAAACCCCCAGTACGCTGGAGAAGTGCTGGATGGGTCTATTACTTTAACGTTGGTGTTTTCGGCATATGGATCATATCTGACACAATGCCGTTGCAGTTCCGGTTTGATGTCAAAACAGAAAAATGTAGCCTTCTGTTCATCATCAGCATAGTTAAAATTCCATAGCAGGGCATTCTCAAGGGTGGTTGATTTCCATGATCCAGGACTTCCTATGACCAATAAATGCATAATGTTTTGTGGATCAATCATTAATCGCGTGTATTTGCCATTGTGGCATCCGAATGTGAATCCATCTGGTTTACGGGATAGGTATATAGCCGGAACTGGTGGATCCATCGCAGTCCTTTTATCTTTTGATCTTCCTGTGTTATCCTTGTCCCACCATGATGGGACTGGTGCTTTTCTACCGAGTATGCTGCTGATTAAAGTGATCAGCAAGGCAACGCCATAACAAACAAAAGGTATACCAACAGCAATAATCACTTCAGTTACACTTACATGTGCAGAAAACTCAGCATTCAACAGCGCCGATTTTAATGCTGTATAAATATAAATGGCTATGCAGTAGATCAGTGATATCACTACTCCGATGATTATTCCGTAAAGACTGGTAAAAAAAATATTACCTTTTTTCATATTATTTACCTTCACAAATGAAAAGAAGGAGTTTTGAACATCGCTCCTTCTTCATTACGTTTAAATGACTGATCTAACCATGACAACACCATCAGGTAATGATGTTTCATTTACAATTTCATGCACTTTATATACACCGATATATGGCTCTACCTTTAAACCATATGGCGTATTCCATAACACGTCCTTTGCCGTCAGTATTGGATAAGTCTTCTTTACAATAGTTACGATGTCAATTGGATCAGCTGCATCATTAGAAAAGTAAATCATATGCGGCACACCATTTTTATCACCGTCATAAACCTCAATAACATATACTACAATCGCATCTTCTGCCTTTTCTGGATTCAATACACAATAGGCTTCAGGAATATAGACTGCACCATTTTTCGAAATATATTTCTTATATAAAATGTTCATATCTTTCTTTTCCTTTCGTTTGAAATGTGGGTAAGAGGTTACCCATAGAACTTCTATGATTCTCATTAGACTAAATATTCGAAAAAAAAGAGTTTCAGTAGAATTCTTTGTGATTACAATGAACTTTCAGAAAGTTTTCTTCAACTTGACCTGCTCTTTAAGATATCTGTCAGCTTCTGTATTAGTAATCTCTTCAAAGGAGTTATAAGCCGGGTAATATTTAAAGTATGCAGCAGAATCTCTTTCACCGTTCCGAAATTTCATGACTTCCAATTTCATTATTCTATAGCCACGATCAGCGCACCTTTTCTTTTCTCGATTACGCTCATTTGCATCTGACTGATCCGTAACACCGCACCAGTTCCAGCCAAGCAGAATTCCTCCTGTATACTCAGTGTCACCAGACTCCTTGAAACACTGCGTATTAATTGGACCGTTATAGCTAGCGCGAGATACACTCGAAACGGTAAACACCGGCATGCCGATTTGTGATGCTAAGGCTTTAAGTGTCGTCACAATCATGTCCATTTTAGTCTTACGATCTGACTGGGATCTATCTTCAGGATCAGCTCTGATAATCTGTAAGTAATCAACAAAGACAACTACTGGTCTTTCCTTATGTTCCCGTTTCCATGCAGCAGCGCAGTTAGCAATTTTTCTTACTGTCAAACCGTCAGTACCCGCTTCTTTAATAAATAAATTCTCACCATAACTAGCAAAGTACTCATCAGAATAGATGCTGTAATGTTCATATGGAACACGAACAAAGTCATGTGATTTCTCATCAAATGACCAGTATAAAACGTCTTTAGTCGTGACCAAATCTGCAGACTCATCATTCTTATGATGCCGAAAAGAAATTGCGGAAATACCACGTGCAATAAACTCGTCTCTCCCCATTTCCAGTGCAAAGTAGATGACATCAGCACTACCAGAGGCTGCGATACTTTCAGCCATAGCCATCATATAAGCAGATTTGCCAGTACTGGTTTCAGCAGCCATTATGTACAGCTCATTTGACAAGCCACCACTAAGCAATTTATCAAAATTCAGCCAACCCGTACTGATACGTTTTCTTTCCTGTATACAATGGTCTCGAAATGTTTTGGCGTATTCGCTTATTGGTTCTAACTTCAAATATTCCTTATTTGACTCTTCTTTTTTGATTTTTTGTCCCGTATGCGATTCTTTATTTGTTTTTGTTTCAACTTTGTTCACCGTCTTGTTTTCATCAGCATTTTTGTTATCTTTTGATACACGGGGCTCTTTGGTATCAGCTACATTTCCTGTATTGTCTTTTTCACTATGTTCTGTGCTCATGTCCGCCTGCGGATTTTCAAACTCCTGTTTATTATCTGTATGTGCATATTTCATTCTTGCCATATCGATTAACGTTTTCAATTTTTCAATCACTTTCATTTGTCTCATCCTTTCTCTTAGGTTGCGCAACAGCGCAACACATATCCTTTACGAGCCTTAGAAAAGCGTCCGCCCACAATCACAGTGGGCGGACGCTTCCATATGTAATTTACATTTACATACATTACATACGTTTTTGAGCCTTTATCAAAAATCATGATAATAATCACGTTTTTTCAGTTTCAACAGCAATGGGTGTAATACATATAACGTGGGCTTGGCACTGATATCACGTGATCTTGTAATATATATTACTTGGAATCGTAATACATATTACGTGGTCAATTTTGCTACTAATCAATAATTATCTTTACACCTATTACTTTTTTTTCGCCAAGCTTCCTCACATCATAGCCTTGAATATAGCCAATCTGTTTATAGCGATCTAGAATCAAGCATACCCTCTTATGCAGCTTTGAACGTTTATTTTTCCAGCCTGCCGGGGTATTGTCTGCTGGATTAATACCTGCGGCAATAAATAAACCGTTTTGTTGGCCTGTCTTTGCATCATAGTAAAGATACGAAATATTGTTATTTTTTACATTATTCTTTGCATTTCGCAGCAGCTCAATCCTTGTGATTAATGCCCTTTTCAACAAGATCATTTCTTCTGTGTTTTCAGCTCCAGGAATTTGCAACAATTCAATCGGCACAGCCATTATCTGCTTAACCGTTTCAGCATATTGATATAACGCCGGTTTCTTAAGCAATCGATATCCGTGTAATCTTTTTTGATTTCCTGAGATAACCTCAATTTCCTCTAAAGGCAACAGATATGTTGTAAGCTTTATCCTATCCTTAGGAATATCTTGTACCTTACGTACGTGATATTCATCAGTACAGTCGATAGTTATACGGATTGATGCCAATTTCTTGAGACTGGAAACAATAGTTTGGATCCTATAATCACTAATTTTGTGACTACCCTTATAATCAGCCGCCATAACTCGGGCAACATTTTCAGCCGTAAATACATTACTGCCATTGCAATATAACGTATAAACGGCATCCATTATTGCCGCATCCAAAGGTGTTATATTTTTTTCACCATCCTCAAGTTCAACATTAACACATACATTTTTTCTGGGTAATGTAATAACATCAAAGTTATAATTAGTTGCACTAAAAGGAGAATTGCTAATAATGACATGCATGATCTTTGTGTTATTGATGTACCCTGTCTCGATATGTGGCAGCTTTGCTACTGGGCAACTTGTACCGTTCTGAGCATTATAAAAGTCACCGATTTCCATGCCGTAACTGCAAATCCTTTCCGGCTGTTTCAGAAATAAAACTATTAATATCTCCCTCCGTGTACAACCAATTCTTACCACAATGCCGTCCGATCAAATACCCCTGCCTACGAAGTTTGGTGATATAGTGTGTTGAGACATGTAAAAGCTCAGCCACTTCTACCTGTGTATAAATTTTATCGATCATAACGCGATGCCTCCTAACTATTGCTTAGTGCCTTACATTTCATCGCATTATGTCATTCGACTAAAAGTTCGAAATTTTTATGGTTTCAAGGCAAATGTATAAAATATACGAATAATTTTATTAGTAATTTTAACATCGTTAGAAGTGTAAAAATCAAAATTACAAGTGGATGCGCAGTAGGTGTGTGGATCACTCATCACATGCCTGTGTCGGACGAAACGTAGTTTAAGTTCGATGAGTATTAATAATAAACTAAAAGAAGCTGTAGTTCAGCCCAGTCAGTTAAACTAGGTTCTTCTACAGCCCAAGAGATCAGCAATATTTTGCTCGCTCTTCTTCCGGCAGGAAGTCATCATCGAATACCTGATAGTATGCAGCATCTCTCCCGGTCCAACCGCATTTCTGTGAAGCCATGATAGCCTGACTCACATGCTTCAGCTTTTTATCATCCATATAAGCTCTGATGCCATACTTTTCAATGACATAACGGGCGTGAACAACTGCATCACAGCAGCGGTACCTGGCCAGTGAGTTGATGTTGTGGTTGATGTTTGAAATTGCTTCTTCATACCCCATAGGAATGTGTTCGCCATGCGTGTCGATGATGTACTGTCTCTTTTTCCTCGACTTTCCTTTATGATCAAAATCGGCAATATAGCTGCAAGCTCTTTTCAGATCAGCAGGATCATTCTTCCGCATCAAAGAAACTAAGATAGGTGTCAGCATCACAATTTTTTTCCATCCACTTCTTAGCTTCATCAACTGACAGCGGTGTGATAATCTCACCATAGCCCCAGCCGTTCCCGTAAGGCTCGGCATACTTGCTCAGGCCGCCACCTTCACCATACAGGAAGAACTCGCCGTTCTTCTTCCTGTACAGGTCTTCCGAGCAGTAGTGAAAATCATTTGCGAAATAGCCATTGTCATGGCTTGCGATCAGTTCCGCTGTCTCTGTGTTATAAAGTCTTCCGTTGATAATCTTTTTCATACTTGCTTTATTCCTTTCTGTATTTTATCTGCTGATTTTTTATCAGCATCTTTACCATTGTGACGCCGCAAATTGTCGTAGACAGTTTCGGCGTTTTAATTTTGCCTGAATGTGTCTACGAAAGTGTGCGGAATCAAAACCTGCCGCAAATTGCTGGAGGCAGAACGGCACGTTATTGTAGACAT
>Ga0256406_1002376_pt1 | contig 26707 bp, 25 predicted proteins | sample RumenRJG_03DNA_FD_185986 | JGI IMG/M metagenome (GOLD analysis project Ga0256406, IMG submission 185986) | Bovine rumen microbial communities from Lethbridge, Alberta, Canada - RJG_03 | ecosystem: Host-associated > Mammals > Digestive system > Stomach > Rumen | place: Canada: Alberta | collected...
CCTCCCGTCCTCTGAGTTCCCCCGGGCGGCAGCCCCCAGGCCGCCCCATGGCAGGCATCCCATCGGACACCATTGATGATACTCAGGCAGGCTCGCCCTGCCAGTGGGGTTGTCGTTCACAGATACGCGTAAGCAGATATCAGTGCGTCTTCCCCGCGCCTGCGGGGGTGTTTCTATATTGCCTTCTACGACCGCGCGGGCTATGACGTCTTCCCCGCGCCTGCGGGGGTGTTTCTAGTTACGCCCGATTTGACAGCCATGTCCTTTAGTCTTCCCCGCGCCTGCGGGGGTGTTTCCCTACTGCGGCACTCTCCGGGTGCTCGGCGGTTGTCTTCCCCGCGCCTGCGGGGGTGTTTCTGACTGCCTGCGCCTGACGATGGCGGGCTATGAGTCTTCCCCGCGCCTGCGGGGGTGTTTCCGCCCCCGCCGCAGTGAGGAAGCCTGCCGCAGGGTCTTCCCCGCGCCTGCGGGGGTGTTTCCTGAAGGCGTCTCGCAGATGCACTTCATGCTCAACAACCACCTCGTGCGCTCCTACCCGCTCAACTCCGACAGCGAGGCCTCGGCGGTGCTCGAGAACCTGCCCTTCCTGGGCGGCATCGACCTCTTCTCCGGATCGAAGGTCGACACGCTGCTGCTCCATCCGCAGAACGTGCTCACCTTCGACTTCCAGTACTCGCTGACCTCGGCCTCGCGCGTCAACTACTGCGTGACCCAGACGCTCATCAACAACCGCGTCGAGATCGAGCCCTCGTCGACCATCGACTTCAGCGGCACCTACCACTTCGCGAAGATGCCGAACCTCGGCCTCTTCTGGCAGAGCTCCTACCCCTTCTCCATCTACGCCGACTGGCAGCGCTCGGCCGTGCTGCTGGACAAGCTGGGGATGAACGAGCTCACGGTGCTCATGAACGCCATGTCGCGGTCCGGCCGCCTCACCGGCGCCGAAGCCTCAAGCCTCAGGGTGATCGTCTCCCCGGGCAAGGACAGCATCCAGAGCCTCAAGGATCTCGACCTGCTCGTAATAGGCCCGCTCCCGGACTTTCTCAAGCAGAGCGCCGAGGCGGTCTCCGCCGTCACCGAGCAGCAGCGCCTGCTCACGAAGAGGCGCCAGAGCTCGGCGATCCCCGACGAGGCCGGCCCCAGGCCCGATCTGAAAACCGAGATCGGATCCTCAAGCGGGCTCTCCTCTGCCACCTCCTTCCGCTCGCCTTTAAACGGCGAGCGCACCGTGGTCGCGCTCAGCGCCGACAGCGCCGAGGGCTACTCAAACCTCTCCTACAAGCTCGCCACCGAGCACGGCGTGGGCTTCATGCAGGGGACGTCGGCGGTGATCCGCGGCGATGCGGCCGAGTGCTCGGATGAGGGCGAGACCTACTACATAGGCGATCTGCCCTGGTACCAGAGGATCTGGTACCACGTCATGAACCAGGGCCCGGCGACGCTGGTGCTCATAAGCCTGCTGGCCGCCGCGCTCTTCTGCTGGCTGCTCTACAGGCTGCTGCGCGCGGTGAGGCGCTCGCGCCTGCTCGAAGGCCGCAAGGAGGACAGATGATGAAAGCCCGCAATGCAGCCATCGCGCTGTGCCTGCTCTGCCTGGCGCCTGCAAGACTCTTCGCGCTGCCGCTTTACAGCGAGGTCGCGCAAAAGGCGGCACCTTACGGTTGCGTGGTCTCAGGCGGCAATGTCTCAGCCATCGCGCAGGCCCACTACATGCTGATCTCGCTCTCATCAGGCGAGAAGGAGCGCTTTGCCAAGGCCGCCTCGTGCATGAGGGAGAAGCTCTCAGGCGGCGAGATGGGCGCCCTGCCCGCCGCGCTCTGGGGGCCTGATCCAGATGATGGCGGCAAGGAGAAGATCCTCGATGGCTCAAAGCCCACCGAGGCTGCGGTGCTCGAGGCCTGGTGCTTAATCGAGGCTGGGAAGGCCTTCGGCGGGGACTACGCAAAGCAGGGCGAGGCCCTGCTCGGACGGATCAAGGAGGGGGCGCTCCCAGAAGGCCCGCTTGGCATGCTGCTGCCCCCTGAGATCCCGCGCAAGGAGGGCGATCTTTACGAGGTGGCGCCAGCCTCGCTGCCGCCTTTTGCCCTCGCGAGGTTCTGCGCCATCGACCAAGACTTCTGCCGCATCCGCGCCGACAGCCTGCGCGCCGTGGTGCGCGGCGCCGGGCAGGGCTACGTGCCTGACCGGATAAGCTTCACGAAGGAGGGGCTGCTGGCGATCCGCCAGGACACCCAGGGTTCCGACGAGGCCTCGCGCTTTTGGCACTACGTGGCCCTCACCAATCCAGGCGATCCCGATCGCGCGCTGCTGCTCTCGGCCTTGGGGCGCCTCAGGCTGCGGCTTGACGCGATGCTGCGCCCGCCCAAGCGCGAGTTCATGCACCCGAGCACCGAGGAGGGCATGGGATCGGCGCAGCAGGACGCTGCCGCAGCAAGCGCGGGCTCCTGGAAGAGCCGCTGGTTCCTGGGCGCCGCATCCTCCGCAACCCTCATGGAGGAGGAGGATCCGCTTGGCGCCATGATCATGCTCGAGTCGCTGTGGCTCCAGGACCGCAGGCTTGGGACAAGCCTCCAAGGCGGGCTTTTGGAGGATCCCTCGAAGTGATGAGAAGGGCCGCCGCGCTGATCTTGGCGGCAGCCTGCCTCTTGCAGGCTGCCGCAGCCGCCCCTGCCCAGGACGCAGGGGCGGGCGAGGCCTTGCGCGCCTCCTCCATGCAGGAGAGCATGCTCAAGCGCCAGGCCGATCTGGGGCGCTCGATGGCCGATCGCGAGCTTGAGGATCAGAGCCTGCGGCGCCTGAGGCTCGTCACCGGCAGCGGCAATCCCTCGTGGCTGCTCTACCAGGTGCGCATGCTCTGCGCCCGCGGCGGCGCCGAGCGCGAGCAGGCAGGCCCGGTCGTCGAGTCGCTCTGCAAGAGCTTCCCCGGGAGCTTTGAGTGCAGCCAGGCCCGCGCGGCCTTCGACTCCTCGTCGGCCGAGGCCAGGCTCAAGCTCCAGCCCTTCTACCTGCACGAGTCGAAGCACGACTACGAGAAGGCCGTCGCCACGATGGAGGAGGTATTCGGGAAAGGCGGCCCTGCCGAGGAGGGACTGCGCCTCTCCTACCTCCTTGCCATGTCGAAGATAGGCGGCCGCGAGGAGGAGGCGGCCGGGCTCATGAGGCAGATGCTCAAGGACGATCCAAAGAACCGGGATCTCAGGGCCAAGGTCCTCCCGCTCATCACCTCGGCGCTTGCGGGATCCGATGCCGCGCGCGGCATCGCCCTCATCAATGAGGGAAAGGATCTTGAAGGGCGCGGCCTCATCTCGCGCGCCCTCAAGGCCGATCCGCAAAACCCCGACGCTTCCTACTGGAAGAAGCGGCTTGACATGTCGCGCGGCTTTGCCTTCATGCAGCGCGCCGACAAGCTGCTTGAGCTTAGGCACTACGACGACGCGGCAGCCTTCTACAGCCGCGCCGCCTCGTTCATGCCGCAAAGCCCCTACCCCGCAAGCGGGCTGTCGCAGGCTGCCTACGGCAAGGGGGATCTCGAGGGGGCCTTGAGGCACATGCAGAGGGCCGTGGCGCTCTCATCGGGGGAATCCGCCTCAGAGCGGCAGCGCCTCGCGTCATCGCTGCGCGGGTTGCGCGCCGAGATCGCAGCCTCGAAGGCCTCCAGGGCGGCGGACGCCGGGGATCATGAGGCCGCAGCAGCGCTCTACCGCAAGGCGCTTGAGGCCTACCCGCAAAACCCCTGGCTCAGGCACCACATGGCCTCCGAGTTGATCAAGCTTGGCAAGGCCGGGGAGGCCCGCGCGGCCGTCGCCGGCGAGCCGTCATCCGCTGAGGACGCGCACGCCCGCTCGCTCATCTACGAGAAGCTTAACAACTATGCCATGGCTGCCGCCGTGCTCTCGCCCTATGCCGCAGGTGATCAGGATCTCTCAGCGCGCAAGGCCGCGCTTGAGGCAAGGCTCAGGCTCGACAAGGCATCAAGCCTCCTTGAATCCGGCGCGCCTGCACAGGCGCTCGCGGCGCTCGGGACCCCGTCTTCTGCGGAGGGCTTCGCGCTTGAAGGGCAGATCCTGGACGCGCTAGGGCGCCATGACGAGGCCTACGGCTCCTACGCGCGCGCCTGGTCGCTCGATCCAGTGCCAGGCAGGCTCTACAGCATGTTCGAAAACCGCCTTGGCGCAGGCGATCAGAAGACCGCCTCAGCGCTCGGGCGCAAGCTCTTTGCGCATGCCTCGGAACTTGAGAGATGGCAGCTGCGCGGCCTGGCCTCGGGGCTCTTGGACCTGGGCCTCTCCGCGCGCTCCTCTGCCATCTACGCGGCGCTGCACCAGGCCATCTCTGACAGTCACGAAGGCCGCGACGCAGACGCTCAATCGGAGCTTGGCTACCTCTCAACCGGCGCAGGCGGCGCAAAAGGGAAGGCCCTTGACTACGAGTACGCCATGGCTCTTTCCAGGGCGCGCGGCGCCAAGCCTTACAAGGATCTTGGCCAGTACACGCGCGCCCTGCTCACCCCTGACAAAGACGAGCCCTGGCCTGCAAGCGCCCTGCGCGCAAGGGCTGCCGAGGCCTACCAGCAGGACAACCCCATATTGCTTTCGGGCTTCCAGTTCACGCGCGATAGCGGCCACAAGGGCTACTCGGACTTAAAGTCGCGCCTCTTCATAAGCAATCTCTCATTCCCGCTTGCCAGGGGCCGCGCCCACATCCAGGCCGAGTCGCGCGAGATCGACGCCGGGGCGCTCGAGGGAGGCCCTTGGGATGACATGTTCGGCGCCTGCTTTGCCCGCGGCTGCGGGCTTTACGGGGCCGGGCGCCAGCACGCCTCCCGCACCGCCTTTGACGCAGGCTGGCGCCGCGGCGATCTGCACTTTGACATCGGCACGGCGCCCTCTGCCAAAAACTCCGGGATCTCGATGTCAGGGATCCAGTTCTCGGCAGGCAACACCTGGCGCAAGGGCGGCTTCTCGCTTGGCGCTGAGATCTACAGAAGGCCCGTGGCCGCCTCGCTGCTCTCCTACTACGGGCAGCGCGATCCCTGGTCGGGGCGCTGGTACGGCGCGGTGAGCCGCACCGGGGTGAAGCTCAGCCCAGGCTACAGCCAAGACGGCTCATCGGGCTTCTGGGGATCGCTCGCCTTCGAGCGCTTCGATGGGCACAGCGTCGCCTCAAACAGCGCCATCAAGGCCATGGGCGGCTGGTACAAGGACTTGTTCTCAGAACCCAACTCCAGCCTCTCGCTGGGGCTCTCGGGATCCTGGTGGCACTTTCATCGCGATCTGAGCGACTACACCTTTGGAAAGGGCGGGTACTACTCGCCTAGGGATTCCATAAGCGCCGGCCCCTCGATCACATGGAGGAAGCGCACGATGCGCTGGTCGGTGCAGCTTGGCGCCTCGGCCTCGCTCTCCTGGTCGCACAAGAGGCCGGTCGACCGCTACCTTGAAAAGGGCAGGACCTACGGCGGCTACGATGATCCTGTGGAGGGATCGTTCCGCGGCTACCCTGGCGATCTCAACTCGCGCGGCGGCTCCGACGCGGGATTCAACTTGAACCTGGGGCTCGAGGGCGCGGCCGAGCTCCGCGCCACCGAGCACCTGGTGCTGGGCGCCGCGGGTTCCTTCTCCCACACCCGCGACTACCACCCGGCGGCGTTCATGCTCTACCTGCGCGCGTACTTCAAGCCCTGGAACGGCGATCTGCCGATGGGGCCGCAGCCGCCCTCTGACACTGCATCATGGTGAGGATGACTTAATGAAGCTTGGAATTTCGGGCCTTGAGGATCAGGCGCAGGCCATAGACCAAGGCCGCGCCTACCTCGTCGCCTGCAGCGCCGATCAGGATGCGGTTAACCTCGCGCTAGGAGCGCTCCACGCAAGCGAGGGCGGCCCAAGGCGTGAGGCGCTGTTCCTCTACGGCATGGGAGGCGGGGACCTCAGGGATCTGTGCTCGATCCCCGATCTCGCCTCCAAAAGCCGCGCCCGCGTGCTCGCCTCGCGCTCCGAGGCGCTCTCGGCAGGCGCGCTCTCAGATGAGCTGCTGCGCAGCAAGGGCGGCGGCAGAGGCATGCTCTGCGCCTGCCTGGCATTGCGCGGCGGGGCCTTCCTGAGGCTTGACGATCCCCATGCCGCCGCAAGGGAGCTGCGCGCAATTGAAAAGCTCTCTAAGGCCTTGGGCTGCGCGGTGCTCATCATCGCCAAGGTGCCGCCCCAGCTTTCAGGCGCGCTCGCGGACGCCGCATCGAGCCTGTCGGGCTTTGCCTCGATAAGCCGCCATGACGGCAAGGCGGTGTTTTGCGCCGCGCACTGGGAGGGGGCGCTGGGCAGCGCCTTCAACGTTGAAACCGGACTTTTGTGCACCAGGGAGGGCTTTGGCGCCTCGGGCAAGCGCGACGGCCCGCCCCAGGGCGCCCCGGATGCCCAGGCCTTCTACATCGCAGGAGGCTCGTTCACGCCGGATCTCGCCTATTACTCGGACATCAGGCGCTTTGACAGCAACGATGATGTCTTTGCCGCGGCGCTTGAAGGCGCCACCGCCGCGACAGTGGTGCTGCAGCTTCATGACCGCGCCCAGGCCGACAGCCTCGCGCGCATGGCCTACGATCTTAGGCGAAGGCGCGGCAGCGCGCTTTCCATCATCATCTGGGAGCGCTCAGGCGGGCTGCGCGCCGACACCGAGAAGTTCTTCATCGCCTGCGGGGCCTCGTTCGTCTTCGAGCAAGGCGCCGCCGCGACCTATGTCTCGGCGATGCTCCCCTGCTTCCGCGCGCGCACCTATCCGGTGCCGCAGGAGAGCTTTGCGTCCATCCGCAGCCGCTACCACCAGGCCGACGCCGTGGCCCCGGGCGTCAAGCTCGCGCCGGACTTCATAAAGGAGGCCAGCGGGATGCTCAAAAGCCTCGACTCCAGCCAAATCCCCTGCACGCTCGCGGTGCTCATCCCCAAGCGCGGCGTCCCGCCGCTGCTCGCGTCCAGGAACTTCCTGCCCCGCCGCAGCGGCGACATCTGCGCCGCGTTCTCCGACTCGCTGTGGGTGTTCCTGCCATCGTGCAGGCCATCCGAGGCGCCGGTGGCGCTGCGCCACGCCTTCTGCGCCCAGCTCGATTCGCTGTTCAGCGGGATCTCGCTCTCTGGCAGCGCCGAGGAGACCGGGCGCAGGCTCGAGATGCTCGAAAGTCGCGGGCAGGCGGGCATGGAGGTCGAGGGCATAGGCAGGATCGCCGAGGCAGACAAGCGCAGATCCGCGCCCGGGAGCCGCACGGTGGAGGATCCCAGGCCGCTCACGCTCAGGCGCGGCGGTCGCGCGCTCCTCTCAAGGCTCGCATCAAACAAGGCGCCATCGGCATTTCAGGACACGGATCCTGGACACAATGAGGAACAGCAATGAACAGCTTCAGCCTTCACATCGGCGACATCCTCGCCATCGCAGCCCTGTGCGCTGCCGCCTTCATACCCTTGGGCTGGCGCCTGCACGCCTCGCGCGCCAAGCTCCTTGCGATGGCAAGGCTCCTGCTTGGGCGCCGCGCCTTCAGGGACTTGGGCACGCTCTCTGGGATCCTTCAGGGCAAGGACGGGGGCGGACGCTGATGGGGAAGATCAAAGGCAGCCTCAAGCCTTCCTTCAGGGGGCTTGGGATCTGGAACGCCTACTTCATCTTCGCGATCGGGCTGTACTACTTCGGCTACACCGCCTTCTCGCTGCCGCCGAACCTCGCGCTGGCCGCGGCGCTGTGCTTGAGGCTCCCGCGCCGCGCGCCCGACCGGATCTGGCGCGCCGCGGCGGCCGTCGCGGCGCTCATGCTGCTCTACCACGACAGCTACCTGCCCGCGCCCTGGCAGATCCTAAGCCAGAGGCAGAACATCGCAGGCTTCTCGCTTGAGTACGCCATAGGCTTCCTGAAGGACTTCGTGAACGTGCAGATGGTCGCGGCCGCACTCGCATCCGTCCTCGCCGTGGCAATCCTGGGCGACTACGTGCGCTTCACCACCGTGACCATAGCCTGCCTCGCCGCGGCCCTCATCGCCAAGCCGCCCTTCGAGCTTACGCAAAAGGAGGCCCCGGCGGCCGCCTGCCCCGCCCCGGCGCAAGCTTTGCAGGAGCAGGACGACGCCCTGCCGCCTGACCTCATTGCCCAGCGCGGCGAGGCCACGGATGCCGCGCTCTCTCGCTGGCGCGACGACTTCTACAAAAACGAGGAGGGGCGCAAGGTCTCGATGCCGCAGAAGCTCGCGCAAGGATTCGCCCCCTTCAACATCGTCATCGTCAACATCTGCTCGCTCTCGGAGGACGATCTCGCGGCCACCGCGCTCTCCGCCCACCCGGTGTTCAAGCGTTTCGACCTGCGCCTTGAGGAGTTCAACTCGGCGACCCCCTACTCGACCCCCGCCTCGATGAGGCTTTTGCGCGCCTCCTGCGGGCAGGAGACCGAGGCTGTGATGTACTCGGGCCGCCGCCCCGAGTGCGAGCTCATGACCGGGCTTTCGGACCTTGGCTTCAACCCCTCGGTGTTCCTCGACCACAACGGGCAGTACGGCGACTACCTGAAGACCCTGGGGCGCCTTGCGGGGCTTCCGCAGGAGATCGAGAGCCAGAAGGGCCTCAAGATAGCCTACCGCTCGTTCGACGGCAGCCCGGTGTACGACGACGGAGACCTCTTTATGAAGTACGAGCACGAGGTGCTGACCGACAACACCTCCTCCTACATAAGCTTCTTCAACCTCATCGCGCTGCACGACGGCAACCGCTTTGCAGATAGCGGCAAGAGCGCGGGCTACCCGCAGCGCCTTGCAAAGCTCCTGGACGATCTCAGCTCGTTCATGGACAGCATCGAGCGCTCGCAGAAGAACGTGATGCTCATCGTGGTGCCCGAGCACGGGGCGCAGTTCCGCGGCGACCGCATGCAGATAGCCTCGCTGCGCGAGATCCCGACCTCGCACATCACCCGCGTGCCGGCGCTGGTGAGGTTCTTCGGGGGCGGGTCCAAGCCGCAGATGCTCACCGCAAACGGGCGCTTCAGCTACCTCGCGCTCTCGGATCTCGTGCGCCGCGCCATCGAGAACAACTACTACGGGGGCAAGGCTCCTCTTTCTGATCTCATAGGCGATCTGCCGCAGACCTGGCCCGTGAGCGAGGCGACCAACGCCGAGTTCCTGAATTTCCGCGGCAAGGAGTACTACAGGCTCAAGGGCGAGGCCTGGGCGGAGTACAAGTACTGACGAGCGCTCCCGCGCCCCGGGCTGGATCATTGCCGCCCAAGGCGCAATTGCGTCAGCGGCGGCGATATACTCGCGAGGCTTTTCCCGTTTTGGTGGCGCACATGGACTACTTCACGCTCGAGCACTGCCTCGTGATCTTCTCGCTCGTCTTCTTAGGCGGCTTCGTCGACGCCGTGGCAGGAGGCGGCGGGCTCATCTCGCTGCCAGGCTACTTCATCGCAGGCCTCCCTCCCCACCTGGCGCTTGGCACCAACAAGCTCTCGGCGCTCATGGGCACCTCGCTCACCACCTTCATGCTCGCAAGGCGCCATCTCGTGCGCTTCAAAAGCTCGGTGCTCCTCATAGCCGCGGCCTTCGCAGGCTCGTTCCTGGGCGCGAGGATCGCCCTGGTGCTGAGCGGCCGGGCCGTCGAGGCGGCGATGCTCGTGGTGCTCCCGGCCATCCTCGCCTACCTCATGCTCCGCCCGCGCGCGCTCGGGGACGGAGCTGCTGATGACGCCCCGCGCGGCCCCAGGCCCCAGATCCTCTGCGCGCTCATCAGCCTGTGCGTGGGCGTCTACGACGGGATGTTCGGCCCGGGCACCGGCACCTTCCTCATCCTCGCCTTCACCGGGATAGCCCGCCTGCCGCTGGGGCTTGCCAACGGCTCTGCCAAGGCCGTGAACCTCGCGACCAACATCGCCGCCTTCGCAGCCTTCGCGCATGGCGGCTCGGTGCTCTTCGCGCTCGGCCTTGCCGCAGGGCTCTTCGGCATCGCCGGCAACTTCCTGGGCACGCGCTCGTTCATGAAGGGCGGGGCGCGCATCGCCAGGCCCGTCATGATCATCGTGATGGCGGTGTTCCTCTGCCGCGTGATCTGGGATCTCTTCATGAAGTGAGCAGGCTATAGGCAAAACCTATCACCTGACATAGCAAAGCAGTATTTTCCAAATGACAGGGGCACTGCTACATTGCTTTCCATGCAGCAGCTGCGCCGGGGAAGCGATCCACGGACCTGTTGCCGCAGGGGGAGGCGCATGAAGCGCCCCCTGTTTCTGCGGCAAGCGCCATGCCTGCCGCGCCTTTCGGCGCGGCACACCTTGCAAGGCGCCCTTCCCACAGGCGCGCGCTGGTTTTACTCAGGAGCAAGCCATGCACGCGTTCACGCGTTTTCCGGCCCGCGCGGGCCGCAACCCCTGGTTCGAGCTGAGCCAGTACAAGGATCACAAGTTCAACAGCATCAACGAGCTCAAGAAGAGCTACGACTTCGTCATCGTCGGCGCCGGCTTCGGCGGCGTGATGGCCGCATTCAGGATCGTCGAGAACGATCCTTCGGCGAGCGTGGCGATCTTCGACGCGCTGCCCGTCGGCATGTACAGCTCGGGCCGCAACGCCGGCTTCGTAAGCTCGGCGCTGATCCTGAAGGCCCTGGTCGGCTGGGCGCACTTCACCATGGACGATCAGCGCTGGCTCTTGAAGTTCAACCGCGCGATCGTGGAGAAGCTCAACTCCATGAGGGAGAAGTACGGCCTCAAGTACGAGTGGCGCCACGACGGCATGTACAAGGCCGTGCGCGAGCACTCAAACCAGAAGAAGCTCGAGCCTTTGGCGCGCTACTTCGACGAGCTTGGCATCGACTACAAGTGGGTCGAGGGCGACGAGCTTGCGCAGAAGCTTGGCACCTCGTTCTACCGCAAGGCCCTCTACACCAGCGAGAACTACCTCGACAACCCCGCCGAGTTCATCCGCGGCCTGGCCACGGCGCTGCCTGAGAACGTGCAGCTCTTCGAGGAGCAGCCGGTGCTCGAGGTCAAGGAGGGCGAGCACCCCGAGGTGCTGCTGCCCGGCGGGCAGGTGATCAAGGCCGGCAAGGTCTTCCTGACCTGCAACGAGTTCATCAAGGAGAGCGGCATCAAGGGCGTCGGCAACCTCTGCGCCATTCACAGCTTCGGCGCGATGACCCGCGAGCTCTCGGACGAGGAGATGGAGATCTTCAAGGGCGTGCAGCCCTGGGGCGTCACGGGCATCCACCCCTGCTCCTCGACCGTGCGCTACACCCCGCGCAGGCGCGTGTTCGTGCGCACCGACATCGCCTTCGCCACCCACCCGAACGTCAGCCCCGAGAGGATCACGAAGTCCCTCAAGCTCCTGCGCCCGGCCTTTGAAAAGCGCTTCCCCTCGCTCAAGGAGGTGCCGTTCGAGTACGTCTACGGCGGGCTCATCTGCTTTACCGGCAACGACCGCCCGCTCTTCGGGCAGTTCGCCAAGAACGTCTACGCCATCTCCACGGGCGACGGCTCGGGCGTGACGCGCATGGCCTCCTTGGGCCAGTACCTCGCCGACTACGCCCAGGGCAAGGACAGCGAGGAGCTGCGCTATATCTTGAAGCACTACCATCCAAGCTGGATCCCCGGCGAGCCTGCGCGCACCATCGGCGCCACGCTCGACATCGCCTGGAAGAACTTCGAGGCAGGCTCCGAGCTGTAGCCTGAAGCAGGCCATCGCCTGCGGGCATGAGGCGGGGGCGCCCTTCGGGGCGCCCCCGCTTTTTTAGCATGGATGAGCCTTTCGCGCCCAAGCCCGATGCCCGGGCCCTGGTTATAGGCTCAGCCTTTAGCGAAAGATAGGAAAACAGTATTTTCGCCTCTTCAAGGCTGGTGCTAACTTATAGGCCATGCAAGGGGCGGGACGCTCCTTTTCCGTTCAACCAAAGGCATTTGCAGGCCGCTACATGCGGCCGGAACCCAAAGAGGGCACATAGCATGAAGAAATCAGCTCTGATCGCAATCGCGGCAGCCGCCATCGCGGTGGCATCGTTGTTCCAGGCATCCTACGCTGCAACCGAGGTCAAGCTCGGCGTGGTCGGCGACCACAACGAGCCCTGGGTCAAGGTGCAGGAGAAGCTCAAGGGCGAGGGCATCGACCTCAAGCTCATAAAGTTCGGCGACTACGCCCTGCCCAACAAGGCGCTCGAGGACGGGGAGGTCGACTTGAACGCCTTCCAGCACGTGGCGTTCCTGAACGAGGACGTCAAGGTCCACGGCTACAAGATCGAGCGCTTTGGCAACACCATCATCGTGCCGCTGTGCGTCTACTCCAACAAGATCAAGGATCTCTCCGAGCTCAAGGACGGCGACTCCATCGCCATCCCCAACGACGCGACCAACGGCGGGCGCGCGCTCAAGGTGCTCGAGCTCGGCGGCGTCATCAAGACCGATCCCAAGAAGGGCTACGTGCCCACCCCCAGGGACGTCATCGACAACCCCAAGCACCTGAAGTTCGTGCAGGTGGACGCGGCCACCGTGGCCTCGGTGCTCCCCGATGTCGCAGCCGGGATCATCAACAACAACTACGCCGTGGACTACGGCTTCAAGAAGGAAGACGTGATCTTCTCGGACGGCATCGGCAAGATCGACGACGCCAACCCGTACATCAACGTGGTGGCGGTGCGCAGCGCCGACAAGGACCGCCCTGAGCTTAGGAAGGTGGTCGAGGCCTACCAGACCAAGGATATAGCAGACTACATCAAGACCCTGTACGACGGCACCAACATCCCCGCCTTCAAGTACTGATTGCAAGGCGCGGTGAAAAACGGCGCGGCCCCAAGAGGCTGCGCCGTTCCTGTTTTTTAGCCCGCATTTGGCAATCAGCCGCCGTAGCCCAGTTCGGGATTGCCGACGCCGCCCACGCCCTTTAAAAGATCGAAGCCGTCGCGGCCGTCCTCGACGCCCTGGTCGAACTGCCTGGTGAGCGAGCGCCCGCTCCTGCCTGCGGAGCTCTTGCAGAGATCCGGGTGCTTGGCGCCCTCGTACTCGAGCACCAGATGCTCCTCCTGCTCGTCCACCACGTAGCTCTGGACCTTGTCCATCACCGAGGAGAGCCAGCCGATGACGTAGGAGTAGCTGTCGTCCTCAAGATCCTTGCTGACGATGTTCTTGATGGCGCCGTCTGCATAGTCGAAGCGGCTGCCGTAGAGGCTGTAGACCAGTCCGGGATTACCGCTGTCGGCCGCGGCCTGGTCGTAGGTCGCAATGAGGTCGGCCAGGAGCTTGTTGTCAAGCTTGTACTTCCTGTTAAGCTCCGCGCGCCGCTGCTTGCGGTAGGCGGCGAGCACGGCCTTGAGCTGGCGCTGGAGGAAGACGTGGACGTAGGAGGCGCCGTCGAGGCGGTCCTTAGGGCCCATGATGGTGATGGAGGCCACGCCGCTGCGCCCGTTCGTGAAGAAGTACCGCAGCCCGAAGCACTGCGTGGTGATCTGCGCGAGCCTGAGCACATAGGCGGCGCGGCGCAGCCCCGGGATCGTCTCGATGGTCACCTCGGATATGGAGCTCAGGTTCAGATCGCCCGAGGTGATGTTGTTCTCGCGCATGAGCTTCTGCGCCCTCGAGAGGGCCACCGCCGCCTCGTTGGGGTTCGAGCTCTTGCTCAATGCCATGAGCTTCTCGATGCGCTCGAGCACTGCCTGCCTGCCGCCTTCCATTGCCGCTCCTTTTTGAAAAATGACTGGTGCCCTATTGTACTGGAAGGCGGCGCCGCAGGCTCCCCCATGCGCTGCCAAAGTCCCTTGCATGGTAGTAAGATTTCCATATGCAGCAAGGAAAAAGCCGCGCCATGAGGCGCGGCGGGCAGCTTAAGGAGCATCCCGTGGTCATCCCCAGCATCAAGGAGCCCGTTGCGGGCGCGTTTTCCATCTGGAAGGCGGACATCACCGGCAAGTACGTGGAGTTTCGCGGGAGAGCCTCCCGCAGCGAGTTCTGGCAGTTCATGGCCGTGGAGTGTGCCATCGCCTTCGCGCTTGCGATCACCGTTATCGGGCCTGCGATCTTCGTGCTGGCCACGATCCTGCCCACGCTTGCGGTGACCTCAAGGCGCCTTCATGACGCGTCTCTGAGCGCGCTGCTCATCCTGATCCCGGCAGCGCTGTGGCTTGCCGGCATGGCCTCGGCAGGAGCGGCTGCGGGGCTTGGCGCCTACCCGCTCATAGGCTTTGCGAAGTTCACCCTGGCCCTGGGCTCGGCATCGGGGGTGGCGCTCTACTACCTTCTTGCAAGGCCATCGAGCGCCTCGGACAAGTACGGCGCAGCTCCAAGAGAGCTTCCCGGGCGCTTTGAGTTCGAGCTCAAGGAAGCCTTTGCAAGCGGGATCAAGCACTACTTTGACTTCAACGGCAAGGCGCAGCGCCATGAGTTCTGGTTCTTCATAGCCGGGTTAGCGCTGATCCTCGACCTGCTGGCCGCACTCTCATCGCTTCCGTACCTGGGCGAGCTTTTCGAGCTTGTAGGCACGCTCGCCTGGCTCTTCTTCATCATCCCGGTGATCTCGGCCGTGGTGCGCCGCCTGCGCGACATCGGCATCAATCCGATCTTCGCGCTATTGCTGCCGGTGCTGGTGCTCGCCGCCATAGCCGCGGCCTTCGCGGCGGCGGCCCTCTCCGCAGCCTTCGGCGTTCCGGGCTTTGCCATGGGCTTCCTGCTGGTGCTCGCCATCTGGTACGTCGGCCTTGGGTACTTCGCCGCCGTGCTGGCGATGCCCAAGGATTCCGAGCCCAGGATTGGCGGGATGCTGCGCTGATGGAGCTTGCGCTTGTAACCGGGGCGAGCTCGGGGCTGGGACTGGCCCTCGCGCGCGAGCACGCCTCCCGCGGCGGGGATCTCGTCATCACCGCAAGGCGCGAGGGGCCGCTTCTGGGGGCCAAGGGCGAGATCGAGCGCTCCTTCGGCGTCAAGGTGCACGCGATCGTGCAGGATCTGGCCGCCCCCGGGGCTGCTGAAACGCTCTACCTCAAGGTGAAGGCCCAGAACCTCTCGCCTACGATCCTCATCAACAACGCTGGCGTCGGCTGCTGCGGCCCATTCGGCTCGCTGCCCTTGGACGAGGTGCTGGGCCTCGTCTACCTCAACGTGGTCTCGCTGACCTCGCTCACCAGGCTCTTCCTGCCTGAGCTGGAGCGCTCAGGCGGCCGCATCCTCAACATCGCCTCGGTCGCAGCCTTGGTGCCAGGCCCCTACATGGCGCCCTACTACGCCTCCAAAGCCTTCGTGAACTCGCTCTCACAGGCCTTGTGGCTTGAGGAGCGCGGCAAGCGCGTGAGCGTGACCTCATGCCTGCCAGGGCCCATGAGGACGGGCTTCGTGAAGGCCTCGCGCCTTGCGGACTCCAAGGTCTCCGCGCTCTTCACGGCAAGCGCGCAGAAGGTGGCCGCGAAGGCCTACGCGGCGATGCTGAATGGCAAGCGCTGCCTGATGCCGGGCGTGCCGCTTTGGATGAAAGCAGGACTGCGCCTGGCGCCGCTTTTGCCCTCCTCCCTCGTGCTCTCCATCATGGGGGCGCTGCAGGGCCCCAAAGGCAAGTAGCGCCTTAAGAGAGCATGAAGCCCTCCCGGGCTTAGCCCGGGAGGGCTTCATGCTCTCTTAAGGCCTTTTCGGTCAGCCGGCGAAGCTGTCGGTGATCTTCGCAACCTTCTGGCGCATCTTCTCCAGAAGTTCCATCTTCATGCGGTAGTAGTCCGGGGTCATGTCGAGGAAGTGCACGTGCGGGTTCTCAAAGCGCTGCTCCTCGTCCCAGATCTCGTTTTTAAGCTGGTCTATGACAAACTGGCGGATCTCCTTGAGCGGCTTCTGCTCACGCACCTGCTTGCCGTCCTTGACGTAGAGGTGCTGGAGCGGCCTGGCCTCGAAGCCGGGGGCGAAGGCGCGGTCGCGCCAGGGGTTGACCGGATCGATGTAGTGGAAGTTGTGCGTGAGGTCGACAGTCTCGGTGTCGTGGGAGATGAGGTCGGCCACGGCCTTGTGATCCTGGTTGTAGATGCGCCAGACCTGCTTGAGCCCAGGGTTGGTGATCTTCTCGGCGCTCTCTGAGATCTTGATGCGCGGCTGCATCACGCCGCCCTCCTCGATGGCCGCCATCTTGTAGACGCCGCCTAGGATGGGCTCTGACTGAGCGGTTATGAGCCTCTCGCCTATGCCAAAGCTGTTGACCTCGGCCCCCTGGGTGAGCAAGGAGTTGACGGTGAACTCGTCGAGGCTGTTGGTCAGCACGATGCCGCAGTCCTTGAGGCCTGCCTTGTCAAGCTCGTGGCGCATCTTCTTTGAAAGGTACGCGAGATCGCCCGAGTCGATGCGCACGGCCTTCAGGCGCTTGCCATTGGGCTCCAAGTACTCGTGGGCGAGCCTGATGGCGTTGGGCAGGCCAGAGCGCATCACGTCGTAGGTGTCGATGAGCAGCACGGTGTTGTCGGGGTATTCCTCGGCATAGGCCTTGAAGGCGTCGTACTCGCTGTCAAAGGACATGATCCAGCTGTGGGCCATGGTGCCTGAGACCGGGATCCCGAAGAGCTCGCCGGCCTCGACGGTCGAGGTGGCGACCAGGCCGCCGATATAGGCGGCGCGGGCGCCGTAGACCGCGGCGTCGAGGTTGTGGGCGCGGCGGGCGCCGAAATCGGCGATCGGGCGGCCCTGGGCTGCGCGCACCATGCGGCGGGCCTTGGTCGCGATGAGCGACTGGTGGTTGATGATCGCAAGCACCGCGGTCTCGAGGAACATGCACTCGGCAAGCGAGCCTATCACGGTGATCACCGGCTCGCGGGGGTACATGATGGTGCCCTCGTCGAAGGACCTGACCTCGCCGCGGAAGCGGAAGTCGCGCAGGAACTCGAGGAACTCCGGCTTGAAGGTGTGCAGCGACTTGAGGTAGTCGATGTCCCTGCCGGTGAAGCGCAGGTTCAAGATCCACTCGAGCGCCTGGCCCAGCCCCGCGAAGATCGAGAATCCGCCGTGATCGGGGTTGTGGCGGTAGAAGACGTCGAAGGCGGCCTTGGTCGAGGCCTTGCCGCTTGAGAAGAAGCCGTTTGACATGGTGAGCTCGTAGAAGTCGATCATCATGCCGTCGTTGTGCTGAGAAAATTCCATTTGGGTTCCATCAATTCCGGCCTGACGCGGCCGCAGTGGGGAGATTATACCGCCCGCGGCGCCTGGAGGTGCGGCGCGGCAGGCGGCATTCTCTTGCGGATTTTGACCAAGGAACCTATCAGCGCCCATCGAAAATGAATGCAGGATACTGGACTCCAGGCCGTACCGCGTTCCGGCCCCAGATGAGGAATTTGCGCAACAGCCTACCCTTTTTGCCGATCATGCCATCATCGCAGGCTGTAAGATGCGCGGAGGAAGGCCCTGCGCCCAGGGCCTGTTCAGGCATGGAGGCAACTATGCGCCTGTACCTTGGAGACCATCTCATAACCGGCAGGCTTGGCTACTCCCACCACGGGATCTACGCAGGCTCCGGCATGGTCATCGCCAAGACCCGCAACGGGGTCGGCGAGTTCACGCTCGATGAGTTCTCGCACGGACAGGGGATCGACGTCATCGAGCACGCAGACCGCGCCTTCAGCCGCGCCCAGACCGTGGAGCGCGCCAAAAGCCGCATAGGCGAAAAGGGCTACAGCCTGCTCTCGTCAAACTGCGAGGACTTCGCCAACTGGTGCATCTCAGGCAAGTCCGACTCCAGCCAGGTGCGGCTTGCCGCGGCAGCGGCCGCCGGATTCGTCGCCGCTGCGGGGGCCGCCGGGCTCGTGCTTGCCAAAAGCTCCACCGCCCGCAACGCCGCCGTCGCCCTGGTCGGCGGCGGAGGGGCTGCGGTCGCCGTGCGCGCGGCGAGCCTCGTCATGAAGGCCGCCGACGCAGCCAAGACGGCGCGCAGCATGCGCGAGGTGAGCCGCAAGGCCGGAGGAAGGCTTGAAACTGCGGTGGCCTGCGCCGCCGTGGCGGCGGGTGCTGACGGCGACACCGCAGTAAAGATTGCACAAAAAGCCGGGACTGCGGCCGACATGGCGGCGATCCGCGCCCGCAGGATCGCCCGCGGCGCAGCAAGCGCCGTGCAGAAGGTTCGCTCGCTAATGCCTTGACGCGACACGGAATGGCAAGCGTGATCGAACCCGCAAAGCATTTGAAATATGTGATAGGGAGCCGCTTATTCTTTTTGAAAATTTGTTACATTTCGCCTGTTGAATGGCGCGTTCCGCAGCTTTTGAAGCGGACATCCTCGCAAGGCGTTAAATGAGCATACTAAAAAAACTAAACGATCCCAGGATCAAGCTATCAAAATCCGACCGCAGGCTGATCGAGTACTTCCTCAAATACGGCACCCAGGCCTGCTCGTCGTCCATCTCGGAAATCTCCGAGGCCTGCGAGGTGTCGCATGCCACCGTAACCAGGTTCGCCCGCAAGTTCGGCTTCGAAACGCTCAAGGACTTCAAGATAGCGCTTGCCCAGGATCTGGGCGCACACGACAGCGCCAACACCCTGCTCACCCCTTCCATAGACCTCAAGGACTCCTGCGAGATCACCGCGCAGAAGCTGCTCCAGCTCAACGTGACCATGCTCACCCAGAGCTCCCGCGAGCTCGACTTCCAGGCGGTGCGCACGCTGGTGCGCGCGATCATCGGGGCAAGGCGCGTGTTCTTCTTCGGAATAGGCGCCTCGGGTTTCATCTCGCGCGACGCCTCCCGCAAGTTCACGCGCCTTGGGATCAACGCCATGTGCGCCACCGACAGCCACGACATGATGATGCACGCCTCGCTGTGCAGCCGCGAGGATCTGTGCCTCTTCATATCGACGTCAGGCAAGACCTTCGAGATCATCAGGGCGGCCGAGCTTGCCAAGAAGAACGGCGCCAAGCTCGGCGCCATCACCTCGGACTCCTACTCGCCGCTTGGGAAGCTCTGCGATCTCGACGTCATGCACTCGGTGCGCGAGTCGGACCTCACCTCGGGCTATGCCGACTCGAGGCTCTCGGTGTTCTTCATCATCGACCTCATCTTCATCGAGGTCATCAAGGTCATGGGCGAGGCCGCGCTCAAGAACCGCCAGGCCACCGCCGACGCCATCGCCTCCCTCACCCCCGAGGATTGAGGCTTCCGCTCCTACGCGTCGGATTTTCAAGGAGCCGCGTTTTTCCCAATTAGGCTATGATGGTCTCCGCTTTGACAAGGAGGCCTTACGTGTCACGACCAACCTGCCGCAGCATGCGGCCATCTGAAAGCCGCGCCCATGCGCATTCCCGCAAGATCCGCATCCTCGCCGCCTGCGCCGCGATCGGCGCGGTGATTTCGCTTGCCGAAGGGGCGCTGCTCGCCATGGGGATCTGGGTGAACCTCAGCTCCTCGGTGCCCCCCGGGATCTACCGCGAGGATGAAGGGAGCATCGCAAGGGGCGACTGCGTGCTCAGCTGCATCCCTGGCAGCGCCGCCTACATCGCCTTGGAGCGCGGCTATGTGGGCTGGGGCGGCTGCCCCTTCCACACCGCCCCGGTGGGCAAGCTCGCAGCCGGGATCCCAGGCGATCAGGCGAGGATCAGCCAAAGCGGGATCGAGATAAACGGCCAGGCCCTTCCAAAAAGCGTCCCGCTTGGGGCGGATGCGCAGGGCCGGGAGCTTGCCCCCTACAGCCTCGATCGCACGCTCAAGGATGGGGAGTACCTGCTGGCAGGCACGAGCGCGCAGAGCTACGACAGCCGCTATTTCGGCCCTGCCGGAAAGGATGAGATAAAAGGCAGGATCAAGCCCATCTACCTGTTTTAGGAGGCAATCACTGAAAAGCCCGGCCAATTGGCCGGGCTTTCGCGCTTGCGCCTTTCGTCAGTCGACGCGCTTGAAGAGCAGCGAGCCGTTGGTGCCGCCGAAGCCGAAGTTGTTCGACAGCGCGTACTCGATGTCGTGCTTCTGCGCCTCGTTCGGGACGAGGTTGAAGTCGCCGACCTCTTCCTCTGGATGCTCGAGGTTGATGGTCGGAGGGCAGATCTGATCGCGGATCGAGAGCACGGTGATCACGGCCTCGATGGCGCCTGCGGCGCCCAGCAGGTGGCCGGTCATCGACTTGGTCGAGCTCATGCAGGTGTTCTTCGGGGCGTCCCCGAAGATCGACTTGACGGCGCGCAGCTCCGAGAGGTCGCCGACGTGGGTCGAGGTGCCGTGGGCGTTGATGTAGTTGACCTGCTCGGGCTTGACGCCAGCGTCATTGAGGGCGTGCACTATCGACCTAGCCGCGCCTTCGCCGTCCTCGGGGGTGGCGGTCATGTGGAAGGCGTCGCCGCTCATGCCGAAGCCGACGAGCTCGGCGTAGATCTTCGCGCCGCGCTCCTTGGCGTGCTCGTACTCCTCGAGCACCAGGACGCCGGCGCCGTCGCCTAAGACGAAGCCGTCGCGGTCGACATCCCAGGGGCGGGAGGCCTTCTCAGGATCATCGTTGCGGTGCGACAGGGCACGCATGGCGCTGAAGCCGCCGATGCCCATCGGGGTCGAGGCCTTCTCGGAGCCGCCGCAGACCATCACGTCGGCGTCGCCGTAGGAGATCAGGCGGGCCGAGAGGCCGATGGCGTGGGTGCCGGTGGCGCATGCGGTGACGGTCGAGAGGTTGGGACCGCGCAGGCCCTTGAGGATGGAAAGCTGGCCTGAGACCATGTTGATGATGGTCGAAGGCACGAAGAACGGGCTGATGCCGTGCGGGCCACGCGCGGCCAGGCCGTTGATGTTCTTCTCGATGAGGGTGAGTCCGCCGATGCCCGAGCCGATCATCGTGCCGATGCGGCAGCGGTTCTCGTCGGTGATCTGGATCCCGGAGTCGTCGAGGGCCATGATGCCCGCGGCAATGCCGTACTGGATGAACAGATCCATCTTGCGCTGATCCTTGGTGGAGATCCCCCACTTCTCAGCGTCGAAGCCCTTTACAGTGCCGGCGATCTTGACGGAGAAGTCGGTCACGTCGAAATGAGTGATCGGGCTGATGCCGCTCTTGCCAGCCAGAAGGTTCTTCCAGGATTCCTCAGCCGTATTGCCAACCGGGCTGAGCATGCCCAGGCCGGTAACTACTACCCTGCGTTTTGCCACCGTCGGTGTCTCCAAAATCTAAAGTCCTGATACAAAGACGGAGAAGTTTCAAACGCTTCTCCATCCTTGAAAAAACAAGCGCATTCAAAAGGCGGGCTCTTGCCCGCCTTTTGCAGAACGGTTACTTGTTGTCGTTCTGGTGCTTCTCGATGTAGTCGATCGCGGCCTGAACGGTGTTGATCTTCTCGGCATCCTCATCAGGGATTTCGGTCTTGAACTCTTCCTCGAGAGCCATCACGAGCTCGACGGTATCCAGGGAGTCCGCGCCGAGGTCGTCAACGAAGGATGCGGCGGGAACCACGTCTTCGGGCTTCACCGACAGCTGGTCTACGATAATCTTTTTAACACGTTCTTCAATACTGTTGCTCATTTGTTTCCTTGATCAGTCCTGCCTTTAATCGCAGTTTCTGTCCTCAGTTTGCTTTCCGAATACCCCAGACCCGATGCCCAGGACCCGAAAACTTGAAAGGATTATATATGGTTTGGGCTGTGTTTGGTAGGGTTTCGATCCCAAAAAACAGTCACAGCCCAATGTGTTGAATCAGCCGCAATACAGTCCGCCGTTGACATCTATGACCGTGCCGGTGATGTAGGAGGCGAGGTCGGATGCCAGGAAGACCACGGCTCCGGCGATGTCGGAGGCCGTCGCGGCGCGCTTGAGCGGGATGGTGTCCGTCCAGGCCTTGAGCTGCTCAGGCTTGAGCGATGCGGTCATGTCGGTCGCGACGAATCCCGGGGCCACGCAGTTGACGGTGATGCCGCGGGCGGCCGCTTCCTTGGCGAGCGCCTTGGAGAAGCCGATGAGGCCGGCCTTGGCCGCCGCGTAGTTTGCCTGGCCGGCGTTGCCGGTCTCCCCGACGATCGAGGCGATGCTGATGACGCGCCCGCTGCGGCGGCGCATCATCTTTGAGATCGCAAGCTGGGTCAGGCGGGCGTGGGCTGAGAGATCGCACTGGAGGACGTCGTTCCAGTCGCCATCCTTCATGCGCATGAAGAGCCCATCGCGGGTGATGCCGGCGTTGTTGACCAGCACGTCGGGCGCGCCGCCGAAGAACTCCTCGGCCTGCTTGTACATCTCCTCGATGGTGGCAGGCTCGAGGGCGTTCATCACCAGGCCCTTGCCGTTCTGCCCCAGGGCCTCTGAGATCTTCTGCGCGCCGGACTCTGAGGTCGCGGTGCCGCAGACCTTGGCGCCAAGCTCGATGAAGGACTTGGCGATCGCATCGCCGATGCCGCGGGAGGCGCCAGTGACCAGCACGGTCTTGCCGGTGAAGTCGAGATTGAACATCCTTATATGCTCCTTGTGTCAGTCGTTGAGGGCCGCGATGGCCTTCTCAAGCGAAGCCTTGTCGCAGACGTTGCATGCGGCAAGGGCCTTGTCTATACGGCGCAGCATGCCAGAGAGCACGCGGTTGGGGCCAAGCTCGCAGAGGGTGGCGATGCCCTCTTGAGCGATGGCCTTGACGGTCTGGGACCAGCGCACCGGGCCGGTGAGCTGAGCGACCAGCGCCTCCTTGATCGCCGCGGCAGAGGTCTCCGGGGCGGCGGTGAAGTTGGCGTAGACCGGGAAGGCTGCGTCCTTGACCGCGATGGCGTCCAGGGCTGCCTTGAGCTTGTCGGCCGCACTCTGCATCAGCGGGCAGTGCGAAGGGGCGGAGACTGCCAGAGGGACCACGCGCTTGGCGCCGTTTGCAGCGAAATACTCCGAGGCGGCATCGACGCCGTCCTTGGCCCCTGAGATCACGACCTGGCCTGGGGTGTTGAAATTGGCGGCCCAGACCTTGAGCCCCTTCTCCCTGACGGATGCGCAGCCCTTCTCGACGTCCTCGTCGGCAACGCCCAGCACCGCGGCCATGGCGCCCTGCCCTGCGGGAACCGCCTCCTGCATGGCCTGGCCGCGCAGGCGGACGAGCTTCACCGCGTCAGCAAAGGCGATGGAGCCTGCGCACACCAGCGCGCTGTACTCGCCAAGCGAGTGTCCTGCGGCCACCGCGGGGGCGGCGCCGGTGCGCTCTGAGAGGAGGCGGAAGGCGGCAACTGAGGCCGTGAGGATCGCCGGCTGGGTCACCTCGGTGCGGTTGAGCTCATCGGCAGGGCCGTTGAGCGTCAAGGCCTTGAGATCGTAGCCTAGCGCATCGGACGCCTCGGCATAGGTCGATGCCACAACGGCCTCGTCCATGAGGTCTGCGAACATGCCAACGGACTGCGAGCCCTGGCCTGGGAAGACTGCTGCGAATTTTTTCATTGAAAACCGCGGCCTGTTAGGCCGCCTCCTTGTTGTTTCCTGCTTGAACTTGAAATCGGAAAGCCCGCGGAATCTCCGCGGGTGTGCGAAGCGTCAGTACTTGACGAGGGCCGAGCCCCACGCGAAGCCGCCGCCGAACGACTCGAGGAGCAGCAGATCGCCGCGCTTGATGCGGCCGGACCTGATCCCCTCGTCCAGCGCCAGCGGCACCGAGGCCGACGAGGTGTTGCCCTGGCGGTCGAGGGTCACTATGACCTGCGACATGTCCATCTGGAGCCTGCGCGCGGTGGCCGCGATGATGCGCAAGTTGGCCTGGTGCGGCACGAGGAAGTCGAGGTCGGATGCCGAAACTCCCGCAACCTCGAGCGTCTGAGTCACCAGGCGCGAGAGCACGACCACCGCGTGGCGAAACACGTCGTTGCCCTTCATGTAGAGGTACGAGTCTGCCGCGTCATCCCCGCCCCTGGTGGGGAAGGGGAGCCTGAGCAGCGGCGCGAAAGAGGGATCCGAGGATAGCTTGACGGCAAGCGTGCCGGGCTCCTCGGACCTGCCGAGCACGACGGCGCCTGCGCCGTCGCCAAAGAGGATTATGGTGGTGCGGTCCTTGGGATCGCAGGCCTCGGCCAGCAGATCGGAGCCCACGACCAGCACGTTGTCGCACATCGAGGAGAGGATCATCGAGTGGGCCATGGCGTAGGCGTAGCTGAAGCCTGCGCAGGCGGCGGCGACGTCGAACGCCGGCACTTCCTTGATCCCAAGCAGCCCTGCTATCTCGCAGGCGGCCGACGGAAAGGCGTTGCGCGAGGAGGTGGTGGCGCAGATCACGGCGCCCACCTGCGATGGCTCGAGGCCCGCCGACTCCAGGGCCTGCCTGGCCGCCTTGGCGCCCATCGATGCCGCGGTGTCGCCGGGGCCTGCGATCCTGCGCTCGCGGATCCCGGTGCGCTCGACAATCCATTCGTCAGAGGTCTCAACCATCTTCTCGAGATCGGCGTTGGTGCGGACTTTTTCGGGAAGATAGCCGCCAGTTCCTAGAATTCTGGTATGCAAGTAAACACCCGTTTAGCTGAAGTTTGAGTCAATCCGTGGCATTCGCCCATGGGCCGGCGCGCCGAGGCATGCGCCCATTATACACGCAAGCCCCCAGAGCCCGCCCGCGCCAAGGCTCAGGGCCTGGTGAGCGGGTCTTCCTCCAAGGCCTGGCACAAGCCGGCCTTGACGGCCTTGGCCGCCTCGACGATGGCCACGGCCAGGGCCTCCTGCCTAGCGCTGGCGTGGCTCTTGACCACGGTCCCGCGCACTCCGAGCAACAGCGAGCCGTTGTACTGCCAGGGCATGAGCCACTCGGGCCTTGCGAGCTTTGCAAAGTAGCGCTTGAGCCCCTGGCCGTGGAAGAACACGCGCGCCACGCCCTCGGCGGACTTGAGCGCGATGTTGCCGGTGAAGCCGTCGGTCACGATGATGTCGTTGTCGCCAGTGAAGAGCCGGTCGGCCTCGGTGAAGCCGTTGCAGCGCAGCCCCTTGCACGAGCTGATGAGCTCGCGCGCGCCCTGCACCAGCTCGTTGCCCTTGCCAAGCTCCGAGCCGATGTTGAGTACGGCGCAGGCAGGCTCGCTCTCGCCCAGGATGACGCGCCCTGCCGCCGTGCCCAGGCGGGCAAAGCAGCACAGATCCTCAGGCGTGCACCTGGCGTTGGCGCCCAGGTCGAGCATGAGGCTGAAGCGCCCGGGGCCTGCCGGGATCTTCGCGCACAGGGCCGGGCGGATGCGCCCGATGGTGCCTAGAATGTGGCGCGAAAGCACGACGAGGGGGCCGGTGCCGCCTGCGGAGATCACCGCCTGCGCCTCGCCCTCCCTCACGCACTCGATGGCCTTGCGCATCGAGGACTGGGAATAGCCCGAGAGCACGCTCCTGGGGGACTCGTCCTGCGGGATCTGGACTGGTGCGGGGCGGAACTCGCACCGTGGGCCCAGCGCCTGCCCGCGAGCTAGATCCTCCTCAAGGCGGCGCGCGCCGTAGACGATGAGTTTCATGCCCGGATAGAGAGTGAGCGCGAACTTGGCGGCCTTGCCGATGCCCGCCAGGGCATCGCGGTCGCCGCCGTTGCCGTCGACGGCAACTGTAATGCTGTTATTTTTGTCTGCTTTCAAAAGCAAGACGGGGCGCTGCGGCTACCCGCAGCGCCCCGCTCCAGTACAAGCTTGTCTGTTGTTCTAAACCGGGATGCTGCCGGCTTGGATCACTTGCGCTTACGGCTCAGAGGCGCGGCAGCCTCGAGATCGTACTTGACGCCGCGGTAGTAGCCGCCGGCGGTCAGGTTGTGGCGGATGTGGACCTCGCCGGAGGTCTTGTCCACAGAAAGCTGGTTTGCGGTAAGCGCGTCGTGGGTGCGGCGCTTGTCACGGCGTGAACGGGACTGGTGGGTCTGCTGAACGGCCATGGTTGATGTCTCCTAAATTTCCGGAAATGCGGCTGTTTCAGTGCCGCGTCATGTAATCCACGCTGTCTCACGACAGCTCTAAACGCGGCATTATATATAAATCAAGCAGGCGGTTCAAGACGCGATCGGAGCGTTCATGAGGTCCCAGGGCGCGATCCCTGCCACCGCGCATTGCAGCTACATGGCCTTGCCTATGGACCTTGCGGCCTTGTTGAGCAGCGCCACGGTGCGGGAGCGCTCGAGCGCTGCGATCCTCTCCACCGCAGGATGCTTCGACAAGCAGTTCTGCGCCGTGCAGACCACCGACAACGCCGGGATCTCGCTCAAGTGGTTCCGCGACACCTTCGGCAACATGATCCTGCAGGACAGCATCAACGCGGGGATCTCGGTCTACGAGCAGATGAACCGCCTGTGCACCCAGACCAAGCCAGGATGCGGGGGGCTCATCTACCTGCCCTACCTCTCCGGCGAAAAGTCCCCCCATATGGGATCCAAAGGCCCGCGGCGTGTTCTTCGGGATCAACCTCGACACCGGCTATTCGGACTTCATCCGCGCGGTCATGGAGGGCGTGGCCTACTCGATCCGCCACTGCATCGAGACCGTCCCCGTGATCGGGGCGGAGGCGCAGCAGTCGCCGATCCCGATCGGCGGCGGCGCCGCCAAGAGCGGGATCTGGTGCCAGATCTTCGCGGACGTGCTAAAGCGCCCGGTCATCATGCTGCCGGACGACGAGACTGAGACCTTGGGAGATGCGATCATCGCCGCCCAGGCAGGCGGCATCAAGGAGGTCCCCTATGACTTCGGCAAGGCCCTGGCCGGCAAGGGCAAGCTCTTGACATCCTCCCCTCTCTAAAGAGAGGGGATCCCTACCGATCTCTTGGGAGATCTTCGGCGGGTTCCTCTTGCTGACCACCAATGTGATTCACTTGGGAGGCGAGCCGGGCAAGTCCTGCCCT
>Ga0256406_1002377_pt1 | contig 26705 bp, 29 predicted proteins | sample RumenRJG_03DNA_FD_185986 | JGI IMG/M metagenome (GOLD analysis project Ga0256406, IMG submission 185986) | Bovine rumen microbial communities from Lethbridge, Alberta, Canada - RJG_03 | ecosystem: Host-associated > Mammals > Digestive system > Stomach > Rumen | place: Canada: Alberta | collected...
TATTGTTAATGTACATAATAATACACTAATGTACTTTTTGGATATTGTTAAATAACATGTCTGCATGGCAAGCGACGATAGAAATGGCCAAGAGCAGATATGAACTGAACAAGGAACTGGCTCAGATGCTGAAGGGCGGCGTCATCATGGATGTCACTACCCCGGAGCAGGCGAAGATCGCCGAAGAGGCAGGGGCCGCCGCCGTTATGGCCCTCGAGAGGATCCCTGCGGACATACGCGCCGCCGGCGGGGTTTCCCGCATGAGTGACCCCAAGATGATCAAGGGCATCCAGGACGCCGTCTCCATCCCAGTGATGGCCAAATGCCGCATCGGGCACTTCGTCGAGGCGCAGATCCTCGAAGCCCTGGAGATCGACTACATCGATGAGAGCGAGGTACTCACTCCCGCCGATGACATCTATCACATCGACAAGACCAAGTTCAAGGTCCCGTTCGTCTGCGGCGCCAGGGACCTCGGCGAGGCCCTCAGGAGGATCTCCGAAGGTGCCAGCATGATCCGCACCAAGGGAGAGCCCGGAACCGGCGATGTCGTGCAGGCCGTCCACCACCTCAGGGCGGTCAACTCCGAGATCGCCAGGGTGAAGGCGCTCAGGGCCGACGAGATCTATGAGAAGGCCAAGGAGCTCCAGGTTCCAGTCAGCCTGGTGCAGTACGTCCACAGGCACGGCAAGCTCCCGGTCGTCAACTTCGCCGCCGGAGGCGTCGCCACCCCCGCCGATGCCGCGCTCATGATGCAGCTCGGCGCAGAGGGAGTGTTCGTGGGTTCGGGCATCTTCAGGTCCGGGAACCCCGCCAAGCGCGCCAAGGCCATCGTCCAGGCAGTCACCAACTACGACGACCCGAAGATCCTGGCAGAGGTCTCCACCGACCTCGGCGAGGCCATGGTCGGGATAAACGCCGAAGAGATCAAGACCATAATGGCAGAGAGGGGGCAGTGAGAACGCCGACGGCCGCCGTCCTTGCCCTTCAGGGGGCCTTCATCGAGCATGAGCGCTCCCTGAAGAGGCTGGGCGCCGACGTCTTCGAGATCAGGCAGCGCGCGGACCTGCAGAGGCATTTCGACGCGCTCGTCATCCCCGGCGGGGAGAGCACCGTCATCGGAAAGCTCCTCCGCGATCTGGGTCTTTATTCCCCGCTCAGGAAGATGATCGAGGATGGGCTTCCCGTCTTCGGCACCTGCGCGGGGCTCATCGTCCTCGCGAAGGAGGTCGTCGGAGGGGAACCGGTGTTCGGGACCCTGGATGTCAAGGTCAGGCGCAATGCCTATGGACGTCAGCTCGGCAGCTTCTACGCAGAGGAGGATTTCGACGGGATCGGGAAGATACCCATGACCTTCATCCGCGCACCCGTAATAGAGTCCGCAGGGCCGGGAGCCGAGGTCCTCGCGAAGGTCGACGGGCAGATCGTCGCAGCCCGCCAGGGAAGGCAGCTCGGCATCACGTTCCACCCTGAACTGTCGAAGGACCTCAGAGTGCACCGCTATTTCCTCGAGGAAGTGGCGGGGCTCAGCCTGCGAAGGCAGCGATTCTAAGGCGATCCGCTGCGGGGATTCTTATCCCCGTTTCGGAATTAACCTGCAGTCGAGAAATCGTTCGGTGCAGCACGCCCTTTCCGCTGACTATAAAATCCGATTCTCCATCATGTCAGCTATGACCGGCGAACAGCCTGCTGACAGTGCCCGCGAGATACCTCAGCCCAGCGATCCTGGCGATCTCTACGTCCTCGGCGGCGTTTACTATCAGGGGATCGGCGTTCCCGTCGACAAGGAGAAGGCCGCCGCCCTCTACCGCATGTCGGCCGACAAAGGCAACGCCGACGCCATGGTGAGGCTCGGCATCATCCTCATGACCGGCGACGGCGCGGAGCAGGACTACCGCGAGGCCTCCAAGCTCTTCAGGAGGGCGGCCGACCGCGGGAACGCCGACGCCGAGTACCTGCTCTCATCCCTCTATTCCCGCGGGAAAGGGGTCGACCGCAATCCCATCGAAGCGGTGAAGCTCTGCCTGCATGCGGCTGCCGAAGGATGTACAGGGGCCATGTGCCAGATGGGCAAATGGTACCGCGACGGAGAGAACTGTGTAGACAGGGACATGGCGAAGGCCGTCTACTGGCTGAAGCAGGCCGCGGAGAAGAAGGACGCCGAGGCGCTCTACGAGCTGGGATGCATGTTCGCGTTCGGCGAGGGCGTGGAGAAGGATGAGGCGAACGGCCGCACTCTCCTGCGGTACGCCGACATGTACGGGGACCCGGACGCCGCCGGGGCCCTGGAAGCCCTCGACGGCGGCATGGACCGGAGACCGGAATGAAAGGATACCTCGACAGGCTGAACGACGCCCAGAAGGAGGCCGTCCTGACCACCGAGGGCAGGGTGAGGGTGATAGCCGGTGCCGGAACAGGCAAGACCCGCGCCCTCACCGCCCGCTACTGCTACCTCGTGGATGAGGCGGGGATATCCCCGGCGAACATCCTCTGCGCCACCTTCACCAACCGCGCCGCCGACGTCATGAAGCGGAGGATCCGTGCGGAACTGGGAGATCTCGACCTGGGGATGATCTGCACCTTCCACGCCTTCTGCGTGCAGCTTCTGAGGGAAGACATCAACGTCCTCAACTATCCCAAGGACTTCATCATCATGGACGAGGAGGACGTGAGGGACACCCTCCTCAAGGTGTTCTCCGACATGGGTCTGACGTCGCGCGACATCACCGTGAAGAAGGCCAACGACAACATCCTCGAGACGCGGAAGCTGCGCACCGAGGACTACATCGACAACGTCTACCTGCTTAACAACGAGGAGCTGAGGGCGAGGTTCGAGGCGACGGACGACATGGAGGAGGGAATCTTCCTGCGCTATCTGTACGAGCAGAAGAAGAGCTTCGGCCTCGATTTCAACGACCTCATCAATTTCGCCACCTACATCCTCGAGCGCTTCCCGGACGTCCGCTCCAAGTGGGCCGGGAGGATGGAGTACGTCATGGTCGACGAGTTCCAGGACGTCAGCGCGAGGCAGTACGGCATCGCCAAGATACTCTCGTCGGTCCATCATAACCTGTTCATCGTCGGCGACCCGGACCAGACCATCTATACCTGGAGGGGCTCGCACGCGAAGATGTTCCTTGATTTCGACAAAGAGTTCCCGGGGTCCAAGACCATCGTCCTCGACATCAACTACCGCTCCGTTCCAGAGATCCTCACCGCCTCAGACGCGCTGATCGCCCACAATCTCGTCCGCTACCCCAAGACCCTGAAGGCGGTGAAGGAAGAGGGCACCAAGCCCGTCTTCTTCCACGCCAAGAACGACCGCGAGGAGTCCCAGTGGATCGTCTCCCGCATCTCGGACATCAGGAGCGAAGGCGGGAAGCTCGGGGACTGCGCCGTTCTCTACCGCGCCCACCATCTCTCGCGCCCGCTGGAGGAGGCCTTGATGAGGAACAGGATGCCGTACGTAATCTACGGCGGGACGGAGTTCTATTCCCGTCGCGAGGTGAAGGACCTCATCTGCTACCTGCGCATGGTGGCCTGCGGCGACGACATCGCGTTCCGGAGGGTGGTCAACGTCCCGCCCAGGAAGATCGGCAGGAAGAAGATGGAGCTCCTGTCGGAGAGGGCGGAGGCTGGCGGGAAGACGCTGTACGAGGCTCTGAGGGACAGCATCCGCGATCCGGTGTTCAAAGGCACCGATGCCGACCGTTTCGTATCATGCATCGAGACCGCCCGCGAGATCCGCGGGAGCATGTCGCTGGGGGACCTGCTGCAGATGCTGATGGACCGCTCTGGGTACGAGAGGTTCCTCCGGCTCCAGGGCGACCAGGAGAGGCTGGACAACGTGGCCGAGCTGAAGCGCGGGATAACCGAGTACGGGGAGGACCCGGACGCCACGCTGGAGGATTTCCTGGTGCATGCATCGCTGTTCGACGGGAACGGCTCCGAGAACCCCGACAGGGTGAAGCTCATGACCGTCCACACCTCCAAGGGCATGGAGTTCCCGTACGTGTTCATCTGCGGACTGGACGAGGGGGTGTTCCCCTCGAAGAAGACCGACAGCCCGGAAGAGATGGAGGAAGAGCGCAGGCTGATGTACGTCGCCATGACCCGCGCGGAATACGGCCTCTACCTCACCGATTCCGAGGGTCCGGCCGAGTCGGGCGGGTTCAAGACCCCGTCGCGCTTCGTGTTCGAGATCGGGAGGAAGAACCTCGATTACGCCGTCGAGCTCGATCCGGAGATGGCCAAGGGGATGGAGGAGCGCGCCCGCATAGAATCTGCGCGCGCAAGAAGGATGTCCGACCTGTTCCGGCGCGGCGACCGGGTGGTCCACCCCGTCTTCGGAGCAGGTACGGTGGAGGAGGTCTCGGACCGCGAGATGTGCTATGTCGTGAAGTTCGACGGCCTGGAGACCCCCCGCACCCTGCGTTTCGATGCGAAGCTGTCACGGGAGCTTTGAATAGTCGGCTTCCGAGACGGGCCCGCACCATTCGGCAGAGGCCCCGGGGGCGGGCACCTCCACGGCGATGTGGGAGAACCATGAGTCCTTGGCGACCCCGTGCCAATGCTTGACCTCCGGCGGGATGACGACGTCGCCGGGATGCAGCTCGCGGGGCTTCTCCCCCATGCCTGGTACCATCCGCGGCCCGCGATGCATATCAGGACCTGTCCGCCCTTATGGTGTATGTGCCAGTGGTTCCGACATCCGGGCTCGAAGGTCACATTGGCGATCCCCATGGGGGAATCAGCGAACATCTTCAGGTAGCTCTTCCCGTCGAAATGGGCTCCGTAGGGGTTGGGCTCCCCCGCGTCGAACGGGCTGAAATCTTTAGGGACTTCTTCAGATGATATGGAGTAAGATATAGGCGGATCGTTATAAAATATTGAGGAAAACGGTGATCGCCGCCACGTTCAGCAGGTCGATGAAGACGCTCCCGACGAGGGGGACGGCGAAGTACGCCTTGGGCGCGACGCCGTACTTGTCGAACAGGGACTCCATGTTCGCCATGGCGTTGGGGGTCGCCCCCAGGCTGAACCCTGCGGTGGCCGTCACCAGGGCGGCGGACTCGTAGTCCCTGCCGGTGGCGTTGAATACGACGTAATAGGCGTACACAGCGACCAGCGCCGTCTGCGCCAGGAGTATGACCACCATCTTGCCGGCCAGATCGGCGAGGTTCCACAGCTGGGTCACCATCAGGGCGATGGACAGGAACAGCGACAGCGAGATCCATCCGAGGGTGTTGATCTCCTTGAGCGGCAGCTCGATCCCCTTCCAGTCGGCGACGTTGCGGATGAGCATGGCCACGAGCATCGCCCCCAGGTACACCGGCAGGGTGAGGCCGGCGGCCTTGATGCCTGCGACGATGTACGACCCGGCGCCCACGCCGATGCACAGCAGCAGGAGGGCATAGAGGAAGCGCTCGGAATCGATCTTGCGCACCTCTTCCTCCTCCTCGGCCATGGCGATGTCGTCCTTATCGGGGGATAGGTTGCCTTTCTCGATCCTCCTCTTGGCCAGCGGCCCTCCGACGAACCCGCTTATGGCCAATCCGAAGGTGGCCGCGGCGATGGCGACGGTATCGGCGTTCTCCACGCCGTAGATGTCCACCAGGTCGGGGCCGAACGACCCCGCCGTCCCGTGCCCTCCGACAAGGCTTATCGAGCCGAGGGCCAGCCCCATGTCCGGGTCCATGCCCAGGAGGGACGCCAGGGAGACGCCCAGCACGTCCTGGCAGACGATCAGGACGCCGACGAGGGCCAGGAGGGTCAGCACCAGGCGCCCTCCCTTCTTCAGCATCCTCACCGACGCCATGAAGCCGACGGAGCAGAAGAAGGCCATCATGAAGACGTTCTTCAGGGTCTCGTCGAAGGAAACTTCGGCGATGTCCGCCTCGTAGATGGCGCAGAACGCTATCGAGAACACCAGCCCGCCCATGACGGCCGCGGGGATGCAGTATTTCCGCAGGAGCTTCGAGCGCCTGACCAGGAGTATGCCGACGGCGAGCGCGACCGCTCCCATCATGGCGGTCTGGTAGACGTCGAAATGGACGGTGTACACGGTTCACCTGACGCAGGACGGTATTTAAAAAGGGAACGCCCGGGCCGCCCTCTCCAAAGAGAACGGCCCGGACGGCGGAACCTCAGAGCTCGTAGTGGGTGGCCGTCAGCTTGACGGACGACATCTCGCGGACGGTGGTGATGTACTCCGAGAGGGCGTCCTCCTCCTGCTGGACCATCTCCGCCAGGAGCATGACGTTCTTGAGCTCGACATCGGCGTCGCCCAGGGTCGTGGAGATATCGGAACTCCTGATCTGGCGGATGACCGCGGCCTTCTCGCCCTTCATGGCGTCCGACTGGTAGGCTATGAGGGAGTCCAGGGCGGCGCCTCCGTAGGTGGAGGCGTTGATGAACTTCATGGCCGCATCGCAGATCTCGGGGTTGAAGTCGAAGTCGATGTCCTCGACGGTGTTCATGAACGCCTTGGCCAGGGCCTTGTGCTGGGTCCTGAAGCATTCGATCCTGGTCCTGCCGGCGTCGGTGATGATGTCGGATTTCTCGTACATGTTGGAGAGGCTCTTGAAGGTCAGGTCTGACTTCACCAGGTACGTGCGGACGTTGTCCCCCGGAGGTGTGAGCATCATGTTCTTCCTGGCCAGGTACATATCGATGGCCGGCTGGAGGATCCTGTTGTGGCGTATGATCGCCCTCTCTTCCGACCTCTTGCGGCCGTTCGCCTGGTTGATGTACATGATGGCGTCCATGGCGGTCAGACCTACGATGAACGCGAAGCTGTTGTCGGCCAGGTTGATCAGGTGGGTGGAGCCGTCCCCCCAGGTGTCGTAGAGGATGAAGCAGGCGACCTCGAACGCCGCCACGGCCACGAGGATGATGAGCGAGGACTTCAGGATGGTGGCGCCGAGGTTGTGCATCTCGCGGTGGCCGGCGCTGTTCTTGGCATAGTTGCGCCTGATCCTGTCCCTCTCCGTCTCGATGGTCCTCTTCCGGGCCTCCTCGTCCTTCATGGCCCTGTTCTTCCTGCGGGCCTCGGCCCGGTCCTTCTCTTTCTGTATCTTCTCCTCGTCCCTCAGCTTCATCAATGCGCCCCCACGATGCTGCGGATGATGTCCTGGGTCTCCTGCGGCGTGCCGATGGTGTTGATCATATGGACATCGCACCTGTCCAGCAGCTTCCTGAAGAACTCCTTCCTCAGCCCGGTCCTGTAGGCATCCCTCACGATCTGGTGCGGGTTGCACAGGTCCGCCGCGGAAAGGTATTCGAGCGCGGCCTCGGCATCCATGCTCCTGCACTTCTCCCCGTCCGACGGGTCGCGCTTCATCAGGATGACATGGCTCAGCGAGCACTCGTGCACCACCGAGGACCCGCCGGATACCCAGCGGATGTTGGCGATGCCCCTGCCCCGGCTGTCGAACTTCACGTTCTTGACCAGCGGGCGGTATTCCTCCCACACGTCCCCGATGTCGGCATCGATGTAGCAGTTCTTCTCGGAGGCGCGGATCTGCGGCCTTCCGGAAGACCCGAACTTGACGAAGAACCAGTCGTCCGAGATGAGAGAGGCGTTCTCCGATCTCAGGAGGCCCCATGACTGGGTCGTCTTCCCGGTCTTCGGAGGTGCGATGAGGGTGACACCGACACCGTCGGCGCAGATCGCCGCCCCGTGGACCGAGTAGATGTCGTGCGCGGCCTCGTTGATGTACCCGGCGATCCCGAGCGCGATGCTCTTGACCCAGCCGTAGTAATCGAAGTTCAGGAGGAACGCGGTCTTCGAGTTGGGCTCGAACCTCAGCACGCTCTCGCCCGCCGACGGCTCCCTGACGACGAAGAGCTTGGCGTGGGAGCGGACGCGGTCGGAGGCCGAGTAGAAGTTGTCCCTCCACATGTCCGTGAAGTCCCTGTCCGAGGTGCAGAGCTCGATGACGACCCCGTTGATGTCCGCCTTGGCCGCATACAGTAGGCCGGGGGCGTATCTGGCGCGGAGGGCCGCCGATTCCTCCTCGGAGATGAGCTCGGTCTGATATACCATGAACTGGCACATGGAACGTTAATATTAACGTTCTGCGACCTTGCGAAACACGTTCCGTCCAATTTCGCCGGCCCTGCGAAACGCTATTTACGGAGTTCGGCATGAGAGTGCCGAGGATGGGATCATGACAAGCACAGCGATCATCTATTCGACTTCCATCGGAAAGCACGTCGAGGCCGCAGCCAAGTATCTGGCACAGCAGTCCGGCGCCGACACTTTCAACCTGAAGGACCAGACCAGGATCGACATCTCCCGCTACGACAGGATCGTGCTCGGGACCGGTGTCCATGCCGGCAAGCCCTACAAGCCCCTGATGTCGTGGGCGGAGGCCAACAAGGAGGCCCTCGCGGGGAAGCAGACCGTGCTCTTCATCTGCTGCCTCTACAAGGGGGAGCGCGCCAAGGCGGAGCTCGACAAGATAAAAGCGTCCATGCCCGTCGAGTTCGGCAAGGATGATTTCTCCGCCTTCTTCCCTGACAAGGACGAGCAGAAGGACGGAGTGGGCATCAGCATGGCCGCCTTCGCCGAGAAGCTCAGATCATGAGCCCGGCAGAGGCCGCAGCCGCGGCGTACATACTGCTCAATCTGATATCATTTGCAGTCTACGGCATCGACAAGCGCCGCGCCGTGAAGGGCGAGTGGAGGATAAAGGAGAGCACGCTCCTCCTGCTGGGTCTTATCGCACCGTGGGGAGCGGTCGCCGGGATGCATGCGTTCCGCCACAAGACCAGGAAGCGGAAGTTCCTCGCGAACTACGTCTTCCTCGTCCTGCACATCGCCGCCATCATCCTTATACTGACGGCGTGAGCAGAGGACGGATCATCAGTGCAAGCGGCGCGAGAACGCCGTCCCGGACTCCCATGCCCGGGCGGTGTCCAGCTCCGTGCCTTCATAACCGAGGAGCGCGACGCGGCTGTCCTTCTTCTCGCGCAGCAGCGACATGCCGAGCTCCTCCCCCAGCCTGGCCGAGAAATCCTTCACGGCCTCGAACGAGGGCATGGCATCGACGGTCAGCCTCTGCCTGGAGCCCCCGACGAACACGTAGCCCTTAGGCTCGACGAGGTCGGGATCGGCGGTCTTGTCGATCTTGGCGTAATCCTCGGGGCGGAACATGTTGATCCCCTGGACCAGAGTATGCCTTATGACCGTCCTCGTCTCGAGCGACGGCATAAGTGCCAGCGTCTCCATTATGCGCTCCCAGCCGTCAGAGACCTTGGGCCTGCAGGCCCTCGCGTAGGTCTCCCGGTCGGGCGCTGCCACGGTCACGTAGAGCTGCGAGGGCAGGGTGTCCAGGGCGGCGATCCTTTCCGGGTTCGTGCCGTTGGTGACCAGGAACACGGTCATCCCCCTGGACCTGCATTCCCTGAAGAACTCCGACAGATAGGGGTACTCAGTGGGTTCCCCGGCGAGCGAGCAGGCCACCTGGTTGGGGTTCATGGCCTCCTCGAACATCTTGGGGTCGCAGCGCGGGTCTCCCTTGAACCCGGACAGGAGGAACCGGTGGTATTCGATGAGGGCGTCCAGCATCTCCTTCGGCTCCGCCCATTCCGTCACCGGGTAATCGTGCCCCTCCGTGCGCCAGCAGAACGGGCACATGTGGGTGCATTCGTTGATGGCGGGGGTCATCTGCAGGCAGCGGTGCGTCATTATCCCATAGAAGTCCTGCTTGTAGCAATGGCGCCCGTGAAGGAGGGACTCCTTGATCCACCCGCAGAGCTTGACGGCGGCATGGTCGCGGTAGACGCGGTAATGCTGGCGGATCAGGGTCTGGCGGTATTCCTCGTCCATGGCCGTGCCTCAGAAATCGAAGAGGCTCGTCTGCACTCTCTTCGCCGGCTTGGGAGCGGGGGCCTCGGGCGCCGCCTGCTGAGCTGGCTCCTGCGCGGTCTTCGTTTCTTCTGCAGGCGCCTCGGGCCCTGCATGCTCCTCGGCGGCCGGAGCGGCTGCCGCAGGCTCCTGAACTGGCTCCTGCGCGGTCTTCTTGCCCTTGGTCTTCTTGGCCGGCTTCTCCTCGGGCGGGAACGCCTCGAGGAAGGTCTTCTTCACCGCCGCCGAATCCACCTTCGCGCCCAGGAGGAACGCGAGCTCATCCTCGTCCAGGCCCCCTTCCTTCACCAGCATGACGCGGAACCCCTGGTCGTTCTTCGCCATCGCCCTGTAGGAGAGCAGGGAATCCGCCAGGATGCGGGCGGCCGAGGTGTGGGTCATGCGGCCGATCTTGGAGGCCAGGGAGTTCCTCACTGCGCGGACCGATTTCGTGCGGGACATCTTGGTGAGGTAAGACGGCCAGTTGATGCGGGTCCATTTGGGCTTGCTGTGCAGGGACTCTATGATGCCGTCGACCATCAGGTTGTTGGCATATCCCCAGAACCCGTAGTACATGCGCCTGTTCACCCTCCCGAGGTAGATGTCGGCCCGGGACAGGCGCTCGTAGCAGCGGACTAGCTCCCCGGTGTCCGACACCTGGTACGGTATGTTCTCGTCCAGCCATACGGAGACGGTGCCCGGGTCGGAATCTACGTCGCGCAGGACGGAATACGCCAGGGCCGGGTCCCTCTTGGTGAAGACCGCCCCGATGAAGTCGAACATGCTCTTGGTGCCGGCGGCCTGCCTCATGGAGAGGGCATGGGCCGCCTCCGCGGTCACCCTGACGCCGCCGTACGCCAGGGACTCCAGGTCCCTGACCGCGGCCCTCAGGTCGCCGTCGGCATTGTCCGCGATGGCGGCCAGCGCCGCCGGCTCCGCGTCCACGCCTTCCGACTCGCAGATATGGGCGAGCACCCTCTCGACGGCAGCGGCACGGGGCTTCTTGAAATCGACCTGCAGGGTGCAGTCCTTGACGGCGGACGACCTCCTCGAGATGTTGTAGAAGTCGTTGACGATCATCACGGTCGGCTGCTCGGTGGTCTTTATGAGCTCGCTGATCGCCGGCAGGGCGCCCCTGTCCCCCGACGGGGAGAAGCTGTCGGCCTCGTCGAGGATGATCATCTTCATCCCGCCGTTGCGGACCGCGGAGAAGCTGCCGTCGTCCGAGAAGGTGTCGAAATGCGAGGCCCTGAGCGCTATGTTCCTGATGTCCTCCGCCTTCCTCTGGTCGGAGGCGTTCATCTCCACCACCGGCCAGCCCATCTCGCGGGCCAGGGCCCAGGCGGAAGAGGTCTTCCCTATGCCGGGGGCGCCTTTCAGGAGCAGGACGCGCTTCTCCGGGACTCCGTGCTCCCAGGACTTCGCCCAGGCGCGCATGGTCTGCACGGCGGTCGGGTTCCCGACGACGTCGTCCAGCGTCCTGGGGCGGTACTTCTCGTTCCAGTCCTCGCTCATCGCTGCCCTCCGGTCCCGCTGTCCCCGCCGGGCCCGTCCTGCTTGCCGCCGCCGGGAGGGGCGTACACCAGCCTCACGACCTCCATGGACTGCTGGAAGTACACGGCGAAGGTGATGAACCAATAGAGCATGTAGACGCCGGTGCCGGACGAGGTCACGACGGTGAACCTGAGGTACAGCACCACGGCGGAGATCATCAGGTACATGAACGCGCGGGACCACTTCCCCATGACGAGGTGCCCCAGGCCGAAGATGTTGACGATTCCCGGCACGAAGGCCAGGAACATGGCGAGGTAGTCCTTCCTGGTGAGGGTCTTGACGGGGTACGGGCCGTACGGCTGCGCGAAGGGGTCGGCGGCCGCCCCTTCCTGCGGGCGTTCGGAGGACAGCTTCCTGCCGCATTCGGAGCAGAAGGAGGCGCCCTCGACGTTCTTGTGGCCGCAGTCCGGGCAGACCCCGTCCGGGCTGTACGCCGGAGAGACCTCGCGCCCTTCGTCGTCTATGGCTATCGCTTTGGACTTGAGAGCGCCGCAGTAATAGCAGAAATCGGCCCCGGGCTCGATCTCGTGTCCGCATTCCCTGCAGTAATACCTCATCTTCACTCCAGATACATGCGGTATATCCCTTTGGTGCTTTCTACTTTTATCTTCGCGCCGTAGAGCTCGGAGACCTTCTCGTCGTTGAGCAGGTCCTCCTTCTTCCCGTCGCCGAATATCCTGCCTTTGCGGATCATCACGATGCGCCCGATGCTGACCGGGATGTCGGTCAGGTCGTGGGTGATCATCACGATGCGGACGCCCGAATCGATCAGGATGTCGAACATCTGCCTGAACTTCGACTTCATGACGATGTCGAGGCCGGTCATCGGCTCATCGAGGATCAGCATCCGGGGATTGGTGATCAGGGCCCTGGCTATGAGCGCCCTGCGCATCTCGCCCAGGGACAGGCCCTCGATGGTCCTCTCCAGGAGGTCCTCGATCCCCATCTCCGTCGCGCGGTAGCGGATGAGCTCCTCCATCTCCGGCCTGACCTCCATGTTCCTGAAGATGTCGAGGCTGCCGAAGAAACCGGAACCGATGACCTCCCGGACGGTGGTGACGGGCGAGAACCTGTTCTGCAGGTCCATCGACACGACCCCCATCTTGGTCCTCAGGTCGAATATGTTCCAGTGCCTCTCTCCGAATATCTTCATAGAGTACGGGACCTCGTCATCGTCATAGGGGTAGATGTCCCCGCGTAGCAGCTTGAGGAGGGTGGTCTTCCCGGAGCCGTTGAGCCCTATGATCGCGACGTTCTCGTCCTGCCCGATGGTCAGGCTGACGCGGTCCAATATCCGATGCCCGTCCTTCACGACGGACACGTTGGAGAGTTCGAGTGCGTTCTCCATGCGCGGGCTTAAACTGGACATGACTAAAAAGGTGAGCCCTGCAGGCATGCTTATCAGCATGGCGGAACACGGCCGGGAGGGCCGGCCCCCGCTGTCGGCGGGCGCCGGTCTGGCACATGCGGGAAGATGTTTCTTTCGGCCTCACTCGGCCGCGGACGCCTGCAGGGACGGCTGCCTCTTCTCCCTGGCGCGGTCGATGAGGAGGACGGCTGCGAAGACGATGATCGACAGGGGCAGCGCGACGACGAGCGCATCGCAGTACTGGATGGAGCCCTCCGTGAACAGCACGCTGTTCCCGGTGATCCACTTGCAGATCGGCAGGAACACCGAGGTCGAGGTGTTGATGAACAGCGCCCAGAACAGGTAGGACACGGTGCCGACTATGATGCTGGCCAGCGCCGCCTTCCTGTCGGGGGTGCGCTTGGTGTACAGGCCGTGCACGAAGGCCGGCAGCAGGGCCGCGGCGGTGATGCCCATGAACAGAGACGTGGCCTTGGCTATGATGTCCTTGGGCATGATGTAGCAGTACACGACCACGAGCACCAGCATGACGGCGGTGCAGATCCTGTTCACCCTGATGTTCTGGGAATCCGCCTCGCTGCGCTCCCTGCGCTGTCTGACGAGCGTGTACAGGTCGTATCCCCCGGCCGCCCCGATGGTGTGCATCAGAGCGCTTATGGTGGAGATCGATGCGCATATCAGCGACAGGAGGAACAGGCAGACGATGAAGTCGCCTCCGGTCTTCCCGTCGAAGAGCTCGAGGATGAACTGGGGGATGATGAAGTCGGTGGACCCGCTGCCGTAGATGCTCGCGACGTGCGCTGCCGCCAGCCCCTCCCCGTTGTTCCAGAAGAAGACGTTGGACAGCGCTCCGCAGGTGTAGGCGGTGCCGACGATTACGAACATGAAGATGCTCCCGACTATGAGGGAGCGGTCGAGCATGCGGTCGTCCTTGGCGGACATGAACCTGACGATCAGCTGAGGCTGGGTCAGCACGCCCAGGCCGACGCCCATCAGGAACGTGGTCACCACCAGCATCCATTCCGAAGATCCGAAGTCCGCCACGCTGTCCCAGCCCTCGAACCCGGGGAGCACCCCGGAAGCCGAGGATGCCGGCAGGTCCGCCAGGCTCTCGAAGGCCGCGGTGACGCCGTCGAGCTCCGCGAAGGTGACCACGAGGATCACCGCCATGCCGCAGAACATGACGGCGGCCTGCAGCGCGTCGTTGTACATGACCGCGATGATCCCGCCGTAGATGACGTAGAGGCCGACGATGACGGCCATGATCACGAGGATCTCGTCGTAGTAGTCGTTCAGCCCGGTGATGACGGCGACGGAGTTGACGCCCCCTTTGAGCACGGCGGCGCAGTAGATCGGCATCATCACGATGATGAGGATGGCGGTGAACGCGCGTATCCCCTTGGACGAGTACATCTTCCCGAGGATGTCGGCGAAGGTGGAGGCGTGCAGCCTCCTGCCGATGCGCCTGGTCCTGGGCCCGAAGAACAGGAACGCCACGAACAGGCCGACGAACAGGTTGAGGAAGCACAGGTACATCAGGGTGAGGCCGTGCGTCGCGGCCTGACCCCCGAACCCGATGACGGCGCTGGCGCTGAGGAACGTGGCGCCGTACGACAGCCCGATGATGACGGAGTTGGTCTTGTTCCTGCCCAGCAGGAACTCCTTGTTGTCGCGCGTGTTGCGGTATCCGTAATATCCGAGGTAGACCGTGACCGCTCCGAAGACGGCGATCATGACGGCCAATATGGGCAGCGATACGCCGCTCATTGGTCCATGCCCCCGTCTTCATCTCCCTCATCGGCATCCTCTTTGGAGATGTTCTTGCGTCCTCCTCCGAGAATGCCGACGAGGCAGCAGAGCACCACTGTTATGATGCAAAGCGCATAGGCCCCGATGATCCAAGGGTCCGTGAGGCCCATGATGCTCATTCTTCAGCACTCTCCCCGAATATTGCAGACATATCTATCAACCGTACACCGTGCTAACACGTAGCACGCTTCAGGATTATCCGCTCCTTGTATATAAACAGAGATGCTGACGGCACCTATCATCGGCGCGAACAGCTGATATAACCGCCTTCCGATACGGTCCGCATGAGGAAAGACCTGGGAAGGAAGACCCTGCTGTACCCTATGCCCGCCGTTATCGTCGCCGCCTACGACAAAGAGGGGAAGACCGATGCCCTGACGGCCGCGTGGGCCGGCATTGACGATGATTACCGCATCGGGATCTGCCTTACCGCCTCCCACCACACGTCGGTGTCCCTCATGGAGAGGGGAGCGGTCACTGTCAGCATCGCCGACGCCGCGCACGTGAAGGAAGCGGACTACCTCGGGATCGTCTCCGCCAACAAGACGCCCGACAAGTTCGCTAGGTCCGGCCTGCATTCGCACCCGAGCGCGCACGTGGACGCCCCTGTCATCGACGAGTTCCCCCTGACGTTCGAGTGCAAGGTTGTATCGCACGACACCATCGCCGAGGACACGATCCGCGTGGTGGCCGAGATCGTCAATGTCAGCGCCGACGAGAGGATCCTGACCGACGGGAAGATAGACATCGCGAAGCTCGACCCCCTGGTGTTCGACGGGGAGACCAGGAGGTACATGCATGTCGGCGGGGAGATCGCCAAGGCCTTCTCCGTCGGCAGGTCCCTCGCGGACGGCCCGGGGAAAAAGTGATGGACCGCGAATCGCCGATATTCGGGAAGCTCTACCAGTTCTCGCAGAACGTGGGGATGATGGCCATGCCGGTGCACCAGTACCTGCTGGCCTCCGATCCCCCCATCATGTTCGCCACCGGCACCGCGTCCCAGGCGGAATGGATACTCCCGCGCATAGACCGCATACTCGGCGGGAAACCGCTGAAGTACCTCTTCATATCCCATATGGAATCCGACGAGTGCGGCGGGTACATGCTGTTCCACAAAAAGTATCCGAAGATCTCCGTCATCTGCTCCTCGTTCACCGCGAAGGAGATGCAGGGCTTCGGGTACAAAGGCAGGATAATAGTCGGCGATTCGGCGAACGGCATCAACGACGGCGAGCTCGCCTTAAGGTTCTACAAGTACCCGTCCGAGGTCCATCTCCAGAACGGTGTCCTCTGCCTCGACCGCGGCAGCGGCGTCTTCTACAGCTCCGACCTGTTCTTCCGCGGCATGTCCGACGGGAAGATCCAGGAGGACACCTGGGACAGGGTCCTGACGACCGTGGACAGGCATTTCATGCCCAGCCGCGAGAAGTACGGGGAACTCCTGAAGGAGCTCGAGGGCGCCGACCCGAGGTTCATCGCCTCCGGGCACGGAAGCTGCATCCTCTGCGGCGGCAGGCGAATCGGCGCCTGCGGATGCGGCGGCAGTTGATGCCCCGCTTTTCCATTATGTAATCCTTCAGGACGCTCAGCGGGAACCCTTTCGCCCCGGTGCGCTGGTCCTCGGGGGGCGGCGTCATGTAATCCCCGAACTCCGCGGTCAGGAGGAGGTCCCATTTCTCCGGGAGGGGGATCTCGGTGTCCTCGAACCTGTGCCTGACGGGGGTGCCGTACCAATCGGCGGGGAAGAGCTCCTTCGCGAACGCTGTCGTGTAGATGGCGGTCGTGCGCGAGCCTTCCTCGGGCATGAGCTCGGCCAGCCTCATATGCCCTGCCGGTATCCAGGAGAGCATGCGGTGGACGGCCAGCGACCTCACGCGGTTCAGTGCCGTGACCCATATGTGGAGTCCCCACACCGCCGCGAAGGAGACGGCGCGCCTGAACCTGCCCTCCGGATAGCGTTCGATCGGGAATATGTCGATGAACGGGGTCTGTTCGGAACCCAGGTCCTTCTCCATGTCCTCCGTCCTGAGCATGACATGGGGATGGGTATCGGCGGTAGGGTCGTGGACATAATAGCGATCTTTGTCCAGGTCCGATTCCAAGGCGTCCATGACCGCCGGGAGGTCCTCCGCCCACACTCCCAGGTCGATATCGTCGTCCCACGGGATGAACCCGTTGTGACGCACCGTGCCGATGGCCGTGCCGTACAAAGCATAATAGCGGAACCCGTGCGCGTCGAGGACGGCAGCGATATCCTTGTACATCGACAGCAGGCAGGTCTGAACATCGTTCAATGGACCACTCAGCCATCCTCACGGGCGGGACGTTAATAAATGATTGCAGGGAAAGCGCCTCTGTAGGCCTGGTTGCAGCTATATAGGCCGGTCAGCGGATCACGATGATGCATGGCCGGATCGGGAAATGCGGCCATGGCGAGCCGATGGCCGTGCGGTTCAGGGCAGTGCTTGAAATCGCTTGTTCAATCATATATGAGGAAGAGGAAGTTTCCGAAAAGCATACTTGTTAAATACGGACCGTCCTTTTACCACCACGTTAGGCTTGGCCGGGGAGCTTGGCGTGCCCTGAACACGCAATCGTCACAGCGTGGGCGACTGGAGGGGGCGGCGGAGCGGAAACGGCCGGCCCTTCGAACGACGATGATACTTTGTCCTGCAGAGTTGGAGTACGCGTCCTTCGTTCCCGGAGGGGATCGCGGAGCGCGCCAATCGGGGGGACCGGGCCAGGCCCTGACGGGAGCAGCCTAACCTCGAGCTACCGACGTTTGCGGGGATACAGGGTTGAGGAGGGAGATGGATTACCGGCCGCGGAAGTGACGTCCACCTTTCCGTGCCTAACACTTTTCTCTCGATCGGGCGGTATTTCTTCCGGCCCGGATGCAGGGGCCGCGGATCATTCCGATCTGCGGCGGCTTTTCGGCCTGCATCCGGTGATGATGTCCTTGGTGAAATCGAACAGGACGCCTTTCTCTCCGTCCATGGTCAGGGTCAGCCTGCGGGAGGAGTTGATCTTCCCCACGACCGCCCCGGCGCAGCCGACCTTGGCGAACTCGGCGATGACGTCGGCAGAATGCTCCGGAGGGCACGAGTACACGAACCCGCATCCCTGATAGGCGAGGAGCCAGCGGATGAGGCCTTCCCCTTTCTCTGATTCCGGTATGGGGATGCTGCGGATATCCACTTCAGCGCCCATCTCCGAGGTCTCGAGGAGCATGCCGAGCGTGCCCACGCTGCCTGGATTGCTGAGGTCCTTGCCGGCGTGCACCCAGTGGTTCTCCGCCACGATGGCAGCGGCCTCCATCTGCCTTCTCACGAGCTTGGGGTCCTTGGCGAGGGTGGTCTCCCATGCGTACGGTGTGGTCTTTGGATAGTGGCCGTCCAGGTCCATGACCATGACGACGTCGTCCCCGTCGGCGGCGGTGCTGCTCCGGACCAGGGCGTCCTTCCTGACCCTGCCGATGACGGAGATGTCGATGGCATGGTAATCGCAGTCAGGATGCGTGTGGCCTCCGACGATCGGGACCCTGAACCTGCGGACGCCCTCCTCCATGCCCCTGAGCATCCTCCCGCAGAGGACCTCGTCGGACATGGACATGACGTCCACCATGGCGGTCGCCCTGCCGCCCATGGCGGCTATGTCGTTGATGTTGACCAGGACCGCGAAATAGCCGGCCATGTACGGGTCAGACTCGACCAGCGACTCCATGATGCCGTCGGCGGCGAAGAGGATGTAGTGGTCGCCGTCATCGATGGCGGCGGCGTCCTCGCCTTCGGCGGCGTCCACGTTAGCGAACGAATCCGTCGGCAACAGGTCGACGACCTCGTGTATCTTTCCCTTCCTGGTGACGCCCGGGAATCCGCGGATGGCGTCGATAACCTCCTGCAGGGCCATATTCCCCAGGCACGCACCCGCGGATATTAACCTTTTCAGAAGAGCTTCGTCTGCTTGGTCGTCATGACCAGGTGCCCGGAGTCCGTGGCCTCCAGGACGGCGGCGGCCACAATCGCGTCGTATTCCTCAAGATATTCTTTCACCGGAACATAGGCGGCATCGCTCGGGACGATGTTGCCGGCCCTCTTCAGGACCTTCGCGGCGTCGGCCACCGCATCATCGCCCGCTCTCTCGCCTACAGGGCGCATGATCCCGCAGCGGCGGAGCTCCGACTCGAACACCGGCCTGCGGAACAGGCGGTTCAGGCAGTACAGTATCACTTCGTCGGTGTCTATGCCGGAGTAGGCACGGGCGCCGGCGGTCACGGCATCGTAGATGTTATCGGGCAGCCTTTTCGCAGGAACGTAGATCTTCGCCGGGGGAACATCCCTCATCCTGAGGTATCCGAGGTCGGTCATCGCCCTCAGATATCCGGTGAGGACCAGGCGGTGGTCCTTTATGCCCTGCCTGGATAGTTCCTTGTCCAGCGAACTAATCGACATCCCATCTTTGCCGAGAAGCTCAATTATCTTCCTGCTCAGGTCCTTTTCGGGACTGAACATGAAGAGATGAATGGTCAGCACTCTTATAATTGATTCCATGCACTGTTTCGGGGCATTTGATCAAGAGAATCGATTTTTTATGATTCTGGCTATTTCATTTGGTAAAAGATATGATAAAGAATCGGATAAATTAACAGGGGTGCAATGTTATCAGTTCGGATTCAAATTTAATTAAATACCCAGCGGTAATCTGGAAATATGCCAGTCATTCGGTGTGCGGATGGGATTGCACACCGGGGGATCGTCCAAGTGTTCGAATTTGCAGTTCCGACACAATCCATCCTATCTCATACCCGGGACGGTCCTCCGGCACCCATCTGCCATCGGATGCAGACATTTTGCAGCATGCGAGTTCATAGGAATGAGCAGTTTTCGCCTGCGCCCTTATCAGACGAGCACCGCTACGATCACGATAGCATAGAGGAAGATCATCAGTATCGATATGTTCCCGGTGATCTCCTCGGCCTGTTTCTCGCGCGCAGCCCTGTCCTTCTTCCCGGTCTTCTCGAGGACCCAGTCGACCCAGCCCATGAATATGAAGCCACCGTCGAACGGGACCGCGGGCAGAGCGTTGCAGATGCCAAGCAGGATGTTGATCCAGAATATCCAGTACAGCAGCTCGGCGGCCATCCAGAAGGCATCGCTCTCACCGTACCACCACTGGACGCTCGACGGTATGGGGTCGAACCCGTTGATGGGGAGGACCAGGTAGGACAGCGAGCTCTGAACGTAGTCCAGCATGCCGTCGGCGCCGTAGAAGGGATTCGAGGCGGTCTCGAGGATGATCTCAGGGGTCGTGAGGACCATGCCCGAGGTGTTGGCATAGACCCCGAGGTATCCGATGCCGTTGTTCTCGTCCAGGACGGCGTCGACGGTCTTTGTCGTATATGTTCCGCCGGAGGTACGCTGCATGACCGTGAACGTCACGGTGTCCCCGCCGCTCGTGGAGGACATGAAGTCGGAGAACTGGTTCTGGGTGTAGAACTTGTACGTGACGCCGTCGCGCTCGGCCGATAGGATGAACATGCTCTCTCCCAGCCCGGCCTTGTCCGCGGAGGAATCCTCGGCGATCTTGCTGATATACACCCCCCACACGAGTTGGGCACTATAGGTGCTGTTTTCGGAGATGCACGTCACGGTGACGAGGTCCCCGGGAGACCAAGAATAGGTGCGGCCGTCATCGAAATCGTCCGAGAAATAGAACGTCTCGCCGTTAATCTCCGAGATGATGTCGCCTGCGGAGATATCCGCATTGTAGGCGGGCGAGTCCTCGGCCTCCATGTAGACCGCGCAATTGTCCGAATAATCGGAGGAGACCGACCCCAGCATCCCGAATGACATTATCAGGAACGCGACACCGGCGATGATGAAGTTAGTGGTGATCCCGGCGCTGTAGAGGTCGAGCTTCACCCTGCGGCTGGCCTTCTCCACATCTTCCTGCTCCGGCTCGACGAACGCTCCGAGGGGGACGACACCGTAGAGGAGGCCGGTGTTCTTCACCCTCATGCCGTTGGAGCGTGTCTGCACGCCGTGGGCGAACTCGTGGCAGACCAGGGCGATTATCAGGCCGATGAGAGCGTACCAGAAGGGCAGAAGGGGATTGATCCCGGGTATGGCCAGGACATACTCGATGCCTATCGAGGTCCCGCTGCTGAGGCGGTTGGGCAGGTTGATGACGGCGACGACCACCATGTAAACGATCAGGACCATCATGATGAACGAGGCCGCCTGCGAGAAGATGCCCATCGCCCTCCAGAAACGATGGAAGCGGCAGACCTTGTCCATGGACTTCTTGCCGAGCTGGGTATTGATCTTGATGATCGGGCCGTACTTCTGGAGGCCCAGCTTCTGAGCGCGGGGGCTCTTCCACACCCACACCCACAGCGGGATGTAGATAAGGGTCAGGATTAGGAGTATCCATCCGGTCGCGCTCATATCGGTCCTCCCTAATCCTGAGCGCGGTTATAGCGTTATTGGGCGCCGGGCCGCTGTCCCGAACGCACGGTATGAACAGAGAGGGGTCCGAGGCCTGAACCCTTCTACGCATGCTGATGCGATCCCGGGTCTCCGTCCGTACGCTCAGAACCGGACGGCCGCGCCACCGTGCTCCTCGATGATCCTCTTCGCCCAGGACAGCTTGCGGAGCTTGACCGCCGGGTCGGACCCGGCCTTGGGCATCGGGCTGCCGAAATCGAACCCCCTGAGGAGAATCCTCTGCGACCCGGCCTCCTTCGCCAGGCAGACGGCCCTGTCGCCGTCGGTGAACCCCCCGTGGCACTCGACTATGCCGAACGGCTCCCCCTGGGTCGTCAGAACTATGGGCCCTTTGAACAGCGGGGCGCAGCGGGCGACCGTCTCGGCGTTGTCGCCGTGTGCCAGGATGAAGGCGGGGACCCCGGCCGCGCTCAGGCCGATCTGGGCCTGCAGGTCGCCGTCCAGGTCCGTGACCATGATGTCCGGGGTTATGCCGGCCCTTCCGGCGGCGGACCCGGCGGCGATGATGCAGCCCTCGGGAGGGCGCTCGGCAATGTCCTTCTCGAGGCATCCGGCGCCTCCGAGCACCGTGACCGTTCCCTTCATGAGCCCTTCGAAGTCCGAGCCCATGCGCAGGTCCGAGTTCTGGGTGACGGCGAGGAGGACCCTGGCGGACATCGTGTCCTGGGCCGGGTCGTATCCCATGTCCCTGCAGATCTCGAGGTACTCAGGCTCCCATTCTTGGTAATTCATCCTCTTCCTCTTTCTTGGCCTGCCCGCGGTGGACGGCGATCTGCATGACGGTCGCGAAGATGGCCATCAGGAAGCCGCCAATCAGCTCGAGGCCGACGACGGTGGTGCTGAGGTCGACGATGTCCACCGACTCGCCGATGAGGTCGAACACGCCGCACAGGATGAGGCCGATCGCCACCAGGTCCAGGAAGCGGACGACGTAGACGATCTTGACCTTGCCCTTGGAGAAGTACTCGTCGAGCAGCGAGCCGAAGGTGAAGGTCATCAGCCCGAATATGGCCGGCCACAGGGCGTTGGACAGGAAGATGTATGCTTTCTGGGTGATGCGGGGGGTGTAGTACTCCGAGAGGGAGAAGTAACCGAACACGATGCCAACGACTATGAATGCCATGCCTGCCAGGAGGAAGATGAGGTCGAGGGCGTCCCTGTCGGACCTCTTGATGAGGTTGTGTATCCTGTCGTCGAGGCTGTACGAATAGATGATCAGCAGGACCCCGACGATGAAGAATATCAGCGGGGTGGTGGACTTGAGGACGTACTCCTCGGCGCTGTCGCAGTCGTACATGTTGACCACGAGGTACACCGCGCTGATTATCAGGACGATCCAGGCTATCGGGGCCAGGAAACGCTCCTTCTTCTGAGGGTCCTCGAGGGTCTTCTGGATGATGTAGAACGTACCTTCGACCCCGGGGGCCTGCTTGACGTAGACCTTCCTGACGGAGATTATGGGGACGCGCGAGGATATGATGGGGTAGATGTACTCGTCCTCTGCGCCGTCACTGACAAGGACCGCGCGGTCGGGCTTGACCTCCTCGATGACCCTGTCGAGCTGCTCCACGAGCGCCTCGTCGGACTTGTACCCGACTTTCTTATTGCCGCAGATGAGCGCCACTTCGAAGGACCCAGGCGGATTATCTCCGTCCGCCTCCATCTGCCGGTAGATGTTCATGGCAGCATAGAGCGCGTTGGTGTCGGAATCCTCGGGGTCAGCAGTGCCCAGGGCGGCGGCCGCCTTGTAGCATGCGTCCATGCCTATCGCCGGCGATTCGACGCCTCCTTTGGCGCCGAAATCGTCATCGCGGTCGACAGCGAGGATCAGGGTCTTCTTCATCGCCTTCGTATCATCGCGCGCATATTTTATGCTGAGCACTGCGGCGCGGAGGAGCGGGGCCCGGCATACGACGATTTATAGAAGACACGTCTTAGAGGGCGAGTATGTACATCAGGTGGTTCGGCTACTCCTGCTTCCTCTTCTCGGACGATTCCGTAAGGGTCGTCACGGATCCGCACGACGGCCGTTCCATCGGGATCGCCAAACCCGCCGCCTCGGCGGATGTGGCACTGTGCACCCACAACTCGTACGAGAGGAACTGCTTCCGTTCCCTCACCGGGAAGCATAAGGACTTCATGGAGGCCCTCGGCCGCCAGGAGTGCGGATGCTTCAGTTTCGAAGGGCTCCCGTCGTTCGCCGACGCGTCCGGAGGGAAGGAGCGCGGCCGGAACTCGGTCTACATGTTCGAGATGGACGGGCTGAGGATAGTCTTCTGCGGGGCCCTCGGGGACATCCCGGGGGAGGAGGAGATCGCCCGGATGAAGGGCGCGGACATCGTCTTCGTCCCGGTAGGCGAGTTCGGCACCCTGCCCATCGCCCGCGCCGACGAGATGATGTCGGCGGTATCGCCCAAGGTCATCGTGCCGGTGGGCTACAGGACGGGCGGGATAACGCTGCCGCTGTCGCCACTGTCGAGCTACGCCGAAGGCAAGGACCCGGATTCGTTCGTCCATGTCGGGAACGAGGTGGAGCTCACGGCCGGGGACATAGCGGATTTCACAGGATACTGGATCTTCGACCAGTCGTGAAAGCGGCCGGGACGGCCGGAGAAAGAAAGCCTGAAAAAAAGGAACAGAGGAAGGGGCCCGCCCTCAGAGGGCCAGGCCGTCCTCTATCCTGCCCATCTCTATGGGGGTCGTGGCGTCGCCGACGAGCGCTCCCCTGGAGTTGGCGATGATGCCGGAACCGACGTATCTGGAACCGTGGTTGACGGTCGTGCGGACGACGTCGACCTTCAGGACCTCCCTGAGAAGCTGCAGGTCGTCGTCGGTGGCCTCGGTGGTCACGACGCAGCCGCTGTTGGTGCAGCATGCGACGGACCCGACGGACACGCAGCCCGCGATCATCGACCTGACGCACTCGATGCCGAGCGCCTCGGAGATCCTGTCAGCGGTCTTCGCGTCGATCTCGGGCGAAAGAACCGCGCCGTTATCGTTCGCGAGGATGTTGTTCCCCGCGGCGTTGCAGTAATCGGGCAGGAGGACCATAGGCAGCTCCTTCCCGATGAGGTCCGCCTCGGCGGACTCGATGAGCCCGGAGACGGCGGCCCCATGCGAGTTCATCGCCACGAGCGAGCCCACCACATGGGACCCGGAGACCGTGGTCGGGACGGACCTGACGCCGAGGACCTCGGAGATGTCCTTTATGAACGCCTCGTCGGCCTCAGAGGAGACGATGGCGAGGTTCTCGCTGACCGCGGCCTCAACTCCTATGTTGGGCGTGCCCGCTACCCTCGAGAGCCTCATTGCCATGCGGTTCACTCCTTCTTGTCGGCGAGCGAGACCTCTACGAGGCCGTCGTCGAACTTCACCGCTTTCACGGTGATCTTGGTAGGGGGGTTGCGGATTCCGTTCTCCCAGACCTTCTCGTTGACCGTCTTGTCGATCCAGACGTGCTCAGCGTCCACCTTCATGTGGCGCATGATGGCCTTCCTGACCTCTTTGACGGCACGCTCGGTCCTCCTGGACCTGGGCGCGAGCCTTGCATCCCTCAGGGGGATGACGATAATCCTGGTTACTTCGTCTGCCATCGGAATCACTCCTTGAGCTTGCCCATGCGCCACGACCTTCTCTTCGGGTGCCTGAGGAACTGCCTGTTGGTCCTGAGCATGACCCATGCGGGGACGCGGCGGTTCTGTTTGATCTTCTTGTTGAGCCTCTCTTTCATTGCCGGGGGCTTTGTAGATGACATGTTTATCTCCTCTCTATCTTGATTTCGCGGTGCTGCGGAACCATGCTCTGAAGGATCTCTCTCAGCATGGCGTCGCTGATCTCCTGCTGAAGCCTGCCGCTCTGGTAAAGGCGGATCAGCTGGTTCTCAACAGAGGCAGCGAGCTGGGGATTGGCGAGCTTGACGTTCGCCAGCCTGTCGCGTGCCTCGGGGGACATGATCTGCCTGAGGATGGACTGCTTCTGGGCCTCGATCTGCTTCGCCTGCTGCTCCTGGGCCGCCTGGTTCTGCTGGTTCTGCTGCATCTCCTGCAGCCTTCTCTGCCTGATAGCCTCCAATTCAGGATCGTCGTCCATGCCGTTCGCCCCTTCAGTTCTTGGCCTCGTCGAAAACCTCTTTCGCAACGCTGTCGAGGAGCTTCTGGCCGGCCGGGCTGACCTTGCGTCCCTGGAGGTCCTTGGTGGCCTCGAGGAGCCCTGCGTCCTGGAGCTGGATCAGGATCTTCCTGATGATGTTCCTGCTTCCCTTGACGGCCCTGTTGGGCTTGCTTCCCCTGTCGACGTATCCTCCGTACTCGCCTGCGAGCTTGGAGGTGCCCATGGGGCCCTTGACATACAGTTTCCTCATGACTGAGGCTGCCCTGGTGTACCACCAGTCGCCCTGCACGGGCGCCCTCTCGGCCTGGATACCGGTCTTAGCGAACTCGGCCCAGTCGGGAGCAACGATCTTGTCGTTCTCTTTGAGCTTCTCAGAAAGCCTGAGAATGAGCTTCTCTGCGGGAACGTCGTAGACTGTTACCATTTGTTCATCCTTCTGCCGCGCTTACCGTGAAGTATGCGCGACCGCAGGGCGGAATAGCCGCTTCATGTATATAAAAACAACTGGCGCTAACGCTGACACTGAAGCAATAGCGAAAAAACCACTGCACGCGTTCGCCCGAAGGCCCCGCGCGCCCCGAAGGAGCAATTCCTTCCACGGCAGATACCGAACGGCATCCAAATCCGTGATTGCGGAGATTCATGGAAGGTATATAAAACTTCCATGGACGGCCCGGAAGATGCGCCCGCCTGTATGCGCGTCCGTCCGCGCATCAGCTGCCTTCCCGCGGGCGCATAAATAATTATAATATCCATGAAAGGTTCGCTCGGAGCATGACTGACGGTACCGGGCTCAAGAACAGGGGCCACACCCATGCGGACGTCGATGAGAGGCGCGGGGCAGTCGAGCAGTTCACCGGCGCGGATCTCGAGAAGATTTCCAAATACTGCTTCAGGGCAGAGGATGCGGAGCACAACATCGAGAACATGATCGGGGCGGTGCAGGTGCCCCTGGGCTTCGCCGGGCCCCTGAAGGTCGAAGGGGAGTACGCCGAAGGGGAGTTCCTGGTACCTCTCGCCACCACCGAGGGTGCGCTGGTAGCGTCTATTTCCCGCGGCATGTCCGTCATAACGGCCGCCGGTGGCGCCAGGACGAAGGTCTTCTCCGACTGCATGACCCGCGCGCCCGTCCTCAGGGTGGACGGGCTGTCGCACGCCTGCAGGGTCATCCAGTGGATCGACGCGCACGAGGACGACATCAAGGCCGCCGCCGCTTCGACCACCAAGCACGGCAGGCTGGTCAGGATCGAGAAGTTCCCCACCGGCCGCGCGCTCTACCTGAGGTTCTCCTTCGAGACCGGGGACGCCATGGGGATGAACATGGCCACCATCGCCTCGGAGGCAGCCTGCCGCGTCATCGAGGAGGCCACGGGAGCGGTCATGGTCTCGGTCTCCGGGAACCTGTGCTCGGACAAGAAACCCGCCGCCGTCAACATGATCGAGGGGCGCGGCAAGACCGTGGTCGCCGAGGCCCTCATACCCAAGGACCTGGTGGAGTCCAAGC
>Ga0256406_1002378_pt1 | contig 26693 bp, 18 predicted proteins | sample RumenRJG_03DNA_FD_185986 | JGI IMG/M metagenome (GOLD analysis project Ga0256406, IMG submission 185986) | Bovine rumen microbial communities from Lethbridge, Alberta, Canada - RJG_03 | ecosystem: Host-associated > Mammals > Digestive system > Stomach > Rumen | place: Canada: Alberta | collected...
ATGCCGAATGACTGGTTTAAGGGCAATCCGCTGCTTCACGGATTCCGCGCGCACGCCTACACAATTCCTGTGATGATCGGCACCGTCTTCGCGGAGTTCACATCCTTCGCGCAGCTGCCATATGACCGCGAAACACTCACGGAAGAGCAGAAACAGCAGATCGTCCGTTCTGTATACGGTGACAGCTCCGGGAAAATCATCGATCTCTTCCGTAAGGCTTTCCCGGAGAAAAATTATGCCGATGTCGTCCTGATCGACCGGTGCATGCGCGAGCCCTCGAAGAAGATCGCTGCCATGCATGCTGCAGGGAAGGGCGCCGGTACATACCTTTACGAGTTCACCGTCGACTTCCCCGAGATGGGCAAAGCCGCCTGGCACTGCTCGGACATTCCGTTCTTCTTTCGCAACACAGCGCTTGCCGAATACTGTCAGTTCCAGGGTGCGGGGAAACTCGAGCGCGCGATGAGCGACAGTCTCATCAGCCTCGCCAAAACCGGTGCTCCCGCGTCGGCTGCGCTCCCGGCATGGCCGTCTGTTACCCCGGAGAAGGAACCGACCATGATCTTCGATAAAACCTGCGAAGTCAGAGAAAATTTTGACGATGAACTGTTCAAAGGAATTAACGAAGTCCTTCCGCCGTTCAGTCTCAGGCATGCAGCGGACGATACGCAGATCCAACACTGATACGCATCGGGGGACGTCCGGCCGGGTTAAGAGGTGACGGTCTTACTCTCGTGCAGGTACTGCAGAAGAATTCATAATCGCGGGTAACAATGAAGATGATTCTGCCGGTCGAGTACCGAAAGAACGCGAGAAGCAATCGCTGACGGAAAGATAAGAACAGCAAAAAGGACATCTATTCAATCAAGAGAATAGATGTCCTTTTCTGCACCTGAACCCATCAGCCGGCCATAAAAAAGCTGAACTGCTTTCCTGGCCGCCGCCAAAGCTTTCCGTCACCTGTAAAAATTCGGTTCTCCCTTGATGACCGGATGCGGCCGCCTGTGGATGCAGTTTTCCCAATACATGATATTGGCGTATCCGCCGCACTTCGGCAGATAATCCGCTCCGCGGCTGCTTGCAAGAAGCGCCGGATTCCCGTCAATTGTGGTGACTGGCACCTTTTCATCGGTTCTGTCGATGATGCGCCCGCACATCGCGATTGCATCATCCACGATTGATTTCGGCACCAGACCGTCACCGTGGCCCCCGAGCATCCCGTCAAAAGCATCCATGTATTCATGAAGATGATGGAGACTCTCCAGATATTCTTCAATCGATGTCGATCCCTGCAGTGACAGAAGCGTATTCGCGTTGCAGGCATCGCCCGAGAAAATGACTCTCTCCGCCCGGTTTAAAAGCACGATGGTTCCGTACGTGTGCCCCGGAACCTGAATCACCTCAAGCTGAACGCCGCCCAGGTCGAAAATATCTCCGTCGTAGACCGGATACGTTTTGACGGGCCCGGCAGGAGGGACGTCACGCAGCGTCGGCTCCGTCCGATGCACCGCATCCGGTCCTGCGCCGAACTTTGCAAATCCCAGCCGCGCTTCCCGGCCGCTGTGCGCCTTCGTATACATCAGCGGAATATCGTCCGGCTGGATAAACAGTTCCCCGTATTCCCAGGCTGCACCGATGTGATCGATGTGGCCGTGGGTTGCGGCCATCGTGACCGGCTTGTCCGTGAGCTCGCGCACGAATGCTTTGAGCGAACCGACGCCGCAAAGGCCGTCGATCAGCAGGGCACGCTCGCTGCCCTCCACAAGATAGCAGTTCTCTCCGCCCATTCCGGCAATTTTAATTGCCGTCCCGGTCACCCTTTTTGCGCTGAAAAACTTATTTTCTAGAATTGTTTCTCCCATAGCTGTACCCCCATTGTGCCCGTCAAAGCCGCCAATACCGCGGCTTCATCACGGATCTTTCTGATTGAAAACAGCATAACATATCAACCGGCTTTATCTTGATAAAAAAATAGAGCCGTAAAAATTTTTTTAAAAAAGGTGTTGACGCTTGTTCTATATGTGATATAACAATAGTCGTAAAGAGGAAATGGTCAAGGAACCTGAAAAAGGTTCCTCCGATCTGAACCGCGAAGGCAGATGCCGGAGCGGCAGAAAACCTCAGAAGCATTCTTGAGTAAGGAGGAATGGCTTATGTTTATCCCGATGATTTGGACTGATCGTTTTGATGATATGGATGATATGTTTGATGACACATTTACTGATCCGTTCGACGATATGATTTCGCTGGTAGCCGCAGAGCCCACCAAAGACGAGATTGAAAGCGCCAAGAGCATTGACCGCCATGCAAAGAAAGAAGGCAAGCGGTATTATAAACAGCTCCGTTCCGACATGCACAGCCTCGATCAGATGGCTCACAAGTATGCTATGAAAACCGATGTCGTCGAAGAGGGCGATCACTTCACAGTGAAGGCAGATCTGCCTGGGTTCGATAAGAAAGATATCAAGGTTGGTCTTCAGAACGGTATTCTCACTGTGAGTGCTTCTCACTCAGAGAATAACGACGAAAAGGATGACAAGACCGGCAAGTATCTTCGCCGCGAACGCCAGATGGCTTCGTACGAGAGATCCTTCGAGGTCAGCAAAGATGTAAAGCCGGAAGAGATTCATGCAAAGTATGAGAACGGTGTACTTACACTGACGATTCCGAACAAGAATCCGCAGATTGAGCAGAAGAACCAGATCGCGATTGAATAAATCCGGATTCGGTACCTAATGATCAGCAATAGAAGGAGTCAGGTTCAGCACCTGACGAAACGCAATTGAATAAGGCAGGCTTTGGTACCTGAAGTACCTTATCCGAATGGAACATTCAAGATCAGACAAAGAAGGCCTTCGTCAGACAGTACAATTGTCTGGCGAGGGTCTTTTCATATGTTCAGAGTTCAGAGACGTTAAGTCTCTGCGGACCTTCTGTCCGCAGGCCGGCAGAACGGGGCTGTTCCGCCGCGCATCCCTCTCTCTTATTTCTCGACGGGGGTAAACAAATTGCTGTTGATGAGGTCCCGCAGAAGTCTCATCGCATCCTTCTGCACCTGTGCCCAGTCTTCATCCGATTTTGCATTGGAAAAATGGAGATACCCGTACATCGCAAAAACCAGACTCACCGAAAGTTTTTTCGGATCGTAATTCGGTTTCAGGGTGTCGGCATAGTGTTCAATGATTTCTTCGGTAAAGCCATTGACTGTGCGGAAGTAGGGGTAAAGAAGAATTGCATCCTGATACAGGCTGATGTGATCGATAATGTCCCGGATCCCATCGTATTCCATAAGAAAACCTGTCAGCAGATTTTCGAAGGCAGTCGACGGGTCGTTCTCTGTATTGTTCTTTTGAAGTTCTGCATAGTCATCTTTAATCTTCTGACTCAGATCTTCAAAAAGTTCCTCGAGAAGCGCATATTTGTCGCTGTAGTAATTATAAAAGGTAATGCGGCTGACCATCGCCCGCTCGCATATTTCCTTTACGGAAATCTTATCGAATGACTTTTCCTCAAGCAGCTGCCGAAGTGCACTCTTCAGACTTTTTTTCGTCTTAAGAATACGGAGATCTACCTTTTTTCTGTCCACAGTGCCGTCCCCGTCCGAAACAGCTTTAACGGCAGCTTCATTCGTCGGTTTCTTTTCATCCTGCGAATCTGCGTTTGTTATTGTGCTCATAATTAACCTCATTCAAGCATTATAAAAACATTCTAGACAATGAGCTCGCTACAAACCGAATACTGGCGTAGGCCTTGTGATGCCCCCTTTTTCACCTGAAGACCAGACGCAGGTCTCGGCACCTGTTTTTCATCGGAATGGCTGAAGCTAGCCATCTGACGCTATGCGCAGCAAAAACGATAATTTCCCACCCTTTTGCAGAATTCACGCATAAACATGTGAAATTATCATTTGATAAGTACTTAATTTATTGTTTATTAAGCACGATCACTCGCAGAAAGACGGAAACCATCCATCTGTGCCTGAGGTCATGCAGGAATGCTGAATGAACCCCCCCGCTTGACCGCATGGGTTCTCGTGGCTGTGCAGTTACTAACACAGGTGTTTTCAAGCATCTCCGGAGATGGTATGCAAGGATGCATTGATACCCCAGAAAAACAGGATATCCATTTATCAATGCCGATGAACTGATCCGCGCCGCTCTGGCGGGAGTGCTTTTGGAAATTATTTTATCATCAGCCCCAATAATACGTCAAAGATGTGGTTTTTGTGTGTTTTAAATGTCAAATCTACGAAAGCGGCGAAAATTCGCACTTTCGCAGGCTTAATTAATTTTACAGGAAAGTTAGTGGTAAAAATTTAATATTTACTTAATTTTTGTATGAATATGACAGAGGCTATTTGCTTATCCCGGGAACCAGTATCCGTGTATAAAATACCCGGGTATTTCATACCCGGGTATTTTATACACGGGTATTTCATACCCGAGTATTCTTACCCGTGTAATTTCATTCCCGGGCATTAAATTCCCGCAGATAATTGAGGAAGTCATCCTGCGGTATGGGTTTTGAGAAATAAAAGCCCTGAATGAGATTGCAGCCGTGCGCCGTGACGAAGTCGAGCTGCTCGCGTGTCTCGACGCCCTCCTGCAGTGCGTTAAAGCCCATTTTCCTGAGCATTTCCATGAGTGAGCCGAGAAAACTGCGCGTGTACTCGTCTTTATCCGCGGCCCAGAGAAGGCTCTTGTCGACCTTGACGTTCATGAAGTCATTCGAGAAGAGGCGGCCCATGTTCGAGAACTCTGTTCCGAAATCGTCGATCGACAGAGTGAATCCTGCCTCACTGAGCTCTTTTTTCGTCTTTGCAAATACTTCGGAATCACTGTTGTTGAGTGTCTCCGTGAACTCAATGTTAATCATGTCAATCGGCACGCCGTACTTTGAGAGAATATCCTTATACGTTCCGACGACATCCGGTGTAAACATTTCATACATCGACATGTTGACTTCAATGTAGCGAAGCCCGTATTTCTGCGGCTTGTTATCGCGGATAAACCGGCATACCTTCTCCAATACCATGCGGTCAATCTCGGAAATCGTGCCGTTTTTCTCGGCATCCGGACGGACGAAGCCGAGCTGTTGGTCAAATACACGCATCAGCGCCTCGCAGGCGACAATCGAACGGGAATCGGCATCCCAGATCGGCTGATAATAAACCTGTATATTGTTCCCGTCGAGATTCCGGCGCACACACTTCTCAATCTCGATGCTGTTTTCCATTTCCTCTTTCTGTTCGCCGGTAAGAATGGTCACCGCGGAGCGGGACCCGTTTTCCTCGAGGTCAAACAGCTGATACAGCTGAGACGGGCTCTTTGCATCCTTCGGGATCTCAAGCGGGAGAACGACCGCCTGCAGCCGTACCTGATACTTGCCGATGTTCCATGGCTTCCTCATGCGTTCATCAAGACGTTGGAGCAGCCTCTTCTCGGTCTCCTCATAATCTTTCAGAATAAAGAATGCAAGACGGTTTTCTTCCACCTGATAGAAAAGCACATCATTCCCCGCCATTTCTGTCAGGAGCCAGTTTGTAATCATGATGCGGAGCGTATGCCCTTCCTCTGCGGAGAGAATATTCAGATAAAAATCCAGATTGGATAAGCGGACCGACAGAACGCGGAAGGATACTTTCATATCCATCAGCTGTACTGCCCGTTCCCGGAATGCCTTCTTGTTGAAAAGCATCGACGTCTGGTCATACATAGACTCATCGCACTCGACAAGACACATCACCAGAATCAGACCGATGGACGTCAGAAATGTCTCCATCATCCAGTCTGCATTAAACGACTGAATGACGACCCCCGCAATATAAAGCGCGACGGCAAAAGTCAGAGTCAAAGATGTTCTGACCGTCATGACACGGAAATGCACCGCGAAGTTGAAAACAGAAATGACAACATAGAGCGCGGAAATGACGATAATCACTTTCGTATCGCCGCGCCGGTAAAAGCCGCCTTCAATATAGAACATCCGGTGCGTGAAGATATTCGCGAGAATGTAAATGTCTGTGATGAGGACGGGAATCCAGTAGAGGATCCGCCGCTTTGTGCTGAACCGGTATACTGAGCCGTTAAGGCACATGACATAGCACGTGAAAATCGGTGACAGCGATGCCTGCGCAAGAAAATAGAGCTCGTTGAGGGTAAAGATTGCCCCTGTGCCCGCCTGTCCGACCGTGAAGGAGATGATATTCGCGTTAAAATCCGAAAAGGACATGATCGCTATACTGGCGAGCAGATACCTGAAAACCCGGCGCTGAACAACGCCGCGGGTTCTCTTGCTGGTGGCCACGTAAACCACGCACATGACACAGAGCACGCACGCTGCAAGTTCAAATCCCAGATCATTTGTAAGCAGCATAGGGTTTCCTCATTTGAATCCGTAATAACTTCCTATCTTTGTTTTGACTCTTCCGACATCTCCTGCATCAGGAGAAACTGCGCAAGGTCGCTCTCTGCCATCGGCGCGCCGTAATGGTACCCCTGCAGATAATCGCAGCCGCATTCCAGGGCAAATTCGGCTTCCTCATTGGTTTCAATACCGGTCTGATAGACCGTCTGTCCATTGTTTTTCAGAGCGCTGATGACCGTCTGAAGCAGCATACGCCGGTTGCTGTCCTGAATCGTACCCCAGAGAACCCGACGGTCGACTTTGATGCCGTCCAGTTTCTCGCGCATGATTTTGATGATATTCATAGAGGAAGAGCCGAAATTATCAAGAATCACATGGTACCCTGCATCCTTCAGCTCCCGGATGATTTTGAGAGAACCGGGATTCTGTTTGATAAACTCGTCTTCCGTAATCTCAAAAGCAAACATGGAAGGCCTCAGATGATGCCTTTCAAGGATCTCGTTATAATCGGCCACCATGGACTCGTCGAGAAGCTGATAATTCGAAATGTTGAGATGGATGCACGTATATCCCCGCGGGAAAATCCGTTCCCGCTCTGCTGTCTCGCAGCACCTCTCAAGGATGATGCGTTCGATCCTTCCGATCGTGCCGTCCTGCTCCGCAAGCGGAATAATCTCACCCGGCGGGATATCGCCGACAACTGGGTCGTGCAGCCGCATAAATGCCTCAAAGAAGACACATTTTCCCTTTGCCGGGTCGAAAATCGGCTGCAGCGAAGCGTCAATCGTATGATTCTGAAGGCCCCTCTGAACTGCCTTCTCGATGAGAAGACTTCTGTAAACACTGGAGATATCAGCCTTCCTCGTCTTCGTCTCGGCATCCGCCGCACGGTTTCTGGTGTTCCAGGAAAGATAGGAATTCAGACTGTCAACACCCTGCGCGTCTTCCGGGACCCGGATCGGAATGATCGAGGCGGTCACATTCACATCCGCCCCGCTTTCCAGCCTCCAGTGCCCGCAGGCACACTCGCGGATCACTGTCAAGGCATTGTTAATTTCCTTCTCGTCCGCTTTCTCGAGAAGAATCACAAAATAGAAGTTGTCGTAGTAGAAAATCTGATAGATGTGGAACTTTCCGGCCAGCGCACCGCCGATCATCCGGTTCAGTTCCTCCTTCTCGCTGTCATCAAGAACGCCAAAACCTGACTCTTTCGAGAGGATCCGGACCTCCACCGCAGTAAAATGGATGTCCATCGTAACCAGTCGCCTGGTTTCATCACTCAGCGACTTCCTACTGTAGACTCCGGTATTGAAATCCACGTTCCGTTCGACATTCTCCAGTGTGAGCATAATCATGAGAATCGTCACAGACTCAGCGAAAAGCTCTATTTTGAAGAGTCCGAGGACATTCTGAATGATGACACCGGCAATTGTGACCGCAAACCCGAGCGATAAGAAACCGAACGTGTTCGCCGGGAGAGCTTTATGATAAGCGAGGATGAAAACCAATGCGATCAGGAAATAAATCCCGGGGATCAGCAGCAGAACAATCCAGCCTTTCCCGTGCATGTAAATGCCGGACTCGAAGAAAAAGATATCCCGGACAAAAAAGTTCCGGATAATCAGAATTTCAAGAATACAGACCGGAATGGTGCAGATAGTATAGAAGCCCCGCTTCCTGTCCGGCCGGACACCGAAGACCTCCAGGAAGTAGAGGACAAAAAGATATCCGATGATGTCATGGAACAGAGCATAAAAGGTTTCGGCCAAAAGATACTGCTCATTTGGAATGCGCTCCGGAACAGCCGCATATACAGACATGATGACCGCGATAATGCTGCTCACAAGGGTATCGACGGTGAGCGCGGCAAAGCCCGCGAGATGCTGCGTGCGGTATCGACAGCGCGCAGTGACATTCCCAGGCATAAAACGCAGATCAAAACCCCGCTCAGCTTTAAGCCCAGATTGAACGAAACCATGAATCCCCCACCTCAATTACGATTGATCAGTTATTCTCAGCGTCCCTCAGCGCTTATAGTCAGACTGCCAACGGCCTTATCAGCACTTTGGCTCCCGCCGGTTTAAGAAAAGGCTTACTCTGCTATGCTGTCTCCTGCCCCAGCTGTACTTTGAACCTCTTCGGATTCAAAAGAGACATTCTCTGCAATGTCATCTCCTGCATATTTACTAGCATTGTATGCCATCAGAATTATAAGTACAATGACTGCGATCGCGGTCCAGAGAACCGAATAATGTCTTTCATTCCCGTCTTTCATATTCTGCCCCGGTTTTCTGCTCTGCCTCTGCGGTGCGGACAATCCGATGCGTTTTATCCATATAAAGGAAATGATCGGCGAGGGCAGACGCACTGCTGTGATGATGGTCCGCAAAAACAATCAGCCGCTCCGGCGATTTCAGTGATTCGAGAAAATGAAGCAGCCATTTCTGCATGTCCTCATCGAGATTATTGTACGGCTCATCCAGAATCAGGACCTCCGGCTCCATGGCCAGAATCGCCGCCAGCGCGCAGCGCTTCTTCTCGCCGCCGGAAATGTTGAACGGCGCCTTCTTCCGGATACTGGTAAGATTGAACATCGCAAGATACTGCTCTGTCTTCGCGCGCACTTCCGCCTCCGCAAGCCCCGCCTGCTCGAGCCCGAAGGCCACTTCCTCTTCCACCGAGCTGCAGAACAGCTGCGAATCACTGTCCTGGAAAAGATATCCGATCCGGCGGTGGAGATTCCATGCAAACTCATCGTTCTTCATCTTCGCCGCGGTGATCTCCTCCCCGTCAAAACTCCATGTCCCGGAGGTCGGGAAATCGAGGCCGGAGAGAATCCGAAAAAGCGTCGTCTTGCCACAGCCATTCGGCCCGCTCACACACCAGCAGCTTCCCTTCTCCATGGAAAACGTGATGGAAGTAAGCGAGTCCGTATTTTCATTCGGGTAGCGGAACCCGACATGATTCATTTCAATCAGCGCCATAAACAGTCCAAACTACATTGATGCCGGATGCAATCAGACCCGGAGTTTTCGCGATTCCATCTTATTATATCGTCGCAGACAGGAAATTAAGAAATAAATGTACATGAATATTCCGAAATTTGTAAAATTTGTAAAATAGTGTGCCTGGCGGGCATCCTTAAAAAAAACACATGCCGGAGTCAGGACTCCGGAAGATGCGGTCAGACCTTCTTAAAAATACCAACAAAAATCTCAGGTCTCGATCTTTACAAAAGGATATTTCTCAACAAATGAGCTGTTCTCTTCCATCAGACTGAGCATTCTGCTCGATTCAGGTATAAATGAAAAAGATCACCAATACAAGGAAAATCCCGCCGTAAAGAATGTTTACAGCTTTTTCAGCCTTACTGAGGTCCTTCCACCGCAATATACGGAATACACTCGTATGATATTTCCCGCGGAATCCGCGGCAGAGCATCGCCTCGTACTGCCGGCCCGCCATCTGGTTTGACTTGAGGGCCGCTGTCCCCATAATTCCGCCTGTTCCGGCTTTCCGCCAGTTCGTTTTGCCGAAAGTCCGCAGCCATACTGCCTCGGAAAGTGCTGCCAAGAAGCATCCCAGAATGAAAAGATAGCGAATCGTGCTGTCCAGCGTATAGATAAAAATCGAAGGCAGATGCAGCGATGCAAATGCGCCTGTCATTTCCTTCCATGCCACCTTTTCATTCAGCAGCGCCAAAACCATCACGGACTCGAAGACTTTCATCGTCACCGTTCCGAAGGTTGACGGATATCCCATGAAAACGGCAGGCAGCATGATGAGTGCTGTGAAGAGGGCTGCCGTCAGCGCAGGCCGGATCACCCGTCTGATCTGATCGGCGGAAAGAAGCGCTGTCCTCAGCAGCTCCACACTGATAACCGTCACCGTAAAAAGCGCATTTTTCGATAACGCGCAGAGAAGGATCGTAAGAATCGCAGCAAGAAGCCGCAGGAGAGGAAAGATCCTCACTTTTCCCTCCTGCGCCTGAGAATTCCGATCCGACTGGATGATTATTCCGATAATATGGATAAATTTCGGGTTCATTCTGGAATTACAGCTTTGAACTGAATTTTCGATTTTGAATGTGTTACGGCTCCGATAGGGCTGTTTCGATATTGACGCTTCGTCATTACAGCTCCGATAGGCCCATTTTGTTATAAGGCGCGAAAGCGATAGCAATATGTTATTTCTTATTGCCTCAGGCAGTCTGCTCCGTGCCCGTCTTCTTCCCATTCGAAAACAGCTTGAAAATGATGACAAGGGCCGCGGCGCCAATGACCGCTGAGAGAATATAGCCAAACCACTCCGGCAGGTTTCCAACCGAATAATCGGGCAGAAGCGACGACCATTCAAACCCGCCTGTCATGCCCGCAGGTGTGTACCCGGCCATCTCCACGATCTCATCCGTACCCCACTCGCCCCAGGCCGTTCCTTCCGCAAGGAGCCCAATCGGCGTGAAAACGATGAGACAGGCAATCAGAATCCCGACTGCCCTGCTGCCTTTCTTTTCATCGTCCATCGCTGCATTACCGGGCACATCGGTTTTGACGGATTCTGCAGCGGAAACCCCGACCTTGTCGCAGAATGCGAGGATCAGCACCGTGAAAACCACTTCCGCCAGGCCGAAGATGGATAGATGTCCTGCCATCATGGCCGGGATGGAAACGGACAGATCGTACGGGCAGTACATCGGCTGGCCGGCCGCGTCCCGGAAGAGAAGCGGCTGAATGCCAAACTCGATCGCAGCACACAGCGCGGCCGCATTGATCCCGACATACGATGCAATGCCGGCAGCGATAAGGCGCCTTTTCTCCGAAATGCCGGAACCGTCCTTCCGGACAGCTGCGGCCAAAATACGCCTTTTCTCAGATGTTCCATTTTCCTTGCCCTGCATGGGCGAAGCTTCCGAAGATGAAGTTCCAGCGGCCGCGCCCTTTGTAAGCAGGCGATACAGTGCGTATCCGACAAATGGGAGGACAAGTGCCATATTGAAGCAGTTCGCACCAAACGCCAGAATCCCGCCGTCGCCGAAAATCAGTGCCTGCAGCAGCAGAGCTGTGGATATCGAAATGCAGGCCGCATAGGGCCCGAGCAGGATCGCTGCCAGCGTTCCGCCAACTGCATGGCCGGTCGTGCCTCCCGGAAGCGGCACATTAAACATCATGCCGAGGAACGAGAGGGCTGCCGCAGCGCCCATCATCGACACCTTTTCCTTCGGAAGCTCCCCTCGCACCTTGCGAATCGAAATAATCCACGCCGGAACGCAGACGGCCGTCATGACGACACATGTCTGCGGACTGAGATAATTGTCAGGAATATGCATTCTTATAACCTCCTTGTGACCGTTTTCCCGGAAAAGAAAAAGGCATCTCCTCCGGAAAAGAAAAAGGCACGCACCCTCTTCGTGCGCACCTTCCTGATCGCCTTAAGAATCCTGCGGCTTCAGCCGCGAAATTTTTCTTTATTAAAATATAAAATGAAATTCCACCTTTTGACGTCTTTATGACTTGATGCCTTTATGACACCTTAATGAATGCAGCGGATTTTTCCGGCACTCGTCTTCTTAGTCTGTTTCGAGCCGCTGGCAGCTTCGCTCCACGATGCCAGATGCAATGCTGTCAATCCCCTGCCGCGCCGCATTGTCATTCCTGATCTCCTGAACCGCCTCTTTAATCAACGTTCCGATCTGATAGTTGGCGACACCGACCACCGTGTTGGCACAGTGGCGGATAGGAATCAGAATCCGACGGGCACGGCTGCTGCCAACTGCGGATGCCATCCGCGGTGTGATTTCACCATACATGGAGTCGGCAATGACAATGCCGATGGGTCCGATGATTATGTCCGCATCACGCGAGCATACAACAACCGCATTCTCGCCGGTCGCTGCATGGTCGGCTCCTGCTCTGAGCATCGCCGATGTCGCCGTCGTGTTGGTCCCGACTGCAATAATCTCTGCATCCGGAAACGCCTCCCGAATGGCGCTCACAGCCTGTTTTCCAATTCCGCCGCCCTGGGCATCAATCACCAGTATCTTCATCCGTTCCACTCTCCCGCCTTCTGGCAGGTCCCGCTGCTTCGTGCAGTTTTGAAAATTATACCATGATTTCTGACAATTTTTGCAGGCTCTCGGAGGAATCTTTGTCTAAGTTGCGCTGAATGCCTTCATCTTCCACCGGTAAGATCGTCCATGGAAGCACCAAAATGCTTCAGAATTTCGCAGTCCTGCAGGAACACGTAATAAATTTCCCCATAATGCTCATCCGGCACAAGACGCCCCATGTCGATCACCCTCTTTACCTTCCCGGTCCTGGTAATAATCCGGTATGTAATGTAGTCCTCAAATCCGGTGGTCTTGTCCTGATTCTGCGTCCTGTCCTTCTCAATCTGTTCCCGGATGGACGTCTCCGCACGGTCTACGTCCTCCGGATGTACCATGTTCCGGAAGCTTCCTTTTGTATAATTCAGAAAATCGTCGTAATCCCTGCACTCATAGAGCTGGAACAGATAATCATTGCCAAAAAGAATCTCCTCCTTTTCATCTGCCCGATAGACCAGAAAAGCCCCCGGCATGCCCGCAGCCATCTTTCCGGCAGTAAAACCGAGACGGTCCCTCTTGATGCGGGCCATCTCCGGCTGATAGTGCCTGGCCTCGTGCTTGCCTCTTGTCTTCGCCGCGTAGAGTGCACAGTCCATAATCCGCATGAACTCTTCCCGATTGTCAGCCTGTGAGGGAAAGTTTGCATACCCGGCAGAAACGGTAAAGGACAGTTTTTTGCCATCCGCAGTGAATTCAATCCGATCCCGTAAAGCCTCCAGAATCTCCTTCTCACATACTTCCGGGCTCTGATTCCTCAGAACGACACAGAACTCATCCCCTCCCGTTCTGCCCACCAGTGCATTCGGGAAAGATTTCGTCAGATAATCAGCCAGCCGGCACAGGGCAGCGTCCCCCGCCAGATGTCCGTAAAGGTCATTGATCAGCTTGAAATCATCGAGGTCCAGAAAAACGCCGGTCATCTCCTTTGTGTCCTTATCCGTCATCCACCGGTCAAGATGTTGGATAAGCCCGCCCCGGTTGTAAGCTCCCGTCAGAGCATCCCGATACGCAATCAGCTTCAGGTCCTTGTTCTTGCCAAGAAGGATCCTGTTGTACTGCGAAGAATACAGAAGCATGGTAATCATCGTGATGACGGTCAGGGCGATCGATCCGATCACAACGATCCGGAATACCACCGGCATGAGCTCCGCGCGCTGCCGATCCTCATAGGTTTCAATGCTGATCAGGTTCTCCCCTTCACAGATAATCCAGTTATAATCCTTGTAAAGCCGGAAATATTCTACCTTTTCTGTATCCTGCCCGGTGCGGCTGTCCTTGAAATAATATCGCTGAAAACCGCTTCCCGTTGTCTTTGCTGTCTCAAGCTCCGTGGCATAGGGCGTGTTTCCCCGGATGTCGGCCGTCTTCGTGGACAGGAACTCACCCTCGGTCTGCGGGAACGCCGGGTGAATCAGGCGGATGGCATAATTATCTCCGCCCTCGTAATTCACGACTTCATTTACCCACATGTACTGGCTTTCGCTGAAGCGGTCTGTATGGATCTTGGAATAAAGCCAGCTCTGCACCTTCGCCCGGATTTCATCTTCCGTCAGGCCTTCCTCCCTCAGGTCCTCCCTTTGCTGATCAATATCCTTAATAATATTGTCGACAGAGGACTCGAGGTCCTGCTCCTCATTCTCCAGAAGAATATTGAAAAACAGCTCCGAATTCCGCCGGATGACGACAAAAGAGCCGATCAGCAGCACCGTATTCAGCTCCAGCAGCACCACGATCAGAAACAGCGCATTGCGGAACTTTGCTTCCTTTCCCGATTTTTTCGGAGTCAGAGAATCGCTCTTTTCAGCACTCTGATTCCGAAAATGACGCGTTCTCTGTTTCTGCTCTTTCCGGCTCTCCATAGTTGTCTTCATTCTCCTCAGCGGCTGCGTCGGCATTACGGTTTTGCCCCGTTACATCTTCTGAATAGATAATCTCTTCATCAGTTGACCTCTCTTCGCTATTATATATGCGTTTTGCAAAGCAGGGTATGCGGTTTTCGCAGAACGTTTCAGTGAAACGCTGTCGTTTTTTCGTTGATCTTTCTTATTTTCTCAGGGCTGATCTTGAATTTCCGGTCGGGAGTCATGAGCCCGTTGACTTCCTGCTCGACGTCTGTCGCCTGCGTATAACAGTAGCCGCAGCAGTACGGAAGCGCCTTGATGGCATCGGTGCTCTTTTCGAAGCGCGTAAGGAATGCTGCTTCATCCGCCACACTCTCGCCGTATCCCCACTCGCCCTCGCCTTTCTTCGTAAAGGCGATTCCGCCGTATTCGCTGATGATGACCGGCTGACCGTGGTATGCGAACCCGTCCGCAAAAGCGGATTTATGTCCACAGTGATATACATTTCCCGACGCGATTGCGTCAAAATCCCGATATCGCTCGAAGAACCGGTCTCCGTCCGCCTCGTAATCGTGCAGTGTCACGATGTCGGAGCAGGTGTGCTCCCATCCGTCATTCGTGATCACAGGCCGCTGCGGATCAAAACTCTTCGTAAGATAATAAATTCCTTCCGTAAAAGCCTGCTGGGCTGCACTGGTTTTGACGTTCGGAATCCCCCAGGACTCGTTGAACGGCGTCCACGCGATGATGGACGGGTGCGAATAATTCTGCTGCAGAATCTGGAGCCATTCGTCCGTGAAGTTCCGGACTGCCCGGTCGCTAAACTCGTACGTCGCCGCCATCTCGCTCCAGACGAGCATACCCTTCACGTCACACCAGAAGAGAAATCGCTCGTCCTCGATTTTCTGGTGCTTCCGGAGCGCGTTAAAACCAAGCGCATGAATATTGTCGATGTCTGTGACCAGCGCCTTTTCATCCGGCGGAGTAAGCCCCGACTGCGGCCAATACCCCTGGTCGAGAATCATGCGGAGATACAACGGACTGCCATTGAGCAGAATATGGCCTTTGTCCGTGCGGATCTCGCGCATACCAAAATACGACCGCACTTCATCAATCGAATTTTTGCTGCCCGTGCCGGAGTTCCGATTCCACATGCCCATTTCGCCGCAGAGATTCAGCCTCAGATCATAGAGCGCCGGGTGTTCCGGACTCCACCGCCAAAAACCGTCCGGACAGCTGTCATTCTTCATGACGCTTACGGAAAAGTGTGCGCGGAGCGTATCGTTGTCTTCGCGGATGAGTGAAGTCTGTCCCAGTGAAATGCGCTCTCCCTCGTAGGAAACTTCTGCGGACAGTACACAGCTGTCCCAGTGCGATATCGGAAGGTCCCGCCATGTCTCTGCGTGAATGCGCGCGTCGATGATAATCTGCGCGTTCGAAAGGTCCGGCGTGAGCTTCAGACTTTCAATATACGCTTCCGGAACCGTCTCCATCCAGACGCTCTTCCAGATGCCGGTCGTCTGTACATACCAGCAGCCAAAACTGTCCTTCTCCCAGCGCTGTTTGCCGCGCGGCTGGGCCTTGGACCATGAATCCCTGCAGTTTACGACAAGCCGGATGTCCCCGCGTTTTGGCGTAAGCGCTGTGATATCCAGGGTAAAGCGCTCGCAGGCGCCCCTGTGTTCCCCTGCAAATTTTCCGTTCACGAAGACGCGCGTTTCATAATCGGCGCCCTCGAAATGAAGGAGAACACGTTCCCCCTCATCGCGCTCGATGTGAACTCTCCGCTCGTACCAGACGCTGTTGTGCGCCCGCGTCTCTCCAATCCCGGAGGCTCTTGTCTCATAAGAGAAAGGGACGATAATTTCATGCACCGGACTTTCGATTTCAAAGCTCATGCTGCGCGGCTCTCCCCCATCCGCCGGGGCGGAGGAAGAGGGCGCCGATGCAGATGCGGAATTTTCCTCATGCAGCGAGGCCCGCGCGGCCGCAGATGCAGAATTTCCATATGCCGACGCAAAATTTCGATCGCTTGAGTGATCTTTGCGGCGCATAAAATCAAAACCCTTTGCGCACTTTTCCTCATCACCGGGCACGTCCTCCTCGAACACGAAGCTCCACGGCCCGTCAAGACTCTCCCAGTTTCCGCGCACGAGCTGCGGGCGCGGATATCCTTCGACATAATTTTTCAGCATGATAACCTCCCTGAGACTCTGTTATTGTCTGCCTGTTTCGTTATTGCCTTCCTATATTGTTATTACTTTCCGGTTTCGGGATTACCTTCACATTTCGCGATTGCTTTCCCGTTTCGTTATTGTCCGCCTGCTTCGTTATTTTCGGCCTGCTTTGCTGTGTACTCCCGGTCTCCGTCGCGGTACATCTTCCACAAAACGATCGGAAGAGCAAATGCGATTGCCATCGTCGACAGATAGACCCGGACATGAGCAAGATAAATCTCCGACTGGGGCATCCATTTGAAGACAACCAGCATGGCGGCCGTCATGGCTGCAAATGTGAAGAGCCAAAGACCATTTGTCCGTTTCTTGCCGGGCGTAAAGAGGAATACAAGCAGTCCGCCGATCTGCGCCGCCTGCGTGGCGATGAGGATGATATTCAGCAGGTAGTTTCCGATCGGATAGAGGAGAATAAAGCCTGCTGCCGCGAGCAGGACGCCGACCCACGCGGTAATGATTGTCTTGTAGCGCAGGTGACGGACTTCACCGTCAGAAGCAGCGTTCTCCGCGGCTGCACCTGTTTTTGCGATATCTGAAGCAGCCCCCGACTCAATGAGATCCTCGTTGGCAGCAAGAGCTTTGTCGGCTGTGCTGTCCTCCCGAATCTCCTCTGCCTTCCTGGCCGCGGTATTGCGCCCGAACAGCTCCCTCGCATCACGCGAAAACGACTCGCGGTAGCTCAGCGAATCCGCAGCGGCAAGTTTTTCCCTGATCTGCCGCTTCTCGTCCGGCGTCTCGTAACGGATCTGGAATGCCGGAGCAATACTCGTATCCGAACGTTTGGCGATGTAATTGTATCCGATGATGCTGAAGGCAATGGCGCCAATGAGGTTTACAAAAAGATCCTTCATCGTGTCATTGATGCCGACATCGAGATAGCCGCCATTCACCGTGACGGTCCGGCCGTCTGCAAGATACATCACTGTTTTTTCGATGTTTGGAATGAACTGCAGCTCCCCGGTCAGCTTCACGGTGCCGATATTGCGGATAATCGTGTCCTTCTGCATGTCCAGGTAGAAGAACGAGTCGCAGAAATACTCGATGAATTCCCACATGACGCCAACCGTCATCGAGAAACAGAACGCGACGATGGTGATGTACATCGGCGACAAGTGTACGTCTTTGCTCTTGTGGTTGAGCAGGTCCACCAGCGAAAACCCGACTGCTGCGCAAAGGAATCCGTTCATGGTGTGCAGCATCGTATCCCAGCCGGGAATTAAGACGTAATAATTCTGAATTTCACCAAGAATCCATGCGGAATAGATGAAAATGTAGATGATCGACTCGAAAAGCACCGGAATCCGGATGTTGAGTCCTTCTTCCGCAAGCGCCGGCACGAGGAAGAGTACGAGCGACAAAACGCAGAGCGCCACGTTTTCATATTCACCGAGGATAAAGCATCGGATCATCATGAAGATAACAAGAATCCGGAGAATCGAGTAAAGGATGAACCGGCGCCGGTTCATGGCGATCCGATTCTGAAGATGCTGGATCAGGCGGAACGTCCGCTTCATGAAACCGGGTCTCTTCTGCTTTTCTTTTTCCGTCATTGCTATACTCCCTGCCACGATCTTCCCGGCGCCCGCGAGAGCAAAGCCCGAATGGACTTCTTCCCTGCATTTGCCTGATATGGAATTGCTGATCCTATTTTAAAAAATATTTTCGCATCCGAACAGACATATGTGCGGGATACGATAAATTTATCAGACCTTTGTCAGACTTTGTTAAACTTAATACGGTTGCAACCATCGGTTGTCAGAATGCAAGGCCGCCTTGGTAGACTGCCACGGAGCGATCCGGTATGCTCGCAGCAGAAAGGGAACCGCCGGAACAGACAAAATCAAAGGACAGTGACAGGCGGGAGGGAGATGAAATCATGATACTTGCAGAAAAAATCGTAAATCTCAGGAAACAGGCAGGCTGGTCCCAGGAAGAGCTTGCGGAAAAGCTCGGTGTCAGTCGGCAGGCAGTCTCAAAGTGGGAAAGCGCCCAGTCGATACCGGATTTGAACAAGGTCCTGCTCTTGTCCGAGGTCTTCAGCGTCAGCACCGATTACCTGCTCAAGGATGACAGTGATGTGCCGGGAGAAGTTTTGACGGAGACAAAAACTGTTATGGATGATGACGGGGACAGACTTCTTCCTGTTTCGCTTGAGGAAGCCAATGCATTTCTGGAGCTGGAGCAGGCTTTGGTGCCACGAACGGCAGCAGGAGTCTTCTTGTGCATCATCAGCTCGGTGCCGCTCATCCTGCTCTCGGGAGCTGCAGAGGCGGGGAAGCTTCCTATTACAGAAAACGCCGCCTCGGCGCTCGGCGTCGTCCTGCTGCTTCTTTTGGTAGCCGCAGGAGTTTACATTTTTGTAACGAACGGCATCCGGCTGGAGCCTTTTGACAAACTTCGAAGCAATTCCATCGATACAGCCTATGGGGTGGATGGTCTTGTCCGCGAGAAGCAGGAAGCTTTCCGAAAAATCCGGACACGGGGCATTTCCACAGGTGTGCTGCTTTGCGTCGTCAGCAGTATTCCGCTCCTGCTCACTTCTTTCTTCTCCGGAACGGAAGAAAACGACTTTGTGACTTCTGTATGCGCTGCCATGCTTCTCCTTTTGGTGGGATGCGGCGTCTTCAGTATCATCCGTGTATCCGGTGTGTGGAGTTCTTTTCAGGTTCTCCTGGAAGAGGGAGACTATACAAGAGAAAAAAAGCGGCGCAGCAGGTCGTATGCCGGCATATACTGGTGCCTGGCGACCGCACTCTACCTCCTGCTCAGCTTTCTCACGAATGCCTGGCACATCACCTGGGTCGTATGGCCGATCGCGGGAATATTGTGGGCCGCTTTTGACCAGCTCATTGGTCTGTGGGAAAATAGGAAATGAATCACTTGATGACGTTCAGAGCAAGATCGGTAAAAAAATGATGAGGCATCAAATCGCATGAGTGAATATAAACCGCCATTCCACATGACGGACAGGATAACAAATCTGGTTGCGGAGATCAGCGAGCAGATAGGTCGAATCAAGGTGCTTTCACACGGCAATCTGAATCCGCATCTGAGAAAAGGAAACAGAATACGTACGATCCATTCGTCACTGGCGATCGAGCATAATTCTCTCTCTCTTGAACAGGTCACTGCTATCGTTGATGGCAGGCATATCCTCGGGAATCCGAATGAAATCAGGGAGGTCAAGAACGCCTATGACGCATACGAGATGGAACTTTCTCTTGATCCATATTCCGTCAGTGACTTGTTGAAGGCTCACAGGGTGATGATGGAGGGACTGATCCCTGAAAATGGAAAGTTCCGATCCGGCGGAGTAGGTATATTTGACGGTGATGTGGTTGTCCACATGGCCCCTCCGGCCAGACTTGTGCCGGGAGAAATCGAGGACCTGTTTGCCTGGTACAGGTCCTCGGAGATTCATCCGCTGATCCGCAGCGCGATTTTTCACTACGAGTTCGAATTTATCCATCCGTTTGCAGACGGGAATGGGCGCATGGGCAGAATGTGGCACAGCCTGCTTCTGGGCAAGTGGAATGAACTGTTCTACTGGCTGCCAATCGAGGAACTGATTCGCTCCAGACAGCAGGAGTACTACGATGCTCTTGGCAAATCAGACAGGGAAGCGGACAGCAGCGCATTTGTGGAATTGATGCTGGAGATTATTCTTGACACGCTGAAGGAGACATCCGTGGTCGGAAACGCCGAATCGGATGAACCGAATATGCTGAGTCCGTCTATACGGAAACTGATGGAAGCACTCGGCAATGAAGAACTTTCTGCGGTTGAAATCATGGAGAGACTCGGGATTTCCCACAGACCAACGTTCCGGAAAAATTATCTGAATCCGGCTCTTGAGCAGAGACTCATCGAGATGACGATCCCTGACAAGCCAAACAGCAGGAATCAGAAGTACAGAAAGAAAAAATAGCCTGATCGCTTATCTTGATCGCTCACCGACCAAGATAAGCGACCAAGTTGCCGACCAAGCAGAGACAAATCATCGTTAATGAACGGAGAAAATTTTAATGAAGCGCTGGATTGCGGTTGGAGATTCTTTTACATATTTAAACGACCATCTCGACGAGACAAAATATCGGGTTAAAAAGGGATATCTCACCCGCACTCTCGAACATCTTAAGGCAGACGGAATCGAGCTGGATCTCATCAACATGGGAATCAACGGCTCCTGCACAACGCTGTGGAATGGCGTCAACATGCCGCATGCAGACCTCTATACGGTCCTGCTTGGAACAAATGACTGGAATAACGGCATCCCGAGCGGAGATTTAAAGAGTTTTGACGACAAGGACCCGAATACGATACTCGGTTCCCTCGGCGTCCTCATCGCGAGGATGAAGAAGGCGAGTCCGGATGCCCGGATCATCATCATGAATCCGGTGGAGCGCGGTGATTTTGTTTATATTCTCGATGCGGACAATAGCGCACCAAGCAGCGCAAAGCCACAGAACGGCATATATCTCCGCAATCTGGCTGCGCTGATTCTCGAGGCGGCAGAGCACGCAGGCGTAGATGCGCTTGACTTGAATCGACTGAGCGGTTTTACAACTGCAAACGCAGTGAAATTCAAGCATGTCCGCGTGGGAAGTGAGTATCGCGACCTGCCCTGGCCGGAATATGATGGTGTACCTTTCGATCCGGTTCACGATGAATATCCGTACCCGCCGGAGGCGGCTGACATGACGTTCGACGGGCTGCACCCGTCTGACAAGGGCTGCGAGATCATCGCGGAACTGCTCGCGGCAAAAATTGAAGAAGTGCTTGGCAGTAAAATGTGATGCCAGCATAAAATGTGATGGCAGCATATTCTGATATTTCCGCCTATGCGGCGGGCGCTGTCGGCAGCCGGCGGGTATACTATCTTCCGGCAGCATCAGTCCCGGGTGGTTCCTCCGGGAGCATACAAGTCGACGCTGACTGACAGCTGCGGCATGGAGGAACTCCGGCAGGTTTATCAGGATGCGTATGACCGCTATAAGAAGGCAGCACAGGAGTAACCTGGCATAGAGCGCTATAGGGCAGGCAGAGAAAGGAGTACGAGATGGACAGCGAGATCCTGCAGAGAGCGAGAACATATGAGAGCCAGATGGGTCATAAGATCCGGGAAGAGGAGCGGCCAGGGTTTCACCTTACCCCCTGTGTCGGCTGGATGAATGACCCGAACGGGTTCTGCTATTACGGGGGTATGTATCATCTGTTCTACCAGTACTACCCCTATTCTACCCACTGGAACTCCATGCACTGGGGCCACGCAGTGAGCCGGGACCTCCTCCACTGGTCGTATCTGCCGGCAGCGCTCGCACCGGATGCAGACTGGGACAGGGAGGGGTGCTTCTCCGGCTGCGCCGTGACGCTGCCGGATGGAAGACAGGAGCTAATCTATACCGGCGTGAGCCACGGAGGAATACAGACACAGTGTGTGGCAACAGGAGACGGAAGAAATTACAAAAAGGCAGCTGTCAATCCCGTCCTCTCGGAGAAGGACCTGCCGCCGGAAGTCTCCCCTGTTGACTTTCGGGATCCGAAGGCATGGCAGGAGGCAGATGGAACTTATCGCATGCTGTGCGCAGCCAGGTCCCGGGACGGCGGGGATACCATGTTTCTGCTGTATGAGAGCAGAGACGCCCTGCACTGGCACTTTGTCCGGACGTTCCTTCGAAACAGTGAGCTCCGGGAACCGATCGGACGGATGTTTGAGTGCCCGGACTTTTTCCTGCTGGACGGGCAATACGTGCTTCTTGGCAGCTCTCAGGACATGGAGGGATCCGCAAAGTACCATAGCGGCAACGGCAGCTTCTGCCTGCTCGGGAACTATGATGCGGCGACCGGTGCTTTCGTTCCCGAGACCGATCAGTGTCTGGATGCTGGTATCGATTTCTATGCAGCGCAGACGATCCTCTCACCGGATGGGCGCAGGATCATGATCGGCTGGATGCAGAACTGGGACACGACAGGGATTCAGCCGGAGGGCTGCAGGTGGTTTGGACAGATGTCAATTCCCAGGGAACTCTTTCTTCGGAACGGGCATTTGTGCCAGCAGCCGATCCGGGAGTTGAAGGAACTCCGCAAAGACCCCGTTACCTACCGGAATGTTGTGCTCGGGAGAGACCCGGTGGAGCTCTCCGGCATACGTGGGAGACGTCTGGATCTGGAGGCAGAGATCGAAAGGGCACAGGGGACAGTCATCCTCTCCCTGGCGGCAGATGAAAAGCATCACACAGATCTGATCTACCGCCCGCAGGAGTCTCTGCTGACCCTTGACCGCTCGGTGTCCGGGACACGCCGGGCAGGGGCAGACGTTTGCAGCACAAAGATCTCCGGCGGGTATGGGCACCTTCGGCTTCGGATCGTGCTGGACCGGTTCAGCGTGGAAGTGTTTGTCAACGATGGAGAGAAAGCCCTGTCTATGACGCTCTATTCTGAGGAGCATGCAGACCATATCCGGTTTTTGGCGACCGCTCCGGCAGAACTTTCCGTGACTGCCTGGCAGATCCGCCAGGCAGTCATGAAGGAGAAATAAGACAGGAAACGGCAAAGCGGCGGGCCTCTGGCCCGCCGCTTTTGCTAAAATACCCGACCGGGCTATGAACGCCGGTCGGGTAGATAAAATGCACTGTTTTCAGGCTTCTCTACCTGCGCCCTCTCTTCCTCAGTTCTCTCTTTCCAAGCAGAATAAGGAGCGTCGCTCCGGATGCGGCCAGGAGACTTGCATACAGAAGCGGATTGGAGTCATCTCCCGTTGCCGGTGCACTTCCCCCAGCTCCATTGCCGGCGGTTTTGGCGCCATACATATCTCCCAGGGCCGAGTCAGTGGAAGACGTATTGCCAGCAGAAGCATCGCCTTCCGAGGCAGTTTTGACGGGTGCAGTCGGCACGTGCGTATTGGTAAGGGTGCCTCCGTTATCAACCGATTCTTTGTCTGCGGTGTACCCTTGGATGCTGTCCTCTTTGACGGAGTAAATAATCTCCGCATTCGCCGCTGTGTACTTCGGAAGATCTGAATATGTCACAGTGTACGTATTATCTCCGTTGTCTGCTACTGTTGCTGTTTTTCCGGTAAGCTCATAGGTCCCGTTCATCAGATGAAGGCGGGCGGCATACTCGGCTGCCGACGGCCGGAGTCCGTCCTGGTTGTTATTGTCGGACCACACCTTTGTAAATTGCACATTCACGGTCGTGGAGGTAACCGACTCAGAACCGCCGCCCTCAGAGCCGCCGCCCTCGGAACCGCCGCCCGATTCTTCGTTTGTATCTGGTGTCGAAGGATTTTCAGGAACGTGCGTATTCGTAAACGTCCCGCCATCACTGACAGATGTTTTATCCGCAGTATATCCCGGGATGCTGTCCTCGGTCACCCAATAAGTGATTTCATTGGAAGTTCCGCTCTCATATTTCGGAAGATTGATGAACCGAACCGTGTATGTGTTATCTCCATTATCTGTTACCTGGACTTTGACATCGGTCACTTCTCCCTCGGCCTTCATCAGGTGGACCATGGAAGCATACTCCGATGCTGTGGGGCGCAGGCCATCCTGATTTCCATTGTCAGCCCAGACCTTTGTGATATCGACATCAATATTCTTCCCGGCACGGGTAATATCGGTAGTCGCCAAAACTTCCGTCTGACGAATTTTCACTCCGACCATGTTCTGGTATCCTTTACCGTCCGATACCGCCGCGTTTTCCTCCGGCTTATAAACTAGCAGGCTCCCGTCCACCCAGGGAATGCTTGCAGAAAGAGAAATCGTTATGTTTTCCGGCGGATTCGAGGCGACAAGCGAGAAGCTCTCCCCTGCACGTATCTGTGTTTTACCGCTTTCTTCCGAGACACCAGCCGGAAGTGACAGATTAAACGGTGTGTACTGACTACTCCCCACGGCAAGCCGTGGGGGTTCTTACTGGTGGCAATCTGCAGTAATCGTGCATCATTCGCAGACTTTGGATTACTGTCTTTCTGCCAGAGCAGAGAACTTCGCATCCCAGCGATCAAGCGATCGCATTAGCGGATGCTCGGAAGCATAGTCGGTCTCCCCCGGATCTATAGGTTAAACGGCAGCAATTCGGATACCGCTGTTACAGACTCTGATTTGATTTGCTCTGATCCACTCGATCAGGGCTTTTTCTTTTGTGTATTGTTGCTGAAAACTCTTGATGCATTTGCTGCGATCTATTGCCAATTGTTCAAAATCAATGCAATATAGCAGGAAAGAAGAGTACCAGTCACGCTGCACCAGTGTTCCATCGGAAAGTCGGTACATTCTGGCTGAGAGTTTCTTTCTAATGAATGTGCCAGACGGATGGTCGTACTGGCTTGCCCTATATTGTTTTGGCACCTCGATATATTGTCCACCTGTTTGCGTAAACTTCTGCTCAATCTGTGCTTGGAAATACCCAGGACACCTGTTCTGGATTGATTTGCCAAACCGTTTCTTGCGATTTATCTTTCCGTTCTTGTCAACAGTTGTTTTCTGTGCCCGCTTTTGCAGTTTCTTTGCGTTTTGGGGTTCCGTAACAAAGATATCACCAAGGCTTCGAAGATGGTTTACATCCTCTCGAATTGCGAGGCGCCGGTTAATAGCATTGATACGACAAAACTCCTGATGTCTCGCCTTCAGTTTTCGATATCGATTTGAATACTTCCAGTTCTTCTTGCCTTTTTTGATGGTGCCATCATCATTGTAGTATTCTGGATTTGCTGCCCTTTTGGAACGATCCATGGCACGGCCAAGCCGACGCTCTTTCCGTTCATTTGTAATGATAGCAGATCCACGTTCCGCAAGATTTTTTAGACCAACCTCTTTGTCGGATGTATAGGCGATTGTCTGCGTTCCTATGTCACAGCCGATTATGCCTTTCCCCAGCGTATGCTTTTTGTTGCCTGGTTTGTCGTATTTGGGAAGTGCCGTTCCTTCGATCGTAATGTGTACATATACCCGTAACTTTCCACGGATCGTTTTGCACACCAGTGACACATAGCACGGCCTGTAGGTGCTGATGCAAAGGCTTTGCTCCTGCATTGTTTTTACAGCATGACGATCAGCAGCTTCTGGCTGCTTAAGATACTGTAATATTGCATTTACTTCTTCTGTCTCGAATCTGTCGCGGACTTTAACCCCAAATGGAATACCATTGAAAGTGACCTTCAGATGGTCGTCCTTAGAACCAATGATAATTCCTCTGTTAATTTGCTTTGCACGAATGACCGGAAGGTCTCCTCTTTTGGCAAAATGCAGTGCCTTACCATCGGAATATAAGCAGGTTTCTACTGCACGCCATACATCCTCCGCTTTGGTGAGCGCAAAAATGGCATCAAGTTTATATTTCTTGCCTATAGAAATCATGGATGTTCTGCAGTAATCCCATGTGACATGGTATTGTTCCTGCATTTGTGCCATTTGGCCAGCAATGAGTTTGTAACGCTTCTCATCCTCTTTTTGCTTGTACGCACCATACAGAGATTGCAGCTTCCTGTATTTCTTAGTTCGGATAAGCTGTTCATAGGCAGTTTTCATGATATCGGTCAGTTCATTTCCAGCCTTTCGATCAAGGTCAGCCATATGGGCAACCATGCACTTATCCTGATATAGCATATCTGCTTCAAGAACTAAGACATGACGACTTGATTGCTTATGAAATTGCCTCAGCAGCTTTTCATATTCAGTCAATTTATGTTTACGTCTTTTCGCCATGTTTTTGCTCTTCTATATATTGTTTTACGGTTGCTTCACTGATGTGGCCATCGGTCGATATAAAATATCCGTTGGACCACAACCGTCCGCATCTTGCATAGAATTGTTTAAGCTGCGGATAGGTTTTAAACAATTCAACCGCACTGATCGACTTCAATGTTCTGGCTATGTCACATGGTGCAACAGTCTGAGGGCAGTCAACGAAAATATGGATGTGATCAGGCATTACCTCCAAGGCCTTGATCGAATAGTTATATTTGTCACATATCTCGCATAATATCCGCCTGATAGTTGTATCTACACCATTCTGCAGATCGTTATATCGAAATTTGGGGCACCAGATAATATGGTACTGGGTCAGATACCTGCAATGCGAAGCGCTATGATATTGTTCACTGCTTTCGCTCATCCGGGGCTTCTCCCAATTGATATTTTTCCTGAA
>Ga0256406_1002379_pt1 | contig 26693 bp, 25 predicted proteins | sample RumenRJG_03DNA_FD_185986 | JGI IMG/M metagenome (GOLD analysis project Ga0256406, IMG submission 185986) | Bovine rumen microbial communities from Lethbridge, Alberta, Canada - RJG_03 | ecosystem: Host-associated > Mammals > Digestive system > Stomach > Rumen | place: Canada: Alberta | collected...
CCTTCGTCCGTTCTGCCTTTTTCGTGAGTGCCATGAATTTACTGCCTCCTTTTTCAACCCATGGTCAATTTTTTTATAGTATAGAACAAAAAGAAATATTTTTCAATAAAAAGTCAATAATCAGTCATAAAAAGATGAAATTTTTAATTTCCGCCGCATCGGGTGTCTCACAGGGTCTTCTGCCGGCGGTTTTTTGATTTATAGGAACCGTTCACTTTTCCCATGAGTTCAAGCCTTTTGGACATAAAAAACGGACCCGGCATAAGCCGTAGTCCGCCTGATACTTATTCTCCGATAATCGGTTTCTTTTCTGCTATTCCCACTTTTCTGGGATAAGTCTTCGGGCAGGGAGCCGTCTTTTTCAGGAAAAGAATGCAGCGTTTGTCTCCTCCGGGCAGTTCGAATTCCTTCTTTTCCGAAAGCTCTGCATGGAGTTCCCGAAGGATTTTTCCTGCCTGTTTCATTTCCTCCATAGCCCCCGGGCCTTTCATGGCTGCAAAGACACCGCCCACTTTGACGAAGGGCAGGGCCCATTCGGAAATAATGGGCATGGCTTTCACGGCCCGTGCGGTGACCACATCAAAAGCCTCGCGGGTCTTCCTGCGCCTTCCACCTTCTTCGGCTCTCATATGGACGCATTTCACATTTTTGATGCCCAGATTCCTGCAGGCATTTTCCACGAAGGTCAGTTTCTTCTGGATGGAATCCACCAGCACGAAGAGCATATCCGGCCGAAGGATGGCCAGCGGCACACCGGGAAAACCTGCACCGGTGCCAAGGTCAAGCACTTTCCCTTTTTCCGGGAAATATTTTTCATCATACACCGTCAAAGAATCATATATATTTTTGATGAGACTTTCATCTATGTCTTTGATCCCTGTAAGATTCATTTTTTTGCTCATGGCAATGACCATGGCATTATACTCCGTGAGTTTTGCCGCTTTTTCCTCATCAGCGGGAAAACCCAGCGCTTCCATCATTTCCAAAGTTGTCATTGTTTTCTCCTCCCGGCAATGACGAATTCCCCGATTTCCCTGCGGGGATGAAATGAAATTGATCTTAGTTTTTAGTTTTTAGTTGTTAGTGTTTAGCCGTTAGTCATTCCATTTTCGCTGAAAAACTTTCTTACCAATTACGAAGTTTCCCGGCAATGTTACTATTTCACTAACGGCTCACTGCTATCTGCTAACCACTATTATAATCTCGCGCCTGAAAGGGCGCCACCTTAACGAAGAACGAATCACGAAGAACGATATCGTTAATGACTCTTCTGCAAGTTATACTTTATGCCCCTTCATCCTCTTCACGTACACCATGAGTACCGACATGTCTGCCGGGGAGACGCCGGAGATACGGGAAGCCTGGCCGAGGTTCAGGGGACGGATTTTGTCCAGTTTCTGGCGGGCTTCGATGGAAATGCCTTCCAGAGTCAGATAATCGATTTCCTTTGGCATTTTTTCACTTTCCATGCGGGCAGCCTTCTTCACTGCCGCTTCCTGGCGGGCAATGTAGCCTTCATATTTCACGGCGATTTCCATTTCTTCCACTGCTTCCGGATCGAATTCCGGGCAGCCCAGGAATTCCACCATTTTCTGATAGGTCACTTCCGGGCGCTTCAGGATTTTGTCTGCGCCGATGCCCGTAGTGAGGGGTGCCGAACCCATGGCTTCGAGAGCTTTATTCGTATCTCCCTTTGGCGTGAACCGCTTTGTCTTGATGAAGCGCATGGCCTCCTCATAGTTCCGTTTCCTTTCCAGGAAATGACGGTATCTCTTTTCGGTGACAAGTCCGATGTCATACCCCTTCTGGGTAAGGCGGAGGTCCGCATTGTCCTGGCGAAGGATCAGCCTGTATTCACTGCGGCTCGTCATCATACGGTAGGGTTCATTGGTGCCTTTTGTGACAAGATCATCAATGAGAGCTCCGATATAAGCTTCGTGACGGCAGAGGATGAATGGTTCTTTTCCTTTGATTTTAAGAGCTGCATTGATGCCTGCCATGAGGCCCTGGGCCGCTGCTTCTTCATAGCCGCTGGTGCCATTCGACTGGCCGGCCGAGTAAAGGCCCGGCATTTTCTTTACTTCCAGCGTCGGATACAGCTGGATGGGGTCCAAAAGGTCATATTCGATGGCATAGGCAGGACGCATGACTTTCACGTCTTCCAGTCCCGGGATAGTGCGGAGGAAAGCATACTGCACGTCAATCGGCATGGAAGTGGACATGCCCTGTACGTACATTTCATTCGTATCGAGACCTTCCGGTTCGATGAAAAGCTGGTGACGCTTTTTATCCGGGAAGCGGACCACTTTATCTTCGATGGAAGGGCAGTAGCGGGCCCCTACTCCGTGAATGATTCCGGCATATTTGGGAGCACGCATGATATTTTTTCGGATAATGGAATGGGTTTCCTCATTCGTATAGGTGAGCCAGCAGTTCCGCTGGTTCCGGTCCGCCCTTTCGTTCATGAAGGAAAAGGCGTGATTTTGTGGATCTCCTTTTTCAAGGGCCATATGGTCCAGATGAAGGCTCCGGCTGTCCACGCGGGACGGGGTGCCTGTCTTGAAACGGAGGATATCAAGGCCATGTTTCTTCAGATTTTCAGAAAGCCCCACGGACGGACGCATGCCATTGGGTCCTCCGGTGTAAATGGTTTCCCCGATGATAATCGAACTGTCCAGATAGGTTCCGGTGCAGAGAATGACTGCCTTTGCCCGGTATTCTTCGTGAAGTTCCGTCGTAATGCCCACACATTTTCCGTCTTCCACGATGATATCCATCACCTGTACCTGTTTGAGGTCCAGATTTTCCGTATTTTCCACCACCTGCTTCATGTAGCGGTGGTACGCATTCTTATCGGACTGGGCCCGGAGAGCATAGACGGCGGGACCCTTTCCCAGATTGAGCATTCTCATCTGGATGGCCGTCGCATCAGCCGCAATCCCCATCTCTCCGCCCAGGGCGTCTATTTCCTTTACCAGATGGCTCTTGCCCGGTCCGCCGATGGCAGGATTACAGGGCATCATAGCCACATTTTCAAGGGAAATCGTAGTGAGGAGCGTCCTGCAGCCAAGCTTTGCAGAAGCCAGAGCCGCCTCGCAGCCCGCATGGCCCGCACCCACTACTATTACATCATAGGTATCGATATAGTACAAAGTAATCCTTCTTTCTTACTTCGGATGATTGATTCAGTATATTTTATTATATCATATATTTGATGATAGTCAGCGGATTAATGATTTGAATAATTTTTCTAAAAATATTTTCATATACAAAACCGCCTCTCCGGGGGAGGACAGTTCCCGGAAAGGCGGTATCAGGAAGGAATATTCTTTTTCAAAAGAATCAGGAAATAGAAAGCTGAATCAGCGTGCCCGGTTCGACGGCATGTGCATAAAAGGTTTTTGTATTTTCCGCGTAAAAAAGTTCACCGGCCTTGAGGATTTCTGTTTCGCTGCCGGATTTGATTTCAAAAGTTCCCCGGGCGGCATAGAGGAAAAGTTTACCGCCTGTCCCTTCCACAGAGGCAGGAAATCTGCTCAGTACACAGTGCTCCAGCGACCGGCAGGAGCCCCGCCGGACCATCACATTGAAATCGATGCACCGTCCCCGGCTTCTCGTCACCTCTTCACCGGTGAACGAATCGCCCTGAAAAGGAGGAAGGTCATGGAACGGCTCATCTCCATGAGAGATCCGGATATTTCCTTTCAGTACGATGAGCAGCCGGTCAATGCCGGGAAGATTTGTAAAAAGGGATTCTTCGGTTTCCACGGTAGCAGAGCTGATGCGTATATCAAAATCTCTTCTGCCATAGCTGGAGTCTGCGGGGAAAATAAAAAGTTCCTTCGTTTTTCCGCCGGACCAGGAGGTTACATGGAAATCCGGCTCTCTAAATATCCTGCACTCCATAAGTCATCCTTCTTCCAGATATTCCATGGTTTCTGCCACCTGCTTCAGGACAGTCTCTTCGGAAAGAAGGGTGAGCTTTCCGTTTTTTACGGTAGTCACGCCATTGACGATGACTGCCGCAATGGCTGTAGGCTGCAGGGAATATACAAGATTGGGCAGGAACTGGTTTCCTTTACGGGAAATAGGCTGCATGGAAAAATCACGGCAGTCGATGGCCACAAAATCAGCGGCATAACCTTTTTCGATTTTTCCGATAGGAAGGTCCAGCGCTTTGGCCGCATTGGCCATGCCCATTTGATATGCATCATGATAATTGACGCACAGGGCATTGAGGGTCTTTGCTTTCTGGAGAATAGCCACCATCCTCATTTCTTCAAAAACGCTGATCCTGTTATTTCCACAGGCCCCGTCACTCCCGAGAGCGATATTGACACCGGAAGACAGATACTTCGGGATATCTGTAATGCCGTCTGCGAGGAACATATTGCTGGACGGGCAGTAAATGAGGCTGCCTTTTCTTTCACCAAGGAGTTTGATCTCTTCCGGTTCCAGCCATACGCCGTGAATGATGGCCATATGGGAATCCACGACTCCCAGTTCATTCAGGTAACGAAGGGGTGTCGTACCGCGTTCTTTGACCACCTGTTTCACTTCAAAAGGTTCTTCTGCCACATGAATATGCATGGGACTGTCAAATTCAAGAGCCAGTTTATGACCGGCAAGGACCATTTCCGGAGATGCGGCGTGAAGGCTGTGGGGCGCAGGGATGACTTTTGCCATGCCTCCTGTATATTTTTCCATCATTTTCTTCGTATTGGCATAAGCATTGGAAACCGTTTCCCTGTATCCCTCCGGCGCTCCGTCCCAGTCATACATAGTGCGGGCAATGACGAGACGGATTCCGCAGTCATGGGCAGCCTGTACGATGGCTTCGTCACTTTCCGTCCCAAACTGATGGAGGTAGAAGAAATCGGAAACCGTGGTGGCTCCGCATTTCATCATTTCCGTAAAAGCAAAGAGAGCGCCCGTATAGATATCCTGCAGTCTCATCTTCGGGGAGTAGGCATAAAGGGTCTTGTCTCTCCATTCGAGGAACGGCCGATCTGCCGCGATACCGCGGAGAAGACTCTGGAAACAGTGGTTATGGGCATTGACCGTCCCCGGTACAAGCACAAGATCCCCGAAATCCTCAATTTCTGCCGACGGATATTTTTTTATTTCGTCTGTTGAAATAATATCGGAAATCATTCCGTTTTCGACGACCACAGCCTTGCCTTTTTCTACATTTTCACCGATCAGAAAGCCTTTTGCCCTGATGATTTTCTTCATTTTCTGCCTTCCAGCTCCCTTCGCTTCGTAATATAACCCATAAAATCGGAAATCAGCCGGGCTGCGGTGTAACAGGTGATGCCGCTTGCTTCATCGTAAGGCGGAGATACTTCCACCAGGTCAAAGCCGATCACTTCATCCCGGCGGGCGATTTCTTCCAGTATTTCCCGTACCTCGTCATACATAAGACCGCCGGTCATGGGCGAACCGGTGCCGGGAGCCACGGAATAATCGAGACTGTCGATATCAATCGTCACATAGCAGGGATAATCATGAGGGAGATTTTTCACCACACTGGAAATCCCCTCAGCCCGCAGCTGCCGGGGCGAATAAATCAGATCCCCATGGGCCCTGGCATCCAGGAAATCGGACCGTCTGCTGCTTCCAATCCCATGGATTCCCAGATGGGAAATATGACGGACATAGGGCATGGAAGCCATCATACGGCAGGGACTGCCATTAAAAATGGTCTGGGGCCCGATCCGGTCGGTCCAGTCCAGGTGAGCATCAATCTGCACCACATTGAATGGTCCCACCTCATCAAGGCCCCGGGCCGCTGGAATGGTGATGGAATGATCGCCGCCCAGAATGACAGGCATTGCCTTTTTCCTCGTAATGAGACGGACAGCTGCTTCAATATTCTCAAACGTTGTCTTCAGATCGCCGGGAATATAGTCCACATCCCCGCAATCCACGATAGACCATAATTTTGTACTGAGAAAGAATGTATCCAGTTCCGGATCATAGGAACCTTCTTCCGTATAGTGGAACCGTGTAGACTGCATGCGAATGCCCCGGGGACCCAGACGGGTCCCGGTTTTCCCCTGCATGCCGATGTCCGAAGGCGCGCCAATGATGGCGATATCTGCCTTCAGATCATTCAGGTCCAGACAGATGGGACACTTCGCAAAAGTGGCAATCCCGGTGGGCGCCATATTAACCGGCCGGGAAATAGAAAAATTATCCAACTTTCTCCGTCACTTCCTCGATTTTTGTTTCCGGTCCTTTCACCTGGATGGCCGGTTCTTCCGCATAGCCGCGGGTGAATACCTGGCTCACAAAATCAGCGGTCCTCTTGTTCTTCGGATGATGGAAGATCTGGTCGGGTGTACCTTCTTCGAAAATGATTCCATTCTCGATGAAAACCACTTTGTCCGCTATTTCTTCAGCAAACCGCATTTCATGGGTAACGACGGCCATGGTCATGCCCGATGCGGCCAGGGATTTGATGACCTGCAGCACTTCGCCTACCATTTCCGGGTCCAGGGCAGAGGTCGGTTCATCGAAAAGCATGACTTCCGGTTCCATGGCCAGGGCTCTTGCTATGGCGATACGCTGTTTCTGCCCGCCGGAAAGACTGGCCGGCATTACATCCGCCTTATCCCGGAGGCCTACCATGTCCAGCAGTTTATTTCCTCTCTCCAGAGCTTCTGCCTTGGAGAGGCCTTTCAGGTCCCTGGCAGCCATGGTGATATTTTTCATCACATTGAGATGTGGGAACAGATTGAAATTCTGGAAAACCATGCCCATACGCTGACGGATTTTATTCAGCGCCTTCTCGCTGGTTTCCACCGATTTTCCATCTTTCATTTCACGGCCCACCGGTTCTCCGTCGAGACGGATTTCTCCATCCTGGTAGGTCTCGAGATAGTTCATGCAGCGCAGGAGCGTACTCTTTCCTGCACCGGAAGGTCCGATAATGACCACGACTTCTCCATCGTGGATATCCAGGTCGATATGCTTCAGCACATCCTGTTTCCCATAAGACTTGCAAAGATTTCGGATCGTAATCAATTGAGCTCATCTCCTGTCTTCAGTTTCTTTTCCAGAATGGTCCCTGCCAGACCGATCAGGTTATTTGTGAAATAGTAAAGAATCGCGACTACAATATAAACCTCAATGGTTTTGAAATTGGTAGCAATTACCGTATTGGCCTCACGGAAGAGCTCGATTACCGTAATGGTCGAAAGAAGGGAAGAGTTCTTGGTGAGGGAAATAAATTCATTCGTCGCCGGAGCCACCATGCGGCGCACGGCCTGGGGAACAATGATTTTCCTCATGACCTGCCAGTAGGAATAGCCGAGAGACCGGCCCGCCTCCATCTGACCCTTATCGATGGAAACGACTGCGCCTCGTATGATCTGGGACATATAGGCCCCGCTGTACATGCCAAGAGCGATAATGCCGCAGACCCAGGCGTCCGTGGAAATGCCGAGCAGCACCGGCAGTCCGTAGAATACGAGCACCAGCTGTACCAGAAGGGGCGTGGAGCGGAACCAGGAAAGGTAAGCCGTGGAAACCCAGCGGACGAAACGGATCTTGGAAATCTGGCCCAGTGCGATCAGAAGCCCGATGATACTGCTGATAACGAAACCGGCCAATGTGAAAATGACCGTCCTGCCCAGACCCATCATCAGAAGCTTTGCAGTATTTCCTTCAAATATCCACGAAAAGTCCACGGTCCTCTCCCCCTTTACTGCTTATCAATTGCCGAAGTACTTTGCTTTGATCTTATCGTACTGTCCGTCGTCCTTTACGGCTTTCAGCGCTTTATTCAGTCCGTCTTTCAGGGCCGTATCTTCCTTGCGGATACCGTATGCATAAAGTTCACTGGTCAGGTTCTTGTCCAGGATCCTTACCTTGCCCGATGCTTTGGCATAGACGGATGCGGCCGGTCTTGCGGTGACTACTGCATCAGCCTTGGAAGATTCCAGGGAAAGGAACATTTCATTGTTCGTCTCCACTTCCAGACGCTTGATTTCCGGATAGTTGGCATCCAGGTATTTGACAGATTTCGTGCCTACCTGTACGGCTACGGTCTTGCCCTTCAGATCATCCACCGTATTGATGGACTTGTCGTCTTTTCTGACAAGGATGCAGAGACCGCCAGGATAATAGGAATCAGAGAAATCGATGGTCTTCTTTCTTTCGTCAGTCACATACATGGCGGAAGCGATGACATCGAATTTCTTGGACATGAGTCCGGGGATAAGGCCTTTGAAATCAGTATTCACGTATTCGACTTTTTCGTAGCCCATCTTTTTGGAAACCGCATTCATCAGGTCGATATCAAAGCCCGTGTATTCGCCTGCTTCATTTCTCCATTCAAAGGGCTTGAAAGTAGCATCGGTCCCTACCTTGAGGACCTTGCCTCCTGCCGCCTGGGAAGAAGCCGCCTTGCTTCCTGCACTGCTGCCGCCGCATCCTGCAATACCCACTGCCATTACTGCTGCTGCGAGACCAAGTAAAACTTTTGTAGACATTTTCATGATTGCCCCACTCCTTTTCCTGAAAGAAATCCTCCCTCATATAAACGAAAAGACGGCCTAGTTTCCTGAGCCGTCTTTGGTCATCTATATGATACTTATGTTTAAAGCTTAAGGCTTTAAACGGAACAAGTCAAATGGTATAATTTCATTAAAAGTATGAATTCTTTTCATAGAAACCTTCAAAGGAGGTGAAATTAATGAATATCAAAGACGCCAGATATATTATCGCCATAGCGGAAGAAAAAACGCTCTCCCAGGCCGCATCTACACTTTATGTTTCCCAGTCCACCCTGAGCCATGCCCTGTCGCGCATCGAGGCAGAACTGGGCACCGTCCTCTTCGACCGTTCAAAGACACCGCTCCAGATTACAGATGCCGGTGAAGTATGCCTGGAAACGGCCCGGGAAATGGTGCTTATGGATAAAAATATGAAAGACCGGCTGAAGGAAATCAAAGATGCCCGGTGCGGCACCTTCCGCCTGGGCCTCACCAGCCTGGCGCTCAGGTGCTATTTCCCCCTCGTTTTTCCCAGAGTGCGCCGCTTCTTTCCGGACTGGGACTTCATCCTGACCACCGGCTCCATCAGCACCCTTCAGGAATACCTGGACAAAGGGCGTATCGATGCGGCCATTATGGTCAATATCAAATCCAGCCTCTACAATTACATTCCTCTCCTCAATTATTCCATCCTCCTCGCTGCGCCTGCCTCCCGGCCCATTGAGAAAAAAGAAGGCGCTTATTCCGTTCGTTCCTTGGAAAACATACCGAAAATCCACTTCTCCGCCCTGGCCGGAGAAAATTTCATCAGCACCACTCCCGGACAGCAGCTTTACGATATTGCTTTTAAACTTTTTAATGAAAACAGTATGACTCCCCGCTCCATTATCCAGTGCAGCGATATGGAGACCATACACGACCTCATCGGTGAAGATATAGGCGTCTCCCTCCTGCCGGATATCATCATCCCACACTGCCAGTCAAATAAAGTCCGGTACTACCGCATCGATCATGAACCGCTGGACCGCACCCTGGCCATAACTTTCCAGAAGGGAAAATTCCTCCCCCGGGTCATGAGGGAATTCATTCCCGTTTCCAGAGATGAATATTTCAAATTTTAAAAAGCTGCCTCATGGCAGCTTTTTTCATCGGATCAGATTCCTGAGCGTATCGTAAAGCGCCTGGATGCCCTTTGCCAGCTGGTCAAAGTCGGTCCATTCCTCTCTGCAGTGGGAAAGTCCGTCTTTGCTGGGCACGAAAATCATAGCGATAGGCATTTTCTTTGCCATGGAATTTCCGTCATGAGTGGCCCCGCTGGACATGGGCGCAAAGGAAATATCATCGCTTATGCAGGTTTTTTCCAGAACTTCCATGAAACGGGCATCACAGGTCACCGGATCCTTTTTGACCATATTGGAAATGGAAATACCTCCTTCTGTACAGATACGCCCGGAAAGGTCTGCCACATACTCTTCGATCAGATCCTTGTCCAGTCCCCGCACTTCCAGAACCATATCCACCTTTCCGGGAATGACTGTAGGCACATTGGGAAATACGTGGATTTCCCCGATAGTCGCCACCATATGATGGCCATACCGGCGAATGAGCCTGTCTGCGAGAGTGATGATTCCCGCAGCCTTCACCAGGGCATCCTGCCTTTCCTCCATCATCGTGGTTCCTGCGTGATTGCTCCTGCCTTCCACTGTGATATGGTACCGCTGGAGCCCCACGATACCGGTGACGATGCCCACATCTTTCTTTTCCCGGTTCAGCCGGTTTCCCTGTTCGATGTGAAGTTCCAGATACCCCCGGCAGTGAGAGGTATCCATCTTTGCCTCCTTCAGCTGTTCTAACGAATAGCCGTATTTCTCCGCCTTTTTCAGGAAATTTTCATCATCCAGCGGCAGAAGTCCCATCATAGCCCGGCTTCCGAAGGTCCCGCCCAGTTCGTTGCCTTCCTCCCCGTTAGCAGCAATGACATGGATATTGAAAAGGGAAGGGTACCTGGCCTCCGCTAGAAGCCTCACACATTCCGCTGCTGCCACAAGGCCTGCCGTCCCGTCAAACATGCCCCCTGCCTTTACACTGTCCAGATGGGACCCGAGAAGGATTTCATCCGCCATAGGTCCTGCCGGGCGGTAATAGCCGTGCACGTTTCCGGCCGCATCTACCGAAGTGGTCATTCCGCACTCCTCGAAGTACCGGATCGTTTCTTCTCTTTCTTCATTGATAAAATCACTGCCAAAGACGCGGTTCACCGCTCCCGACTCATCGCGCCCGATAGATGCCAGGCGGAGCAGGTTTTTCCTTACAAGTGCCTCATCGATTCTATGCATGGCCAAATGCCTCCTCTCAAATTTCCCTTTTGTGCTGATTATAAAATCAGGAAAAATCCACCGTCAAATGAACACTTCGGCAAAAAGCGGTGAAGAATATTCATTTCCCCGGTCTTTATAGCTTAATACAGTCATTTCTGCTACAATAAAAATATATAAATTTCAATCTATTTACACAGAGGGAGTCTCTATGTACGAAGAAACGACGATTGCCGCCATTGCCACAAGTCCCGGAGAAGGGGGCATCGGCATCATCCGCATCAGCGGCGAAGAAGCGGCAGCGGTGGCAGACAGGATATTTCATACAAAAAAATTAAAATCTTTTACTGAGGCAGAACCATACCGCATGTATTTCGGCCATGTGGAAAAAGAAGGAAAACGGATCGATGAAGGACTGGCTGTCTACATGAAAGCACCCCATTCCTACACCGGGGAAGACGTGGTGGAAGTGCAGATACACGGATCCATGGAAGCCCTGAGGGAAACGCTGGAGCTCGCTCTGGAAAACGGGGCCGTCCTTGCCAGCCGGGGTGAATTCACAAAAAGGGCCTTCCTCAACGGCCGGCTGGACCTTACCCAGGCAGAAGCGGTGATGGACATCATCGAAGCCCGCGGGTCTGCCGCCCTTACCCAGGCGGAAAGCCACCTTCAGGGAGCGTTATCCCGTTTCGTGAAAGAATGCAGGGCAAAGCTTTCCGATCTCATTACAAAGCTGGAAGTGACCATTGATTATCCGGAAGAAGACCTGGAAGACCTGACCAACGAGGAAATCAGGGAAGGACTTTCCGGAATTGAAGAATCCCTCTACAAGCTGCTGCAGCGTTCCGAGGAAGGACGCATCATCAAGGAAGGACTCCGCACAGCCATTGTGGGCCGGCCGAATGCAGGAAAATCAAGCCTCCTCAATGCCCTTCTGCAGGAAGAGAGGGCCATCGTCACCGATATTCCGGGCACGACCAGAGATACCATCGAAGAATCCATCAAAATCGGGGGCGTCCCCCTGGTCCTGATGGACACCGCCGGTCTTAGGGAAACAGACAATAAAGTTGAAAAAATCGGCATCGAACGGGCCAGAAAATCTATGGAGCAGGCTGATCTCATCCTGGCCGTCATCGACTGCTCGGCCCCGCTTTCCCGGGATGATAAAGAACTTCTGGAAGAATTAAAAGGCAGAAAAGCCCTGGTCATCCTCAATAAATACGACCTTCCGCCGGAAATCGGTACAGAAGATATTGAAAAATATGCAGGAAATATCCCGGTAGTCTCCGTTTCCGCCCGCTATGGAAGCGGTGTGGAAGAACTGGAAGAAGCCCTCCGGAAACTGACCGAACATCAGGACAGGGACGCAGGACGGGAACTTTTCCTCACGAACCTTCGCCATGTGAACCAGGTAAAAAAAGCCCTTGCAGCCGTCCGCCGGGCCTCGGAATCCCTTGCCTCCGGCATGCCTGCCGACTGCATTACAGTAGACCTTACGGAAGCCTGGAACGATATGGGTGAAATCACAGGAGATACGGTAGACAATGAACTGATCAACAGGATTTTCGAACGATTCTGCGTAGGGAAATAATGAAAATCATCCGGCAGCCTTTCCCCTGAATCATACCGGATATCCGGATTTTTCCAAATTTCATATCCCTGGATCATCCATCCCCGGGTTCCGGGGACGGAATTCAGAAAACAAAAACAGCGTCTCTGAAGAGGCGCTGTTTTTATATGGAAATCAAAAATATAATGCTTTTCGCCGCTTACCGTTTTCCTTCCCGCCTGTGCGGCCTGTGCAAAATCCCCATAAAAAAGCGGCACTGCCTCAGCAGCGCCACCTTCACGAACCACGAATCACGAAATCTCGAAATAGACTCAATCGGGGCTCGCCGTGACAGGGCTAACCCACGAAAACCGTACGTGACTCAGACCACAAAACGGACAATGTGAGAATTATTCTTTGATTCCCCCGTGGAGTTTCATTTTTCTTGCCTTGCAGGCCGGGCATTCTCCGCCCCCTCCGCAGCAGTCTCCCCCGCCTAAAGTGACGTGGAAGATGTGTCGGCAGGCCAGGACAAAGAGGACCGCAATGATGGCAAGGACGATATAAGTTCCGATGGACATAGTGCCTCCTTATTTCTTATAAATTAAATCTATTTCAAGCATTTAGCTGTCAGCCGTTAGAAAGTCAGTCAGAGGGGAATAGGACTCTGACTATTTCCTTTAAAGAGAAAAGGCGGCCCGCCCGGAGCCGCCTTTCCCTGTAGAGGAGTGTTGGTGGCTGGAAATAATCTGCTTCAAGGGAGAATGTGGACGATAACCGTAGAGATTCATTGTCCAGCCACTTGATTTCCTATAACTAACCACTAACGAATTTACTGATCGCTGATCTGACTCAGGCTTCCTGGCCTACTGCGCCGGGCTCTTTCTCCTTTGGTGCGGGACGGAAGATGAAGTAGAGCGCTGCCAGGCAGAGGATGATCGCTATGCCCTGGCCAATTCCGAAAGCTGCGTCATAGAAGAGCCAGCTGCCAAGGTTGTAGGCTACGAAAGCCATGCAATAGCCGAGAACAAGCTGGAAGCCGATGGCAATGGCTGCCCATTTGCGGTCTCCCATTTCTCTGGCAATGGTTGCGATGGCAACGACGCAGGGCGGGTCGAAGAGGTTCAGGATCATGTAGGAGAAAGCAGCAATTGGAGTGAACATGGTTGCAATTCCGGCCATGATTGCTTCTTCTTCTGCATCATCAGCTACACCATTCAGTACTGCCAGGGTACCGATCGCATCTTCTTTTGCCATTTCTGCAGAAATGACGGCTACAGCGCCTTTCCAGTCACCCAGGCCCAGAGGAGCAAAGAACCAGGAAATCGCATGACCGAAGCCGGCCAGCATGGATTCTTCAATATCTTCTACCATTTCGAGGGAAGCATTGAAAGTGGAGAAGAACCAGATAATGCAGCAAACTGCGAAAATAATGGTACCTGCTTTAATGATGAAGCCTCTTGCTCTTTCCCACATATGGATGAGTACGCCCTTGAGGGCCGGTACATGGTAAGCAGGAAGTTCCATGACGAACGGCGCCGGATCGCCGGCAAATACGGAAGTCTTCTTCAGCGCAATACCTGCGAGGACGATGACTGCAATACTGAGGAAATACATAGCCGGAGCCATGAATACGGAATCCGGGAAGAAAGCGGAAGTAATCATGGCAATGATGACTGCCTTTGCAGAGCAGGGGATAAATGTGCAGAGCATAATGGTCATTCTGCGGTCCCGCTGGTCTTCAATGGTTCTGGTAGCCATGACTGCCGGTACGCCGCAGCCGCTGCCGACAAGGATCGGAATGAAGGATTTGCCGGAGAGGCCGAATTTTCTGAAAATACGGTCCATAATGAAGGCAACGCGGGCCATGTAGCCGGAGTCTTCAAGAACAGAGAGGAAGAAGAAAATGGCAAGAATCTGTGGAACGAAACCAAGGACGGTACCTACGCCGCCGATAATTCCGTCTACGACGAGGCTTTCCAGCCATTCCGGAGCTTCGATAGCTTCCAGGAATTCACCGGCTGCATCAGTAACAATGCCTCCAAAGAAATCATCATTCACCCAGTCCGTGATTGGTCCACCGACAACGGAGCAGGCAATATAGTAAACAGCGGTCATAATGATGAAGAAAATCGGAAGAGCCAGAATTCGGTTGGTTACAATCCGGTCAATCTTGTCGGAAGTGGTCATGGTATGAGCGGCCACTTTTCTCTTCAATACGGAATCGATAATCTTTGCAATGTAACCATAACGCTGGTTGATGATGATGGATTCGGAATCGTCATCCAGTTCATCTTCACAGTCTTTGATATGGCCTTCGAGATGGGTCATGATCTTCGGATCCAGCTGGAGGGCTCCGGTGGCTTCTTCATCTCTTTCAAATACCTTGATGGCATACCAGCGGCTGAAACGTTCTTCCACCTTCGGTGCAATGGTTTCTTCAATATGCGCAATGGCATGTTCCACGGAACCGGTAAATACGGAGGGGAGCTTCACCTGCTGTTTCGCTTTTGCTGCTTCTAATGCTTTTTCAGCAGCTTCCATGCAGCCTTTTCCCTGAAGGGCAGAGATTTCCACCACTTCACAGCCCAGTTCTTCGCCCATCTTCTTGACGTCGATGGTATCTCCATTTTTCTTCACCAGATCCATCATATTGACTGCCATAACGACGGGCAGGCCGATTTCAATGAGCTGGGTGGAGAGGTACAAGTTTCTTTCCAGGTTTGTACCATCGATGATGTTCAGAATAGCATCCGGCTGTTCATTGACCAGGTAATTTCTTGCAACTTTTTCTTCCATGGTATAGGGAGAAAGGGAATAAATCCCCGGCAGGTCCTGGATGATCACATCTTTATGACCTTTGAGGATTCCGTCTTTCTTTTCTACCGTAACGCCGGGCCAGTTGCCTACGTACTGGGAGCTGCCGGTAAGTTCATTAAATAATGTGGTTTTCCCGCAGTTCGGGTTGCCTGCGAGAGCGATTCTGATTGACATGGCTGCTCCTTTCTTATTCTACTTCAATAGCTTCCGCTTCATTCTTGCGAATGGAAAGCTCATAACCGCGAATGGTCAGTTCCAGAGGATCTCCCAGAGGAGCCACCTTTCGTACATAAATATCCACGCCCTTGGTGATGCCCATATCCATGACACGGCGGCGGAGTGCCCCTTCACCATGAATACGCTTCACTTTGGCGGTAGCGCCTACCGGCACTTCCTTTAAAGTTTTCATTCTGAATTCTCCCTTTCTCATCCTATATCATAGAAATATTAAAAATAAATCTTCTGAGCCATGGACTTATCCAGCGCCACTCTGGAGCCTTTCACCTGAACGATGAGGTTTCCGCCCATATGACTCACGATGAGTACCGGCGTATCCACCACGAACCCGAGGTCCGCCAGGTGCTGCCGCACTTCATCTTTACCGGAAATACGGCGGATAATCACTGTATCCCCTTCCTTTGCAAATACAAGAGGCATCAAGTTTATCACCCCGTTTCCCTCAAATTCTGATAACGACTCTCGTTATCACGGTTACATGATAGACTATACTAATTCGATTAGTCAATATACCAAAATTATTTTTATTGGTTGTCCATTTTGATTTTATTAATTATACTTATATTTATTCTGATTAAAATAATGATTTTATTACATTAAATTGAATATTAGTGACGTTAACTGATTAAAAATAACGTTGTGTAAATTTAGAATTGATAAGGAAAACATAAAGGATAAAGTGCCTAAAAAGTGCGTAGTTTGTAGTTGTTAGTTTTTAGAAGTTAACTGATGAAAAACTGATGTGGCATATCATCTTCGGCAGCTTTTTCATTGAGGTGAATGGATAACAGGTGAAAGGCTGTGTACCGTAAGGAAACTATATTTGAGACAACTATACATTGGGGTTAATGGTTAATGCGGTCAATCGAAGCCCGCACAATCCCCCGGCTCTTTTAAGGGGAAGCTCCCACCGAAGGCAGGTGTTGCAGGTGTACTGACATGACCAGGCACTTTGTTCGAAAAATATCAAATCGGGCCAAATGATATTCATGCCAACTGAGAGCCGAAGGCAAAATATAAAAGATTCGTGCCGCGAGAGCGGCACACCTTCCCGAAAACCCCGACAATCCCGAGAATTCCCGACATCCCCGATTCAAAAGTGTTTCATCATATAGCTGATTTCCTCTCTCTTGACTCTATCCCCCATCCCCTATATGATGAATAAAAAGGAGGTGCCAAAAGGATGAAACGCTGGATCATGCACGTGGATATGGATGCATTCTTCGCATCCGTAGAGCAGCGGGACCACCCGGAACTCAATGGCACGCCGGTCATTGTGGGCGGCCTTTCCAAAAGGGGAGTCGTGGCTACCGCATCTTATGAAGCGAGGAAATTCGGCGTCCATTCGGCCATGCCCATTTCCAAAGCCAGAGAGCTCTGCCCCAATGGAAATTTCGTGGTCCCCCGTTTCGATGCCTATAAGGAAGCTTCCGACAAAGTGCATGAAATCATGCTCCACTATGCCGATACCTATGAACCCATCTCCCTGGACGAAGCGTTTCTTGATATTTCCGGCATGGGCAGCCATTACCCGACTTTAGGAGCCATCGGAAGAGCCATCAAGAAAGAAATAAAAGAAAAAACGGAGCTCGTAGCCTCCGTAGGCATTGCTCCCAATAAATTCCTTGCCAAAATGGCCAGCGACATGAAAAAGCCTGACGGCCTGTGCATCATTCCCTATGGAAAAGAAAAAGGAATCCTCCGTCCCCTTCCGGTCCGCCGCCTCTGGGGCGTTGGGAAAGTGACAGAAGAAAAGCTGATCCGCGCCGGATTTCATATCATAGGCGATATCCAGGATGCGCCGGAGTCCGCTCTGACCGGCCTACTCGGTGAAAATCAGGGCCATATGCTGAAACGTCTTTCTGTGGGCCTGGATGACCGGCCGGTGGAAGGCGACCGATCCATCAAATCCATTGGCGACGAATCCACCTACGAGAAAGACCTCACCGGCCTTTCCGAAATCGAGCGGCAGATCGCCATGCACAGCGATATAGTAGCCCAGAGACTTCGGAAACATGAACTGACTGCAAGGACCATCACCCTGAAAATCCGTTTTTCTTCCTTCAAAACCATCACCCGTGCCAGGTCCCTGGATGACGGAACGAGTCTCCAGGAAGAAATATGTGAAAACGCCCTGCTCCTTCTCAAAAAAATTCCCATCCACGAAGGAGTCCGCCTCATCGGGGTCACTGCCTCCAACCTGGGTCCCCCTATTTCCATGGGTTCCCTCTTTGACGACAATAAAGAAAAACGAAACCGCGCCGCCAGGGCCATGGATGAAATCCAGGAAAAATTCGGGAAGAAAGCGCTGCAGAAAGGGTTCTGGGTGGAGTCAGAGGATAAAACATAAAACTCATATCTCCCGGTTAACTTTTGAATCGGGGTTTTCGGAAATCCCGGGAATTATTTCGGGGATGTCGGGAAGGTGGCCGCCAAAGTCATCGGGCGGCCATTTTATATTGAAAAAAGTCAAAAGGGATCCAATGTGTTGTGAAACCGGGCTCTGTAAACCGACGAATACTTAAAAGCTGCTCACTTTTATGCCTCAAGCCTTCACGCCCTGCCCGCGGGCCAAACGAATACCTCATAGCTCCTGTCTCAACTGCCTCAGACCCGCAAGTCGTTACCGACAGGCCTTACGAATACTTCATAGCTCCTGTCTCAACTGCCTCAAACCCGCTAGTACTTACCGGCAGGCCACACGAATACTTCATAGTTCCTGTCTCAACTGCCTCAGACCCGCAAGTCCTATCGGCAGGCCTTGCGAATACCTCAAAACCTCCTGCTCAAATGCCTTTATTGAAAAAGTCTCAACCGGCAGACCATACCGTGCTATAATGAATACACAATAAAAAACAAAGCGAGGTGCTGACTCATGGTTAATGAAGAACGGATGAAGAAAACTTTCACCGATCTGGTCAAGATGTATGCTCCCAGCAAGGGAGAACGGGACGTGGCGGAGTACCTGAAGAAGGAGCTTAAAAAGCTGGGTGCCGCAAAGATCATCGAAGATAACGATGGTTCTGTGAACGGAGGAAATACGGGAAACCTCATCGCCAGATTCAACGGCAATGCGCCGGGACTTCCTTCCATCGCCTTCACCGCCCACATGGACTGCGTGGAAAACTGCAAAGGCATCGAACCGGTGCTGAAAGATGGCATTTTCCGCTCCAAAGGAGATACCATTCTGGGTGGAGATGACAAGGCAGGTGTTACCGCCATCCTTGAAGGACTTCACCTGATGAAGGAAATGTACATCCCTCATGGCAAAATCACCGTCATTTTCACGGTGCAGGAGGAAATCGGCCTCTTCGGTTCCAAAAATATTGAAGAAAAATATATCAATGATGTGGACTTCGGTTATACCCTGGATGCCGATGGTCCTGCAGGTTCCCTCTTCAATGCAGGTCCTTCGGAATATACCATCGATTTCATCTGCAAAGGGGTAGCCGCCCATGCAGGCATGTGCCCGGAGAAAGGGACCAGCGCTATCCGCATGGCAGCCCTTGGCATTGCAGCCTGCCCGCAGGGACGGATTGATTTCGAAACCACCTGCAACCTGGGTACCATAGAGGGCGGTACGGCCACCAATATCGTCCCGGACTACTGTATCATCCACGGCGAAGCCAGAAGCCGGAATGAAGAAAAACTGGAAAAAGTCGTTTCCGAAATGGAAGAAGCTTTCAAAAAGGCAGCAGAAGGATTCCCGGAAGGCAGCCTTGAGATTCGTAAAGAAAAAGCATACGATGCTTTCACCGTGAAAGAAACAGACCCCTGCCTGAAGCTCTTCAAAGGAGCCTGCGATGCAGCAGGATTCACCATGACCGTGGAAGCCTCCGGAGGCGGCAGTGATGCCAACTGGTTCGGGACCAAAGGATTCCCGGCAGTCCTCGTGGGCGTGGGCATGAAAGATTTCCATACAAATAAGGAAAATCTCGCCCTGAAAGACCTCTGCGATGCCGGTGAACTGGTTTACCGCATTATTGAAGCCGAAAGTCATTTCGGCCATTGATTAGGTGAAAGTTTTCAGTTGTTAGTTTTTCCTGATAAAGAAAGGACCGCCCCCATCCGGAAGCGGTCCTTTTCGTGTGGTAAAAAAGGAAAGCCATCGGTGTCCCGGGATGGCTTTCACAAAAAATCTGCGCACCAGGCACATAAACTGACAACTTTACAATTCTAAAGGAATTATTTCATAAATTTGACAATCATTTTTTTATAGGTTAAAATAGTTAACATATAGATTTAAATGTATCGATAACAAAAAACAACAGAAAAAGATTCTTGCGATATATTTAATTTTATAACGAATACATTTCATAACAGAAAAGGGGATTATTATGGCTTCCAAACCGAGTTACAAAGAATTTGCCACCATCTTCAAGGCTCTTTCCGACGAGACCCGCCTCCATGTGGTGGATATGCTGTCCTGCAGGGAAATGTCTGCCTGTGACATTCTTTCCAATTTCACCCTCTCCCAGTCCACCCTCTCCTACCATATGAAAATCCTCATCGAAGCAGGCGTGGTCAATGCAAGAAGAGAAGGGCTCTGGACAAAGTACTCCATCAACGACGATACTTTCGTACATATCATGGACTTCATTCCGGAACTCTACAAGATGAAGGATGAATGCATCTGCCAGCAGATCAAATATGTAAAGAACCCGCCGAAGCAGGATGGGAAAGACCCCTTTGGAAACTGATTGATTATTGATAAGACCGTTAAAATACGGTCTTTTTTATTGTGCAAAATTTCCCGGCATCTTGCATGAACAATCATCCGTACCGAAGCAGTTTCTGAATCGGGGATGTCGGGAATCCCGGGCATCTCGGGACTGTCGGGAAGGTGCGGCGCAACAGAAAAAGGCGCCGCACCTTCCCGACAAACCCGACATCCCCGAAACTAACCCCGACAATCCCCGATTCAAAAGTATACCCTCATCCGGTTTCCTTTACAGAAAAAGCCCCACCAGCGGCGGGGCATAAAAAAACTGCCCATAAAGAGCAGTTTTTTATTTCTACAATTACAGTCCTGCCAGCATGAAGTAGCGGACTTCGATATAAATGGTACCAATAATCAGGGAGAGGATCATCATCGGGAAGCACCATTTCATGAAACGGCCATAGGAGATGTAGTGACCTTCTTTGGCTGCGATAGCGATCATGATAACGTTCGGGGATGCGCCGATGGAAGTACCGTTGCCGCCGTAGCAGGCGCCTACGGAAAGTGCCCACCACATGTAGTCTGCATGAGCGAGGCCCATGAGCTGCTGCATATCTTTGATCAGAGGAATCATGGTTGCGGTGAACGGAATGTTATCGATGAAGGCAGATGCCAGACCGGAAATCCAGAGGATGAGGAAGGTAATCAGGTGATGATCTCCGCCTGCGAGGTTGACGCCCCACTTAGCGATGGCATTGATGACGCCTGCTTTTTCAAGACCGCCGACCAGGATAAAGAGACCCATGAAGAAGAAGAGTGTATCCAGGTCAATTTCTTTCATCGCATCATCCGGGTTGATTCCGCAGACCAGCATGGCAACGACTGCGCCGGTCATGGCGATGGTTGCGGTATCGAGGCCGAAGTGTGCGTGGCCGATGAAGCCGAGGATGGTGAGACCCAGTACGGTAAGGGACCGGTTGAAGAGCTTTCTGTCTTCTACAGCACCCATCACATCAATCTTATCCACTTCTTCCTGCGGCATATTGCCATGGGGCAGTTCCTTGCGGAAGAGCCAGATGATGCAGCACAGAGTCATGAATACGGTGATAATGGCCAGTGGACCGGTATTTTCAGTGAAGTCAAGGAAATTCAGATGGGTTGCGGAACCGATCATGACGTTTGGCGGATCGCCGACCATCATACCGGAACCACCGACGTTACACATAAAGATTTCTGCGACCAGAAGAGGTACCGGATTCAATTTCAGCATACGGCAGAGAGAAATGGTGAGCGGTGCAATCAGGAGAGCTGCGGTAACTGCATCCAGGAAGGATGCGGAAACAGCAGTAACTACGGAAAGCAGCACCAGAAGCATACGGGGCGAACCCTTCGATTTCTTCATGGTCCACAATGCTACCACGCGGAAGAAACCGGATTTCTTGACAACGGAAATCAGGATCATCATGCCTGCCAGGAGGCCCAGGGTATTCCAGTCGATAAATTCTTTGAACGCTTCGTGTTCAGTCAGGAATCCGAAGTAAATCATCGCACCGCCGCCAATGAGCGAGCAGATGGTTCTCGGAACCTTTTCCGCCATAATTCCACCATAGGTGAGGAGGAAGATGACGATGGCCAGATAAAATTGGAAATTACTCATAATCCAAACTCCTCTCACTGCCCTGAAAAACAAAGGGCTTTTTCATCGGCTCCTTCTGCCGTCCTTCGGGCCCTTCCCTTCCGAAAATGCAGACGTGACAAACCGACAAATTGACATTACACTGCTTGATAGTTTTATTTTAACACAATGCATAGCCAAAATAAATAATCAAATTCACTTGAATTTACTAAAAAATGTATAGATTAAAGTTTATGATTACAATAAATCATTTTTATTACCTATGATTACATGAAAGACGAGGCGCTCTGGACCGAGGAAATCATCCTCCATCCATACATTTCAAAAGCGTTTCCCTCATTTGCGCGATATAATGAAAAGAGAAAGAAGGCCTTACCCATGGAAATGAATTCATTGAAAGAAATGATTGCCGGCCAGTTTTCCCTGGCCCTGGGCGCTTTATTTTATACATTCTGGTGGCTTTCTGCCTTTAAGCCCGGCGAAAATACGGGCTGGACCGGAGGGATTTCGGGAATCTTACTTTTACTTCTTGCCATTTCCGGCCTGGGAGGCGTGGGAATCACCATCATGGGCATCTGTGAACTGCCTCTTCCCTCCTCCTGGCCGGGCGGCGGGCTGCTCTCCCTCATGGCGCTGGCTGCCTACCTGATCCTGCTCCTTATTTCCACAAAAATCTTCGGCCGCATCCCTACTACGGAACTCATCCTCATCGCAGGATGGGCTCTCCTTGAAATCATGGCTCTCGGCACTCTTTCCGAAGCAGGGCTCCTGTCCGGCCGTTTTCTGACAGCTGCCGCTTTCCTCATAGCCGCGGCCACCTTTTTTGCTTTTATCTCTTACATGGTGTATTACAGAATCGATGAAGAAACGGCCTATATCCTGGGCGCTCTCCCGCTCCTTGCAGACGGAGCCGTATGCGCCTTTCTGGGAATGACAGCAGCCGCCCATATATAACCCGGCTCTCTCCGGGGCCGGACAATAGGCCGGATGACTGAAATTTATAAAGTAATCTGAAGGCCTGCATCTTTCGACAGCGGGCCATTTTTTATACACAGTTCTCACTGAAAATGGAAATTTTTATTAAAAGGCCCGCCAAAGCCGCTAACTGATAACCATATTTCCAAAAGTTTTTAAAATATGATTTCCATTTTTGTACGCCTCTCTTTCCCTTCCCTTCCTTTATAAGCTATAATAAAAGTAGAAATTTATGAGAAATGAGGAACACTCTATGATCAAACTGCTTTTTATTTCCCATACCGGCAGCGGTGAACCGCCGATGGCGGAATTTATCATGAAAGACCTGGTAAAAAAGGCCGGTCTGGAAGAAAAAATCTACGTCTCTTCCGCCCGTTTTGAAAAAGAAGGCGGAGCCCTCTGCAAAGAAGGGCAGGATGTCCTCACTGCTCATGATGTGCCCTGCAATCCGAGGCAGGCGCTGCCCCTGGAATGGAAGACTTACGATCAGTATGATTACATCTACTTTATGGATAACCTGCAGGATCCCCGCATTTTCAACACTCTGGGCGGTGATGTGGATGACAAACTTCGTCTCCTTTCTTCCGCTTACGGTGATGATAGCGGAATTTCCAATCCCTATGGCCGCGGCTCTTTTGAAAAAGCTTACGACCAGTCGGAAAAGGCCTGCCGGATCCTGGTCAGGAAATTCAGGGACTGGGTGAAATGAGAGTTTTTAGTTTTTAGCGGTTAGTGATTAGTTCGTAGAGGCCCGCCGGAAGGGAACGGGTCTTTTGTTTTATTTTATCCGCGGGTATGGAAATACCCTTTTATTTCCGGGAGGTTCATCTTGGATTACGCGAAAAATCAGGCTGTTGCGAAGGAAAATCATGAAATTCTCCGGAAAGGGCTGTACGAAACGGCTGATGGAAAGGCCTGGAGTTTCCGCCATTCTCTGACAGAGCTCGAACAGGCGGAAGTGTACCTCCCCGGAAATCTGGAAATCCTGGCAGAAGAAGTGAAAAAGCTCCCCCGCACCGGGGCCGGACGGATTTCCGTGGTGGAAGGAGATACCATGGACCATGCGGGAGAAGGGGTCCTCAACTTTGCCAATGCCTACGAAGCAGGCGGCGGCTACCTCTGGGGCGCGGTGTCCCAGGAAGAATGCCTCTGCCGGGAAAGCACGCTCTATGCATCCCTCTCTTCCGGGGAGGGCTCCAGGCTCTATGCCTATAACCGCTCCCTTTCGGGACTCGAATCGGACGGCATGATTTTTTCTCCGAATGTGGAAATATTCCGAAAGAGTCAGGATGAGGATTATGTCCTTTTCGGGCCGCCCCGGGAGACATCCGTCGTCACCCTGGCAGCGCCGGACCTCCGCGGACCGGCCAGACACCTAGCCCCTTATGAAATACGGGCCATCCGCCTCAGACGGATCCGGTATACCCTCTCCCTCTTTGCCTCCAAAAGATGCCGGACCATTACGCTTGGCGCCTGGGGCTGCGGAGTATTCGGCCACGACCCTTATGACGTGGCTGATGATTTCCATACGGTCCTCATGTATGAAGATATGAAAAACCTCTTTGATGAAATCATCTTTGCCGTATGGTGCGGAAATGACAAGAAAAATCTTCTTGCCTTTCAGGAAACGTTTGGGAAATAGGAATCTCGTTCTTTGTTCCTCGTTCTTCGTGAAGGAGTGCCCTGAAAGGGCACTTTTTATATGGAAAACTATACGTGGTCATCTTTTGAATCGGGGATTGTCGGGAATGGTTTCGGGGATGTCGGGATTATCGGGGAGGTGGCGCCCTTCGGGCGCAAGTTTCAGATATGGCCTTCGGCCCCATCTGCGATGAATACGATTTTTCTCATATGTACAGGTCGTCCTCCCAGCCGTGCCAGAACCCTCCTAATGAGAAGAGCCTCCTGACTTACGATAGAGTCATCTATTCCGGATACCTTTCATCAGTCAGCCTTATATGTGCCTTGTAAGTGCAATAAAAATAATACTGGCGGACTTTATGAATTGTGTCCGCCACCTTCCCGACCACCCCGATAATCCCGAGAACCCCGACAACCCCGCACCAAAAGTTTTTATTTCTATAGTTATCTTCTTCGAAATTCTTATTCCTCAAATATAACCGGCGGACTTTATAAATTGTGTCCGCCACCTTCCCGACCACCCCGATAATCCCGAGAACCCCGACAACCCCGTACCAAAAGTTTTTATTTCTATAGTTATCTTCTTCGAAATTCTTATTCCTCAAATATAACCGGCGGACTTTATGAATTGTGTCCGCCACCTTCCCGACCCCCCGATAATCCCGAGAACCCCGACAACCCCGTACCAAAAGTTTTTATTTCTATAGTTATCCTAATCAAAAGCCGTATAATTTCTTTTTCATAAGTCTGTCAAGGAAATTTCAATAAGGAAAAACCACCGATGAAACCGCACTTTTTAACTTTGTTCCATGAAAAAGGGTGACAATTGTCTTTTATATTTCTATAAAAGATGTATAATATAGACAGGCTATGGTGAAAAGTATGTTTCCCCATACTGTTCCGCGGATTGTTTTCATCCGCCTTCGAGGGTGCCCCGGCTTTGTTTTCCCGGTTTCGTCGTCCGGGGACTTCATCGTCCGGATCGCCTGAAAAGTGATGAAAATACATCCAATGAGGCTGTGCCTCCGAATTTTTTTCGACTGTGAGGTCCCGCGGCTGACTCCGGGCCGGCTTCCAAGAGCTGGTTGGAGGGCCTGGTCCCTGAATCGGGCGATGGACCTGCCGCCATGGAAATGTCATTTCGTTAACTGTTACAGAATTTCCCGGCGGATTCAATTTCACAAAAGGCAGGAAAGAGGTCTTCTTCCCGGTCCCAAAGCCAATTGCCGGATGTATCGGCAAAAAGCGGCGGAAAAGGAAAAGAAGGGTGCCTTTGCCATCCGGGCATCTGCGATCCCGCCCCGCACGAAGTCAGTGTTTTTGTGAAAGAGACATATTCAGTATGCTGACCCGCTTTTCTTCAGAACCTGGCTGTGGTACTGCAGCCGCAGGTTCGTGAAAGCGCACTTCTTTCCTTTCCTGCAGGAATTCTCCATGTACCTCCTGAGCGAACCATAAATCTATGGTTCCCTGACTTAGATCATTCTGAACACTCCAAAAATACAAATCCCCCTGACGGCCGCCATCCGTCAGGGGGATTTTAAATAAGAAACAGGGGAAACACTCCAAATATCCATGGTTGAAAAAGCATTTCGGGACTCGAAATCAGGCTGAATTTCCCCTCCGGGATTTATAAATGCATCTTGCGATATTACATAGAAAAATTTTATATAATATTTTCAAAAATAAATTTCACTTTTTGTACTATATAAACGGAGGCAGGAGAAAGGGCCCCTGAGAAATCCTTCATAAACCCGGATGTACACCATCGATCGAACCGGGCGGAAGGATGGATCCGATGATTTTCTCCCGCCTCTGTGCCGGCACAAAGCAAAATAAAATCCCCGGTCAGAAGACAAAAACTCCTGATTCCAGTCCTTCCCGGATGCAAACTTCAAAGACCACCTCCGTCATACGGCAGCTCCGATTTCTGCGTGTTCCAGGTCTATGTCCCTGCTATCCGTGGAACCATACTGCCCCAAACAGGACCCCGGTCAGACGACCGGGGATTTTTTGCGTTCTATAAAAAAGTCCATTCCCCCGCCTGTGCAAAACCCCATATAAAAAAATCGTGCCGCATCAGCGGCACACCTTCACGAATCACGAATCACGAAATCTCGGGCTTGACGCATCCGGGGCTCGCCGCAGTGAGGCTGACCCACGAATACCGTATGTGACTCATTCCGCAAAACGGACAAATGTCTCCAATCAATCCGCCTGCGAAAAGCCCCCAATAGGGTAGAGTTATTAGCCCTCCCATTGCACCGTACGTACGGTCCTCGTATACGGCGCTACATTGTTACATCTATTCCTTAAGCTCAGATAGTACTTCAATGGGTTGACCAATCCCGGTCTGTCC